>Ga0181516_10001510_pt1 | contig 17731 bp, 14 predicted proteins | sample PEATcosm2014_Bin_25_FD_121104 | JGI IMG/M metagenome (GOLD analysis project Ga0181516, IMG submission 121104) | Peatland microbial communities from MTU Mesocosm Facility, Houghton, MI, USA - PEATcosm2014_Bin01_10_metaG | ecosystem: Environmental > Terrestrial > Soil > Wetlands > Peat | place... | reverse complement strand
TTGCACGGCGCATTCGCGGCACGGTTCTCACGCGCGAGGTGACAGTTACTCCGGATGATCCAAACGACTATGAATATCCATTTCCTGATGAGATGAACGCGCATTTGTATCAGGCATACCGTGAACGGGCGGAAAAAATTCCCAATCTGCTCATCTGCGGCCGGCTGGGTGAATATCGCTATTACGACATGGATCAGGCGATTGCGCGCGCAATGATGCTGTCCAAATGGTTGCTAAACGGACAGAAAAAATGATGGTGAAAGATTGAATAATGGTGCTATTGATTTCCAATTTGAACCACGAGGAATGATCCTTGCCCAGAGATGTTCCATCGGCTGACATTGGTGATAATCGCCTCCATGAACGACTGAAATATTAATTACTTGCAGACGTAGATAATTATCTTAACATCGTAACCCAATTCGGTAAATACTATTAAAATGTTCTAGATTGTTCTGCAAAAGCAATCCCGTAGCGGTTCACGATTAAGAGCATCCCGCAAGAGCATCCCGCCGCCGTCAAAGTGTGGTCCATGATTCCTGAAAGGACTGTAGAAATATTCTCAGCACGGTTGATTCATGCGCACAACCCTGATTGCCGTTTCATATTATGTTCGATCTATTGAGCAAAATCCAGAAATCGGTTAGATTTCGGTTAAATTACAACTGGTATTCATGGCGAAATCCGCAACTTTTAAATACAGTCTACTTGAGTGTGATTTCCAAAGATCCAATTGTGATCTTAACTGTTTGTAATAATTGGGAAAACTACAATCAGATTGCCAAACAGCTGGGGCAAAACCCCGTTTATTTTTTTGTAATGCCTGAATGGACGCGAGAAGGCAAGTTTGCTGACTGGGATGTTGAGCAACAAGCCAGAGCAAAAGTTTCTTTTCCTAATCTGAATTTCGTCACGTTGTGCAGTTCTTCTCGCGAAGTTGAAATTCTCAATTCAAAGGGTCTACAGGCTGTTTTATGTGGTCATAATGCATTTTTAGATCCGGCATTATTTAAACCGCTTGGTTTAGAAAAACGCTGGGATGCGGTATGCGATGCGCAAATCGCCCCCTACAAATGTAATCATCTCGCACGCAGAATTAAATCATTGGTTTTGGTTTCAGCACCGGCTCCGAAAGAACATTATAATGCAGATTATATCTTACGTATCAAACGCGATCTGGCACACGCATTTTGGAGCAATGTCAATACCACAGGCAACTACCGCTTTCTAAACGCTGAAGAGATAAACACCATTTACAATCAAAGCAAAGTGGGGTTGATTCTCTCCGGAGAAGAAGGCGGGTGTTATGCCGCAATCCAATATTTGCTTGCCGGCCTGCCTGTTGTTTCAACCAAAAATATTGGCGGCAGGGATTCCTTTGCGGATCCATCCTATTGGACAACGGTTGATCCCGATGAATGTGCCGTGGAGCAAGCGGCCGCCAAATTTATCAGCGATCCTCCTAATCCACAGATGGTGCGTCAAAAGACCATCGAGAAAATGATGGAGCACCGGTCCCATTTCGAGGATGAGGTAAACAGGATCTTACAAAGTCATGGAAAAGCTGTCCGCAATGCCGATGCATGGGAGAAAATTTATCTCAATAAAATGCGCCCGCCAACCGCTTTGTGGCAGATACCAAAATTGTTAACGGAATTCCGCTATTGAGAGTATCCAGTGGACAAACAGAACATCTGGAATTCTGGCCGCGATATGCCCCATGATTAGTGCCTGCATCGTGACTTACAAGCGTGATGAAACGCTGATGGATTCGTTGCGCCGCTTGCTGGCTTCGACTCGTCCGCCACAGGAAATCTGGATTGTGGACAATGCGCGCTCGGTGGCGCTGCCGGAGCGGCTGAAGGAATTTACGGTTCCTATCCAGTTGCTTTATCCCGAAGTAAATGTCGGCTGTGCCGGCTTGAATCTGGCGTTCGCGAGAGCGACGAAAAAATATGTTTTCTGTTTTGACGACGACAGCTTTCCCGCGCCGGACTGCATCGAAACAGCGGTTAAGGCGTTTGAAGCGGATGCGACGCTGGGCATGATTGGTTTCAAGATGTATGATCCGGAAACCCGATTGCCCTGGCATGACCGGTGGTGGAATCCCGACTGCGCCGTGGTCCGACCCACAGTTCTTTGTCCGGGATGCGGCCTTGCTTTCAGGAATGATTCCAAGCTGCCGGCGGAACTGTGCCTGCCCGACATCGTTTCGCAGGCGCATGAATTGAGCATGGCCGCCGAGATTATGCGACTGGGTTATCGCGTCGAATTTCGCCCGGACTGCGTGGCATTTCATCCCGACACCACCAGGGGTTATTCGGGCGAAAAAGCCCGCAGCGGTAATCGCAACCAGTTGCGTTTTCTGATTCGCTACGCCGACAGTTTCAATCTGGCGGTCCTAATGTTCTCTCAAGTGTTGCTGGCCGCATCGGGTCGCCCGAATGAAATGCACTTTGCGTTCGAATATTTATTTTCGGTGCGGCGCCGACCCTTGCCACGTCGGATTGCGCGAGAGTTTCGTGAAGTGTTTTCATGGCACTCGCATCCGAAACTGGGACGACTGCTATGAGCCTGCACGTGGTTGCCAGCTCGCCGTCGCTGGATTTGAGCGGGGCCAATGTTCTGGTCGCCAACCTGCTCGACCAGCTTCAACGGGCCGGGCTTCAAACCGAATGGATTGTGACCGGCCACAATCCAACCGATGATGCAACATGGCTTGGCGCGCGTCAGTTTGAGATTCACCGTCTCCGGTTGACGCGGATTTCCGACGTGCAGCAGCGGCAAAAAATGCTCGCCGAATTTTTGGAGGAGCGCGCACCATGCATCTATCTGCCCAATTTTGATTTCGACATGGCGTGCGCGGCCCCGGCGCTTTCACCGTCCAGCAAAGTGGTGCTGATCATGCATTGCGACGACCCGGTCTATCATGATTTTGCAGCGCGGCACGGAAATCTTTTTCACGCAATCGTCTGCGTCAGCAAATTTTTGGCGGAAACACTGGGTGCCGCACTTCCGGAATTGCAGGGGCGCATTTTTCACATTCCGTTTGGCGTGGCACCTCCCGCCGGATTGCCCGTGCGGGAAAAATTGCCGGGTCAGCTGCTGGAAGCGGCGTATTGCGGGCGGATTTCTTTTCATCAGAAACGTGTCCAGGATCTGGCGCAGATCATCAACCGATGCCATGCGGAAAATCTGCCGGTCAGATTTCAAATCGCAGGAACAGGTCCGGACGAAAAAACTTTTTTCGAGAGCGTCAAAGCGCCGTTGGCCGCAGGCAAAGTTTCACGTCGGGGGTTCCTGCCCAATCCGGAAGTGTTGAAATTATTGAACAAATCGGATGTGCTATTGATGACTTCTGACTTTGAAGGACTGCCCGTTGTTTTATTGGAAGCGATGTCACGCGGCTGCGTTCCCGTGGTCACGAAAATAGAAAGTGGAATGGGCGAACTGGTTCAGCACGGCGAAAACGGCTTTCTGCTGCCGGTCGGCGATGTGAAAAGTTTTGTCGAAGTGCTGGCAAAAATATCCGCTGATTCGGCATTGCTGTCGCGTCTGCATCTGGCCGCGTTTGACCGGATAACCTCCGGTGGCTTTACGCTTGAACGGGCGGCGGCGGATTACCGGAAACTGTTTGAATCTTTGGCCGGTGCAAAGTGGCAGGTGAAACGAGACGGCCGGACAATCACTCCAGAACATTACCGCCTTGGGTCACGTATCATCAAACGGTTTCAGACACTATTTGGATTGCAGCGTCCCTAAAATAGATTTCGAATCTTCGGACAAGGCAATGGGAAATAATATGGGAACTCTCCAAAAAAGGAAATTTTTCCCACAACTTGATGCGTTGCGGGCTTTGGCGGTGTTTGCGGTCATGCTTTCGCATTTTGCTCAAGTGGGGGTTGGCGAGGCAGGTGTGCGGTTGTTTTTTGTTTTAAGTGGATTTCTAATTACAGGAATACTCTTGGATTCACGGGAACGAATTGCCGCAGGTGGCGCGCTGGGGCAGGAACTTAAAATGTTTTATATAAGGAGATCCATCAGAATATTTCCCATTTACTATCTGGTGCTGTTTCTAACGGCGGTCAGGAATGTCACACCCGCACGCGAAACATTTTTTTGGCACTTTTTTTATCTCACAAATGTTGGCGGCTTTGTTTCCGGGCGTGATTTTGGAATGCTGACGCATTTTTGGTCTCTGTCGGTAGAGGAGCAATTCTATTCGTTCTGGCCGTTTCTGATACTGCTATTGCCGCGAAAATATTTCATGCCACTCTTATTATCACTTGTTTTACTCGCTCCAATTTTCCGGGATCTGGCATTTGCCGCCGGCTGGCATGGGAATTACGTCTGGCTTCTTCCCAGCCAGCTTGATGCATTGGGACTCGGTGCGTTATTGGCACTTTGTTTTCATCGGACGCCCACCCGTGATGGGCTTCAAACAATTTTCCCAACGTGGATTGCATTTGTCAGCGGGGTCATCGCTTTGATTTGTCAATTTTGGCAGTCAGGCTTGGCTTGGAATTTGCACAGGTTCTGTGAAGTTGTTTTTTTTGCATGGCTGGTGGGGGGCGCAGCCATTGGGTTCGGCGGGATGTTTGGCTGGCTTCTGAACCTTGCGTCTCTGCGCTATTTGGGGCGGATCAGCTATGGCATTTACGTTTACCATAACTTCGCCAATTTTCTGGCGCACAAACCGTTGCGTCTGCTGAACATCCCTTATCCACATTCTCTATGGTTGAGTCTGCCCCTTGAAATTGGAGTAAGCATTGGATGCGCGTCCATCAGCTGGCATTTTCTTGAAAAGCCATTGAACTCTTTGAAAGATCGATTTCGCCCTTCAGAAAATGGACGAAAACCATTGGCCGAATCTTCCGTAACCGTCCATTTGTGATGGCATGAAACGGCTCTCAAAATTCTACGGTTCTCGTAAATTGGTGCTGGTTGGATACGATTTCCAGAGCGAGGGCGGTGCATGGCGTTCGATTTACAGGTATTTTCGCCATGTCGAGGCGCTCGGTCAAACCGTCATGCTCATTGACCGGCGCAAACAGGGCACCATCAGGCAATTGCTCGCTGCCGTGTGTTTCAGTCCAAAAATCCTGTTTAATGGAATGGGGGCATTTCATCGGTGGGAGGGAATTCTGTCCTGCCTGCTGCGCAAGGACATTTTGATTTATCTTCATGACACGGCTTACATGGTTGACGGCTATGCCCGTCAGCATCCGTTAAAATTCCGGCTGTTCCGGCTGATTCTCAAACGGAACACCCTCCTGTGCGTCTCGGAACAGATGCAGAAATATTATCAGAAAGAATTTGGCGTCAGTCGCAGCCATGTAATCTGTGAAGCCGTTGCCTTGCCAACGCCGCCGGATTTCGACACGAATTTTCGCAACATCGTCATGGTCGGCTCGGTGGACGAACGCAAAGGCGCGAAATTATTTTCGGAGGTGGCGGAATTGGCAGCAAACAAAAGCCTGCCGTGGAAATTTCACTGGGTCGGTGCGCTGGCCAGCCAGTCTCTCGGGACACTTTCCAAGAATGTCCGCTGGTGGGGCTGGCAGGACGCGCCGCTGGATTTTACCAATGGCGCGGACTTGTTTTTTTTGTCATCCGTGGACGATCCGTTGCCGCTGGCCTGCCTCGAAGCGATGGCTCTTGGCAAACGTTGCGTGGTGTATCGCCAGACCGGAATCGCCGAGATGATTGACGGCATCCACGGCTGCGCCGTTTTTGAAAATTATTCCGCCGCCGATGCTTTTAGTGCCTTGGAGAAAGTCCTCGCCGAGATGCCGGACAGAGCGCGACTCATTCAAATTACTTTGGAAAACGCCTCCGTGCTGGCACTGATGGTCAAAATCGAAAAGATTGTGGGTCTTTGACGGGAAGAATTTGTCATGAAAGTTTTGATTGTTGAGGAAGCGCTGAAAACCCTGCATGGTCACTGGTTTCAATATATCAGCGACATCGTGAACGGCGGACGGGAGGCGGGACATGAGATTGAAGTGGCCGTCCACAAGGACGCCTGCCCGGAAATTTTGAATGCGCTGCCATCCAGGCCGATTCTCAGCTCAACGATTTTTGATCCAAAGACAAAATCAAATGGGTTTAAACGGGTTGTTTCGCATAATCTGTCCCTTTATCACGACTTGAGCGCATTTTTTGCCGCCGGCAACTCCTATGATGTGGTGATCGCTCCCACTGTCCGGCTGGATCATCTCCTCGCCTACGGCTGGCTCGCCTTGCGCTTCCAGAAACGCGGATTCAAAAAATTAGTCCTGATCATGATTGATTCCGTCGGGCAATATTCCCCGGATTATTCGCAGATTCATTTTCCGGCCAAATTGCTGCCCCTGAAGTGCGTCCTGCTGCTGTTCCGCTGGATGATGAAAATGCGACCGGTCCATCTGGTGGCGGAATCGGCGGGACACGCGCGACTATTTGGAAAATTTTGCGGGATCAAGTTTCCAGTCGTCCCCCACGTGACGGTGCTGCCGTCTTTGGAGCCATTTCAAATCAAGGCAAAAAAAACATCAGGTGATCCGCTGGTCCTGGGCGTTTTTGGATTCACGCGATATGACAAGGGGCTGGATATTTTGCAGGAGGCCATCAAAATTCTGTTGCAGCGCCATGAAAAGCCTAAAATGCGGTTTGTCCTGCAGTGGACTGGAGACTACCAGCTTCCAGACGGTTCCTGGGTTCGCAAGGATCCCGCACTGGAGAACTCCTCGACGGTCCAATACATCCCGGCCTTTTCCGCTTCAGATGAATACTACGAATGGCTTGTCCTGACAGACATCATGGTGCTGCCTTACCGGAAAGATTTTTATTACGACAAGCTTTCGCGTGTGGCCATTGACGCCGCCCTGGCGGGGATGCCCTTCATTTATCCTGCAGGAACCTGGCTTGAAACATTTGCCGGACAATGCGGGACGGGTGTTCCCTTTGAGCCTGATAATCCGAAATCTCTGGCGGATGCGATCTGCGAATCAGCCGGAAAATATCCGGAATTAAAACCCCGCGCTATGGCAGTGAAACAATCCATTGGCGAGGCATTTTCTGCCCGCGCTTTTTTTGACGTCATCGCCAAGCTTCCCAATACGATGAACAATACCTCCATGCACTCTGAGTGTTCAATCCGCAATGGATACTAGATCGAACGCGAACATTTTGTTCTTCGCTCCGTCAGTTGGCGGAGGATTGGCAGAGTATGTTTTCTATCAGGCAGAGGCTCTGGAAAAAGCAGGCGCGAAAGTCACCTGCCTCACTTCACCATCTTTTTTGAATGGGCGGGCGGCCAAATTTGAACGAATCGTCTGCTTGAGCGATCCGCCTCTGGAAGAAGGTTCGCGGCTCTTGAAAAAAATAAAAATGGTCTGGCATCTGGCCGCAAATCAGATGGTTCTGGCATGGCAGGTTTGGAAGCACCGTCCCGATCTCGTCCTGCTGGATTCCTACATCGAATATCTGTCACCGTTATGGGTTTGGCCGCATTGGATTCTGGCGAAGTTTTGCCGTATCCGTTACGCAGCGAACTTGCACGACCCGGTTCGAAATTATAAAGTCGGCCCCGATTGGTGGCACAAACTCTCGGTGTGGCTGGCTTATTGGCCGCTGGATTTTGTGCTGGTGCATGACAAGCTGCCGGAGCCTTCTCCCGTTCCCGCACGCGTAAGGGTGGTGCAGGTGCCGCACGGCTTGTTTGAAATCAGCGGGACGGCACCCGACCGCGATTCGGTGCGGAACGAATGGGGTGTCCGGGACGGGCAAAAAGTTTTTCTTTCGTTCGGCTTTGTCCGCGACGGGAAAAATCTGGATCTTGCTATTCGCGCGCTTGTTCAAGTGCCAGAGGCGTTTTTAGTCGTGGCCGGTTCCGTCGCCTCGTCCAAAGACAGGCCGTTTTCGTTTTATCGTGAACTGGCGGTTGAACTTGGCGTGGCCGACCGCTGCCGTTTTTTTGAAGGTTTTGTGGCGGATGATGATCTGGGAAAATACTTTGCGGGAACCGATTTTGTGCTGCTGACTTATGCGTCATCGTTTCACTCGCAAAGCGGCGTGCTGAACATCGCCGCCCGCGCGCGAAAGCCGGTGCTTGCCTCCGCCTCGCCCAGCGCGCTCATTCAATCCGTGAATAATTATTCCATGGGCATCGCCGTCGCTCCCGATTCTTCGGACGCGGTGGTGGCAGGAATGCGCTGTTTGCTTGCCGCCCCGCCGCAACCCCGCTGGCAGGATTACGAAGCGACGGCGGCATGGGACGCTAATGCGCGCGGTGTCCTGCGCGCGGCGGGACTTGAAAATTCAACCTCCAAAAATCCATCATGAATCTGCGACTTGTCGGCGGCGGCCTGGCGGCTTTTGGCTACAATCATGGTCTGGGAAATTTTCCGGCACACTGGCTGCGGAAAATTTATCTTCGTAATTGGCTGGGAGATTTCGAACCAGGAACCTCTGTTCAGATGGGTTGCAGATTTTTGAACGGACGCAAGGTTCACTTTGGTAATCGAAATGTGATTAATTTCGGCTGCTTGTTTGATGGCCGCAAATTTTCCATCCGAACCGGCGATGATGTTTCCATTGGACCGGAAGCGGCCATTTTGAATCTAGGCCATGACCCGCAGTCGCCCACTTTTGCAGACCGAGGCGGCGATGTCATCATCGGCAGCCGCGTGTGGATTGGCTATCGTGCGGTAATTTTGCCCGGCGTAAAAATCGGCGACGGTGCAGTGGTCGGTGCGGGCGCGGTGGTGACGAAAGATGTAGAGGCATTTGCCATTGTGGCCGGAAATCCTGCGCGCAAAATTGGCGAGCGCAACAGGGATTTAATCTATCATCTCCATTTTCATCCGCTGTTTTAGCCAGTGAATTTGTTTTATCGACGTGCTTACCGTAAAACTGTCGAATTAGAAATAAGATAAGAAGCTCATGAACATTCCCGAAAACCAAAAGAATGTTGCGTCAGCTCATGACTTTGCAGAGAAACCTGCGGCAAAAATTCGTGTCATTTCTTCTTTAAGCGTCATCATCGCTACTGTTGGACGAAAGGAGATTGCCGGCCAGACCATTTGTTCCCTGGCAAGCCGGAAAACGCTGCCTCATTCGGTCATCGTCGTTGGAGCCAGTGAAAATGACCTGCCGGTTCTGCCAAATGAACTTCCTTTTCAAATTCATTTGTCAGTGGCTCCGGCAAAGGGCTTGCCCATTCAACGGAACCATGGGATTCGGCATTTGTCTCCTTCAATCGAGTTCGCGGTCTTTTTGGACGACGACATGGAAGTGCATGATGATTATTGTGCCGAGGTGGAAAATGTTTTTCGAGCTTATCCCGAGGTGGCCGGATTCAGCGGGCACTGCATTGCCAACGGCGACATCAGCCGCGCAACCGCCCGCACCTTGCTGGATCAACAACCCACGCACCAAGGCAGGCCGATTTTTGGATTTTTTCCAAAACGCTGGCCTGGGTTTTATGGTTGCGCCATGAACATCCGGCGTCGCCTGCTGGATTTGGAACAGTTTGATGAAAATCTGCCGCTTTATGCACTTGGCGAAGATTGTGAAATGGGATTCCGGTTGAGCCGCCATGGGTCGGTGGGAGGATCGGGAAGCTGCCTGGTTGTGCATCTGGCAGTCCGTTCCGGGAGGATTTCTGAAGTGGGTGTAGGCTATGCCCAGATCATCAATCCCCTGTATTTTTCCTGCAAGGGCATTGGTTTCCCAAAATTTGCAACTTACTGGCAAAAACTGGTCAAGATGCCGATGGTCAATTTGATTTTTTGGCTGATCCCATCTTTCGACCAAAAAAGCTCATTTGTTGATCGCAAAGGAAGATTTCGCGGCAATATTCTGGCGCTATCGGATGTTGCAAAAGGCAAAATTGAGCCTATGAATCTTTTAAATGTTGTGGCGAAATTTGAAAAATAGCTTTAACAGATGTGACCATGGAATAATCATCGGCACGCAGGCCCGCTTGTAGCCGGAATAAGCGTGGGGGCAGACTGCAATGATTGCCTTTGATTTGGCATATGGTGTGCTAGAATATGAACCAAGGGTTTGCCTGATGTTGGTTCGCCATGGGCGAAGTCGCTGAAATTCAGGAAAATTTGAAATGAATCGCCGGTCAATGAAAAATAAAAACATCTTTAGCCGCCTGTTTTGCCCGGCACTGGCCGGATGGCTGATGCTTGGTCATGTGGATTCCGGCCATGCGCAAAACTATCCCAATGTCACAAACTATGGCGCAATCGGTGATTTGCTGGCGCTGACGAATGTGGACACGATCAGCAATTCAACTTCATTGGTCTGTCCCGGGGCGAATTTTTTGCCCACGGACACCAACAAATTGATTGAAGTCTTTGGCGGCGGTTTCTGGCGCGGCATCAGCAATGAAGACTTGATCACCTACATCTCGACGGTGTCCTCGCCAACCAACATCACTGTTTCAGAGGCCGCGGGCGCGACTGCAACCAACTTGAACGGTGTTTATGGAACCGACGACGCGGCGGCATTCAACGCTGCCATTGCCGCGTGTGCCATCCCCACGGACACCATCATCATTCCCAGCGGAAATTATCTGCTGGTTTCGCCCGCGTTAAAGACTGGAACGGATCTTTCACCCCTTACAACCACCGTGCCGTCCTTAGTTGCAATCATCTTACATCGCGGAGGCATCACCTTTTCTGGACAAGGCAATGCCATTCTAACAGGATGCGGAGGATGGAAAAACATAAAAAACATAGGTGAACGAGGCGAGATTTTTGGTAAAAACGACAGTTTGAACATGACCAATGACCAGCCGCTCGTCTTTACCAATCTGACACTGGATGGCGGTGTTGCCGTCGGGCGTATCTATAATCTTTCGTTTCCGGTAAGCGGACAAACTGGAGTCGGATGGGATGGAACACATCACTGGATGGCTTTCGGCGGCGGCGGTTTCATCATTTCATCATTCATTATGCAGAATTGCGTTGTGCAACACTGGCGCGGTGAAATGATGGAAATGGCGACTGGAACGCCCAACAATGTTCTTTCGGCGACTAATTGCCTCTTCCAAGACGGCGACGCCAGTTGCATCAATAATTTCGCGCACAATTGCGTGGCCTGCACCTTCTCCAACGCCAATCAGGGGGAAGAATTTTACCGGAGCTATACGACCAACGCCTCGTTGATGGCCAATTGCCAGTTTTACCTCATGTCGGTGGGCATAGCATTGAATGGCGGCTATTATGGCGACGCGACCTACACGATTGCTGGGAACACCTTCAACACGAATTGCGGCAGCGTGATGTTCACCTCGCCGGCCTGTGACGTTGTGTTTGTCAGCAACAACGTTTATTCGGTGAACGGCCTTTTCCTAGGAACGGCTGGTTATCAGAATAATATAGCGTGTGTGAACAGCAACATTGTGGTTGGTTGGAACATATTCAACGGTGGGGGAACTCCGCTTGGAATCAGTGGAAGTGGAATCAATCTGGTAGAGAATGTCTATTTCTTTTCGAATCAGGTGAACAACGCGGCTCAGCTTGCTGGGGGCGGAAATGGAACGTGGTCAACGAATGTGTATGTGATTGCCAATCTATGCTCCAACGCAGGCCCTGTTTCTACCGCCGGTTGTGCCGGCCAGTTCTTCATTGATAAAAGCAATAACTACAACCCGCATCTTTTGGGGAACCCCGGAGGAAAAACAGGAACCAATTATTTTAATTATAGTTCAAACGGTGCATATCAGGGAATCAATCCTTTTACTGCCGCAGGTTCAGTCTTTGGGCTGGTTGATACAAACGCAGCCCAGATGCCTCCGGGTGCTGTCATGGTCATCACCAACACCGCCAATCCGACGACAGCCACCAAGAACGGCTGGGCCTCTTTCACCGGCAATGAAACCTACTCTATTTATCTGAATGCGGCACTCACAGGAACGCCGGTCACCATTCCATCCAATGGGACGCTTACCTTCTACTGGCAATATTGGGACAATGCCTGGTCAACCAGCCCGGCGCCGCCTCCGCCCACAAACGTCCGCCTGAATTTCTGAAGGCATCCGCCTGCGCAAAGCTACGGCGCGACTGGGAAAGCGGAAATTAACAAATTAAGCGCTGAAATTCTGACAAGCTGAAAGAAAAAGTAGAAGGCAGAGACCGGGAGATTTGAAATATATTTCTGTTTTCTAATTTCTCAATTTCCAATTTTTTTCATATGTGGATTTGCAGCCAGATCGGGGCGCGTGAACATTATGCGATCCCACGCGCATTGCACAAGACCGGGCGGCTTGCGACGTTATATACTGATTTTTGGGCGGGGCGTGCGGTCAGACGCGCACAGGAGTTGGGAGATGGAAGATTGAAGTTGGGAGCACTCCGGTCGCTGGCAGCGCGATATCATCCGGAGCTGGACGGCGGGCGGGAGATTGGAGATGGAAGATGGGAGATGGAGGGTGGAGCCCAGAATGCTAAACGCAGTAAACATAGGGTGGAAATTGTTTCCTGGAATTTCAGGGCACTTTGGTGGGAGGGGATGCTTCGTAGAAAGCAGAAAACGGTGGTTGGTGGGCCATATCAGGGCTATATCGAAGTGGGACGGCGTTTTGCGGAGCGTGTGCGTGAAGATTTGAAGCGCCGGAAGGACTTGGGGCCTGACTCCATCTTTTTTGCCTACGATACGGGGGCTTTGGAGGCGCTGGAATGGTGCCGGGAACGCGGTATTAAGTGCGTTTTAGACCAGATGGATCCGAATCGCGTGGAGGTGGAACTGGTTCGTTCCGAAGAGAAACAATGGCCCGGCTGGGCATTGGAGGCCATCCAGGTTCCGGAGGCATATTTTGAACGGCGCGAGCGGGAATGGGCTTTGGCAGACCGCGTGGTTGTGAATTCCGAGTTTTCCCGCCGGGCCCTGATTCAGCAAGGCGTGCCGCCTGAAAAACTGGCGGTGGTGCCGTTGTGCTACGGGCGGGATATGGAAGACAAGAAACTGGAAGCCAGAAATCAGAAGCTGGAAAATGGAAATGAATTTCAGATTTCCGCTTTATCCCCCCTGCGGGTGCTGTTCCTCGGCCAGGTCATTTTGCGCAAGGGGATACAATATCTGCTCGCGGCGGCCAAACTGCTGGAGCATGAGCCTATTCGTTTTGATGTGGTGGGACCCATCGGCATTTCACGCGAGGCGTTGGCGACCGCACCGGGCAACGTGACGTTTCATGGACGCACCGGGCGGGAGCAGGCGGCGGACTGGTATCGGCGGTCGCATCTGTTCGTGCTGCCGACACTTTCCGACGGTTTTGCGATCACGCAGTTGGAAGCCATGGCCCATGGGCTGCCGGTCGTCACCACTCCATGCTGCGGGGACGTGGTCAGCGATGGCGTGGATGGTTTTGTGGTTCCGGCGCGCGATGCGGGGGCGCTGGCGCTGACATTCAAGCGTTACCTTGCCCAGCCGGATTTGCTGCCATCCCAGTCGGCAGATGGGTTGTTGAAAGCCGGCCAGTTCACCCTCGCCCGGCTGGCGAAAAATTTGGTGCGGCTGGAAGCAGGGTTGAAGTGAGAGGTTGAAAATCAGAGTTCCGATGTCAGAAATGGAAAATCGAAATTATGAAATCAGAAATTTATTTTCATGTTTCTTATTTCTTTCCTGATTTCTGTTTTGACTGCGCGATTTCGACATTCCAGATTTCATGAAAATTCTAAATCTCATCCAATGCGCCAACCTTGGTGGGATGGAGCAGGCGTCGCTCCGGCTGATGCAGGCCTTGCAGGCGCGCGGGCATGAGCTTCAATTATTGTCATTGAACCCCATCGGCAAGCTGGGGCCGCTGCTGGACGGTGCCGGGATAGCATACGAGGGATTGCCGTATGCGGGCAAAGGCGGCTGGCGGACCATGCCCCGTCTGCGCCAAAAATTAAGGGAAAACGATGCGGATGCCCTTTTGATGACCGGACATCATTTGCTCGGAACCTTGGCATTGGGTGACTTCTGTCGGGGTCGTCGCGTGCTGGCAATCCATTTTCACCATGGAGGAGTCAAGCCGGACTGGCAATGGCGGCTTATCTACCGGCTGGCCTGCTCCCGGTTTCAAGCCATCACTTTTCCGGCGGATTTCATCCGGCAGGAAGCTGAACGCATCCATCCGCCAGTGGCGGCAATGGCTCATACCATTCGTTATCCTCTCACTCTGCCGCCATTGCCGACACCGGAACAAAAACAAGCCGCACGGCAAATGCTGGGATTGCCTGCGGATGTTCCCGTCATCGGCAATGCCGGCTGGCTGATTCCCCGGAAGCGGTTTGATGTCTTTCTGAAGACGGCGGCAATCATCTCCGCCCAATGTCCCGAGGCGCATTTTGTGATTGCCGGAGGCGGTGAAGAACGGCTCCGGCTGGAAACACTGGCGGAGAGCCTGAATTTGACCCGCCGCCTGACCTGGACCGGCTGGTTGCAAAACATGGATGTCTTTTATCAAAGTCTGGATGTGCTGCAGTTCAATTCGGATTGGGATACCCTGCCGGTGACACCACAGGAGGCCATGTCACACGCCATTCCCGTGGTGGCCTCCGTGGTGAATGGCGGCCTGAAGGAAATTCTTTCCTCTCCCGAATGGGGTTTTTTACTGGACCGCCATGAACCGGAAATCCTGGCGGCGGAAGTCGTGAGGTTGCTAATAAAACCAGCCCAGGCTAGTCAAGCCGGTCTGGCCGGACGCGAACGCATCCGCCTCATCAGCCAGCCCGAAGCCATCGCCATCGAACATGAAAAACTGTGGGAGCGATGAAATACGGCGAACAGAATTTCAGTTTTTTGCATGATGTCTGAAACACTGTCCATACTGCCATTTTCCTTCTGGGTGGTGATCGCCCTGCTCATTGGCGGCGGGATATGGTCGTTCCGTCGGATGAATGATGGCACCGGGCTTCCCATGCTGGTGGTGCTGGCCACCGCAACAGCCTGGTATGTGGGTGATGCCTTCTACAATGATTATGCCCACAACCATGCCAAACTTTTTGATGCCATTACCCTCGAGAATGCCTGGTGGCAGGTGGCGTGGTTCCTGACGGTTTTTCTCGTGATGACGCCCCGCATCCACCAATGGGTCAATCGCCGCTACCTGCAACGCCGCAGCGGTGCGGTGCAGATATTCAAACAGGGCATAGACCAGCCGGAGATACAAAAATCGTTGAAGGCGCTGTTCAAGGGGTGCGTCTGGGCCTGGTCCATCCTGTTTCTGATCGCCCTCGTCACGCTTCAGGGGGAAACCATCTACTTTCTTTTCCCGTTTCTGGGCCACAATGCCAGTCCCTGGTCCCATGGACGGATCGGGGCCGGCTTTGATTTCCTTTCAATCGTGGGAATCTATCTGCAATTGCTGGTCTCCACCATGTTCGGCGTGGTGGCGGCGCTGGCCACGGACCGCGGCATCCGCCGTTACGCCCTGCTATTAGTCCTGCTGACATGGCCTTATTTCATTTTTGACCGGACACGCAACTCGATGCTGGCGTTGGTGATTCCAGCAATGCTGTGCTGGGTGTTTCTGCGGCTGCGCGGCGGGATGTGGAAAAAAACCTTGGTGTTGCTGGCGTGTTTTTTTCTGGTCAATACATGGATGAAGTTTGTCATCGCCAACCGCTCCGAAATGACTATCACCGCAGCCTTCGCACAAAAGGGATTGAACATGGCCGACCAAAAAAAGGTCCACAACGAGGGGCTGAACATGTTTGAGGAATTATGTTGGATCAACACCTTCATAGACAAGGGCACTTATAATGTAGATTGGGGCGCGGAATACTTCGCGGAAATGGTTAATCCGATCCCGCGCGCCATCTGGCCCGGCAAACCGCTGATCGGGATAGACTACGCCATCGCCCGCGGCATGCAATATGGCGGATCGGATTCGTCGGTAGTCGTTGCCACCATCTCCACCGGTTTCATCGGGCAGGGGGTGGTCAACTTCGGCCGCATTTTCGGGCCGATGGCGGCGGCGTTGCTGATGTGTCTCTGGGTGGCCTGGCTGGCCCGGCTGGACTTGAATGTCCACGCGCTGGGCCGGTTGCCCTTGTATAGCCTGGGAATCATCCTGACTTTCAACCTGGGGCGGGACATCACGCTGATGAACCTCTACGCGTTTATTTTTGGCGCACTGGCCATTTGGTGGCTGGAACGTCACCGGTCGCAACAACAGGTTGGCAGGCGGGCGTCGGCTCCGGCAGCTTCCCGGCCAGCCGGGCGTCCGCAGCCGGCCTCCGGCCAGGCATTGCCCTTTGCCCGGCGCGTGAGTTCGGGCGGGTTCGTAAAAAAACAATCGTTACATAGTGCGCCGGTTCACCCAAAACGGGATTGAAAAACGGAGGCATGGCTGCGTTCACCGAGTTGGCCGCGCCTGAAGGCAAAGATTTCGCAACCAACTGACATGACAAAGGGCGGGCGAATATCGGAACTGGATCTGTTGCGCGGTGTGGCAATTGTTGGAGTCTTGGTGCTCCATTCCAGTTTTGAAGGCCGCTTTACCAAGGAAACCATGGAGGTCCAGGCGATCATGGCGAGGCTTTTTGATTGGGCCGTGCTGGCCTTCTTTTTTAGTTCGGGCTTCCTGCACGACAGGTCCGCCCCCTTTGCCATAACACTAAAAAAGCGAATTGTGTCGCTCCTTGTTCCCTTTTTTCTATATAATTTATTCTACAATCTGTGCTTTTTCGGAATTGAAGCCGTGGGCTGGCCTCATGCTGTCGTCATCGATATGGGTTTAAAATCGCTTGGTGCCATTCTATTCCAATCACCTGCCTTTCAACTCTATTTCCTGCCCTATCTGTTTATGATTTCAATCGGAGTCAGCGGGCTGGAAAAGTTGTGCCGAAGATTTTACCAATGCGGATATTTTTCAATATTTGTTCTGATATTGATGTTTTATCTAAAACAAGGGTATCCCAAAATGTCTCACGGGTCAGACTACATCAATCTGCCCATGTATCTTGCCATGTTTTTAATTGGCCTTGTAAGCAGGCCGTTTTTTGAAAAGCCTTTCGACAAGCTTTGGATGATCCTGACGGCACTTTGCGTGGTGTTAAGCATTCGTGTCATATTCCAGTTTTGCGTTGTGTCGCTCCTGGTGCCTCCTCTTCTGTTGGCGCTGGCAGGAGCCATCCCGGTAATCCGCCGGTTAAAACTGCTGCTCTACATTGGAGAAATGTCCGGCAGCATTTACCTATGGCACACTCCTCTCATTTTGCCGGCAATCAGCAGGCTTTTGACCTGTTGCGGCATTCCATCCCTTTTGAATCTTTTGGGATCGCTGATCCTAAGCTTGATCATATGCATGTTGTTGCGACTGGGTTTGGATGCCATGTTCGTGCTAATTTTTAATAAAAAAGCACCCAAATATATTACGCTTTGAAAAAATGCCTTTGATTAAAATTTGTCAACAGTGCGGCGTCTGAGCGGCTATTCCTTTTCACCGCGCGGAACCTTGCCGCTTTATGCGCGCGGTCACGAGGGGGGTTATGAAAAAAAATCCAACCGAAGCGTTGAATCGGTTCATTCCCAAGCGGGATTGAAGCAAGAGTCCGGAATGCAGAAACCAAAATAGAAATCAGGAAATTAGAAAGCAGAAGCATAAAATTCATTTCTACTTTCCCGGTTTCCACTTCGATTGTCTGTCCTGCCTTGTGACTTCCAACTTCAACTTTCCGGCCGCTCATGTCGAGGATATGTTGCCCAGGGAAACCCGGGCGGCTGTCTTGTTCCACCGCTTTGG
>Ga0181516_10001509_pt1 | contig 17732 bp, 12 predicted proteins | sample PEATcosm2014_Bin_25_FD_121104 | JGI IMG/M metagenome (GOLD analysis project Ga0181516, IMG submission 121104) | Peatland microbial communities from MTU Mesocosm Facility, Houghton, MI, USA - PEATcosm2014_Bin01_10_metaG | ecosystem: Environmental > Terrestrial > Soil > Wetlands > Peat | place... | reverse complement strand
GCGTTCGATGCCGAAGCCGAACGCCCAGCCGGTCCACACTTCGGGATCGTAGCCGACGGTCTCGAACACCTGCGGATGCACCATGCCGCAGCCGGCGATCTCCAGCCAGTCCTTGCCCATCTTCTTCACGAGCGCGTTGGTGAAATCAATCTCGTAGCTCGGCTCGGTGTAGCTGAAATAATGCGGCCGGAAACGGATCTTCACGTCGCTGCCCATGAGTTCACGGAAGACGAATTCCACCGTGCCCTTGAGGTCGCCGACGGTGACGTTCTTGTCCACGTAAAGTCCCTCGATCTGGTGGAAGGTGGGATTGTGAGTGGCGTCGGCGTTGTCGCGGCGATAGACGCGGCCGGGAACGATGATGCGCACGGGCGGCGGCTGCTTTTCCATCACGCGAATCTGCACGGACGATGTGTGGGTGCGGAGGAGTAGCGCAGGCATCTTGCCTGCGGGTTTGAGCGGCGTCCCGCCGCCAGAACCGGGAGCGAGGACGCTCCCAGAACCCGCCGGCGAGGACAACTGCGCCACGTTCAAATAAAATGTGTCTTGTGAATCGCGCGCCGGATGGTCGGCGGGCGTGTTGAGCGCGTCGAAACAATGATACTCGTCCTCAATCTCCGGGCCGTCGGCGACAGCAAACCCGATTTTGCGGAAGGCACGGACGATGTCGTCGGTGACTTGCGTGAGCGGGTGCAGTTTGCCCAGCACGCGGCGGCGTCCGGGCAGCGTGAAATCGGTCGGCTCTTTCGGCAGCGCGGCTTTCAGTTCCAGTTCCTCGCGGCGCGAAACAAGTGCGGCTTCGAGTTCCTGCTTGGCGGCGTTGATGAGTTTGCCGGCGGCAGGCTTTTCCTCTTTCAAGAGCGTGCCGATCTGTTTCATCAGCGCGGTGAACTTGCCGTTCGGCCCGATCCACGCGCCTTTGGTCTGTTCCAACGCGGCGAGGTCGGGCGCGGCCTTGAGTTCCGCGAGCGCGGTCTGTTTCAGCGGTTCGATGTCGTCGAGAAATCCAGCCATAAAATTTTGAAAATGTTAGCCGCAAGAGAACGCAAAGAACACAAAGAAAATTTCGGCTCACGGGGACGCTCGCCCCACCATTGGAACCGGTTAATTCTGTTAATTCTGTCTAAAAAACAAAACGGGCGACCATCGCTGGCCGCCCGTCGAGAATCTTTGTTGAACTGATTATGCCTTCGCCAGCGTGGCACCGGGCTTGGCCTTCAACGCTGCCTTGGCCATGTTGACCAGCTCGGTAAACGCGGCAGCATCGGTCGCGGCAAGGTCGGCGATGACCTTGCGGTCAAGCGCGCACTTGGCGGCCTTGAGACCTTCCATGAAACGGCTGTAAGTCAGGCCGGCGGCACGGGCGGCGGCGTTGATGCGGATCTGCCAGAGATAGCGGTAATTGCGCTTCTTGGTGCGGCGGTCGCGGTAGGCGTAAACGCGGCCGTGGTCAACGGCATCGGACGCGTAGCGATAAAGTTTGGAGCGCTTCAGGCGGTAGCCCTTGGCGGCTGTGAGCATTCTCCCGCGGCGTTTGCGGGAAGCTGGGGAATTGGTAACGCGCATAAAATTAAACTGGTTTCAGTTGGATCGGTGGTCAGCCGCGATGGCTGAAGGGCATGCTTTGGGTGATGCGGTAGGCATCAGTCTTGTCCACAACAGCGACCTTGCCGAGGCGGCGGCGGCGCTTGGCGTTTTTGGTCGTTGCCAGATGGCGGCGGCCTGCGCGAAAGCGCAAAACCTTGCCGGTCGCGGTTATTTTGAACCGCTTGGACGCGGATTTTTTTGTTTTGATGCCTTTGGGACGTCGCATAAATTCAATTCAATAGCAAAAGAGCGCAGAATTTACGCGATCCCGCACTTCGAGGCAAGCGTGAATTTTCCAATTCTGGCTTGTGCGCCCCGCCTCCTACGGGCTGTTGGTGTTCAACAGCGACGGCATGGATGAAACTGCGGGCGCCGAGTTGGTGGGGGTCAAGTCAATCGGCGCGCCGGCGTTCAGTTGATTCAGCACGTCCGCGGTCAAATCAATTTCCGGGACGCTGTAGAGCACGATAGATGTGCCGGTGGCCGCTTGCGACGCCTTGTCAAAGACCAACGTATAACCGCCGGTCTTGGCCTTGGCAGAAACAACGGCCTGGATGTCATCAAGGATTTTTTCGTGCATCCGCTGGCGCTGGTCATTCAGCGTGGACTGCGCCTGGCGTTCATATTGGTCAATGGCCGTGCGGCGATCCTCGCATTGCTTCAGTTTGTCGGCGGCGGCCTGATTGCGGCGGTCGCGCTCGTCGGCGGAAATGGCCTGGTCGTTCGCCTGCGCCAGAAGCTGCTGGTATTCGTCGCTGGCCGTCTTCAAATCATCCTTCATGCTCCTGTCATCCTTGTCGAGCTGGGTGGCGCGGTCCTCGATGGCGGCCTGGGCCAGTTTTGTCTTGTAATAACCGTAAAAAAGCTTGGGCAGATCCACGGTGGCGATCTTGGTTTGGGCCAGGGCGGAGCTGCTTAAAAAGGCCAGCAGCAGAACCGCCAAAACAATCGTTCTCATAATGTTCTTCATGGGTAAAGGAAAACAGAAATCCGCAGCAACGCCAACTGAAATTTGACCGGTTAGAATTCCTGCAGCCGGAAGAAAAGCACCGGATTGGTGGGATTGAACAGGTAGGTGTAGTTGGTGCCGGCCAATACCGGCGGTTGGGGCGCCAACACCCACGAATTGGTTGAGAGCAAATTGGTGTTCGATTCCAGCTTGATAAATTCCGGCAGCTCCGGCTCGAAAGGCAGCATGGCCGGCCAGCTCACCAAAACATTGGTGCCGGCGGAAATCGCGCTCAAATCCGGCACTGGCGACAGGTTCGAAAGAATTTTGGCAAGGAAGGCATCACTCGGCCCGTTGAGCGTTGCCTGGCGCGCATTGTTGGTGGGAAAATTCGCCGAGAGCGTCTGGCCAACGATGTAGGCATCACCGGCCGGATCGAGCGCGATGCCGTAGCCGAAATCGTTGTTCGCGCCGCCAAGATAGACCGAATAAAGCAGCGCGGTGCCGTTGGTGTTGAAGGCCGTGACAAAAACGTCGTCGTTGCCGGAATTGGTCGCGGCCAGCAAACCCGCCGCGTTCAGTGTTGGGAAATTGGTCGAGGACGTCGTGCCGACGACATATGCCTCGCCCGCCGAAACCACCACGCCATAGCCGGTGTCCTCGGCGAAGCCGCCAAAGACCGCAGAATAAAGGATGCTCCCGTTCGGGTTGAGTTTCACCAGAAAGGCATTGGTCGTGAGAATCAATCCGTTCTGATTGTTGGTCAGCTCGTTAAACAGATTGGTAACATTCACGGCGGTGTTCGTAAAGTCCGGCGAAGTCGTCCCACCCGTCACATAAACGTTTGTCTCGGAGTCCACGGCAATCCCGAAGGCCTGGTCATTGTTCGTCCCGCCCAGGAAAGTCGAATAAACCAAATTAGATCCAGACGGCGAGAATTTGGCGACAAAGGCATTATTACCCCCGATTATATTTGTCGAAATCAAAGCGGTCTGGAACGCATTGGTGGTCGGAAAATTGGTCGAATCGGTGAATCCGGTGACATAGGCGCAATTGGCACCGTCCACTGCCACGCCGGTGGCCTCGTCCGTGTTAGTGCCACCAAGGTAGGTCGAATAAATCAACGGCGAACCGCCCGGCCCGATTTTGGCGAGGAAGGCGTTGAAGCTGCCTGCCAGCCGGTTGAGCAGGGTATTAGTCGTGCCTGCCAATTGATAAACCACCGAATTGGTGACAGGAAAATTGGTGGAACTGGTGAAACCGGTGACATAAGCATCGCCCGCCGAATCCACCGCAATGCCCGTGCCTGTATCACCGGTGCCGAACGGAATGTTGCCACTGCCGCCAAGATAAGTTGAATAAATCAAGCGGGAGCCGTTCGTGTTCAATTCCGTAACAAAAGCGTTGGAGTCATAGAAGGTTCCAGATCGGGAACTATAAGCGTGTCCGAGAATCTTGGGGTAAAGCGCGTTGTTCGTTGGAAAGTTCGGCGAGTCAGTGGAGCCGGTCAGAAAAACATCGCCTGCTTTGTCCAGCGCCAGACCGGAGGCAAAATCGTCCTGGCTGCCACCGAGGTAGGTGCAATAGACCAGATTGGAACCGTTGTTGCTGAACTTGGCGACAAAAGCATCGCCGGTGAAGGTGCCGCCGGCATAATTCGTCTGAAACACACCATTCGTCGTGGCCAAATTTGCCGAAAGCGTCGAACCGGCGACATAAACAGAACCGTTTGTATCCACAGCCACAGCCGCAGCCGTATTACCCGCCGTGCCGCCAAAATAAGTCGAGTAACTCAAAATCGGGTCAATCACCAGCGGCAGGTTGCGGTCATGGTTACCAACGGCGAAGGCGACCGTGTGCGCGTCCAAAATTTTATAGCCGCCGGCGATTTCCTGACGCGCGCCATTGGCCGTCTGATAAATCACCGGCTTGGGCTGGCGAATTTCACTGTCACCCAGATTCAATACCAGCTCGCAGGCGGAATTGATGGAAATTTTGTCCGCGCCGGCAAAATGAATCGCGATGACGCCGGGGTCAGCGCCCGGGGCAACGGTGAAGTCGTATTCGAGCTGCCGTTGGTTGCCGTAGTAGGCCAGGTTGACGCCGGGATAAAGCTGGCCGACATCCACCCGCGCAAACGTCGCCACGCCGGTCTGCCAGCGGGCAGGATTATTGCCAACAAGATAATTGATCTTGCCGGACAGCTCCTCCGCGCCGGAAATTTGCGCGAGGTTGTTTGCACCCACGAATTGCATCCGAACCGCCCGCGCCGAAAATGTCCGCTGCGCGGTCGTCTTGCAAAGAACCAGTTGCGCCTCGCCGGGCGAAATCAGGAATTGGGAATCGCGTCCGCGCGCGATGAATTGCGCCGGGGAATCCACCTGCCCCTGGTTGGCCTCGAAATATAGCGGCAGGCTGGCCGGCATCACCGCCGTTTGCGCCACGGCAATGGTGGCAAACAGTCCAGCCCAGCCCGCGCCAGCGAGACCGGCGAGGATTGACTTCGCAAACCGATTCTTTTTTGTCCAAGGCGTCATGTTAAAAATCGCGCGTGTAGCCGACCCCGAACTGGAACTTGCCGGAGGAGCCGTTGTATTGATCATGGGTGATGGGGATGCCGTATTCCAGCCGCAACGGGCCGAGATGCGGGATGTCCAAGTGCAAACCGAGACCGTAGTCGTCGTCAAAATTGCCGGAGAAGGAATACGATCCCGCACCCACCGCGCCGACGTCATAGAACAACGCGAAACGCACGCTGGGACCGTTGTCTTTTTCCAGGATGGGAATGCTGTATTCGAGCGAACCAAACCAGTAGCTGTCGCCGCCTATCGGTTCGTTGGCCATGTTGAGATTGCTGCCATTGCCATACGCCGGGTCACGCGGGCCGATGTTCCGGTATTTGAAACCGCGCAACGAGTAAAGACCGCCGAGATAATAACGGTCATAAAACGGCACGTCGCCGCCGCTCAAGCTGTTGGCGACACCGGCACGCCCGTCCGCTTCCAACACGTGGCCCTTGAACAGGCCGGGGAAATACCAGGACGTCTTTAACTCCAGCTTGTAAAAAGTCGTGTCACCCACGCTAAATTCGGGGTCCAGTTCCGTCCGCTGACCGTGATTGGGCAGTTTGTTGCTGTTCCGCGTGTCGTAGGCGAGCGAACCGCCAAAGCGCTGAAACAGATGATCGCCGGTTTGTGCCAAAATGGCGTCGGGCACGTTCGCTTGACTTACAGAAAGGGACGCCGGAGGTCCTGGGTTAAACCCTGTCTCCAAGTCATGCCAGCCGTTGTTCAGGCTGATGCCGACGTCCTCGATGGCGTAGCTGACGCTGCCGATGAGGAAGTCGCTCCCCAAGGCGCGGGTCAGGCTCAAGCGCGCGCCGGTGCGCGTCTCGTCGAAAATATTGTTGGGGCTTTCAAAATTCAAATCATTCCGGTAAAGGGCAACGCCCAGCGCCAGCTTGCGGTTCAAAAACCACGGCTCGGTGAAATCCATCTCGTAGTCCTGCTGCTGCGTGCCCAACTGGACGAACAGCCGGAATTTCTGCCCGCCGCCCGTGAAATACGGCGGATGGAACAGATCGAAGTTGCCCTGATCAACTTCCGCGAAGCCAACCAGCCCCGAATCCGAATTGATCCCGGCGCCCAGCGTAAATTTGCCGGTGTCCTTCTCCTCCACGTCCACGTCCAGGTTTTTGCGCCCGGCAATCGGCGGGTCGGTCGGCTCCGGCTGCAATTCCACCTTGTCAAAATAGTCCAGCCCTTCGAGGCGCTGCTGGCTGATTTTGACGCGCACCATGTCGAAGACTTCGCCCGGCGCAATGGCGAGTTCGCGGCGGATGACCTTGTCCTTCGTCTTGATATTGCCACGGATGTTGATCTGCTCCACGTAGGCCTTCTGCCCCTCGTCAATCTGGAATTCCAGGTCCATCGTCCCCGTGTCCACGTTCGGAACGCGGATGGGGCGCAGCGTCCCGTTGGCGCGCTGCACGTCAATGTAACCCTTGCCCCCGTAGAAATCCTCCAGCGCCTGCAAGTCCTTGTTCAGACCGTCGGGCGTGAAAGTGTCACCCACGTCCATCGCCAGACGGTTCGGGCCGAGCTTGTCCTTCGAGTGTTGAAAGTCGTGGACGTATTGCAGCCCGGCGCGAATCGTGGCATCATCGAAAAGCTTGTTGCCGGTGAATCTGACCGAGCCGACCTTGTATTGCTTCCCTTCATAGACGGTGAACTGGAGCATCATCGTGCTCGGCGTCGGGCGGTCGAATTTCACGTCCTTGATTTCAAAATCCAGATAACCGTGGTTGCGGTAATAATCCGCCAGCGCGTCCTTGTCATCGTCAAAATCGTCCTGCTTGAACACGCCGCTGCCCGTCAGCCACGAAAACGTCCAGTGCGCCCGCGTCTTGATCTGTTTGCGCAGCTCCTTTTGCGGGATCGCCGACGCGCCAATGAATTCGACCCGCGTAATTTTTATCTTCTGGCTCTCGACAATCTGGAACGTGACCGAGGCGCGCCCCGCTTCCTCGTCAAACGTGTCAAAGACATATTTCACCTGGGTTTCGGGATAGCCGTATTTCTCGTAGAGCTTTTTGATCTCCTGAACGTCGGTGAACAGCTTTTGCTCGTCCAGCGGCTCGCCCGCCTTCACCGTGATTTTTTTCCGGATCTTGGAATCGTTCAACTTTTTGTTGCCCGCGATTTTGATGTCCGTGATCCGCAGCCGCGCCTGCACGATGTAGGTCACCACCACGCCGCCGTCGTCTGCCGGATCCACGGTAACGCGGATGTTGTAAAACTGGCCGGTGCCGTAAAGCGAGTGAACGTCGTCCTCGGTCAGGTTCGAGCGGTAAAGGTCGCCGGCCTTGAGGCGGATGTTGGCGCGGACGAACTGCTCGCTGACCGACGCCGGGCCGACGTATTTGATGTCCACGCGGTCCACAGCCGGGCCGGCGGGCTGCGCCCATGCGACCCGCGCGCAGCCGAGCAACAGCCAGATTCCGAGCAGGCGGAGAAACAATTTCATCGCCCGTCACCCCGTTGGCACATCTTCGTCGCTGACTTTGGCTGCGCTTTCAAATCGTGTGTAAGATTTTAAGAATGTTAAATTAATGTCGCCCGTCGGGCCGTTGCGCTGTTTCGCAATCAGCAGATTGACCGGCAGGCCGTCCGCTTCTTCTGTGTTTCCATCGTCGTCTTCGCCCGCGCTCGGTTTATACAGCAGACCCACTAGGTCGGCATCCTGTTCAATCGCGCCCGATTCGCGCAAATCGCTCAACCGCGGCTTGCGGCTCTTGTCACGCTCCAGTTCACGGTTCAACTGCGAAAGCACCAGCACCGGCACCTTCAATTCCTTCGCCAGCGCCTTGATTCCGCTCGAAATATCCGAAATTTCCTGCTGCCGGTTTTCCTGTGAGCGACGCGCAGTAGAATGCAGCAACTGCAAATAGTCAACCACGAAAAGCTTGACGCCGTGCATCTGGTGCAGCCGCCGCGCCCGTGCCCGCAACTGCAAAATCGAAAGCCCCGCCGAGTCGTCAATGAACAGCGGTGCGTTCGCCAGCCGGCCTGCCGCGCTCGTCAGCTTCGGAAAATCCGACTCGCTCATGAACCCCTCGCGGATGCTCCGCAAATTCACCCGCGCAATCGAGCACATCATGCGCAGCACCAGCGCCTCCGCGCTCATTTCCAAACTGAACACCGCCGCCGGCAGTTTGTCCTCCAGCACCACATGCTCGACGATGTTCATCGCCAGCGACGTCTTGCCCATGCTCGGCCGCGCCGCGACGACGATCATTTCGCTCCCGTGCAGACCGTCCGTCATCCGATCCAAATCCGCGAAGCCGGTTCCCAGGCCGGTGAGCGTCCCCTTCCGGCTGAAAAAGTTTTCAATCGTCCCGATCGCCTTGTTCACCAGGTCCTTCGTCGTCAGCGCGCCAGTCTGCGCGCGCGACTCGCTGATTCGCAACACGTCGCGCTCCACCTCGTCCAGCAACGCGTCCACCTCGCCCTCATAATCATAAACCCTTCCGACGACATCCGTGCAGGTCTGGATCATTTTCCGCAGCAGATATTTTTCGCGGACGATGTCGAGGTAATAGGAGAGGTTCGCCGCACTCGGCACCGCATCCTGCAATTGCGACAGATAAGCGATGCCGCCGACCTGCTCCAAGAGCTGCTTGTCCTTGAGCCGTTGCTGCAAGGTGATGACGTCAATCGGAACCCGGGTGTCGAACATCTCGAACAATTCGGTTTGGATCGTCTGATGCCGCAGGTCATAATGCGCCTCAACCCCGATGCCCTTCAGTTTTTCAATGACTTCGCCGACGCATTCGTTAGGCGAAAGCAGTTGGCAGCCAAGGACCCCCTGCTCCATGTCCATGGCATGCGGCGGCAACCGGTCCAGCTTAATCGGATCCGATGCGGAAACGTTCTTGCGGCGGCGCGCCTTCTTCAAATCAGCCGCTGCTCCCGCAGCGTCGGAAACGGAATCAATCATGGAGCAATGAAAGTCGGGAAAGTTTCTTGGAGCAAAGCAGACTTGTTGGAATTTAGTGACACGTTCTTCACAAATTCAAAATTGTCTTTCCGAAGGAAAATTGTAAGCTTCGTTTGAATTTGGTTGGAGCGGGTGGATTTGAACCACCATCTCCGCCGTAATCTCCGCAAAGAGAATTAGAACAGCGGCGCACGTTCCATTCGTGCTGCGCCCCGATAATCCCCGCTTGTTAGCTCAAGCGGGGAAATCTTTCACCGCGCAACTAACTGAGCTTTTCAATCAACCAATCAACGCTCCCACTTAACTGAAAATCTTTGATTCTGGCAAACTGGACTTATTGGAATTTAATGACACGTTCTTCACAGTTACTCACATCCATTCACAAGCGGTTTTTTTAAATCGTTGGAATTTTACAGAATGTTAATAATTTTTTGGGCAGAGTTATGCACAAAGTTTTTGACAATCCCGGTTAAAACATGTTTTCAGAAATGCTTTTTAAGTTCTGAAAAGGTGTTAACCCTCCTCTAAAAGCGCGTCTTAAAATTCAGCTTTTATGGCTGGCCGTCAGACGAACATCTGATGCAATTCCCGTGCGGGCATGGTTAAATGTCCGCACAGCCAATGCATATCCAAGCCAACAGCGAAAGAAGTTCCGGCATCATGAAACGCCGGTTCGGTAAAATAATTCGTTTGCTGCTTCAGGCGGGCGTTCTTGGTTTAGTCATTTTTTCAAGCCAGCCGGCTTTCGCGCAAAACGCGACGACGGACAGCCGGCCGGAATTGATTTACCAGCCCCGCGGCAATTTTTCCAACAACGTCGCGCGACCGTTGCGTTACTGGCCGGTCGGAACGGATTTTGTCACCACCAACGGCGCGGAATTTTTCAACCGCCCGCTTTACTGCCTGAATTCCGCCTTCCGCATTGACGGCGGCGACAAGCCGGAGTTCTCGCTCTACCTGCCCGGTCGCGGCGGCAATCTGCGTTTCGGCATCCAAACTTCCGCCGGCGTGAAATGGCTGAACGACGCGCAGCAGATCGTCACGCGCTATCGTCCCGGCTCGCTGCTTTACGCCATCCGTGACCCGCTGCTCGGCGACGGCGAACTGGATTTGACGGTGCTGCCGCTCGCGGCCACCAAGGGTTTTATCGTGCGCGCCGAACTGCACGGCGCGGCGGCGGATTTGATCTGGGCATACGGCGGCGCGAACGGCATGCGCGGCTCGCGCGACGGCGACATCGGCTGCGAGCGCCAGCCGGTTTCCGAATTTTTCCAGTTGCACCCGGAGCAATGCCGCGACGACGTTTATTCCATCGCAACCAACACCTTCACGCTTCGCGACAACAAAACCACCATCGCTGGCGTCGCGCCCGCCGGGGCGAAATTATTTCCCGGTGACGCGGCGGATTGGGATTCGCCCGCCGCCTTGCTGTCCTCGACGAATTCAACACCTCCTTTGCTGGTCGGCCAGGTCGCGCTATCGGCGGATCAGCCGGTTTATCTCGCGTTGCAGCAGTTGTCGGGCGGAGGCGGGACGGAACTGCCGGTTTATCGCGATATCAGCAAAAATGAATTTGCCGGTAGCAACGGCCAGCCGGTTTCGGTTTATTCGGAATCAAATCTGCCGAAGGTTTTTGACGAAGCTGAAAATCATCGCCGCGCCATCGCGGAAAAGGTGGTTGTCGAGACGCCGGATCCATTCATCAATGCGGCGGCGTCCGCGTTGTGTGTCGCCGCCGATGCGGTCTGGGATGACGCGCAGCAATCCTACATGCACGGCGCGGTCGCGTGGCGGACGCGCCTGCTCGGCTGGCGCGGAGAATATGCCGGCGACGCCCTCGGCTGGCACGAGCGCACGGCGGCGCATTTCGCGGGTTTCGCGAAACAGCAGAACACGAGTCCGATTCCCGAAACCACTCCGCCGCCCGACGAACAGTTCAATCTGGCGCGCAGCGAGGCTGCCATCCATTCGAACGGCGACATGTCGAAGAATCATTACGACATGAACCTTGTCGCCGTGGACGCGTTTTTCCGGCATCTGCTCTGGACGGGCGATACCAATTACGCCGCTGAAATGTGGCCGGTCATCGAGCGGCATCTGGCGTGGGAACGCCGATTGTTTCGGCGTGAATTCGGCCCGGACAAGCTGCCGCTTTACGAGGCCTACGCCGCGATCTGGGCGAGCGACGATTTGAATTACAACGGTGGCGGCACCGCGCACGCCAGCGCCTACAATTATTTTGCGAACATCATGGCCGCGCGCGTCGCGAAAATTTTAGGCAAAGACCCGACGATTTATCAGAACGAAGCGGATTCGATTTTGCGCGGCATGAACAAATATCTCTGGCTCGCCGACGAGGGAAATTTCGGCGAGTCCAAGGACTTGCTCGGCCTGCAGCTTGTGCATCCGAACTCCGGGCTCTGGACGTTTTATCACACGATTGATTCCGAAGTGCCGACGCCGCAGCAGGCGTGGCAGATGTCGCGCTGGATTGACAACAACATCGCGCACATCCCGATCGAAGGCCCGAATGTGCCGGACGAGGGTTTGTTCACGCTGCCGGAGACGAGCTGGATGCCGTATCAATGGTCGCTCAACAACGTCGTCATGGCCGAGGCCGCGCATACGTCGCTCGGCTTCTGGCAGGCAAACCGGCCCGAAACCGCGTTTCAGCTTTTCAAAGGCGAGCTGCTCGACTCGATGTTCCTCGGCCTGTGCCCGGGAAATCTTGGCTGCATGACGTCGCACGACATGGCTCGCGGCGAGGCGCAACGCGATTTTTGCGACCCCACCGGCGTCAATTCCCGCGCATTCGTTGAAGGGCTTTTTGGCGTCAAACCGGACGCGCTGGCTGGCGAGTTGAAAATCGTTCCCGGCTTTCCTGCGAAATGGGATCACGCCAGCATACAGCATCCCGACTTCACATTTGCATTTCTCCGCGCCGGTTTGACGGAAAATTACACGGTCGAACCAAAATTTCCAAAGACGATGGGATTGGATCTGCAAATCGCCGCGCTGCGAACCGAACCCGAAGTCACTGTGAATGGAAAAGCCGCAACGTGGAATTGGGTTGAAGATGAATATGGCGTGCGGCGGATTGAAATCGCGAGTCCGGCGGCGGAAAAGTTTGAGGTCGTCGTGAACTGGAAAGGCGAAATTCCCACGCCCAAAATCGCGCCGGAGGTCGCACCCGCCGCGCCGGAAAAAATCGCGGCGTTTGACTGGAACCAGAAAGTTTCCGCCGCCGACAAATTTGAAACCGTCAATCTTGCGCCGCTTTTCAACGACAAGGTCACGCAGATCTTCCGCAATGAATATCGCTCGCCGCGTTCGCCGTTCGCGTCGTTGGCGACGCCCAAACAGGGCATCGGCGGCTGGTGTGAACCGAACGCCAGTTTCGACGCGGATGATTCCGGTCTGCGCGCACTCGCCGCGCAGAATGGCGGAAAAATCACTTTGCCGGACGGGATTTCATTCGCGACGCCGGGCGAAAGCGGCGCGAAGAACATCATTTTCACGTCGCAATGGGACAATTATCCGCGCGAAGTTTCCGTGCCGTTGGCTGGAAAATCGTCGCACGCATTTTTGCTGATGGCGGGCTCGACGGCGGCGATGCAAAGCCGTTTTGACAACGGCGAGGTGATTGTGACCTACACCGACGGCTCGACCGAACGGCTCGCGCTGAACAATCCGGTGAACTGGTGGCCGATTGACCAGGATTATTTCATGGATGATTACGCATTCCGCCGCAACGAGCCGATTCCGCCACGCGTGGATTTGCGGACGGGGGACATCCGAATTCTTGATGTGGCCGGTTTCAAGGGCAAAGGCCGAAAAGTTCCCGGCGGCGCGGCGACGGTTCTGAATCTGCCGCTCGACCCGACGAAGGAATTGAAATCACTGACCGTCCGCGCGCTGGCGAACGAAGTCGTCATCGGCCTGATGAGTGTAACACTGGCGCGATGAATATCCACCGGCGCCAGTTCGGTTGACGGTTCTTGACGGCGCAACGGCCCGGTCGCAAAATCGCCGGAAATGACGCTAACGCAAAATCAATTCTCCTTGAGCCGGGCAGCGTTAAGAAATAATTCCCTGGCAAGGGCCGACTAAACAATCCCACTGATTCCCATGAAAAGACAACTCATCCTCCCCGGCCTTCTGGCCATGGTTTTGTGCGCCGGCCTCGGCTGCTCAACCTCCACGGCGCAGAGGCTCAACCGGCTTGACCTCGGCATGTCGCAAGGGCAGGTAAAGAAAATCCTGGGAGATGATTACATCGCCGGGGCTTCAATGACCGATACCAATGGTTCGCGCCTGCAAATGTGGGAATACACCGACAAGAAAACCCAGGAAACCTATCGCGTCTATTTCAAGGATGGCCAACTCGCGCAATGGGGCACAAGGAGCGACTTGGACTTTCCAGTTTTGAACCTGCCGAAGTGACCGCCAACCGTCCCGCTTCGCCCGGACACCGCGAAAATCACGGCGGTTATTTCCATCACCTTTGCGATTTTTCCAAATGGTGCGGCGAGGCGTCGCGGCTACATCGCGTCAGTGTGCTTCGGCGGCAGCCTTCCGTTTCTTCGCTTCTTCAATCACTTTTTCCGCGGCGTCACGGGGCATTTCCTCGTAATGGCTGAATTCCTCGGTGTGGACGCCGCGTCCGCCGGTCAGCGAGCGCAGCGTGCTGGAATAGTGGTAAAGCTCCGCTGTGGGCACGCTCGCCTTGATAACCTGAAACGTGCTGTCGGTGTCCATGCCGAGAATTTTTCCGCGCCGCGACGACAAATCGCCCATCACCTTGCCCATGCAATCTTCGGGGATGTGGATTTCCACCGTCTCAATTGGCTCCAACAACACCGGCTTCGCGACCATGAACGCCTCCTTGAACGCGAAGTAACCGGCAATCTGGAACGCGATGTCCTTCGAATCCACCGGGTGCATTTTGCCGTCGTAAAAATCAATCTTCACGTCCGTCACGCGGCAGCCGGCGATGATGCCCTCGGTGCAGGCCTGATTCACGCCCTTCTCGACGGACGGCACAAAATTGCGGTCCACGTTCTGCCCGACGAGCGAATTGGTGAACTCCACGCCGGCATCGCGCAACCGGGGTTCAATGCGCATCCAGACCTCGGCGAATTGTCCCGCGCCGCCAGTCTGTTTTTTATGGCGATGCTTGGAATCGCCCTTGGCCTTGATGGTTTCGCGGTATTTCACGCGCGGCTCGGCGAGTTCCACGTGGACATTGTGCCGGCGGCGCAAGCGGTCGGCGACGACTTCCAGATGCAGTTCGCCTTGCGCGGAAATGATCGTTTGATGCAACTCGCTGTCCACGACATAAAGGAACGTCGGGTCTTCCTCGTGCAACGCGGCGAGGCCGGAGGCGATCTTGTCCTCCTCGCCCTTCACCTTCGCGATGAGCGCGGCGTGGATGTTCGGCTTGGGATAAACGACCTTCGACAGCGTCACGGGATGTTTGGCGGTGCAAAGCGTGTTGCCGGTGTGCGTGTCCCTGAGCTTGACCACCGCGCCGATGTCGCCCGCACCAAGCGTGGGGACGGCCACGCGTGTCTGGCCGTTTAGCTGGTAAATCTGTCCGATGCGCTCGTTGACCTTGCGGTCGCTGTTAAACAGATCCTTGCCGGTCGAAATCGAGCCGGAATAGACGCGGAAAAATGACAGCTCGCCGAAATGCGCCTCGGACATTGTTTTGAAGACATAGACCGCCGTCTCGGCGCTGTCGAGCGACACCTCGGTTTCGTTTCCATTGGCATCCACCGCCTTGACGTTTTTGCGGTCCACCGGCGACGAGCCGTATTTGGCGACGAAATCCATGAACCGCGCGACGCCGATGTTGTTCTCCGCCGACACGGCGAACAGCGGGATGAACAATTCCTTCTGCACCGCCGAGTGGATGCCTGCGCGAAATTCCTCCTCCGACAAGTTGCCCTTCTCGAAAAATTTTTCCATCAACGTGTCGTCAGATTCCGCGATGTGCTCGATGAGCTGGCCGTGCAATTCCTTGACCTTCGCCTCCCATTCGCCGGTCGCCGGCTCCTCCGTGTATTTGCCGGAGCCATCGGTCGCGTAGGTCACGATTTCATTGCGCAGCACGTCCAAAACCTTGTTGAAGCCCGGACCGGCGTTCACCGGCACGTTCACTGGAAAGACGTGCCGCCCGAAATGCTCCTGCGCCGCCTTCAGCACCGCGTCGAAATCCACATTCTCCTTGTCGAGCGCGTTGACGACGATCATTTTCGGAAGGCCGTAGCCGGTGGCGTAATTCCACACGCGGTCGGTCCCCACGCCGAGGCCGTGCTGCCCGTGGATGACGACGAGCGCGAAATCGCCGACGCGCAGCGCGCCCAGACCTTCGCTGATGAAATCCAGATAGCCGGGCGTGTCAATGATGTTGAACTTCTTTCCCATCCACTCCGTGTGCAGCAGCGAGGCCGAGACGGAAATCTTCCGGCTCTTTTCGCTGACGTGATAATCGGAGACCGTCGTGCCGTCGGCAATGCGGCCCATGCGGTTGATGACGCCGCCGCACATGAGCATGGCCTCGGCCAGCATGGTTTTGCCCGACGAGGCGTGGCCGACGATGGCGAAGTTCCGGAGGTCTGCGGGTTGGTAGGTTTTCATAAAAGTAAAGTAATCAGGACGATCGCTTAAAATGGCCGTCCGGGAAAATGAATGAAGTTTGAAGGAACCAGTTTCCCAGATGAGGCGGGGTATTTCATCTCCGAAAATTGTAGGGCAAGGCCGTCACGTTGAGAAGAAAAGTTTTTGGCCAGTCCATCCCTTTTATTCTCGAGCGTCCCGGCAAATTTCTGGCACGCGACTTGCGGCAAAGAAAACATGGCTAGAAAAATGAATGCCTTGCGGATGTCGCAGGAAGCTCGCGGACAAGCGGCGGTGAGCGATCGCCAGCCGATGCCGTTGACTGCCGCGCTTTATCTGGCGCAGCTTCGCCCGCACACCCTCAAAATCGCGCTGCCCAGACTGCGTCAGCAAATCGCCGTTCAAATCGAGGAACAATCGCAAGCACTGCGGGTGGTTAAAATCATACACACTGGCTCAATTTAAGACACGCGGCGGGAATCCGGCTTAGCGGAACTCCACCGGTTCAAATCCCGCCTGCCGGAAAAACGTCCGCAACTCCGTCCGCGCCCGCTCGTTCGCGTCGTTCAAAATCCCGCTCTCCTGCGCCGCCCGGCGGATGTCGTCCACGGCATATTGCCGCGTCGTCTGCTCCAGATCCTTGTCCAGCGACCGCAGAAATCCAGTCGTCCGCTCGACGACCTTCGTCTGCGTGTCGTCCAGATAGGCGTCGGTGATTTCCGGCTTCGGCAGCGTGATGGTGAGGGCTTTGCTGGAAATCGCCACGTCGCCGGGCGTGATTTTCTTCAGGTCAATGCCCGCCTTGACGACGCCCTGCGCCAGCAACATCACCTTGTTGTCGCCCTGGACAAATTGCCCCAGCGCGCTGCCCGGCGGCGAATCCACGAACTCCACCTTTTGCATCATGTATTTGACCGTGACCAAATCCGACAACGTCTGCACCTGCTGGATGACGGTCCCGGTGTTTTCCACGCGCAGGCCGGGGCCTTTCCAGTGCGCCAAGATGAGGCCGAGAAAGACGCCGAGGAAGAGCACCGCCAGCGTCATCGCCATGGTGATTGCCAACAAGAAAATTTTCTTCAACTGCTGCACGGCGGGAATGTAATCGTTTTTCCCGCGAAGCAAAAGAATTGTTGTCACGCAACCGCATGGACTGCGGCGACGTGTCGCCGCTTTCAAAGCGCGGACGTGTCCGCGCACTCCAAATTTCCCGGCCAACTTTGGCTTGCCAAATTTCTGGACGAGGCGCAGATTCCGAAACATGAAGCCGCGCGTTTCCCATCAGAAGACCGCCGCGCTGACGTTGGTGGAGGTGTTGGTTGTTATTGTCGTGCTGTTTTTTCTGGCGGTGACATTTCTTGATTCGGGCAGCAGCTCTGTCGGCAGAAAGGCGGCTCAAAGAATCAATTGCGCCAACAATTTGAAACAAATCGGCCTCTCTTACCGAGTTTGGGAAGGAGACCACGGTGACAAATACCCAATGCAAACTTCCATTACGAATGGCGGCACAATGGAATTGGCAAACGGAGGGAACGCGTGGATCAATTTCTGTGTGATGAGCAATGAACTGTTCAAACCGAAGGTTTTGTTTTGCCCGGCTGACACTGACAAAACTTTCGCAACTAATTTCACGACTGATTTCAACAACAGTAAAATCAGCTATTTCGTCGGCTTGGATGCTGAGGACGCGAATCCGCGAATGTTCCTTTCCGGCGACGACAACTTTGCCATTGGCGGCGTTCCTGTAAAATCGGGTCTCTTGGAGTTTTCGACGAACGCGGCCATTGCATGGACAGCCGAACGCCATGTGAACGCTGGCAATATTGGCCTCTCCGACGGTTCTGTGATATCAACGACCTCTTCTTTTTTGCAGCGAATGCTTGTGGAAACCGGTGGGGCCACCAACCGTCTTGCGATTCCGTAATCCGTGTTTATCGGTGTCCATCCGTGGTGGAAAAACTTTCCGCTTTTGCCCGCGCTCCGCAAAACCTAGACTGTGCCCATGACTTTGCCCGGATTTCCCGTGTATCGCCCGCGCCGGCTGCGGCAGTCGCCCGCGTTGCGGAAACTCGTCTGC
>Ga0181516_10001507_pt1 | contig 17734 bp, 16 predicted proteins | sample PEATcosm2014_Bin_25_FD_121104 | JGI IMG/M metagenome (GOLD analysis project Ga0181516, IMG submission 121104) | Peatland microbial communities from MTU Mesocosm Facility, Houghton, MI, USA - PEATcosm2014_Bin01_10_metaG | ecosystem: Environmental > Terrestrial > Soil > Wetlands > Peat | place... | reverse complement strand
GAGCGGGGACTTATTTGACCTGTGCTACACCCTTGGTCGCAGTCTCACCTATCTACTAACGATTTAGTTGACAGGAGAATGATCCAGAGTATGATCTCCTAAAATCTTCGTAGACGCGGGTAATGACTGACCAACTAACAGACCGCGAGGCCGACATCATGCGCGTGCTCTGGGAACGCGGCCCTTCATGAGTGCGCGAAGTACGAGCGGTGCTAGGGGACGAGCTTGCTCATACCACTGTTAAGACCATGATTCGGATATTGGAACAGAAGCGCTTTGCAGCGCACGAGGAGGAAGGCCGACAGCATCGCTTCTACGCCGTGGTACCCGAGAGCGCGGCACGGCAGAGTGCCTTGAAACATGTGGTGGCCAAGCTGTTCCGAGGGTCATCTGAGCTGCTCTTCACGCAGCTCGTATCGGACCAGAAGCTGACGTCTGAGCAGATCCGGCGCATGCGAAAGCTTCTCTCCTCAAAGGATAAGGGGTAGTTCGATGCTCCAGTGGTCGCTGTACGTACTCGTCGTCTCGGCCATGCTCTCGGTAGCGGGATGGCTCACTGAGCAGGGGCTCCGGCAACGCCAGCTACAGACGCGTTGGTCGTGGGTGGCCTCGATGACTCTGATCGCCGTCCTGGCGTATATCTCATTGCCTGGCTTGACCACAGCGCACGCGACACACCGAACGCCCCTGCAGACATCCTGGACGAGCATTCAGCATGTTGCGCCCGTGAAGTTGCCGCCAATCACATCGCCGGCCGCGACGTCGGCCGCCTACGCGGCGACGATGCAATGGAATGCGGTGTTTGTGAAGCTATGGCTGCTGCTGTCGGCAGCGATGATCCTCGCTGTTGCGGGCAGCGGCGCTTATGTTTTTTGGCGACGCCGAGCCTGGCCGATGCGCCTTATCGGCTGGCACTGCGTCGGGATCACACCCGACATCGGCCCGGCGGTGGTGGGGCTGCTTCGCCCCACAATTGCGATACCACGGTGGGTGCTGGATAGAGCAGCCGCTCAACAACAACTCATTCTCGCCCATGAGGCGTCGCATCTTCAGGCGCGCGACCCGCTCTTGCTCACCAGTTCGCTAGTCGTCTTGATCCTGATGCCTTGGAATGCCGTGCTCTGGTGGCATTGGCATCGCTTGCGGCATGCGATCGAGGTTGACTGCGACGCGCGAGTGCTGCGTGCTGGCCACGACACCCAAGCCTACGGCGAGGCACTCATTGACGTGGGAGAGCGGCGCAGCCGCTTTGTCGGGGTGGTCGCTGCAATGTCAGAGACCCGAACGCTATTGGAAAGGAGGGTAGAAATCATGGCCACGCGAGCCCGCAAACCATCAACCTACGCATTTGCCGTGCTGTGCGTCACTGCCGCGTTGGTTACAGCCGCTGCGGTCCAGGTCAATGGGCCGGAGAGTCCAGGCGAACGCCAGGAGATCAGCGTCGATACGGCGACGTTGGATCGCTACGTCGGCAAGTATCGGATCCTATCGAACGACATCTTGACGGTCACACGAGACGGATCGCAGCTGAATGCTCGAATTACAGGCCAGACCAAGTTGCCCATTTACGCCGAGACGCCGAACAAATTCTTCTGGAAGGTAGTCGATGCGCAGGTGACATTCGCCGTGGGCGATAGCGGTCCGGCCACCAGCGCGACCATTCACCAGAATGGACGAGACCTTGTTGCCCAGAGGCTGGATGATGCGAGTGCTCAGGCGCTTGAACAGCAGCTGGCGGACCGAGTGAGCCGCCAGCAACCTCAGAGCGGATCTGAAGCGGCGCTGCGCAAGGCCATCGCCGCAATTGACGCAGGAGCTCCTAATTACGAGGATATGACGGCACCTCTTCAAGACGCGGTACGTCGACAGCTCCCCCTCTTCGAGAATTCTTCTAAGGAGCGCGGGCCGCTTAAGTCTGCAGAATTCAGAGGTGTCACCGATACAGGGGCGGACAAATACCTGGTGACCTACCAGAGCGGAAAGCAATTAGAGTACTTCATAACCCTCAACGCCGACGGAAAGATCTCAGGAATGCTGGCGCGCCAACCCTTTTGAGCACAACGGCAAAGGTCGTCACGGTCGAGGGTCGGCCAGCCGATCCAGCGCGGCGGGCATCGGCGGCGGACTGGTCGAGACATCCGGTGCTGGCAGTTGCTCGAGCGTCTGCTCCCACCCTCCGCCCAAGGCTCGATAAATTGCCACGATGTCATTGACGAGCTGGACATTCGACTGCACCAGGGCCTGCCGATCGGACAGTACCGTGCGCTCAGCATCCAGCACACTGATGTAGCTGGTGAGGCCGTGATCATATTGATTCTGAGACAACTCCCAGGTCACCTGCGCCGAATTCAGTGCGTCCTGCAATAAGTCGCGTGCCACGCGGTCCGTCCGGTAGGCGACCAAAGCATCTTCGACCTCACGCAGCGCGTTCAACACCGTGGCTCGATAGTTCAACACCGCCGCCTGCTGCTCCGCTCGCGCGAGGGTGAGATTCGCAGTGAGCCGGCCACCGGAGAATATGGGCAGGGAAATCGCCGGCCCCGCGCTGTAGAAATGACTCGCCCAATTGGTGAGATAGGAGGCGTCCAGCGCACGCATGCCGATATCCCCGGTCAGTGAAATATCAGGATAAAACTGGGCGACCGCTACGCCGACACCGGCCGTGGCCGCGTGCAGGCTCGCTTCCGACTGGCGAATGTCGGGCCGTCGCCGCGCCAGTGCCGAGGGCACGCCCACGTCCAGCACACTCGGGATCGGCGGCAGTGGCTTGCTATCGCGTAACTGATCGTCCACCGCGCCGGGGGCTTCCCCGGTCAATACGCTCAAGGCGTTCATAGCCTGCTGATCGCCAGCGTAAAACCTCAAGTGCACTTGAGGTCAAGAGGATATGCCAGTGGCACGCGCTTCCCGGGTGAAGGCCGATCGCCCCTCAGCTACGCGACCATTGTCCGCGCGACCCTTGTCCGCGGGTGAGGTGGCCGAGAGAAGCGGCGTTGCGGTATCCACAGTGCACTTCTACCAAGCCAAGGGGTTGCTCGAGGGTTGGCGCATCAGCGGAAATCAGCGCCGCTACAGCCGCGATGTTCTCCGGCGTGTGGCGATCATCAAAGTGGCGCAGCGGCTCGGCCTGCCGTTGTCCATGATCAAGCGTGCCATCGATTCATTACCGGGAGGTCGCACGCCCACGGCCAGAGACTGGCAACGACTTTCGGCGCAGTGGCGAGAGGAGCTTGACCGACGAATTGCCCTATTGCAGGCGCTGCGCGGTCAGCTGGAGAGCTGCATCGGCTGTGGGTGCCTGTCGCTGAAGGTTTGCCGGCTGCGAAATCCGGGCGATACCATGTCGGATCAGGGTCCGGGACCGCGACTGCTGGCCGCCGATCCCACAACCGATCTTACAACCGATCTAACTGAACTGTGAATGGCCGGCCGGCCGCCGGCGATTCGCCGCGTGCCTGCCGGCATCCGTCTCATGGCACACTCTTGATTATGAACGATCGATCGAATGCGAAGCTGATCCTGCTCTCGTTCACGGGCATCTACATCATCTGGGGCACGACCTTCCTCGGTATTGCGCTCGTGGTGCGGACCATGCCCCCGTTCTTCAGCGGCGCGGTCCGCTTCTTCATCGCCTCGCTGCTCATGTACGCCTGGGCACGGACACGCGATGCGCATCCCTTCTCCGGACTCAACATCGGCGGCACGTTGCTGTGCGGCGTGCTCCTGAGCGGCATCGGCAACGGGTTTGTACTCTGGGCGCAGCAGGGTGGACTGCCCTCGGGGATCGCGGCACTGTTCGTGGGCGCATTGCCGGTCATGATCCTGGGGCTCGACTGGCTGTTCTTCTCGCACCGCGCGCCAACGCTGCAAGGTGCGTTGGGCCTGGCGATGGGACTCGCGGGCATGATCGTGCTCACGCTGCATACCCATTCCATGTCCGGTACGGTCAGGCCCATCCACATCGCGGCCGTGCTCACCGCGGAAATGGGCTGGGCGCTCGGATCCATGCTGCAGGGCCGCGTCATGACGATCGACCGGCTCGCAGGCTATATCTGCCTGCAGATGTTGGCGGGGGCCGTATTCCAGCTCGCGATGGGGTGTCTCGATCGGGAATGGATTGGATTCCAGCTCAGCCAGGTGTCGCTGCAGTCGCTGCTGGCCTTAGGGTACCTCGTGGTATTTGGCAGCGTCATCGCGGTGAACTGCTATTCCTACCTGCTGGCCCACGTGCCGGCGCAGAAAGTCAGCACCTACGCGCTGGTCAATCCGGTCATCGCTCTGGCCCTCGGCGCCCTGGTGCTGCACGAGAAAATCACCCCGGTGGCCCTGCTCTGCGCGCTGCTGGTGCTGCTCGGGGTGGCGCTGGTACTGTGGCCCGCTCGCCCCCGGGCGCCCGCGCCACTTGCCCTGGGGGCCCGCCGGCTGATATAAAGCGCCCCTTTCGCCCGTTCCGGGCCGCGCCATCAACGCGTAACTCATTGATTTTAAGGACGTCGATCATGTCTCGGGTCTGTCAGGTTACGGGCAAGCGCCCTGTTACGGGAAATACGGTCTCGCACGCGAACAATCGCCGCCGTCGCCGCTTCCTGCCGAATCTGCACCAGCAGCGGTTCTGGCTCGAGAACGAGAAGCGCTGGGTGAGCCTGCGCGTTTCGACCAATGCGCTTCGTACCATAGAAAAGAATGGCCTCGAGGCAGTGCTTGCGGATCTCAAGAAACGCGGCATCAAGCTCTAAGGGGATTCCGGCATGCGCGAAAAAGTGAAACTGCTGTCCTCCGCCGGTACCGGCCACTTCTACGTGGCCATGAAGAACAAGCGGCTGCATCCCGACAAGATGGAAGTGCGCAAGTTCGACCCGAAAGTACGCAAGCACGTCGCGTACAAGGAAACCAAGATCAAGTAGGCGCAGGCCTCGGTGCCCGAACTGCCCGAGGTTGAGACCACACGCCGCGGCATCGAGCGCGCCCTCAGTAGCCGCCGTGTCGAGGTGCTGCGCATTTACGATCGCCGGCTGCGCTGGCCGATCGAAGCGAATCTGCCCGAGGAAGTCGCGGGCCAACGCGTGCTTGGCATCGGCCGGCGCGCCAAATACCTGCTGATCACCCTCGAGCGCGGCACGCTGATCGTGCATCTGGGCATGTCGGGCAGTCTGCGGCTGCGCGAATCCGCGGCGCCGCTGCTCAAGCACGACCACTATGCCCTGCTCATCAACTCGGGCAAGGAGCTGCGCTTCCACGATCCGCGCCGCTTCGGCAGCCTGCACTACACGCGCGAAGATCCGGCCGAGCATCGCCTGCTGCGTTCGCTGGCGCCCGAACCGTTCGATAAGGCCTTCGATGCCGAGTATCTGCGTCGCATCACGCGCGGACGGCGCGCGGCCATCAAACAGGTGCTCCTGAATGGCCGGCTGGTCACGGGCGTCGGCAACATCTACGCCAGCGAGGCGCTGTTCCGCGCGCGCATCAACCCGCGGCGCGCCGCGCGACGCCTGACGCAGAAGGAAATTGCGCGATTGGTCAAAGCGGTGCGCGCCACGCTGCAGGCGGCCATTCGCGCCGGCGGCACCAGCCTGCGCAACTACGTCGACACCGAGGGTGATCCAGGCGCGTTTCGCCAGAAACTCTACGTCTATGAGCGCGACGGTCAGCCCTGCCGCGTCTGCAAGACCCCGGTGCGCAAGATTACCCAGGGGCAGCGCTCGAGTTATTTCTGCCCGCAGTGCCAGACTTGAGCGCGCGAGTCTAAGCGCCCCACATGCATCGAGCCGCGCATCGCATACTCAAGGCCGACCCGGTGATGGCTGCGCTGATCGAGGCGGCCGGACCCTGCCGGATCCGCTCGCGTGAAGTGCAGGAGCCGTTCGAAGCGCTTGCGCGCGCCATCGCGCACCAGCAACTGCATGGTGTAGCGGCCGAGCGCATTCTCGGGCGCTTTGTGGCGCTGTTCGCAGCCTCGACATTTCCGCAGCCGCAGCAGGTCATCGATGCGGCCGATGAGCACCTGCGCGCCGTGGGCTTTTCCTACGCCAAGATTGCGGCACTCAAGGACCTGGCGCGCAAAACCCTCGAAGGCACGGTGCCGCCGGCGGCCGAACTGGCGCTGCTCGGGGACCTGGAGATCATCGAGCGGCTCAGCAGCGTTCGCGGCATCGGCCGCTGGACCGTCGAGATGATGCTGATGTTCCAGCTCGGACGCCGCGATGTGCTGCCGGTCGATGACTTCGGGGTGAGAAACGGCTTTCGCCTCGCCTACGGACTCAAGGGCATGCCGACGCCACGCGCATTGGCGGAATTTGGTGAGCGATGGAAACCCTGGCGCAGCGTCGCCGCCTGGTATCTGTGGCGCGCCTGCGAACTCGCCCGCGATGGCAAACTCGCCGCCTGCGCACTGCCGCCACGAGTGGCGCTGGTGAAGCGCAAGGCGGCCAAGAAACCGAAAAAGGCGCGGCGCAAGCAGGCCAAGCGCGCGGCGAGGAAACTACCGAAGGGGCGGCGCGCCGCATGAGGGCGCGCCGTCCGCTGAGCCGTCCTTACAAACTCGTCCGCGGCTAAGCGAAGACCCCGTATTCCACCTGCAGGATCTCGCCCGAGTCGGTGCTGATCAGCAATGCATCGTTGCCATCTCGCACCCACTCATAGCCGGCTGGCGGTACTTCCAGCGCGAACAGCCAGTAGTCCGCGATCAGGTACTGCGGTGCCCAGTAGGCACGCGGCAGGATTTCGCCATAGCCCCAGCGATGGGCGCTCCAACCCGGCGGACGATGATACGGCCCAATGCGATAGCTGCGTGCCGCCTGGAAGTTGTGTTGATAGGCGCCGCGATCGACCGTGGCAGGGCGCGCGTTCCAGCCCTTCGGTTCCTCGACCCGTTGATAGCCCTTGGGACCCGGGTGAGGCTCTGGCGGATGCGCTGCCGCTCGGGGAGCCGGCGCATGTCCGTGCTCTTCTTCGGCAACGACACCGCCCGCTAACGCCAACGCAGCTGCGACGCAGAGTCCGATTTTGGCAGCTTGCACCATGGACTTTCTCCAAATGGAAACAGGGAGGCGGATGATAGGGCGAGCTCAACACGGGCGCCAAGGCGTCAAGTCCGACTTGCTGTCGGATTAGTCCAATTAAACTTTTGTTAATGCAGCGGCCGATAGAAAGTCCCGGATGTGATTTTTTGTTGCCATGGCAACTACTTTTCATACGGCACGCGGGTAATCGAGCCGCCGCAGCGAACGGTGCCGAAAAGGATTTTTTGTTGCCATGGCAACTAAATCTACGGAAATCACTCGGGCGTCAGCCCCTGCTGTTTGAATTCGTCGGCGATGCTCGCCCGCATCTCGACTGCGGCCTTCATGTCGGCCTCGCCGGCCTCGTGCTGACCTTTGTGGAATTCAGCCAACCCTAAGCCGAAGCGGGCATGGGCCGCCCTGGGTTGCAGTTCCAGGGCCGCGCGGTAATCCGAGATCGCCTTGTCGTACTTGCCCAGCCGCAGCCAGACCAACGCGCGGCCGTCGAGATTGCGCGCAATTCGCTGCCCATTGCGCAGCGCGCCGTTGCAATCCGAGAGCGCTCGATCCAGATCCGTGCCGAGCATGGCCAGCGCCCAGCAACGCTCCGCCAGCGCGGCAGGCAGGCGATCGTCGCGGGGGTTTGCGGCCACCCAACGATCCAGGCGGGACACCGCTTCGCTCAGGTGGCCGTATCGTTCATAGGCACTGGCCATATTCAGGACCAGCGTGGCATCGTTGGGCGCAAGCGATGCGACGCGCTCGAAATCCGCGCGAGCTCCCTCCTGATCATCGCTCGACAGGCGTACCGTCCCGCGATCCATCAGCACGATGACATCGTCGGGCTTGCGCTTCAGGGCTTCGTCGAAATCTGCTGCTGCGCCGGCCTTGTCGCCGCTCTCCCAGCGCGCGATGCCGCGCCGGTGATAAGTCTCGGCATCATCGGGAGCGAGTTCGATGGCTCGGTCAAGATCGGCGATGGCGCCGGCGAAATCCCTGCGCGCGCTCAGCGCTGCCGCGCGCCGTCGCAGGGCCGCAGCATCCATCGTCGTGTCTGGCGCGGCGGTGCCTGCCGATTCCGTCGCCGGCTGGCGCAGATCGAAAACGTGGCCGCCGTTATAGGTGATGAAGACGCGGCGCAAGCTCGTCGCGACATAAATGCGGTGCGAGAGAAAGAAATCCGCCCCCAGCACCATGTCGGCGCCTGCCGGGACTTCGACGTCGGCGATGCGCAGCCGGGCATTGCGTATGAGCTCGCCATCGATATCGAGCGAGTCGAAATGCGTCAGCCAGGTCTCGAATGATTTGCCGTTGATGCCCTCCAGTACACCGCCGGCCTGGACCTCGGGGCCATCCAGTTTTATACCGGCACGGCGTGCGGCCTTGAAATCCAGCATGGAGCGTTCGGCGCCGCTGTCCAGCAGGACGGCTATCTTGACGCCATTGAGCATCACATCTCCCACGAGCTGGGGCTGCGCGGGTGTCAGCTCGCGAATCGGCACGATCGCGACTGGATCCTTGCCATGCCAGTAGGCGAGATTCGTTTCCTTACAGTCCTTGGTGTGAAACAGACGAATCGCGCCGCCGGCGAGATCGAATTCGGTGTCGGCCTGGCCGATGACATTTTGGCCGATGATCCCCAGCAGTCCTTGCATGACGGCGTTTCCGCCGACCAGAAAATCCACTTTATGACCGCTTCCAAAGCCATTCAGCGATAGCTCTTTGATGGTCACCAATCCAACCGGCGCCGTGCCGCTGGCACCGCGCACCTCGATACGCCCAGGCAGAGGTTGCGGCCGGAGCTTCAATCGCTCGGCGGTGGCCTGCGAGATCATGCTGAAGAACGCGCCGGTATCGGTCAGGAATTCACCCTCGACGCCATTGAGCGACCCCGTGACGACGGGTCGCAGTCCCTGCATTGTCACGGGCAGCTCGGCGTAGCGGGTTATCTGGCAGGCGGCGTGGGCCGCCGGGGCGGCCAGCAGCATTGTGAGGCCGGCAATGATGCTGCAACCAAAACCAATGGCGCTGCAAACAGCATTGGTGCCGTGGCGAAACTGCTGTCCGCAAACATTGGCCGCCACCGGCACCCGGGTACGTTCGAGCCTCGTGCAGCACGACGCGCGCATGCGCGTCAGTTTAGCGCTGGCGCTCGCGCGCCGTCGCGCTCGCGTCCGGTCGCGGTTGAGTGCCCGGCGCTCGAGCGTCGCTACGGATGCTATGCTCGATTCATATGACACGACGCAGGTACGCGCTGAACGGCATCTCGCTGGTGCTGATCGGGACGGTCGCAGGCGCATTGTTTTTGACGGGCTGTCAGACCTCCGCCCCCGCGCCGGCACCGTCCACGCCATCGGCGTCCTCGACGTCCTCGCCCGCCGCCGCAACCGCGCCGGCTGCCGGTGGCCCGCGCACCGCGATGGTGGTTGCGGCCAATCCGCTGGCGGCGAAGGCGGGGCTCGAGATACTGCGCAAAGGCGGCACGGCGGCCGATGCGGCCGTGGCCGTGCAGGCGGTGCTGGCGCTGGTGGAACCTCAGAGCTCGAGTCTCAGCGGCGGCGCCTTCATCACTTATTTCGATGCACGCAGCGGCGAAGTGCGCGCCTTCAATGGCCGCGAGACCGCGCCCGCGGGGGCGACAGCCGACATGTTTCTCGGAAGCGACGGTAAGCCGCTGCCCTTCTTCCCCGCCGTGCTCAGCGGCCGCTCGACCGGCGTGCCCGGCGCGCTCGCGGCGCTCGAGCTGCTGCAGCATGAGCACGGCAAGCTGGCGTGGCGCGATCTGTTCGATGAGGCCGAACACCTCTCGGCCGACGGCTTCACCGTCAGCCCCCGGCTCGCGGGCATGATTGCCGGCCGCATGCCGCAGGCGTCGGCACCGGATGCCGTGCGCTACTTCAGCAAGAGCGATGGCACTCGGCTGGTGGCCGGCGATCTGCTCAGAAACGCGGCCTACGCCTCGGTGATCCGACGGATCGCACTCGAGGGCACGCGTGCGCTCTATTACGGACCGATTGCCGAAGACATCGTGCGGCGGGTTCACGAAGGCGAATATCCGGGCTCACTGTCGCTCGATGACATGGCGCACTATCGACCCAGCGAGTCCGCCGCGCTCTGCCGCCCGTGGCAAAGCTACGTGGTCTGCGGGCCGCCGCCGCCGGCAGGCGCCGTCGGTGTACTGCAGGCGCTGCTGATGCTCGAGCACACCGACATCGCCAGGCGCAACGCGGCCGATCCGATTGCCTGGGTCGAGATCGGCGAAGCCGAGCGTCTGATGTATGCCGATCGCGATCGCTATGTGGGCGATCCGGATTTCGTGAAGGTTCCTCTGGGCGGACTGCTCGACGCCGCCTACGTGCAGGATCGCGCCGCATTCATCGGCGAGCGCATCGCCGCCAGGGCTCCGGTCGCGGGGACGCCACCCGGAGCCGGTGCGGTCGGACCCGACCACACCGTGGAACCGGGCGGCACCACGCACTACATCATCCTCGATGGATTCGGCAATGTGGTCTCGATGACGACCACGGTCGAGAACGTGTTTGGTTCCGGTCGCATGGTCGATGGCTTCTTTCTCAACAACCAGCTCACCGATTTCAGCTTCGAACCGGTCGATGAGACGGGCCATCCCGCGGCCAACGCCGTGGCGCCGGGCAAGCGGCCGCGCTCGGCGATGTCGCCGATGGTGGTGCTCAATGGGCAGGGTCATTTCGTCGCCGCTGCCGGATCGGCCGGCGGGCCGGCCATCATCGCCTATGTACTCAAGACCCTGATCGCATCGCTGGACTGGAACATGACCATGCGTGATGCGGTGGCGCTGCCGAACCTGATTGCGCACGGCGCGCGCTTCACGGGCGAGACGGATAAATTCGGCTCAGCGCTGGTCGAGGGCATGAAGTCGCGCGGCCTCGATGTGCAGCCGGTGCAGTACGAGGAGTCTGGCCTGACGGGCTTGCGGGTGCTGGCCGATGGCACGCTCGATGGCGGCGCCGATCCGCGCCGTGAGGGCATCGCGGTCGGCTACTGAGCCGGCGGGCGCGATTCAGCGCGCCGGCGCTAGCGCAGCGGCGCTAGCGCGGCGGCCTGCCTGCCAGCTGCAGTTTGAAGGCTTCCTGTACCAGCGGGTGCACGAAGCTGCTGATGTCGCCGCCGAGGGTTGCGATCTCGCGCACCAGGGTCGATGAAATGAACGTGAATTTTTCCTTCGGCACCATGAACACGGTTTCGATGTCCGGCTGCAGGTGCCGGCCCATGTTGGCAAGCTGGAACTCGAACTCGAAGTCCGACACGGCGCGAAGTCCGCGCACCACCACCGATATGTCGCGCTCGCGCGCGAAGTGCACCGTGAGGCCGCTGTAGCCGACGACTTCGACATTGGGCAGATCCGCGAGCACGCCTTTGGCGAGTGCCACGCGCTGTTCGATCGGGAAGGCTGGGGCCTTGTTCGGGTTGGCGGCAATGGCGAGCACCACGTGCTCGAAGATGCTGGCGGCGCGGCGCACGATGTCTTCGTGCCCACGCGTGATCGGATCGAAGGTACCCGGGTATACGGCCCTGGTTTTCATGCTGTGGTCTCGCTCCCCGTCGGCGTATAGCCGAACAGATGATACCCGACCTCGCCCGCGTGCCCTGAACGCAGTTCCTGCCAGGCGGCCGGCAGTGCCGGGAGCGCTTCGCGCCGGGCGTGTTCAACATAAATACGGGCGCCAGTCGTCAGCCAGCCGGCATCCAGCCGCCGCGCGCACGCGGCCAGTGCGGATGAACCGTAGGGGGGATCGAGGAACACGATGTCGAAGGCCCGGGCCGGCGGCCTGGCCGCCAGGAAACCCTGCGCGTCGCCGCACAGCACGTGGCCGCCACTGGCCTGCCACTCGGTGAGCAGTTTCTCGATGGCCCTGGTCGCGGTGCGCTCCTGCTCGATGAAGGTCACTTCGGCTGCGCCTCGCGACAGCGCCTCCAGCCCGAGTGCGCCGGAGCCGGCGAACAGGTCCAGGCAGCGCGCACCCTCGATGCGCGATTGCAGCCAGTTGAACAGCGTTTCGCGCACGCGATCGGGTGTGGGGCGGATATCGATCGGCGGAAAGCGGAATTTCCGGCCGCGCCACTGCCCGGCGATGATGCGCAGCGTTCGCTCGGGTCTCATGGGCGCGGCTCTCATGCGACAATCGTGACATGTCTACAGACGAAGAACACTCTGATGAGCCGCGCGGCTTCCTGGCGCGCCTGCGGGCGCGCCTCAATCGCGGGGGCGCGTCGATCGCCAAGGATCTGCGCAGCCTGTTCCGCGGCCGCAAGATCGATGCGGCGGTGCTCGAGGATCTGGAGGCGCGGCTGCTGACCGCCGATGTCGGCGTCGAGGCTACCAACGAGATCCTGGGGGATCTGAATCGCCGCGTGGCGCGCCGCGAGCTCGACGATGTCGAGGCGCTGCTCAGCGCCCTGAAGGCGCGGCTGGTGGAGCTGCTCAAGCCCTGCGAGCAGCCGCTTAAAATCCAACGCGGAACCAAGCCCTACATCGTGCTCGTCATTGGCGTCAACGGTTCGGGCAAGACCACCAGCATCGGCAAACTGGCGCGCCAGCTGCGCATGCAGGGATTGAGCGTATTGCTGGCGGCGGGAGATACCTTTCGCGCGGCCGCAGTCGAACAGCTCAAAATCTGGGCCGATCGTACCGGCGCGGCCTTCAGTGCGCAGCAGACCGGGGCGGATCCCGGAGCGGTGATCTTCGATGCGCTGCAGTCGGCCCAATCGCGCCACATCGATGTGGTGCTGGCCGACACGGCCGGGCGGCTGCACAGTCAGACCCATCTCATGGATGAGCTCCGCAAGGTCAAGCGCGTGATCCAGCGGCTGGACGCCGAGGCGCCGCAGGAAGTGCTGCTGGTGCTCGATGCCAACCAGGGCCAGAACGCGCTGGCGCAGGCGCAGCAGTTTCACGCCGCATTGGGCGTCACCGGTCTGGTACTGACCAAGCTCGACGGCAGCGCGCGCGGCGGCATCGTGGTCGCGATCGCCCGGGCGCTGAAGCTGCCAATCCGATTCATCGGCGTCGGCGAGAAACCCGAGGACTTCGGCCCGTTCGATGCGCAGGCCTTTGCCAATGCGCTGGTCGACGGCGCGGTCCAGCCGACGGATGCCGTCACGTGATCCGCTTCGATCGCGTCCACAAGCGCTATCCCAACGGTCGCGAAGCACTCTCGGAGCTGAGCTTCGAGATCGCCGATGGCGAGATGGCCTTCCTGACGGGGCGTTCGGGCGCGGGCAAGAGCAGCGTGCTGAAACTGATCGCTCTGCTGGAACGGCCCACGCGCGGGCAGCTCATCGTCAACGGCGAGAGCACCGGGCGGCTGCCGATGCGCCGTGTGGCGCTGTTCCGGCGACAACTGGGCATCGTGTTCCAGGATCATCGGCTGCTGATGGATCGCCCGGTATTCGACAACGTGGCGCTGCCGCTGATCGTCGCCGACATCTCCTTCAAGGAAATCGACCGGCGCGTGCGCGCGGCGCTCGACCAGGTGGGGCTGCTCGGCAAGGAACGCGTGGCGCCGCTGGAACTGTCGGTGGGCGAGCAGCAGCGCGTCGGGATTGCACGCGCCATCGTCAGCAAACCGCCGCTGCTGGTGGCCGATGAACCCACCGGCAACCTGGATGCCACGCTGGCGGCCGAGGTGCTGGAACTGTTCCGTCGCTTCAACGATGTGGGCGTCACGGTCGTCATCGCCACGCATGACCGGCGCCTGGTGCAGGCCGCGGGCCGGCGCGAGATCATGCTCGAGGACGGCCGCGTGCAACTCGACAGCGGCGCGGCGATGGGTTCGACCACAGCGCTGGATGTCGCCGCGCTGGGCCGCATCACCACCGACGGCCCTGAGCCTGCGATCGGCTGATGTCGAGCCTCTCCAACTGGAGCGCCCGGCATGGGCACGCGATGGTCTCCTCGATGGGGCACCTGGCGCGCCACGGCTTTGCCACCGTGCTGGCGATCGGCGTCATGGGGCTGGCGCTGGCGCTGCCGCTGGGACTCGAGGTACTGGTACGCAATGTCCGCGGCGCCACCGGGGATTTCTCCGACGCCGTGGGCATGCAGGTGTATCTGAAGACGCAGGTGAGCGAACAGACCGCGCGCCAGCTGGCGCAGAACCTGCGCGGACACGCTGGCGTAGCCGAGGTCACCCTGATCACGGCCGCGCAGGCGCTCGAGGAGTTCCGCGCGCAGTCCGGTTTTGGCGCCGCGCTCGATGCACTGACCGACAACCCGCTGCCGTCCGTGCTGATCGTGCGTCCCACCGCCGATGCCGCCTCGCCCGATCAGCTCGAGACCTTGCGCCAGGCTGTGATCGCGTGGCCCGAGGTCGACGCGGTACAACTGGATCGCGACTGGTTGCAGCGCTTCGGCGCGCTGCTGAATCTGCTGCGGCGGATACTGTGGATCAGCGCGGCGCTCTTGAGCGCCGGTGTCATCCTGGTGGTCGGCAATACCATCCGGCTCGAGATCCGCAGTCGCGGCGCCGAGATAGAAATCACTCAGCTGGTAGGCGGCAGCCGCGCCTTCGTGCGCCGGCCCTTTCTCTATGCGGGCGTGCTCTATGGCGTGGCCGCAGGCGCGCTGGCCTGGGCCATCGTCGCGGGCGCGACGCGCGCGCTGGCGCCGGACGCGGCCAGGCTGGCCGCCGCCTATGGCCAGTCCTACTCGCTGGTGGGGCCCACTCTGGACGAACTCGGGCTGCTGGTGCTCGGCGGCCTGGTGCTGGGATGGATCGGCGCCGTGCTGGCAAGCGGCTATGAAATCGCGCGCAGCGCGCCGGGCAATGCCTGACCGATTCGCCAGTGCCCGCGCAGTTCGGATTAGATATAGTGGCTTCAACCCGGATTCCAAGTGTCAATGAGATGTTAAGAGCATCCCTGCTGGCTGCTGCGGCATCGCTCGGCCTGATGGGCGGAGCGGCGGCAATGGCCGCCAAACCGGCCGCGCCTGACGCGCCTCCCGACCTGCCGAACGATATTCCGCGCAAGTTCGAGGTCAAGACCGACAGCTTCGACTACATCAAGCGCGAGGAGATGATCCCGATGCGCGATGGCGTGAAGCTGCACACCTTCATCCTGGTTCCGAAAGGCGCGCACGGCGCGCCGATCCTCATGACGCGCACGCCGTATCATTCGGCAATGCGGGTCATGAATTTCAACAGCCCGCACCTGGCGGCCGCCGTGCCGCAGATGGACGATACCGCGGTCGAGGCCGGCTACATCATTGTCTACCAGGATGTGCGCGGTAAGTACGGCTCAGAGGGCAGTTACGTCATGAACCGGCCGCTGCGCGGCCCGCTCAACTCGAGCGCCACCGATCACGCCACCGATACCTACGACACCATCGAGTGGCTCATCCATCACGTGCCGGAGAGCAACGGGCGAGTCGGCATGATCGGGGGCTCGTATGAAGGCTTCACGGCTGTGGTCGGGGCTTTTCATCCTCATCCGGCGCTGAAAGCCACCGTGCCCTTTGCGCCCATGATTGATGGCTGGATGGGCGATGACTGGTTTCACAATGGCGCCTTCCGCCAGGAATCGCTGGGCTACTTCTATGGCCAGGAAGCCAGCGCGGCGGGAATGGTGGATTGGTGGAGCGGCGAGCGCGATACCTACGATGAATATCTGCGCACCGGATCCGCCGGCGCCATGGCCGCAACGCATGGACTGGAGCAGGTCGGCTTCTGGCGCGCCGTGCTCGCGCACCCGGCCTATGACGACTTCTGGCAGCTGCAGGCCGTGGATCGATGGCTGGCGGCGGAACCTATCACGGTGCCGATGCTGATCGTGAGCGGGCAGTTCGACCAGGAAGACATCTACGGCGGCCCCGCGCTGTTCGCAGCGCTGGCGCCGAAGGACCCGGAAGGGAAATACATTCACCTCGTGCTCGGACCGTGGAATCACGGCCAGGGTCGTCGCGAAGGGCGCGGCATCGGGCCGATATTGTTCGAGGGCGATACCGCCACCTGGTTTCGCCGCACGGTCATGCAGCCCTTCCTCGACTACTACCTCAAGGATGGCGCCAGGCCCGATACCCCGCGTGCGCTCGTGTACGAAACCGGTGCTGATCAATGGCACCGCTACGACGCCTGGCCGCGCGCCTGCGCGCGAGGCTGCCCGGCTACTTCGCGTCAACTCTATCTGCTGCCGGGTGGGCGGCTGGGCTTCGACGCCCCGGCTGCTGCGGGCAGCGGCGGCGACTACGATGAGTACATCTCGGACCCCGCGAAGCCGGTGCCGTATCGCGCCTCGCGCCCTACCCTGGCCGGATCGGCCAAGGACAACACCTGGGGCGAGTGGCTGGTCGATGATCAGCGTAACGCCGCCGCGCGCACCGATGTGCTGGTCTACGAGACTGAACCACTGAAGGCACCGCTGCACATCGCGGGGCAGTCCTATGCGGATCTGTTCGCATCGACCAGCGGCACCGACTCGGACTGGGTGGTGAAACTGATCGATGTCTGGCCCGATGAAGTGCCCGAGCATCCGCAGCTCGGGGGCTACCAGCTCATGATCGCCGCCGACATTTTCCGCGGCCGCTATCGCGAGAGCTTCGCAGTGGCGCATGCGCTCACGCCGGATGCGGCGTTGCCCTATCACATCAGGCTGCCCAACGCGGACCATCTCTTCCTGCCCGGCCACCGCCTGATGGTCCAGGTGCAGTCGAGCTGGTTCCCGCTTTATGACCGCAATCCCCAGCGCTTCGTGCCCAATATCTTCCTGGCGCAGCCTGCGGACTATGCCAAGGCGACCCAGCGGGTCTGGCATACGGCGGGGGCCCCGAGCGCCATCGATTTGCCCGTCGTAAGTGACTGAGCCAGATGGCTTTATCCAATACCAAAAGGGGGTTAGCAGTCTCCTTTAAAGAGTGCTAATATCGTGTCCGAGGTACTCATGGGGAGTACCCAAGGAGGAACCGGAAATGAATGCACAGACAGCACTGATCGCCGCACAGGCGGGCTTGGGTCTGGCCGGTCCCATTGGCAGCTTCGATGCTTACCTGGAACGGGTGAGCCGCATTCCTGTGCTCGATCGCGAGCAGGAACAGAAACTCGCGCAGCGCTTTCGCCGGGACAACGACCTGGATGCCGCGCGCGAGCTCGTATTATCGCACCTGCGCTTCGTGGTGCACATTGCCCGCGGCTACGCTGGCTATGGTCTGCCGATGAATGACCTGGTGCAGGAAGGCAATATCGGCCTCATGAAGGCCGTCAAGCGCTTCGACCCCAGTGTCGGCGTGCGCCTGGTGTCGTTCGCGGTCCATTGGATCCGCGCCGAAATTCACGAATACGTGCTGCGCAACTGGCGGCTGGTCAAGGTGGCGACCACCAAGGCCCAGCGCAAGCTGTTCTTCAACCTGCGCCGGCTGAAGCCGAACCTGAGCTGGCTCAGCGCCGAAGAAACCCGCGCGGTGGCCAAGGACCTGGGCGTGACGGCGGCGGAAGTCACCGAGATGGAACGGCGCCTGTCGGCGCGCGATCTGTCGTTCGACATCGCACCCGACGCGGACGACGAAGAGGGCTACGGCCCGGCTTCCTACCTGCCCGCGGCCGATGCGGATCCAGCCGAGCAGGTTGAGGCGGAGGAGTGGAGTGAGTCTTCGTCGCAGAACCTCTCGGCGGCCATGGAGCGGCTCGATGATCGCAGTCGCGCCATCCTGCAGCGCCGCTGGATGAACGATGACAAGGCCACGCTGCACGAGCTGGCGGCGGAAT
>Ga0181516_10001506_pt1 | contig 17754 bp, 13 predicted proteins | sample PEATcosm2014_Bin_25_FD_121104 | JGI IMG/M metagenome (GOLD analysis project Ga0181516, IMG submission 121104) | Peatland microbial communities from MTU Mesocosm Facility, Houghton, MI, USA - PEATcosm2014_Bin01_10_metaG | ecosystem: Environmental > Terrestrial > Soil > Wetlands > Peat | place... | reverse complement strand
GTCGGCCGGCAGATCACCGACCGGTTCGGCTTCATCGACATCAAGCGTGAAAAAGAGGTCGCGCAGCGGATCCTGATCGACGTCATCGGCTTCCGCGGCGTCGGCATCACCGTCGACTCGACGGTGTCCAAGCTCTCCGGCGGCGAGCGGCAGGGCATCGCGATCGGCCGGGCGATGCATTACAACGCCGACCTTATTGTTCTCGACGAGCCGACCGCGGCGCTCGGCGTCGCCGAAGTGCGCAAGGTCATCGATTTCGTGCGTCTGATCAAGAGTTCCGCGCGCGCCTGCATCTACATCGAGCACAATCTCGCTCACGTCCATGAAGTCGCCGACCGGCTGGTCGTGCTCGATCGCGGTCGCATCATGTCCGAGATCAACCCGCGGCAGATGTCGGTCAACGAACTGACGGAATATCTCATCGATCTTCAGCATCGGGGTTGAAGGAGGCTGCGATGGCGCAGCGGCACGGCGCATCGACTTGGCTTCGCGTCGAAGGGGCGCCGATCATCGTCGTTTTCGCGCTGCTGCTCTCCCTGTTCATGTGGACCTCGCCGAATGTGTTCCTCTCGCCGTCGATCTACACGACGTTTCTCACCATCGTTCCGCCGCTGCTGCTTCTGGGGACTGGCCTGACCTTCGTCATCGGAGCGGGCGAAATCGACCTCTGCTTCCCGTCGATCATCTCCTTTTCCGGGTTCGTCTTCGCCGTCTTGTTCAAGGAATATCAACTCGGCTGGATCGCCGTCATCGCCGGCATGGCGTCAGGCGTTCTCGTCGGTTACGTCAACGGCGTGCTGATCGCCAAGGTCGGCATTCCGTCGTTCATTGCGACGCTGGGAACGCAATTCTTCTGGACGGGCGCGGCGTCGGTCCTTTCGGGCGGCAAGTCCTATGCGCTCCGCGGCGCCGAGGAGAGCACGGTCTGGCAATGGATCGTCGGTCGCCCGTTCGCCTCGTCGACGACGATCGACTGGGTGCAGGGGCTGTCGGTTCAGGCGTTGTGGACGGCGCTGATCGTCGGCTTCCTGTGGCTCGTTCTCACCCACCACCGCTTCGGCGAGCACACCTTGTTCATCGGTGACTCCAATGACGTCTCGCGCGTCGTCGGCATCGACGTCGATCGCGAGAAGATCAAGATCTTCACGCTGATGGGCGCCTTGGCGGCCTTTGCGTCGATCATCCTGACGCTCGAGCAGAAGAACTTCTTCGGCAACCAGGGACAGGGTTATCTGATGACGGCGATCGCCGGCGTGCTGATCGGCGGCACGTCGATCTTCGGCGGCCAGGCGACGATCATCGGCACAGTGTTCGGCTGCTTCGTCATCCAGATTCTCGAACCCGGGCTCGTCGCCGCCGGTCTTACAGGATCGTGGGTGAGGACCGTGCAAGGCTTCATCTTCCTCGTCGCCATCGTCTTCTACATGTACGTCGACGAACCTCAGCGCCGGGCGGCGCTGATGCTTCGCCTCCGCTCAATTCCGGGTTTCGGCGGCGCCCCCGCGTCGCGGTCGAGCGCTTCCGAATAAGAGTCCCCGGCGCCCTTTCCGGCGACCGGGGACGAACTTAGGGAGCAACGAACATGCGTCTTTGCAGGCATCTTCTTGTCGGCGTCGCCGCGGCCGCGCTTGTCGCCGTCGTAGCGCCGGCCATGGCCGCCGATCCGATCGGCAAGGGACTGGTCATGTACATGCAGATGGGCGGCAACCCCGGCGACGGGGCGACGCTGGCCCGCCAGACCGGGGCGGCGCAGGCCGCCGAGGCGTTCGGCGTCGATCTGAAAGCGCAGTTCTCGGCCTGGGCGCCCGAGACGATGATCGCCCAGTTCAAGGAGGCGATGGCCGCGAAGCCGAACTGCATCGAGATCATGGGCCACCCGGGCGCCACCGCCTTTCACGATCTGGTCAAACAGGCGACCGACCAGGGAATCGTCGTCACTGACGGCAACTCGCCGATGACTTCGCTGCAGGCTGAATTCGGCACCAAGGGCTTCGGTTACGCAGGCGTCGACCTCTATGAAGGCGGCGCGCTGACCGCCAAAGCCATGCTGGCGAAGGGGCTCAAGTCGGGCGACGAAGCGATGGTCTACGGCGTGTTCAGTCAAGCCGAGCGCGGCCAATCGGAGAAGGGACTCGCCGACACGCTGGAGAAGGCCGGCCTGAAGGTCGACCGTCTCGAGATCACCCAGGAGGTCAACTCCGACACGTCGCTCGGCGTGCCGATTCTCGCCGCCTACATCCAGGCGCACCCCAACCTCAAGGCGATCGGCACCCAGCACGGCGGCGTGACCGGCACCCTGCAGCAGGTGCTCGAGAAAGCCGGCAAGAAGCCGGGTGACATCGTCGTGGGCGGCATCGACCTCGCGCCGGCGACTATCGACGGCCTGAAGTCGAAATACATCACTGCGACGCTGGACCAGCTTCTCTACCTGCAGGGCTTCATGCCGGTGGTGCAGTGCGTGATGACCGCCAAGTACAAGATGCCGGGGCTGTCGCTCAACACCGGCGCCGGCGTCGTCACCCCGGACACGATCGGCGGCCTCACCCAGTTGATCGACGCTGGCATTCGCTGATAACGACATGCGAGAGCGCGGACGCCGCAAGGCGCCCGCGTCAGCGAAAGGTCTCGACGTGTCGCAAGATCCCTATGTCGCGCGTTCCGACCGCTACGAGCGCGCGGCATATCGCCGTTGCGGCAGGAGCGGCCTGCAACTTCCGCCGATTTCGCTCGGCCTGTGGCAGAATTTCGGCGGCCTCGATTCGTTCGAGACCGGTCGCGCGATTTTGCGCCGCGCCTTCGATCGCGGCGTCACCCATTTCGACCTCGCCAACAATTATGGCCCGCCGCCTGGCGCCGCGGAGGAAGTCTTCGGTCGTGTGCTGGCGACCGACTTCCGGCCCTATCGCGACGAGATCATCGTGTCGTCGAAGGCGGGCTACCGCATGTGGCCCGGGCCCTATGGCGAATGGGGCTCGCGCAAGAACCTGCTCGCCAGCCTCGACGCCAGCCTCAAGCGCCTCGGGCTCGACTACGTCGACATCTTCTACCATCACCGCCCCGATCCCGAGACGCCGATCGAAGAGACGATGTCGGCGCTCGCCGACGCGGTGAAGCAGGGAAAAGCGCTCTACGTCGGCGTCTCCAATTACCGCGCCGCTCAGGCGTGCGAGGCGTTCGCGGCGTTGCGCAGCCTCGGCGTGCGCTGCCTCATCCACCAGCCGCGCTATTCGATGCTCGATCGCTGGGTCGAGCGCGACGGCCTGTTGGAAGCGCTGGCGGAGGAGGGCGTCGGCTGCATCGTCTTCTCGCCGCTCGCCCAGGGCGTCTTGACCGACAAGTACCTCGACGGAATCCCCGAGGATTCGCGCGCGCAACGCGGCAGCCGCGGCGGTTCGATGGGGCGCGAGGGCGTCACCGACGAGAGGATCGTGATCGTGAAGCGGCTGCGGCCGATCGCCGCGCGGCTTGGCTTGCCGATCGCTCATCTGGCGCTGAAGTGGGTTCTTCGCGACGCGCGCGTGACGTCGGCCGTGGTCGGCGCGCGCACATTGGCGCAGATCGACGACAGCCTCGACGCAGCGAATGGCCCGGCGCTCGCGCCCTCCGACCTTGACGAGATCGAGAAGGCGCTCTCCGCTACGTAGGACGGGCGCCTGACGCGGCGCCCGGATCTTCGTTATTTGCCGGTCAGCGACTGGCGGCGAATGCGGCGGTCGATCAGGGTCTGCAATACGACCGAAACGACGATCACGAGGCCGAACGCGAGCTGGGTGTAAAAGGCGTTGACGCCCGCCGAGACGATGCCGGCGTTGATCGCGCCGATGATGAAGGCGGCGACGAAGGTGCCGACCACCGAGCCGGTGCCGCCGAACACCGAAGTGCCGCCGAGAAACACCGAAGCGATGGTGTAGAGCAGCGAGCCGTCGCCGGTGCTCGGCCAGAAGTAATAGCCGTAGATCGAGCTCAGCAGACCGCAGAACACCGCGGTGACGCCGACCAGGATGAAGGCCTTGATCTTCACCCGTCCGGCGTTGACGCCCATCAGGCGCGCGCTGACCTGGTTGTCGCCGACCAGGAACACGTGAGCGCCAAAGCGGGTGCGGTTGAGCAGAAGCCATTCGACGATCAGGATGCCGACCATCCACAATGTCTGAACCGGCACGCCGAACAGCGGCTCGCGCAGCAGCGCATGCATCTGCGGATATTTGTCGACCAGCATCGGCACGCCGGTGCCGTTCATCAACACGAGCTCGAGGCCGCGGAACAGGAACTGCGTGCCGATGGTGATGACCAACGAGGGAATGTTGAGGCTCGCCACCAGGAAGCCGTTGAGCAGGCCGCAGCCGACGCCGGTCGCCGCGGCTGCGACCAGGCCGAGCCACCACGGCGCGCCGCCGTAATAGGTGACGAGGCAGAAGACGGCCGTTCCGAGCGCCATCACCGAAGGGAATGAGAGGTCGATTTCGCCGGTGATGACGACGAAGGTCAGCGACAGCGCGACGATGCCGAACAGCGGCGTTGTTTCGGCGAAGGCGAGATAGATGTCGACGTCGGTGAAGACGCGCGGCGCGGCGATGACGAAAGCGAGCCACATCGCGAAGCCGACGCCGACGATGCCCATCTGACTGCCGTAACGCGTCAGCAGCGACGGCGCTCTGCCCTTGTTGCCGACGGGGCGGGCTTCCGCGACTTGTCCGGTCATGACGGCATCTCCATCGAACCGGTGCGCGCGACGTGATAAAGCCGCTCGATCAACTGATCCATCGAGATGTCGGCGCGATTGAACTCGCCCGCGACCTTGCCGCGGTCGAGCACGTAAAGCCGATCGACGACTGGATAGATGTTGAAGATGTTGTGATCGATAAAGATCGCCGACTTGCCGACGTCCTTGATGTGGCGCACGAAGTCCAGCGTCTTCTTGGTCTCGCTAAGCGACAGGCCCATCGTCGGCTCGTCGAGAATGACGAGTTCGGCCTCGAAATAGAGCGCGCGGGTGATCGCCACGCCCTGCTTCTCGCCACCCGACATCGTCGCCACGACGTTGCTGGGGTGCACGGCCGCCGAGGTGAAGCCCATGTGCGCGCTCATCAGCTGCGCACACTCGGCGCGCATGCGCGGCACGTCGAGCAGGCCGAAGCGGGTGCGCAGCTCGCGGCCCATGAACATGTTGCGCCAGATCGGCTGTTTCTCGCACAACGCCCTTTCCTGATAGACGGTTTCAATGCCGAGGCTGCGCGCCGTCGCCACCGACCAGCCGTCGACCCGCTTGCCGTGGAAGTAGATCTCGCCGCCGGAGTCGGGGGCGTAGTAGCCCATCACCACCTTGATCAGCGTCGATTTGCCGGCGCCGTTGTCGCCAAGCAGCCCGACGATCTCCCGCGGATTGACTTGAAAGTTGACGTCGGCGAGCGATCGCACCTCGCCAAAGGTCTTCGACACGTTTCTGAGTTCGATGACCGGCGGGGCCTTCGCGCCCGACGCCGAGGAATCGGCCAATATCGCCTCCCGGGCTTTCTTGCCAGGACGAGGCGCCGCGGGCGCGGCGCTTCGTCCCGGGTCTCTTGGTGTTGATCTAGCGGATTTCCTGCGCCGCGAGCGGCGCAACGGTGTCGACGTTCTTGGGGTCGACGAAGGCGCCGGCGGTGTTGACGTCGAGGCCGGAGAATCCGAACTTCTTGGTCAGGCAGATGTTGAGGATCGGCAGGTAGCCCTGCAAGTAGGGCTGTTGGTCGATCACCAGGTCCTGATAGCCGTCCTTGATCGCCTTGGCGGTGGCGGGCGACATGTCGAAGCCGGCGAAGAACACCTGGCCGGGCTTCAGCGAGGCTGCGCGCGCGTAAACGCCGACGTTCGCGGTCAGAGCGCCGTGGTCGGTGACGACCAGTTTGATGTCAGGATTGGCCTTGATTACGCCCACGAAGGTCGCGGTGCCGGAGTTCGGATCGGCGTCGGTTGCTTTGTCGATCTCCTGATAGATCACCTTGGCGCCAGCCTTCTCGATCGCCTCGATCACGCCGACCGTGCGCGAGCCGCGGTCGCCGCCCTGGCCCTTGAGGCCCCATACGAACGCCGTGTCGCCCGCCTTCAGGCCGGCGCGCTTGGCCGCCTCTGCGCCAAGCGCGAAGCCGGCGGCGTGGTTGGGCGCGCCGACGTAGCCCATGCCTTGCGACGAATACTTCGCTTCGGCTGTCGGCAGGGCCGTGTTAGCGGTCGTGAAGATGATGCCCGCCGCGTACGCCTTGTCGATCAGCGGATCGGTGGCGTCGTCGCCCGGATGGCCCATGAAGGCGACGCCGTCGACCTTGGTCGCGATCGCCTGCTGCAACTGGGTCAGCATCACGTTTGGATCCCAGTTAGAGAAGTAGTAGGTGACCGAGGGTCCGAGGTCGAGCTCGGCCTGACGGTAGCCGTTGTAGACGTTGTTGGCGAAGACGCCGCCCTGAGGTCCGCCAGGGAAGGCGGCGATCTTGACGCCGGAGCACCATTTCGGCGTTGGATCGAGCGCGTACGCCGAAGAGAACGCGCCGCAGAATAATGCAAACGTGGCTGCCGTGACGAGGAAATTTCGCTTTTGCGTTTTACCCATAGGAGCCTCCCTGCACCTGCGAGTCGCAATCGCCGTCGTGTCACGAATCCGCGATCATCGTTGTCGCGCCGTCATTGGGCGTCCCTCCGGCCTTATGCTCTTGGGGGCCACCGACATAAAGAACTCGGCCGACGCGCTCTGGCTGCGTCCGGTCTTCACCGATGATCAACGCGTTCGGAAAACGCCGAGCAATCGCCGGCCCGAACAGTCTGACAATTGATCACTAAGGAACGCCAGCGCGCGCTGCGCCTTGATCTCTATCAACGCGCGCCGTCGCTTGCGGCCAATCCGGCGCTCTCAGTCGCTCGTCCCGATCGCGGGCCGATCGAGGTAGTGGACAGCGGGCGCGTCGCGCAGACGCGCCGCCGCGCTCTCGGGCGTGATGTCGCGCTGCGGCGTGCCGAGCATCTCGAATCCGACCATGAACTTGCGCACCGAGGCGGACCTCAGCAGCGGCGGATAGAAGTGGGCGTGGAAATGCCATTCGGGATGCGCGACGCCGTCGGTTGGCGACTGGTGGAAGCCCATCGAATAGGGGAAGGAGATCTCGAACAGGTTGTCGTAGCGGATCGTCACGCGGCGCAAGATGTCGGCGAGCCCGCGCGCTTCAGCGCCGCTGATCTCGTCCATTGCGCCGAAATGCCGGCGCGGCAGCACCAGAGTTTCGAACGGCCACACCGCCCAGAACGGCGTCAGCGCGACGAAGCTTTCGTTCTGGCAGACGATGCGCGTCTTGGCGTCGAGTTCGAGGGCGAGATAGTCGCACAGCAGACAGGCGCCGCGCTCTTCGCGATAGGCGTGCTGGGAGGCGAGCTCCTTGACAGCCTCGTTGGGAAGATTCTCGGTCGCCCAAATCTGGCAATGCGGATGCGGATTGCTCGCCCCCATCATCGCGCCGCGGTTTTCGAAGATCTGCACCCAGCGGATCTCCTCGAGCGCGCCGAGCGCGCGGTACTCTTCGGTCCAGACCTTGACGACCGGCTCGATCTCGTCGACCGACATGCGTGCGAGCGTCAGGTCGTGGCGCGGCGAGAAGCAGACGACTTTGGCGATTCCGCGTTCAGGCTCGGCGACGATCAGTCCGTTCTCGTCGATCGCTTCGCCGCCCGCTTCGCGCTGCAGGGCAGGGAAGTCGTTGGGAAACACTAGCGTCTGCGGGTAGGGCGGGTTGACCTCGCCGTTGGCGCGGCGATTGCCGGGACAAAGATAGCAGTCAGGGTCGTAACGCTGCTCGGTCGGTCGCGCCGCGCGTTCCGTTTGTCCGAGCCAGGGACGTTGGGTGCGGTGCGGCGACACCAGCACCCATTCGCGGGTCAACGGATTGAAACGGCGATGGGAAGCGTCGTTGAGTAGCGTCACGACTGTCCTCGTTCAGGGTAACGCCGCGGCGCGGCGATCTATTTCGCGACGCCGGCGCCGGCGCCTGGGCGGCAGACGAGGAACTGTGGCGTGATTCCGGTCGCCTCTTTATAGCCTCGACCGACCTCGTCGGCGAACCGGTCGACCGCTTCGACCCGCACTAGGTTGATCGTGCAGCCGCCGAAGCCGCCGCCGGTCATGCGCGCGCCGAGCACGCCGCCGACGCGACCGGCGAGCTCGACCAGAACGTCGATCTCGCGGCAGCTGATCTCATAGTCGTCGCGCATGCTGACATGCGAAGCGTTCATCAGTCGGCCAACCTCGCCGACCTTGCCGGCCTCGAGCGCCGCAGCGGCGCGCACGACGCGGTCGTTCTCGGTGACGACGTGGCGGCAGCGGCGCAAGACCAGCTCCGACAATAGCGCGCCGTGTCGGGCGAGATCGTCGGCGGTCACGTCGCGCAGCGCGCGGACGCCGGGCAAGACCGTCTTGAGACGCGCGACGCCGTCTTCGCATTGCTCGCGGCGACGGTTGTACTCACTGCCGGCGAGCTCGTGGTGGACCATCGAATTGCAGATCACCAGTCGGACTGACGGATCGACGGGCGACAGGCGGAATTCGAGGCTGCGGCAGTCGAGCAGCAGGACGCGGTCGGCGGCGCCGCGGCAGGAGGCGAACTGGTCCATGACGCCGCAGCGCATGCCGACGAATTCGTTCTCGGCGCGCTGGCAGTCGAGCGCGAGGCGGGTGAGATCGATCGCCTGGCCGGCGCCATCGAGCAGAGCGAAGCCGCTCGCGACCTCCAGCGCCGCCGAGGAGCTGAGGCCAGAACCGACCGGCACGTCGCTGTCGATCGTCATGTCGGCGCCGCTCAGGCGGTAACCGTCGCGCTGCAGCATGATCGCGACGCCGCGGACGTAATCGCTCCAATCTCGGCGCGGGCGCGGATCGGAATCGTCGAGCGCGAATTCGAGTGTCTCGCCGGCGCGCAGCGAGCTGACGCGCAGCCGCGGCTCCGGCCGCGCCGCCGCCGCGATCCAGGTGCATTGCTGCAGCGCCGCCGGCAGCACGAAGCCATCGTTGTAGTCGGTGTGTTCGCCGATCAGATTAACCCGCCCTGGGGCGCGATAAAGTCGCGCCTCGCCACCGAAATTCTGGCGAAAGCGTTCGATCAGCAGGTCGCGGGCCCCCATGGAAATCCTCCGGTCGGCAGGCGTGTAGCCTTACCCGCCAGGCGGATCAAGCGCGCCGGGGTCGCGGCTCGCTGGCGCGGAGGCGGGGGCTAGCGGCGTGGAGCAAGGAAGCTGGCGGGGACGTCGAAGCGGCGGACCGGCGAGATCGCGCCGCCGTCGAGCTGAGCCTGGATGGTGAGGAAATGCGCGCCCGGAGGCAGATCGAGCCCCTGCGGCAGGCCTTTGATCGCCTTCTCGATCAACTTGGGGGTCAACGCGCGGTCCGGAACCGCATGGTCGACGCCGTAACGGAAATCGACAAGCGAGTGGGCGACTGGCGCGTTGCGGAATTGCGCGCGCGCGCTCTCGCCGTTGGCGACGAAGACGACCTGGATCCGGTCGAACTCGCCGCGCGCAGAGGAAGGGTCGTCGGGCGGATCGGCGAGCGGCGAAAGCGCGATCTCCGGCGCCTGCGTCGCGACGAGCGGCTGAGGGCGCGTCAGGCGCGCCGCCTCCCAGCCGGCGACGATCAATGCGAAGGCGAACAGCGCCGCCAGTTGGTTCTGTAAGCGGCCTTGCCGCCGCCCGAGGGCGAAGCTGGCGGCGCCGCGCACATTGCTTGCGTCGAGGCGCAAGCGCCACGGCAGCGACTGCCACGGCGAGCGCGGGTCGTCGACGAGAAAGGCGAGAATTCCGTTGAAGCGGTCGTGTGTCGCGTTCGACCAGCGGATGCGGCCGCGGCGGTAACGGTCGCCGAAGTCGCGCCAGGATTCGAAGCTTTCCTGCGCCTTGAGCGCGATTGTCAGCAGATAGCTCCAGGCCTCCGACTCGCTGAGACATTCGGCGAGGAAGGCGTGGCGCGCGGTCATCGCCGCACGCGCCAAGTCCCAAGCGAGCAAGTCAGTCGGCGCCTCGGGGTCGCCGGGCTCCGCGCATTGCGGATCTGCGCGATCGCCCTGGTTGAGCAGCCATTCGAGACGGTCGATCGTCTGGGCGCGCCGCGCGTCCGCCGCTTGGTCGGCGACGCCCCAGTAGTCGTGAAGAATCTTCAGGCTCTGCGCCGCTTGGGCCAGGGCGAACGGCGCGAGGGTTGCGTCGGTTCCCTGCTGGGCGACCGTGTACATCGCCGAGAGCGCGATCGCCCAGCGCGCGCCGTCCGGCAGGCGCGAACCCGCGGCGCCGACATGGGCCAGCGGATCGATCGGTTCGGAATCGACAAGCAACGCCTGGGCGATGCGTTCAGTCGCGTCAGGGTCGATTAGTCCGCCGAGCAGGGGTCCAAACCGCTGTGCGCCGGCCACGCAGGTCTGCAGCGCCTGCAATGCGCCCGGCGACAGCGTCTTGGGGTCGATGACGCGCCCTGGCGGGCGCAATGTCAGTCTGGACGCGGCGCCGGGGTCGTCCAGGCGCAGGGCCGCCGCCTTGAGATCGTCGTACCAGGCCTGGGCGGCGGCGATCCGCGCCGCGATCCGCGCGCGCAGGTCGGGGTGGAAGCGGCTCAGCGCGCTGATTGGCTCGGCCCAGCGGAATCGTTCGATCAGCGCCGCTAGCAGCTCCGAAGGCATGCGCGGGTCGTCCATCGCGGCGTGCAGCAACCGCGCCTGGAGCTGCGCCCAGACGAATGTCGAACCCGAAGCAAGCTTAATCAGCCGATCGACGACCTCAAGCGCGCCAGCGGCGTCGCCAGCGAGCGCAAGAGACGACAATTCGGCGACCGCGGCGTCGATTTGCGCCTGTGTTCGCCTGTCCATCTCCCCCCGACCGAGTGGGGCGCCCGCAACGCCCGACGGCCCAAACCCGATCCCGGCCCGCCGCACGCCGGTTCGACCCCTCACGAGGGCGGGAGCCCATAGCACATTCCGCAACGTTGCGCCGCATTTGAGCGAATGGGAACGGCGCTTCGGCGAAGCGAAAGGAGCCTCACCAGGTCGGCGGCGCCGCACCCAACCGACAGGCGGGACGCGCCCACAGCATAGGCGCGCCGTCGACCGCCGCCGGCGGCCTGAAGCGACGCGCCGGACCCCAATCGGTCGACTCGATCTCAGGCGCGAAGTCGCCTTCGTCGACCGCGGCGAACGGCGCGTTCGCCTCAATCGGCTCGTTCGCGAGCAGCGCCGCGACGCGGGCGAGCGACAGACGCCGCGACGAAGCGGCGCCGGAAGTGGCGCGCTCAGTGAGGCCGCGCACGGCTGCGGCGGCGAGGAAATAGCCGGTGGCGTGGTCGAGCGCCTGGACGGGCAGCGGCGTCGGCTTGTCCTTGCCGAAGCGGCGCATGCCTTCCGCGGCGACGCCGGCGCTCATCTGCACCAGGCTGTCGAAGCCGCGTCGACCGGCCCAGGGTCCGCTCCATCCGTAGGCGTCGAGCGACACGTCGACCAGGCCGGGTCGCGCTCGGCGACGTTCAACTTCGCCGAGGCCGAGCGCGTCGAGCGCGCCCGGGCGGTAACCGTGGACGATCACGTCGGCCTCGGCGAGCAGGGCGAGAAAACGCGCGCGCCCGCCCGCGTCTTTGAGGTCGAGCCGCGCGCAGCGCTTGCCCAGCGTCACCTCGGGCGCGACGCTTGGCTCCTCCCAGACTGGCGGGTCCAGGCGCAATACGTCGGCGCCATAGGCGGCGAGGAAGCGGGTCGCGACCGGCCCAGCGAGAATACGGGTGAGATCGAGTACGCGCACGCCCGCCAGCGGCCGAGAAGGATCGATCGGCCGTTTTGCGGCAACAACCGGCTCGCGTTTGTCGATGAGGACAAGCGGCTCGGCGGCGACCGTCCGTCCCTGGGGATGGTCGGCCCAGGCGGCGAGCGAACGCATGACAGCGGCGCAGCCGCCGCGGGCGACGATCGCGGCTTCGAGTTCGTCGGCGCGCGCGCCGCGAACCGCCGCCGCGACCGCGTCGCGCTCGCCGCCGCAGCCGAGCGCGGCGAGCGCCGCTTCGCGGTGGCGGGCGGCGTTGGTGTGCAAGCGAATCCAGCCGTCGGCGGCGGGATAGTCGCCGGCGATCGGGTCCCAGACCGGCGGCAGAGTCCAGCCTTGCGGCTTCAGCGAGAAGCCGAACCAAAGCGAAGCCAGACGGCGGTCGACGACGACGCGCGGCGGATGCGACGTCGCCGACGCCATGCGCTCGGCGATGGCGAGCGCCGCCGCGCCGACCGAGGCCGCAGCGAGATCGGTGACGGCGAACGCCGACGGCAGATCGCCTTGCCCAGAGATCTCGACGCGGTTGAGCCAAGCTTCATCGCCGCCGAGCGCGCCCCAGATGGCGGCGAGAAAGCGGGATGCGGGGGTCGGGGCGGCGGGCATCGCGTTCTCCTGTCTCGGGCCGAGCGGGCCCCGGGCGCCAGAGAGAGGGGATTGGCTGAAATCGTCAATCTTGATGACATCAATCCATATCCGATTGGGGGCGGCGATGGCGGGTTTCCTGTCGACGGCCGAGGCGGCGGCGCGGCTCGGCCTCGCGTGCGCGACCCCTCTACGCCTATGTCAGCCGGGGCCTGCCGAGGGCCTATAATGCGGATGATCCACGCCGGCGGCTTTACGCGGCCGAAGCGGCCGAGCGTCTCGCGATCGAACGACGGCGCGGCCGCCGCCCGAAGGATATCGCAAAAGCGGCGCTCGACTTCGGCGCGCCGGCGCTCGAGTCGGCGATCACGCTGATCCGGGAGGGCAGGCTGTGGCGCCGCGGCGTTGACGCCGTCGCGCTCGAGCAGCGAAAGCAGGCGAATCTGATCCGGCCGCGGGCGGTGTATGTCGAAAAGGCGCCAGGCGAATACCTTTGCGCATTGCGCAAGACGGCGGCCGGGCGTGGCCCGGCTGGATGGGGGGCGGCGCCGGAACGGCGGTGGCGTCGCGGCGCAACTTGAACGTGTGACCCCCGAGGCCCGGCAAGGGAGGAAGCGACGTTCACCTCGGCAGCGCGCGCCTGACGATCGCTTTAAGGTCGAGCCCCTTCGGCAGCGCGCCCCAGTTTCGCGGGCCGCGGCCTTCGAGGCGCGAAGCGCAGAAGGCGTCGGCGTTGGCGGCGGGCGCGCTCGCGACCATCACGCTCGCCAGCAGGGCGAGCGCGAGCCGATCGCAGAGGTTGCGCGCCTGGCTCTCGAAATCGGCGAGATCGCGCATGTCGTCCTTCAGCGCCGCGACATCGGCGTCGAGGGCGCGGTTCACGCCGCGCGCGGAATCGATGTCGGCGAAATAGACGTCCAGCGTCTGCGGCGCGCGCGAGATCGCGCGCAGCACGTCGAGACATTGCACGTTGCCGCTGCCCTCCCAGATCGCGTTGATCGGCGCCTCGCGATAGAGGCGCGGCATCGGCGAATCCTCCATCGCGCCCGAGCCGCCGAGGCATTCCATCGCTTCGTAGGCGTGGGCGGGCGCGCGCTTGCAGATCCAGTATTTGCCGAGCGGCGCGGCGATGCGGGCGAACGCGTCCTCGCGCGGGTCGGAAGCGCGATTGTCGAGCGCGCGCGCGACTCTCAGCGTCAGCGCCAGCGACGCCTCGGCTTCGAGCGCGAGATCGGCGAGCACCGCGCGCATCGCCGGCTGGTCGATCAGATAAGCGCCGAACGCCTTGCGCTGGCGGCAATGGTCGAGCGCCTGGGCGACCGCCATGCGCATGCCGGCCGACGAGCCGATCATGCAGTCGAAGCGCGTGGCGGCGACCATCTCGAGGATCGTCGCCACGCCGCGCCCCTCGGGGCCGACGCGCCAGGCGAGCGCGCCCCGCCATTCGGTTTCGCTCGAAGCGTTGGAGACATTGCCCATCTTGCGCTTGAGCCGCACGATCTGGATCGGGTTCTTGCTTCCGTCCGGCCGCCAACGCGGCGCGAGAAAGCAGGTGAGCCCACCCGGCGCCTGGGCGAGCGTCAGGAAGGCGTCGCACATCGGCGCCGAAACGAAGAACTTGTGGCCGACGAGTTCGTAGGCCTCGCCCATCGCGTCGCGACCGATCGGGATGGCGCGGGTCGTGTTGGCGCGCACGTCCGAGCCGCCCTGCTTCTCGGTCATCGCCATGCCGATCGTCAGGCCAGGTTTGTCGGCGGCGGGGACATTGCGCGGGTCGTAAACGCGGGCGTGAATCTTCGGCAGCCAGTGTTTCGCCAGCGCCGGCTCTTTCGCCAAGCTCGGCGTCGCGGCGAAGGTCATGGTGATCGGGCAGCCGTGGCCCGCCTCGACCTGCGCCTGCATGTAGTAGCGCGCGGCGCGCGCGACATGCGCGCCCGGGCGCGGCTCGGTCCAAGGCGAAGCGTGCAGGCCCTGTTCGACGGCGAGCCGCATGAACAGGTGATAGCTTGGATGGTAGCGCACGAGATCGATGCGATTGCCGTAGCGGTCGTGGGTGTCGAGCTCGGGCGGGTTGCGGTTGGCGAGGATTCCGAGCTCAAGCGTCTCCGCCGAGCCGAGTCGGGCGCCGACCGCGGCGAGTTCGTTGCTCGCCCAGCCGCCGCCCTCGCGCGCGACGCCCGCTTGCAACGCCGCGTCGCCGCTGAAGAGGTTGTAATCGTCGAGCTCCGCCGGTTGGTTGAACACGACGTGCGTCGCTGCGCCGAATGGATCGAGGGCGTCACGTTCGGGTCCGCCGTGGGGCGCGGCGCGCTGTGACATGGTCGGCCTCCCTGAGCATGAGCGCGCGCCCGCGCGGACGCTGCGCCTCGCTGCGCACTATAGCGGCTTCGCTCGTCGTTGGTGGAATTCGCTCGGTGGTTCTGGTAAATGCTTTGGTCCAAGACGGCCGCGGTCGGGGAGCCAAGCGCGGCGCAGGGGAGCGCGAACCGATGCGCGACGCGCACAAGCAAAGACGTGGCGGAATGGACGCGTTTGCCGCGCTCGCCGGCGCTCTCGCGCTTTGCGTCACTGCGCCGGCGCTCGCCAACGACTCGAGCGCCGAGCTGACGACCGGCGGTCTCGTCCTCGCCAAGAGCGCCGACATCGACATGCGGTCCGAAGACTTGGCGATTTCCGCCAGAGAGATCGTCGTCCGCTACCGCTTCTTCAATCATGCCGCGCGAGATGTGGCGACGACCGTCGCCTTCCCGATGCCCGACATCGTCTGGCGCGGGCCGGACGCCAACATCGCCGTGCCCAAGCCGGATTCGCCGAACTTCCTCGACTTCCGCACGACGATCGACGGCCAGTCGGTCGCGGCCGAGAACGAGCAGAAAGCGTTCGCCGAGGGCGCCGACATCACGGCGCGGCTCGCCGCGCTCGGCGTGCCGCTCGCGCCGCAGAGCGACAAGACCTGGAAGGCGCTCGACGCGCTCAACGCCGCCGACAAGGACGCGCTGGTAATGGCGGAGATCGCCATTCCCGACGACTACGACGCCGGCAAGGGCTGGGAGCATCATCTCGCGCCGAACTGGACGCTGAAGTCGAGCTTCTTCTGGACCCAGACCTTTCCCGCCGGTCGCGAGCTCGCCGTCGAGCATCGCTATCGTCCGAGCGTCGGCGAGACGGTCGGGACGGAGGTCGGCTCGCCGATGATCGACCCCCAAGAGGCCAAGCGTTACGCAACGCTATATTGCGTCGACAAGGACTTCATCGCGAGCGCGCGCAAGGCGCAGAAGCCTGACGCGAGCGGCGCCTTCACGGCGCCGCTGTTCGAACGGCGCATCGCCTATGTGCTGACGACCGGCGCGAATTGGGCCGGACCGATCGGCGACTTCCGCCTGACGGTAGACAAGGGCGAGCCGGATTCGCTGGTCAGCTTCTGCGCCGACGGGGTGAAAAAGATCGGGCCGACCACCTTTGAGGTCCGCCACGCCAATTTCACCCCGACGCGCGACCTCAACGTATTGATCCTCTATCGGCCGCCGAAAAACGACTGAAAAGGCGGGCGCGGCGGCGCCTGAAATCGCCAACCCCACTGCGTGGTTAAGGGACGCCGGCTCGACATGCGGCTTGATTGCGGACGCGCGCGCCGTCAAAAGGGGGGATGGCTGACATTTCCTTGCCCGCCGCCGCTGCGGCGGGGCTGATATCGTTCCTCAGCCCCTGCGTGCTGCCGCTCGCGCCGCCTTACCTCTGCTACCTCGCCGGCGCGTCGATCGAGTCGTTGGCGGACGAGGGGAACGGCCGCGCACGGCGCGACATCGTCGTCGCCTCGCTGCTGTTCGTCGCCGGCTTCGCCACCGTCTTCGTCGCGCTCGGCGCGAGCGCCTCGGCGGCCGGCGCGCTGCTGCGCCAGTGGAGCCATGCGCTGTCGATCGTCGCCGGGCTCGGCATCATCGTCATGGGCGCGCATTTTCTCGGACTGTTCCGCGTCAACGCGATGCTGCGCGAGGCGCGGCTCGAGATCGAGAAGCCGCCGGGCCTCTGGAGCGCCTATCTGATGGGCGTCGCCTTCGCTTTCGGCTGGACGCCGTGCATCGGACCGATCCTCGCGGCGATCCTCGCCGTCGCCGGCGCGCAGGAGACGGTCGGGCAGGGGGCTCTGCTGCTCTTCGTCTACGCGCTTGGCCTCGGCGCGCCGTTCGTCGTCGCGGCGATCGCGATGGAGCGCTTCCTCGCCTTTTCGCGCGGCTTCCGCCGCCAGTTCGCGCGGCTGGAGAAGGCGACCGGCGCGCTGCTTGTCGTAACCGGGGTGCTGTTTCTGACCGGCGGCATGCAGAGCGCCGCGTCATGGCTGATCGACACCTTCCCCCGGCTCGGGCAACTGGGGTGACACAGAGCGCCCAACTTCAGTCGGCGCGAGAAGAAGCCCGCCGGGTTGCGGCGGGCTTCGGTGTTTTGAGCCTAACCCTAAGCGAGTCGGCTGTGATTACAGTTGGTGGAAGTTGATCTTGCCGTCGGCGTCTTTCTTCCACACGTACCAGACGTAGTCAGCGGTCGTGCGGTCGCCTTTCTTGTCATACGAGATGTCGCCGAGCACAGTCTTGAACGCCACGCCGGTGTGGATGTAGTCGGCGACCTTGTGCGGATCGGTCGAGTTCACCTTTTCGATCGCTTGTTTGATGATCTGAGCGGCCGCGTACGAATAGAGCGTGTAGCCTTCCGGATCGTAGCCTTTGGCCTTGAACTCGGCGACGACGTCCTTGGCGGCCGGGTTGTCGCGCGGCTCGGGGCCGAACGACATCAGCGTGCCTTCGACGCCGGGGCCGCCGATCGAGGCGAACTCGTTGTCGGTGATGCCGTCGCCGGAGATCAGTATGGTGGTCAGGCCCTGGTCGCGCATCTGGCGCACAATCAGGCCGCCCTCGGTGTGCAGGCCGCCCCACATCAGATAGTCGGCGCCGGCCGCCTTGATCTTGGAGACGATCGCCGAATAGTCCTTCTCGCCGACGTTGACGCCTTCGTAGAGCACTTCCTTCTTGCCGCCGGCGTTCATGAAGCCGCGCGCGGCGTCGGCGAGGCCCTGGCCGTAGGGGGTCTTGTCGTGGACGATGGCGATCTTCTTGTCCTTGAGCTGGGTGAGGGCGAGATCGGCCCACAGCTTGCCCTGCTGGTCGTCGCGGCCGCAAGTGCGGAACGCGTCCCACAGGCCACGCTCGGTGACCTTCGGATTGGTCGCCGAAGGCGTGATGAAGAGCACGTCGTTGTCGGCATAGACTTCGGAGGCCGGGATCGTCACGCCGGAGTTGAAGTGGCCGACGACGAAGTGGACGCCGTCGCCGACGAACTTGTTGGCGACCGAGACGCCTTGCTTGGGAT
>Ga0181516_10001504_pt1 | contig 17760 bp, 12 predicted proteins | sample PEATcosm2014_Bin_25_FD_121104 | JGI IMG/M metagenome (GOLD analysis project Ga0181516, IMG submission 121104) | Peatland microbial communities from MTU Mesocosm Facility, Houghton, MI, USA - PEATcosm2014_Bin01_10_metaG | ecosystem: Environmental > Terrestrial > Soil > Wetlands > Peat | place... | reverse complement strand
GAAGCCGATCATGATGAAGAGCAAAGTTCGGCTCCCCGAAAATGGCACAGCCACAATCGTGGACATGATCGCCGCCCAAGCCAGCCAGCGAGGAAGCCAACCGGGACGAAAGAGCGCGAAGAACGCAAAACCTGCGACTAATGGAGTGAAGGTTGTAAACCCTATTCCGTAACTAAAAGTCCCGGCTGGGCGGACGTGGCCTCCCGCAGAGCCAATTTGAGCAGAGCCTACGCCTGCTCCGGCATTGAGCCACGAGGTCTGTGGCGCATAGAACTGGGCAGCCATCAGCGCCGTCATTGGCACGGAGAGAATGAGGATCCAGGTGCCAAACTTGCGCAGGTCTTCCGTGGTCAAGGTTTCCGCCATCACCATCATCAGCGGCAAGTGCAGAGCATACGAACGCAATCCGTAGATTGCGACCAACACAGTATTCGCCCCGGTGACGATCTGCGCCACTGCCAGCAGGACGAGACTCAGTGTGAGCATGGCAAACGGCCACAGGTTCTTCTGCGTGAGCTTGCCGCATCGCGCAGCCTGGAAATAAATGATCAGCGCAACGGGATCGCGTACCAGGAGCAGCGGAGCGCTGAGCGGCGGAAACACCCACTTGCGCAGCGAGCCTTCAAAAATAATCAGCCAGAAGTAAATCCATATCCAGCGCTTGAGCCAGCGCAGCTTAGGGTCGTCCTTTGCAGCGGGAAAAGCATCACGCATGGCATGCTCCCTTCTCCATCGGCAGAATCTGTCCCAAAGTTGCGACCAACTTTGCGCGGTAGTTTGCCCAAGTGAATTCGCGTGCACGCCGCAGAGCTGCCTCTGACATGGACTCCAACAGTGCAGGGTCGCGCGCCAGCAGTTCCAGCTTTTCGGCAATTGCCTCTGCCGAGCGGATGGGCACAAAGTAGCCTTCGCGTTCGTCGCGAATCACTTCGGGACCGCCACTATTTTGCGTGGTTATCACCGGAAGCCCGCAGGAAAGCGCCTCCAGAATCACCAGTCCGAAGCCTTCACTGATCGAAGGAAGCACCAGTACGTCATGCTTCAACATCTCTTCGAGCACCGCAGAATGCGGGATGCTCTCGATCCAGCGGTTCTCGCTAATTGCGTTATCGATGGCGCGGCAGCGGCCGACCCTCCGGCCGATCAGGGTGAGTTCGGCAAGCGAGCCGACCATCTTCATCGCATCAATGGCGTAACTGATTCCTTTGCCCTGTATGAGGGCTCCGACGAAAAGCACGCGAAGCTTGCCCGCCTTGCGCGGAGGGCGCGCTGGAGGATTCGCGTATTCGTGAGCCCCATAGGGCACGACGAACAGTTTGCCGGATGGGACATTCGCGCACGAGAGCGTCCGCTCAACGAAGTGGCTCGGAACGATGACCGCGTCGGCCATGGCAAGTTCTTCATCAGCACAGGCAAGCAGTTTCTGGCTGCGCTCCACAATCTCGATGGTGGAGGCATAGTCGGGTTGGAGTTCTGCTTCTTCGCGTAGCAGTGCGGCGTTGAAGTGCCAATGTCCGCCCGGCAGTTCGTAGATGCACGTCATGCCCTGACGATGCGCGGCGTGAAAAGTATGGAGCGCCGTGCCCGCGTAAGTGTACACAGCGCGCGACGAACTCCGCTCGATTGCCGCAGCCACTCTCGCATCCAACGTGCTGCTTACTCGCATGATTGAAAGCGGAGCCTCATCCCGCCGTGTCAGGCTTCTCATACCCAGCTTGATGGCCAGTAGACGCATCGACTCTCGCAGCGGAGTAGCGTCGATCATGCTAGTGGGAATTTGCGGATAGCAACGGCGATGCAATTCTCTGCGTATTCCGCCGGGCAGCCATGAGTCCAGCGGCCAAGCCTGATTCCAATAAACGGTGGTGTAATAGCGGTCGAGGAGTCCCTCGCCATGCAGCGCGGCAAGCGCCTGCCGCACATTCTGATTACCCACGGGATGGCTCAGGATGACCATTCTACGATTGGCTTCCGACGGCTGTTGGCTGTAGGCCGAAACACTGGTTGAGGAAATCAATATTGCGCTGGCCGCAGTAATATTTGGCGGCCTGAAGAACCTGATCGGTCTCCACCGGTTGCTCCATGATCTGCCGGATTGCATCAGCCAGCGGCGCCGTTTTCAGCGATGCTACGGAGAGGCCAAGGCAAAAGCGCGAGAGCATGGAGTTGGTGCTGCTATCCGCCGGACAATGCGCCAGGATGGGTCTCGCCAACATCAGATATGTGCTCATCTTCGTCGGCTGGCTGGTCTGGCGGAAAACACGATGACGTTCACTGAACGAGTACATCGAGTAGAGGAAGCGGCATTGCCGCAATTGCTCGACTACCGTGGCTTCCGGAGCATTGCCCGCGTCGACGACGATCTCCGGAAATTGCGCGGCTGCCTCCATGAAATGAGGTGAGCTGCCGAAATTCAAAACGCGAAAGCCCACACCATCGGACTTCGAGATGCTGCGCAGCGCGCCCAGAAAGGCCGTAACTTCCGGCGCGGTGTATGCGCTCCCGGCGTGTCCTATGGTCACAACTTGTTCGTTCGCGGAGCATGGAGTGGGCAGGCGAAAGTCTTTGATGTAGCGGTAAACTACGCCTGACTCAATTCCCCAACGCTTCTGGTAATAGCGCTGCATGGGCTCGGAAACCACTTCCACCGTATCGGCCTTGCGCAGCAACTCGCGATGGCAGTGGTCGATGAAGGGCGCAAGATGGCGATAGCGCCGCGATTTCTGCGCCAGCGCCGCCGGGTCGTCGTGCACCGAAACATGGAGATGCTTGACACCGTTTTCCGCCAGTTGCTTTCCCATCAGCAGCCCTTCGTTCATGGCACTGAGCCACACAACATCGGGAGACCAGTCGAGAATCTTGCGCACCCACGGGGCCACATCGGAGTGGCGCTGCGCAATAAAGAGCCTCGCGCTGTTCATCGCATCCACGGCCATCGCGCCGCCCAGAAGGTTTCGTCCGAGCCACGTTGCGTTTGGCAGATTCTGGTCGCGGTCAGCTAAATAGAACCAGTGAATTTCCGCGCCCTGCAACTCTGCCAGAAGGCTGCGGTAGATGACTGCTCCACCGCCTCCCGTCGCAGGATTGAAGGGTGTCACCATTGCAATTCGCGGACCGCTCATATCGTCTCCATCGTTCAACTTCAATTACAGCGTTGTGTTCGCCGTTCTGGTTCTGCTGGCCCACGAGTCGTAGATCTCCACAAAAATATCGTCGAGCGATTTTGTTAGATCCCAACCCGGATAGTGCTGCTTCATTTTGCGCAGGTCGCTGATGTAGCAGATGTGGTCGCCTTCGCGGTTCTTGTCAACGTAGTCATGGATCATCTGCTTGCCGGAGATTGCTTCGATCTTCGCGAATGCTTCCAGAATGGAGCAACTGTTATCGCGCCCGCCGCCAAGGTTATAAACCTCGCCGCAACGCGGAGCTGCCAAGAACTCGGCGATGAAGCGCGCAACGTCCAGCGAGTGGATGTTATCGCGCACCTGCTTACCCTTGTACCCATACACGTGGTAAGGGGTACCGCTAAGATTGCACTTCACCAGGTAACTCAGGAAGCCATGCAGTTCAACGCCGGAGTGATTCGGCCCGGTGAGACATCCTCCGCGCAGGCAACAGGTGGGCATCGCAAAGTAACGTCCGTACTCCTGTACCATAACGTCCATTGCAACCTTGGAAGCTCCGAAGATCGAATGCTTCGACTGATCGATCCGAAATGTCTCAGCGATGCCATGCAGATACTCGGGCGAAGCGTAGTCATAGCGCGTTTCGTTCTCTACCAGCTCAAGTTCGTTGGGCGCGTCGCCATAAACCTTATTGGTGGAGAGTGCCGCGAAGGGAGCCTCCGGACACGCTCTGCGAGCGGCTTCGAGCAGGTTCAGTGTTCCCACGGCATTGGTATCGAAATCGTCGAATGGAATCTTGGCGGCGAGATCGTGACTGGGCTGCGCCGCAGTATGCACAATGGCATCCGGCTTTACTTCGCTTACCAGTTCGAGTACCCCGGCACGATTGCGAATGTCCAGCTCGTGATGCACAAAGCCTTTCAGCAAGGACTGGAGCCGACGCTGATTGTGGCGGTTATCTCCCTGCTCGCCAAAGAAAACCGCGCGCTGATTATTGTCCAGCCCATGAATTTCCCAGCCAAGTTCGGCAAAGTAAACACAAACTTCCGAGCCTATGAGTCCCGACGAACCAGTTACCAATAACTTCTTCATGCGCTCTCCTGCGGATGAAACGAGTACTAACGTCTAGCTAAGAACAAGTATGTTCATCCCGATGGTTATGCATTGCTGCCTCGCAGTCGTCGCAACAATATCGAGCGGACTGGGGGAATGCGGAATAATGAACTGCCGAACAACTTTGGCGAATCGCCCAGCAGCGCCAGCGAATGCTTTACCACGTACGCGCAGCACAGGGCTTCAGCACCGAACATTGCTGCGGCTGCTCCGGGGAGTTTAATGTGCAGCATTAGCAGGCAGGCCGCCGGGAGCGATACCGAAGTTACGATCAGGTAAAACAGCGCGACCCTGCCATGTTCGTTGGTGGCAAGTAAGGCCATCATGCTCGACGACCAGAGCGAGTTCACAACTCCTGCGGCCAGCAGCAGCGCAAAAGACGGCATGTCCATCACGATCTTGCCATGCGTCCATACGGCGAGAATTCGGCTGCCTCCCAGGGCCAGCACAATCGCAATGCCGCCGGAGATCCACAAGGACGCCTGGCAGGAATAGCGATGCAACTTGCGCGATAAGTCCCGGTCGCTGGCTCCGTGGGCGCGGGAAAGTTCCGGCCAGACCGGGGCCTGGATGGCCGATGTCAGTTGGGTGGAGCAGCGGGAGAGCGTTCGCAAGGTGGAAAACACCACGACCGGAATTGGTCCGAGCACAGCCCCAACGGCAAGAAGAATTCCCTGGAAGCTGAGTGCGACGCCTGCGGGAAACGCCATGTATGCCATTGCCGGAGCCCATAAGCGGCGCACCACATCCCACGATGCGTGAGCCACGCCATAGTGCAGCCATGGGCTTCGCTTGCGTAGCGCTGCCTGCAACAGCAGGTTGCCGGCAATGCGGATGGCCAGCATGCAGGCCGCCGCCGAGACCGGACCGCCCTTGGCGATCACGATGACCACAACCGCGGAAGCTTCGGCGAAGCGCACAATGTTTCCCCACATCGTGCCAAACGCAAAATTGCCGTCGCAACGGAACCCGGCGCTGATCATGTTGGCCTGAAAGCCAAGGAGCACGCACGCCACCAGCAGAATCAGCGTAAGAGAAATCTGCATTCCTGCCATCGTCGTCAGGTGCAGCAATCGCGCCAGAGGCAACAGTCCCACCACCAGCGCGGCGAGTACCGCAACGCTTAGCGAGATGCTTGTGGTCAGCAGCCATGCGCTCTGGAATGTCCTGAGCGCGGCGTTGCGGTCTCCCTTGCCGACCCGCATGGTCATGTCATTGGCAGCAACGTTGCCGAAGCCGAAATCGCTCAGAACAAGGTAAGTTGGAATCGCGCTCAGAATCAGCCACTCGCCATAGAGCAGTGTTCCCCAATAGTGCAGGAAGATTGGAACGCTGATGACCTGGATCGCAGTCGTGACCATGGGGCCCAGCGCGCTCGCTCCAAAGCCGCGAATCAGCCTGCCGGTGACGCTACTCTGGCGCACTGCAGGCGTTGCTTCGGAGGGACTGCTGGCCACTCTTATATCCCCTTGTAGATGATCAAACCGGTCGTAAGCAAAATGGCCGCTTCGGCACCACGGACTGCCACAGCTTTGCCCACGCTGTAGGGGATGTAGAGAATGTCTCCATCTTCAAGCATTGGATCAACGGCTTTGCCGGCGATGATTTGCTTGATGGGAACGGGAAACTCCATTCGCCCGGCGGAGGTCTTGCGGAAGATGCGAGACTTGTCCGGCGATGCGCTGTGGTTGGGTCCGGCAGCCAGGGCGAGGGCCTGCATCACGGTGAGCCGGTCGTTGCCTTCGATGAGGAAGCCACCCGGCTTGCCGACATCGCCCACGATATAGACGACTCCGGAATGGGAGACCATGATGGTGTCGCCGGGAAGTATGTCGACGGCGGGTCCGACGCTGCCCGGTTTGCTGTCCAGCAGCACGATGACGGGGTGTTCGGGATCTGACTTATGAGCGATGGTGACGGCTTTGCCTGCGGTTGGACTGACACCGCCCGCAGCGGAGATGAGGTCCATCAGCTGGTGGTTGCCGAGAAGAGGAAAGACGCCGGGATTGCGAACCTCGCCGCCGACGTTGATGCCCTGGGTAGCGTATTCCGCTACGAAAACAGAGACGTGCGGATTCTTGAGGATATCGGTGCTGAGCAGGCGTTGCTCAATGGCGGCGGCGGCCTCCGCGGAGGTCATGCCTGCGAGCTGAATGGCTCCGGCAATGGGCAACATGACTTCACCGCTCTCACTGACGCGAAGTCTGCCGGATAACTCGGGAGTGTCAAAGACGCCAAGTTCGATGAGGTCTCCAGCGGAGATACGGAGGGCGTGCGCATTTGCGGGCGTGGGAGCAGCCTGCGGCGATGCCGAGGGCACAGCCTGAGCAAGAAGTGCAATGGGGAGCAGCGCACATAGCGCGATCATCACCAGCAGTGTTCGAAGTTGGGAACGACGCATAATACCTACTCTCTAGAAGTCCAGTAGCGGAAGCGGTTGCACCGCCTCGAAGTTGATTGAAATGTCAGGAACGGGTGCCGGGAAGTTTCGGGTCCTCATCGACTTCATCGTAGTAGCCGTGCGCCGACCTGCCGTAGTAGGAGCGCTGCGCATAGTAATAGTGTTCCAACTGGAGATCGACGCAGTTGAAGACTGCTCCCACGACGTTGCTGCTGGCGCGATGCAGAAGATTGCGGACGCGGAGCACGGCTTTCTTGCGGGCGATTCCTGAACGCACCACAAGCACGACGGCATCGGCAAGATTGGCAAGCGCAAGCGAATCGGCAACGGAGAGAACCGGAGGGGTATCCACGATGACGCGGTCATACCGGGCAGACATTGTCTCCAGCAGTTCGACCATGCGTTTGGAGCCCAGCAACTCGGCGGGATTCGGGGGATGCGGCCCGGCAGGCAAAATGTTCAGGTTGGGCAATGATGGAATGGGGGTGAGAATAGCGTGATCGTTCAATCCCTGGGTGAGTACCGTGCTGATGCCGAAGCGCGAGTGCGGCAGTCCGAACTGCGCATGCATGGTGGAGCGCCGCAGATCGGCATCGATGAGCAGAACCGACTCGCCGCGTTGGGCGAACGCCACGCCAAGGTTCACGGCGACTGTAGTTTTACCTTCGGCGGGCACGGAGCTGACAATTGCGATGACCTTGGGCTGATGGTCCGGCGAGGAGAGCAGGAGCGAAGTTCGCAATCCGCGGAAGGCCTCGGCGGCCTGCGAGCGAGGATGGTTCAGCAGCAGGGGAACAGTGGGAGCGGCCGTGCCATTCTCCGCGAGCGTGGTACCGGCGGAGAGGGAATCGACAGGGACGCTGCACAGCACGGGAAGACTGGTGCACAACTCCAATTCCTCGGAGCTGCTGAGTGTGTCGTCCACGGCCTCTACGATGAAGGCGAGCAGGAGGCCGCTCAGCAATCCTGCCAGGAGGCCGAGTGAACAGTTGAGCGAGACTCTTGGCTCAATGGGATGAGCCGGAATTTCGGCGCGATCAATGACGTTGATGTAGCTGGAGCTGAGGCCCGCAGTAACACCCGCCATCTTGAGCTTCAGTTGCAGCGTGTCATAGAGCTCGCGGCCATTTTCCACGTCATGCTTGAGAACCGCGTACTCGACGGCGTGCTCGTTGAGCTTGTAGGCCTTGCTCTTCTGATCGTCAAACTGGCTGCGCAGCAGTGCTTCGGTTTTTGCCGCTGACTGGTATTCATCCTCAAGACGCTTGCCGACGCTGGTGATCTCAGTGTTGATCGAGCCATCCAGTCGCGCGATCTGGGACTGCAGTTCGTGAACCTTGGGGTAGCCGCTGCCGAACTTGGAATTCAATTGCGCAAGCTGAGATTTGAGCTCGGCCTCCTGGGTGCGGAGAACCTGCAGCGTGGTGCTTGGAACGACGTTGGCAATGAGTTCGGGATTTCCGGTCGCCGCCATGCGATAGCGGGCTTCTTTGACGATGCGGTCAGCCTCAGCCTGGCTGAGCTGTTCGTTCAGAATCTTCAGGCGATCGGTGACGATGTTCTCGCTATCCTCGGCGCCGGTGGGTAGAACGCTGTTTTTCTTCTGAAAGTCGGCCAGCTTTTCCTGTGACTCGACGGCCTTGGTTTGCAGGTCGGTCATCTGATGAGAGAGCCAGTTGGAAACCTGGACAGTGCTCTCGTAGTGCGTCTGCAGCGTCCGCTGCATGTAGTTCTCAACCACGGCGTTTGCGATGTCGGTGGCAAGCTTTGGATCAGAGCTGCGGAAACGAACCTCCACGATCTCGGTGCTCGGCAGCACTTTCACACTCAGTGAACCGCGAAAGCGGCCCAGCACACTCTCGCGGTTCGCGGGAGTCATAGAGAGCGGATCGGTGATGGTTACGCTGCCGGCGTTCTTTCCGGAAAAGGCGGTGTTCCTTGCCAACGCAAGGCTATCCACCACGCGCATGGCGACGGTGTCGCTCTGGATGACCCGCACCTCGGTCAACAGGCGGGAGCTCGGATCGGAGTCGCCCAGTTTCTCGTTGATCATCTCATTCAGGCCGAGGCTTGAGGAGCGACTGGGATCAATCTGCAATCGCGCGACGCTCTCGTAAATGGGCGTCATGCTGAGGGTATGAATGACAACCGCAGCGAAGATCAGCACGGATACACATACAAAGAGCAGCTTGTGCTTGAAAACCGTCCGCCAAATGGAGGTCAGTGACAGTTCTTCTTCGCGGGCAGGCTCACCTGTGATGGCCATCATGGCAGGCACAGTTCCCACCGCTACGCCGTCTTTGTTCGTCGGACGCATTCATGAACTCCTAGAGCTGATAAGACCTACCGCAAATGGGAACGGGACAGGAAAACGGTGTGGTCAAACCGGAACACTTTTGATTGCTGCTGTTGGAACCATTATAGGGTGCAGCACACGATCGAGGAAAGTCCTCATGGAGGCGTGAAAAGTGGTATCTAAGGGATTCAACCATCCCGGCAAAACGACTGGTTTGGGAGGTAGACGGCCAGAGTGAACGTCGCCACATCAAAATCCGGCGACAGAAGGGCGGTCTTCAGCGAAGTTCCCTGAAGCAAGCCTCCATTTGCGGCTAGTGGATGGATTGAAAAACTTAGCTCCTCGACGATGCGGACTAAGGCAATTCTGTTTAAGAAGATTTGATGGCGATGAGGATGAGCAAGCGGGCCAACGTACTCTGAACTCGCGATAGGAATCTTTCCTCCCGGAAGCACTTGCCCTCGGAGGCATCTTCATGGGTGCGCGTGAGCTGCTCGATAGCGTAAAATTCTGATTACGTTTCTCCTGGCGGGCTTCTCAAATGTCAGTTGCCGGCACAATGCTTTCGGGCAAGACCGAATCCGCAATCGCACAAAACATCTGCGTTGATCTGGATGGCACGCTCATTGCCACCGACATGATCTGGGAATGCGTGCTGGAGCTGGCCCGAAGCCGCCCGCTGATGTTGCTGCTGCTTCCATTCTGGCTGCTGCGTGGCCGCGCCTATCTGAAGGAGCGGCTCGCCGAATCGGTGTACATCGAGGTTCGCCTGCTGCCCTATCGCCAGGATGTGCTGACGATGATTACCGAACTGAAGCAGATGGGATCGCGCCGAATCGTACTTGCCACCGCCTCGCATGAGCGCTTTGCAATGGCCATATCGGCACACCTGGGAATCTTCGACGAGATTCTGGCCACCGGCTGCGGGCGCAACCTGAAGGGAAAGGCGAAGGCCGAAGCCCTCCATGCAAAATTCGGAAACGATTTCCTGTATGTGGGAGACAGCCCGGCGGACCTTCCGGTATGGGCTGCGGCGCGGCAGGGAATTGTAGTGGGCAGCAAGCGGTTGGCGCACCAGGCAGCGGCCGTGACCGATGTGCGCGAAGTGGTGGAAGTGGAGCCCGCGAGCTGGAAGTCTTATTGGGATGCGCTACGGCCGCACCACTGGAGCAAGAACAGTTTGCTGCTGCTGCCACTGGTGCTGGCGCATCGCTGGAACGCCCATGCATGGGCGCTCACGCTGAGTGGAGTATTTCTCTTCGGACTGGCGGCGTCTGCGATTTACGTGATCAATGATCTGCTCGATCTCCCGAGTGACCGCGAGCACCCGTGGAAGCAGCGGCGACCATTTGCTTCCGGGCGGCTCTCGATTGCCAGCGGCATGGCGATTGCTCCGGCGCTGCTGGTCGGCGGAATTGGCGCAGGATGGCTTTGGCTGGGATATCGTTTTGCGCTCGCGGTTGTTTGTTATTGCGCGCTGTCGCTGTCTTACTCGCTATGGTTGAAGCGCAGGCCGCTGGCAGACGTTTTTGTGCTGACAAGTTTCTATGGAGTGCGCATTGTGACCGGCGCGCTCATTACGCTGACGCCGCTTTCAAGCTGGTTCCTTATCTTCTCCATGTTCTTCTTCTTCAGCCTTGCATTGGCGAAGCGTTATAGCGAGCTGATGCATGCCGGGGCGCTGTTAGATTCCGGAAACTCAGGTCGGGGATACCGCGGGGTGGATTCGCCTCTGCTGCTCACAATGGGCGTGGCCAGCGCATTTGCCGCGATCATTGTGTTCAGCTTCTATACCCGCAGCGCGGAGGTAGGTCTGCTCTATCCGCATCCTGAGCCGCTGCTGCTGATCGCTCCCATGCTGCTGTACTGGCTGGTGAGAGTATGGCTGCAGGCAGGACGCGGCGAACTGAAGGAAGATCCGGTGACGCTTGCCATGCGCGACCGAATGAGCTACATCGTGGGCGCGGCGTGCGTGCTGTGCATTCTTATTACGTTCTTATGGCGATAGATATAGGGCAGGGAACCAGAGGCGCAATCATTGCGATGACATCTGATCTGGAAACGAAATCCGACGCGGTGATTGAGGATCAACCTACGATGGTGCACCCCATTGCGGACACAAGCTATAAAAGCTGGGGAAACTATCCGCAGGCAGCACATCGCAAGATTCTCCGTCCCGCATGGATGGATGAGATTACAGCGAAGCTGCTCACGGAGAATGCTCCGCTGCTGGCTTATGGGTTGGGGCGCAGCTATGGCGATAGTTGCCTGAACGACGGCGGCACGCTGATGGACATTCGCGGCCTCGACCGCATCCTGCACTTCGATGCCGAGCATGGGTCGATTGTGTGCGAGGCGGGAGTTTCGCTGGGCGACATTCTGCTGACGGTGCTGCCTCGCGGATGGTTTCTTCCGGTGACTCCGGGGACAAAAATCGTAACGCTGGCCGGAGCCATTGCCAATGATGTGCACGGAAAAAATCATCACGTGGAAGGTACCATTGGCTGCCATGTGGAGCAGTTTGCGCTGATGCGTTCCGGCGGTGAGGTGGTGTGCTCGCGCGATGAAAACGCGGAGCTGTTTGCCGCGACCATCGGTGGACTTGGACTGACGGGCATCATACTGTGGGCCGAGCTGCGGCTGAAGAAAATCGCCAGCGCGCAGATCGAGATGGACTCCATTGCGTTCTCTTCGTTCGACGATTTCATCCGCCTCAGCAGTGATGAAGAGGGTGCGAAGTATGAGTACACGGTGGGCTGGGTGGACTGCCTGAGCGGACGCAAGACTCGTGGCATCTTCATGCGCGGCAATCACGCTACGGAAGGAAAGCTGCAAACGCACCCGGAGAAAATCAAGCTCTCGGTTCCTTTTATGCTGCCGGGTTTCACGCTGAATCCGCTGACGATCTGGGCATTCAACAACCTGTATTACGCGATGGGACGCGCCAGGGCCGGACACTCGCAGGTGCACTACGATCCTTTCTTTTATCCGCTGGACAAGGTGGGTGAGTGGAACCGCATCTACGGCCGCGACGGATTCACGCAGTATCAATGCGTGGTTCCGGAGAACGAGGTCATGGCCTTCCAGGAAATTCTGGAGCGCATTGCGCGCGGCGGGCAGGGATCGTTTCTTGGCGTCATCAAGAAGTTCGGCAGCGTGCGGTCGCCGGGAATGATGTCGTTCCCGAGGCCGGGGCTGACGCTGGCTTTGGACTTTCCGTTTCGTGGCGAAAAGACGCTCAAGCTTTTTGCAGAACTCGATGAAGTGGTGGCGGCAGCCAACGGCGCGCTCTATCCGGCGAAAGATCCTCGCATGAGTCCGCGTATGTTCAGGCTCTCGTATCCGCGACTGGCGGAGTTCCGGAGATATGTGGACCCGTCGCTGAGTTCGAGCTTCTGGCGTCGTGTTGCAGAGGAGAAGGCATGAGCCAGGGACTGGTGATACTGGGAGCGACCTCGAAGATGGCGCAGGAGGTGGCGCGCCTGGCGGCCAAAGAAGGTCGCGAAATGCTGCTGGTTGCGCGCAACGAGGAGCGACTGGAGGCGGTAGCCGGAGACCTGATGTCGCGCGGTGCGTCGCGCGTGGAGAGCATTGCCTGCGACCTGGCGGACGCCGCGAATCACGAAGCGTTATGGGCGAGCATCGAACAGCGGATGCCCGGTTTCAGCTCGGTGCTACTGGCCTATGGAACCCTGGGTGATCAGCAGCGGGCGGAGCAATCCGTGGCATACACGCTGCGCGAACTGAATACGAACTTCACCAGCGCCGCCAGCCTGCTGAGCTACGCGGCAGCAGCACTGGAGCGCAAGAAGGGCGGCGTGCTGGCTGTGATCACCTCGGTTGCAGGAGACAGGGCGCGGCGTTCCAATTATGTGTATGGCAGCGCCAAGGGAGCGCTCACTCTGTTTGTGCAGGGACTGCGCGCAAGGCTGTTTGTCAGCGGAGTGCGGGTCCTGACCATCAAGCCCGGTCCGGTGGACACTCCGATGATTGCGCACATGAAAAAGGGACTGCTCACGGCCTCGCCGAAAACAGTAGCCGCCACCATTTATCGCGAAATGGAAGACGGCAAGGCCGAGGTGATCTATGTGCCTGCTTACTGGAGAGCGATCATGGCAGTGGTACGGGCGATCCCTGAAAGCGTGGGAAAGAAGCTCAAGTTCTAAAACACCGATCCGTCAGCGTTCCAAAAGGTGCTGCTCAGGCAACGTGTACTTTGTCTTCTGAATCTCTTTGGAAGAGAGCGTGCAGGCTGGACTTTGTGTGTAGAACTTTATGCGATTCGAACCTGGCAGCCATAGAGATGCCGTCGATGTGCATGGGTGGCGAGCTGAGGTGGATCGTCTTCTCCGAACATCCTTAGCGTCCAGAGTCGGTGTGCCGGTCGTCTTCAGTGCCGCCGCGCTTCTGCTGTCAAAGCTGACGACGGCGCTGATGCACTCCCCCGTTTTGATCTATTTCATCCTGGCGTCCGTGCTGGCAGCATGGGTATCGGACACGATTTCCGGATTGCTTACGCTTGCACTCGGCTGTCTGGAGGCGTCCTTTTTCGTCCTTCGGCCGGCACAGTCCATTCAGGTTGAGCACGCTGGACAGTTGAGCCGATTGGGGCTGCTGGCCGGCGTCGCGTTGCTGGTCATATATGTATTGTCGCGCCTGAAGGCGGCGCAGCAGGAAGTTGCGCATCTCGCGAGCTTTCCGCAGCTCAATCCCAATCCTATTGCTGAAACCGATTTGGAAGGGAAGATCACCTACGTCAATCCGGTTATGCTGGCGAGATTCCCTGATGTTGTGGAATTACAAAGCCGACATCCTCTGCTGGCGGATTGGCCTGCGATGGTTGGGCGGTTCGGAGTGGCTGGCCGCAAGCCGATCTCCAGAGAAGTGAGGGTCGGCGACTCTGTTATTTTCCAGACCATACAAAAAATGCCGGATCAGGCCTTGGTGCGCTTCTATTCGCTCGATATCACGGAACTGAAGCAGGTCGAGGAAGCTCTGCGGGAATCGGAGAAGCGGTATCGCCTGCTCTTCGAGTCGATCGATGAGGGCTTCTGCCTGATCGAAGTGATGTTCGATGAAAACGGAAAGCCAAGCGATTGGCGGTTTCTGGAAACGAATCCCGCATTTGAAAAACACAACGGATTGCACGAGGCCGAGGGCAAGACGATTCTTGAACTGGCTCCCAATATTGAAAAAGGTTGGCTCGAGATTTACGGGAGAGTGGCAATCACCGGCGAGGCTGTCAGGTTTGTGCAGCGCTCCGAGGCGCTCGGCCGCTGGTTCGATCTTTACGCCTTCCGTGTCGGAGAACCAGAGCAGCGAAGAGTAGCGGTTCTATTCAGCAACATCACAAGCCGCATGCAGACCGAGGCCGCGTTGCGCGAAAGTGAACAGCGATTCCGCACCCTGGTTGAAAACGTGCCGCAGATGATTTGGGTGGCCGCGAGTGAAACCGAGTTCCTGTACTTCAGTCCGAACTGGTTGGAATATACCGGAACGACACTTGAGGAGAACGCGAAAGGTGGCTGGGATGCCGTGCATCCCGAGGACCTTCCGGCAACTCTCGAAAAGTGGAGAGTCGCGGTTTCGACGCGCAAGATTTTCGAAACAGAGTATCGCCTGCGTCGTGCAGACGGTGAGTATCGCTGGCATTTCGCGCGAGCGGTTCCCACCAACCACCCGGACTCGAACCGGACTCTGTGGTTTGGTACGACCACTGACACGCAGGATCAAAAACATGCGCAGGAGTTGCTGCTTCGCACCGAGAAGCTTGCCTCGGTTGGACGCATGGCGGCGACCGTGGCCCATGAAATCAACAATCCGCTGGCAGTCGTCACCAATCTGATCTACATCGCGCTGATGGATTCAAATCTTCCAGACCACGTGCGAAAAAATCTGGAGACTGCCGAGAGGGAATTGGATCGGGTAGCTCATCTGACGCGTCAGACGCTCGGCTTCTACAGAGAGAATACTGCGCCTATGAACGTTGATATCGCGGCCCTCGTCACCGACGTTCTTGACCTTTACAGGCCGAAGCTCAAGGATCGCAAGATCAGGGTGGAGTTTGAGGAGGGAACGGCGGATTTGCAGGTTTATGCGTTGGCCGGCGAGATCCGGCAAGTCGTCTCCAACATCATCGCGAATGCGATTGATGCCTGTCCGCTTGGCGGCAGAGTCCGAGTCCGTATCCGGCGCGTTTTCTTCAACGGCAGAAACTCCGTCCGGCTGAGTTTTGCCGATACAGGGGATGGCATTCCGCCCGAAAACCTGGCCCGCATATTCGAGCCTTTCTACACAACCAAGCAGGCCGTGGGCACGGGTTTGGGACTGTGGGTGAGCAGCGAAATCATTCAGCGCCACCAGGGCAGTATTCGGGTCCGCAGCCAAATCGGTCGAGGCAGCGTGTTTTCAATCTATCTCCCGCTGGCTGCGCATCCAATCCAACAAGAGGCAGCGTGATGGGAAGACGTGTGCTGGTGGTAGACGACGATCGCGGGATTGTCGATACATTGCAGACGATCCTCACCATGGCCGGTTACGATTGCGCCACTAGCGATAACGGAAATGATGCGTTGCAACTCGCGGGTCATTTCGATCCGCACCTTGTCATTAGCGACGTGATGATGCCCGGGATGAGCGGTGTGGAACTTGCGCTGAAACTGCGAAACAGCCATCCCCGGATGCGGATCATCCTTCTCTCGGGCCATGCCAATACACAGGACCTGCTGACGCAGGCGGGAGAGAGCCTTGGCACGGTGCTCGTGCTGCCAAAGCCCTATCCCCCGCGTGAGTTGCTCAAATTGGTTGCCGAATTAACGGACACTGCGCACAGCGCCGCTTAGCAAAAACTCATACTGAACATCCCTCCCTTCCACTTCTTAACAACAGAATGGCAACTCTCTGCCATGGTTATGGTGCGGTGCGGTCCACTGCGGATTGCTTCAAAACATCTCGAATAGCCTTCACCAAGCGTGAGACGGGAAAAGGCTTTTGTACGTAGCAAAGGTGTCCCTGCGGCAGATTGTGCAGCACGTTGGCCTCTTCACCGAAACCGGATATGAGGACCACGGGCAGTTCGGGGAAGCTCTCGTAGAGCCTGCGGGTCAGCGAGACGCCATCGAGCAATGGCATGACGATGTCGGTGACCAGCACTTGATGGCGTTTCGGATCGAAGACGTCGAGCGCCTCCTGCCCATTCGAGGTGGAGCGCACGAAGAAGCCAGCCTGCTTCAGCGCGCGCGCCAGGTGTTTGTTGACGATGGGATCATCTTCCGCAAGCAGAATACCGATGGCGCGATGACCAGCCGGAAGCGTCGTCCGGGTCTGCGGGAGTGAGGGTGCAACGGGAAGATAGATGCAGAACGTTGCGCCCTCTCCGGGGCTCGACGAGCACTCGATGCGCCCTTTGCTCTGCGCGATAATGCCGTGCACGGTGGAGAGTCCGAGGCCGGCAGTGACCGTGGTTTCCTTGGTGGAAAAGAACGGCTCGAAAATATGGCGAAGCGTCATCTCGTCCATGCCGATGCCGGTATCGGCAATGGTGAGGACCGTGCATGGCTCAGTGATGGGGCCGTGCGAAGGATCGGAGTTGCCGGGGGCAGCGGTGGTCGAGATGTTGAGCACTCCGCCGCGTGGCATGGCTTCGCGAGCGTTGTCAGCCATGTGCATCAGCACCATGGTGAGTTGCTCGGGATCGATAAAAATGTGGTCGGCGGTCTCATCCAGTTCCAAACGGACGGAGACATTCATGCCTACTGTGCGTGTGACCAGCGCCAACGCCCGGCGCAGGCAGTCATTGATGTCCACAACCCGCGGCTGCAATACTTGGCGGCAACTGAAGGCAAGAAGCTGGCGAGTAATTTCAGCTGCACGCGTGGTTTGCCGCATGATGTCCAGCAGCTTGGATTCAAGCTGGGGAGCAAGCGGAGACTGCAGCGCGAGTTCGCACGAGAGGCTGATGGATTGCGTGATGTTATTGAAGTCGTGAGCCACGCCGCCAGCCAACCGTCCGACGGCCTCCATGCGATGGGAGTGACTGAGCTGTTCTTCGAGTTCGCGTTGATGCGTGATGTCCAGCACGTAACCCTGCACGAACTGTTGTCCGTCCGCGTCCTTGGATAGATACCCGGAAAGTGAAACGCGCACGATTTTGCCGTTGCGGTCGCGGAAGCGCGTCTCGAAATCGCGGATGCTGCCGCTTTCAATCAGATTGGCGAGATAGCGCTCACGATCGCTGGGGTTCTCATAAAGTTTCGGGATGGGAACGGAACTCAAATCCTCAAGCGTGTAGCCGAGCATCCGGACAAGAGCGGGATTTGCTTGCTCTACGCGGGAGGTAGTGAGATTCAGACGGTAGATGCCGAAGGGACACTCATCGACCAGCGAGCGGTGAATTTCATCGGAGCGCAGCGGAGTGTTTTCGGGCTCTTTCCCGGAGGAGACGTTGTGGAGATCCGAGCCTGAGTTCGTAGTCGTCATATGCGTACCCGTTCCAGATAACGGAGTGCGCAGGTTGAGAACTGAGCCGCGAAAAAAAAGGAATGGACGGTTATGCGTTGGAACAGGAACGTCTCAAAACGGGATTGTGTGGCTAGCGCGAGAGCGTACGCTTCACCTGTTCCATGAGCGCGGGAAGATTGGCAGCCGCCGCCGAAGATGCGCCATAGCGGGCGTGCTGGTAGGCGACGGTGAAACGCGACACGGCCTCGCGCAGGTCAAGGTCGGCGATGGACGCGGCGAACTCCGAAGGTGTCTGCGAATCACCTCGGTGATATCCGCGGTGCGCCAGGCGGCGGGTCATGCGCAGATAGAGAATTGCCGACGCG
>Ga0181516_10001503_pt1 | contig 17763 bp, 11 predicted proteins | sample PEATcosm2014_Bin_25_FD_121104 | JGI IMG/M metagenome (GOLD analysis project Ga0181516, IMG submission 121104) | Peatland microbial communities from MTU Mesocosm Facility, Houghton, MI, USA - PEATcosm2014_Bin01_10_metaG | ecosystem: Environmental > Terrestrial > Soil > Wetlands > Peat | place... | reverse complement strand
TGATGATCTGCGCCACTCGCGGGTGCAACGCGAGTTCCGGCGGCAGCTGCGACAGGCGCTTGGCGAGTGCGGCCAGGCGGTCGGCTGCGACCCCCGTCCGCGGTGTCTCGGACCAGTCGAACTGCGCATAGCGTGACCAGTCGATGGTGTGCTTGTTGCCGATCAGGCCGAGCGCCGCTGACATCTCGAGTTTTCCCGAGTCGAGCGCGTTGCGATACTGCTCGACCATATGCTCCGCCTCGCCGGCGCCGAGGATGCCCTCGGCGCTGAGCTGATCGGCGTACAGCTTGCGCGCGGTCGGGTGCTGCCGGATGGCGCGATACATCAGCGGCTGCGTAGCGGCCGGCTCGTCGGCTTCGTTGTGGCCCAGGCGGCGGTAGCAGACCAGATCAATGACAAAGTCCTTGTGGAAACGCTGCCGATAGCGCATGCCCAATCGCGATGCGAACACCACGGCTTCGGGATCGTCCGAGTTGACGTGCAGAATCGGTGCCTCGAGCATCTTGGCAACATCGCTGCAGTAAGTGGTCGAGCGCACATCGCGCGGATCGGAGGTGGTGAAACCAATCTGATTGTTGATGACCAGGTGAACGGTGCCCCCGGTGCGAAACCCTCGTGCCTGCGACAGCTGCAGCGTCTCCATGACCACGCCCTGGCCCGCGAAGGCGGCATCGCCGTGCATCAGCACCGGCACCACCTTGTCCCCCTGCGCGTCCTCGCGCCGCTCCTGGCGCGCGCGTACCGAGCCTTCAACCACCGGATCGACGATCTCGAGATGCGAGGGATTGAAGGCCAGCGCTACGTGCACGTTACCGGCGGCGGTGCGCAGGTCGGCCGAAAAGCCCTTGTGGTACTTGACGTCACCCGACCCCTGCATGTGGTTCTCGTCGTACTTGCCCTCGAACTCCGAGAACAGCTGCGCCGGGGACTTGCCGAGCACGTTGACCAGCACGTTGAGCCGACCGCGATGCGCCATCCCGAGCACGAATTCTTCGACGCCGCTGCCGCCACCCTGTTGGATCAGATCATTGAGCAACGCGATCAGCGCCTCTGCGCCCTCGAGCGAAAAGCGCTTCTGGCCGACGTACTTGGTGTGGAGGTAGCGTTCGAGTCCCTCGGCCGCGGTCAGTTGCCACAGCAGGGTGCGACGCTCTTCGACCGAGAACCGGTACTGCATGCGGCCGAGTTGAAATTCATCCTGCAGCCACAGGCGCTCCTCGGTATCCGAGACATGGGCGAACTCGGCGCCGATGTGGCCGCAGTACACCGTCTCGAGCCGCTTGATGATTTCGCGCAGCGTCGTCCGCCTGGGGATCCAGTCGTTGCGACTGCCGGTATAGAACTCGGCATCGAGATCGGCTTCGCTCAAGCCAGCGTAGTCGAGTTCGAGCACCCGGGGCCGAGGACGCTGCAGCAGTCCCAGTGGATCGATCCGCGCGATCAGGTGGCCACGGTTGCCGTAGATCTGCATCAACCGCGACACGGCCGCCTGCTTCTCGCTGGCGACCGCATCGGGCGCGGGACCCGCCGGAGCGACCGCGCCCGCCTGCGTGCGTGCGGCAACGGCGGCGATGACCGGACCGTGGGCGCGCTCGGTGCCCTGGCCTTGCGCCAAGGCATCGAAGTATCCACGCCAGCTGGCATCGAGCCGGCTCGGATCGCTCAAGTACTGTTCATACAGCGACTCGGCAAAGCCGGCGTTGGCGTCCGAAAACGGCGGGAAATTGGGGGGTTCTGACACGGGGTTATCCGATCCTATTCTAGCGGATTGGACCTGCCAATGTAACGACTGGCAGCACTATTGCGGTGCCGGCCCCTGACTGACTCGAACGATGTCCGCGGGTCGCAGCCACTGCCTGAATGCCGCCTGGACATCCGCCGCTGTCAGCTCGATGTAGCGGCGGGCCGCGCGCTCCGGCTCATCGAGCGGCAGATCGTATTCACGCCCCTCGATCAGATCGTGCGCGATACCCTCGACGCTCGCTTCCGACAACGGGATCCGCCGCAGCAACAACGCCTTGACCCGCAGCAGCTCGTCGCTGCCGACGATCGCGGTCTGCATCGACTTGAGCTCCTGCACCGCGATCTGTTCGGCTTTGCCGACATTCTGCGGATCGCACGCGTACTGGATGAAATACGCGCCCCGCGTCCGGCCCGCCTGCAGCGTAGAGCCGACCGAATACACGAGACCGGTATTCTTGCGCAGCTCGATGCTCAGGCGGGTCGAGTAGAAGCCGCCCCCGAGCACCGCGCTGCCGAGCTCGAGCGCGTAATAGTCCGGATCGGAGCGCTTGAGCGCGAGGTTCTGGGCGAGAATCACATTGTCCTGCACCCGGCTTGCATCGGGCACCGCCACGGTGCTGGCCTGATTCGGGGGCGCCGGCGGCAAATCGGTTTCGGGCTTCGGTCCCTCCGCTGACCAGGCGCCAAAATACTTCTCGATCGTGGCGCGTGCCTGCTCGGCGGACACGTGCCCGACAACCACAATCGTCGTCAGATCCGGCCGGATCACCTTGCGATGGTAGGCGCGCACGTCCTCGAGGGTGAGCGACCGCACCGACTCGGGCGTCGCCTCGCGCAGAATCGGGTCATCGGGTGGAAACAGCGCGGCGCGCAGCGAGCGCTGCGCCTGGTAGCCCGGGCTCTGGACGCGGGCGGCGACCACCTGTGCCAACTGCCGCGAGACGACGTTCATCGCCTCCGGCGGCAGCGCCGGGTGCAACTCGTTATCGGCGAGCAGCGCGACGCCGCGGTCGAAGTCCTGTGCCAGCACCTGCACGTCGAAGTCCGTGCCGGCGTGCTCCTCGGCACCGATGTCATCGAGGGCCCTTTGGAACGCGAGTCGATCGAGCTGCTCGGTGCCGTAGGACAACAATGGCTCGAGCACCTGGTTGACTCCCTGCTGCCTGGGGTCCGCTTCGAGCTCGGGACGATTGCGGACGCGGCCAAACACGCTCACCGTATCGCTGACATCCTCGCTCTGCACGATCAGCGTCACTCCGTTCGGCAGCGTGCTGACGACCGGCTTCAGGCTTGAGGGTTTGACTTCCAGCCGTTCGAGCGCGGCACGGGCCCATTCCGGCAGCTCGGTGGCGTGCGCCTCGCCGAGCGAGATGCTCTCCTGGCCACCGAAGCCCCCGGCCGCCGCCACCGGACGCCCGCCGCCCTGTGGCATCATGACGGCCGAAACCGCGTGCGCCGGATCCAGATACCTGTGCGCCACGCGATTGACGTCCTCGACGGTCACCTTCTCGATGCGCTGCAGATCCTCCTCGGGGGACTCCAAGCCGTAAAGGGCCACGGCCTCGGCCCACACCGAGGCCAGCCCTTCGATGGAGTTCTTCTGAAACTCTGCCTCACGCCGCTCGTGCTGCTTGGCTGCCTGCACCAGCTCGGCGGGTACGCCGTGCTCGGCCACCCTGGCAAGAATTGAGCGCACCTCGGCTTCGAGCGCCTTGGGATCTTCGTCCTTCGAGAACGACACGTCCGCGTAGGCGAGCCCGGCCTGCGGCAACGGATCAAGCGCGAAGGTGGCTCCGATCGCCTTGCCCTGCGGCACCAGGCCGTAGAGTTCGAAGCGCTCGCTGCTGAGCACATCGGCCAGCACTTCGAGCGCGGGGAAATCCGGGCTGTGAAGGCCAGGCACGCGCAGCGCCAGCATCTGGGTGCCGGTCGGCCGATCGGTATCGATCTGCAGCCGCGCGGCGCGCGGCGCGGCCAGATGAACCAGGTGCCGGGTCGGCAGCGGCTTGGCGGCAATGTCGCCAAACAGGGCTTTGATCTTCGCCAGCGTCGCCGCCGGGTCGAGATCACCGACCACGATCAGGATGGCGTTGTTCGGTGCATACCAGGCATCGTGAAAGTGACGCAGCATCTTGACGCTGGTGGCGTCGAAGGACGGTCGCGTGCCGAGCGCATCGTGCGCGTAGGGCGTACCGGCGAACATGGCCTCGCGTAGCTTCGCATACAGCCGGTAGCCGGGGTTCGACAGATCCTGCGCGACTTCCTGCTCGATGGCGCCGCGTTCCTGATCCCAGTCATGGGCCGAGTCGAGTACGCCGCGCATCCGGGTGGCCTCGATATGCAGCGCCACGTCGAGATCCTCCGCCGGCACCGTGAAGAGATACTGCGTCAGGCTCTCGCGCGTGTTGGCGTTGAAATTGCCGCCCATGATGCTGCCGATGTCGGCCAGTTGATCGGCCGACAGGCCCGGACTGCCGCGAAACATCATGTGTTCCTGGGCGTGCGCAGTGCCCGGGAATCCGGCCGGCGCCTCATCCGAGCCGACCAGATAGTTGACCGAAGTCGCCACCACCGGCGCCAGCGTGTTGCGCACCACGATGACGCGCAGTCCGTTGGTCAGCGTCTCACGCAGCACCGGTGTGCTGTCCGCCCAGGCGTGCGATGACGCCAGCAGCGAGCACGCTGCGGTCGCGGCGCGCAGCCAGATGCGGAAGCTTTGAGCATGTCCAATCACGTTACGATCCTTATGGTCAGAAGCCGAGGACACACACACCGGCTGCCACCAGCGCGATGCCGAACCAGTCACGCATCCCCGGACGCTCGCCAAGGAACAGCACCGCGAACAGTGCCACCAGTACGACACTCAACTTATCGATTGGTGCCACCTTCGAGGCAGGGCCGAGCTTCAGCGCGCGGAAGTAGCACAGCCACGAAGCTCCGGTTGCCAGACCCGACAGCAGCAGCCAACATAATGTCCCGCTCTGCAGCTGCAGCGGATTCATCCACTTGCCGCGCGCGCATACCAGCGCTCCCAGCACCAGCACGATGACGACCGTACGGATCAGGGTCGCCAGATCCGAATCCACGCCCTGCAGCCCGAGTTTGGCAAAGATGGCCGTCAGCGCCGCAAACACCGCCGACAGCAATGCCCACTGGAACCATGTGAAATCGGTCACAACCGCGCGAGCATACACTGGCAGTATCGATCCGGCGCACTGCGTCATCGGTCAACCCGCCGATGACTGGTGCGCTTAGCTTCTCATTCTCAAGGAGACTTGACTTGACCGCAGAGTCCGATGCCGCGATTGCCGCCAATCGATTCGGGCTGGGAGCCCGGCCGGGTGAGCTCGCAATCGTTGGCACGGACGCACGCGGTTGGCTCAAGTCGCAGCTGCACGCTGGCGCGCCGGCAGTGACGGCCGACGGCCTGCAAAGCACCGCGCAGATTCTCACCGGTGCGGAACCGATTCTGGCCGAACGGCGAGCGGCGCAGCGCGCGCGCGCCGATGCGGCTACGAGTGAGGACTCCGCGGTGGCGACGCTGGCGATGCGCTTACCACAATATCTGCGCCCCATTTACCTCACTGAATGCCGCGCGCGCTGGCGCGCCGCCCTCGATAGCGGCCGGCCGCTGGTTGAGCGTCTGGTTCATTTCTGGAGCAATCACTTCGCCGTGTCCGTCGACAAGCAGGCGGTGCTGGGCATCGCCGGTAGTTTCGAGCGCGAGGCGATCCGTCCGCACGTGCTGGGACGATTTCATGATCTGCTGCTGGCGGTGGAATCGCATCCCGCGATGCTGCTCTATCTGGACAATCAGCAATCGGTCGGACCGAATTCCGCGCTGGCGCGCCGCGCCGCCGGGCGCGGTCGCACGCTCGGGCTGAATGAGAATCTGGCGCGCGAGATTCTCGAGCTGCATACGCTCGGCGTCGACGGCGGATATACCCAGACCGAAGTGACCAGTTTCGCCAGGGTTCTCACCGGTTGGTCGCTGGGCGGCGGCAAGGGCCCGCTTGCCTCCGGCACCGTGGGCACGTTCGAGTTTCGCTCCCTCGTGCATGAGCCGGGAGCCCAGACGGTGCTGGGCCGGCGCTACGACGAGGGGGACCAGGCACAGGGTCTGGCCGTGCTCGCGGATCTCGCGACTGCGCCCGCGACCGCGCACCACATCGCCACCAAGCTGGCGCGGCATTTCATCGCCGATGAACCGCCGCCGGATGCGGTCGCGCGGATTGCACGTGCCTTCGAGCGCAGCGGCGGCGATCTGCCGACCGTGTACGCGGCGCTGATCGATACGCCGCAAGCCTGGGACGGCAGCACGTCGAAATTCAAGACGCCCCAGGACTATCTGCTCTCGATCGGTCGCGGACTCGATCTGCCGCCCGAGAACGAGCCGCGCGTCATGGGCGCCTTCGAGCTGTTGGGACAGCGGCCGTTCGCGCCGGGATCGCCCGCCGGCTGGCCGGATCGCAGCTCCGATTGGGATGGAGCCTCTGAGCTGATGAAACGCATCGAGCTGTCGGATGCGGTGGCGCAGAAACTCGGCGATCGCCGCGCCGCGGTGCAACTGGCGCCGCAGTTGCTCGGCGCTACCCTGACCGCAGCCACACGCCAAAGCATTACGCGAGCCGCCAGTCCTTCGCAGGCGCTGGCGCTGCTGCTGACGGCGCCCGAATTCATGCGCCGCTGACACGGAGACTACATGTCGACCATGCGCCGGGATTTTCTGAAGCTGGGGTTTGCTGCAGGCGGCAGTGCCCTATGCGCACGCTTTGCATTCGCAGCCCCAGCGGTTACCGATGCGCGTTTCGTTTTCATCATCCAGCGCGGAGCGCTCGACGGGTTGTCGGCGGTGCCGCCCTACGCCGATCCGGACTATGCGCGGCTGCGCGAGCAGCTGGCGATCGGCGCCCCGGGAACCGCGGGGGGCGCGCTCGCGCTGGACGGCCAGTTTGGACTCAATCCCGGGCTATCGTTCGTGCACGAAGCCTATGCCGCTCGCGAAGCGCTGGTGTTTCACGCCGTGGCGACACCGTACCGCGAGCGTTCCCACTTCGATGGTCAGGACGTGCTCGAGAGCGGATTGCCGCAGCCGCATGCCAGCCAGGTCGGGTGGCTCAATCGCGCGGTGGCGGCGCTGCCTGCGGGCGCCACCCATGGGGCGGAGTTGGGCGTCGCGCTCGGACCCAACGTACCACTGGTGCTGCGCGGCCCGGCACCCATCGCCTCGTGGTCGCCCACGAAGCTGCCTGACATCGATGAGGACACGCTGCAGCGAATCGCCGATCGCTACGCCAGCGACCCGTTGCTGTCGGCACGGCTCAGTGAAGCGCTCGCCACCGATCGCATCGCCGCCGAAGCCGGCGCACCCGAGGGGCCGAGCGGGCCACCGGCTGCGGCGATGATCTCGGCGCGACCGGCGTACGGCCGCTACACGGAGACCGTGCAGACGGCAGCGAATTTCCTCAAGCGCGAGGACGGACCAGCGGTCGCGGTCTTCGACACCACCGGCTGGGACACCCATTTCAATGAAGGCGGCACCCAGGGGCAGTTGACGCAGCGGCTCGCGATACTCGACGCGGCGCTGCGCACCTTCAGGGACTCGCTCGGTGAGACCTGGTCACGGACAGTGATCCTGCTCGCCACCGAATTCGGGCGGACCGCGGCGGCCAATGGCACGCGCGGCACCGACCATGGCACCGGCGCAGCGGCGTTGCTGCTCGGGGGCGCCGTGCACGGGGGACGGGTGGTCTGTGACTGGCCAGGACTGTCGGCCGGTGCGCTCTACCAGGGACGCGACCTGAGGCCGACTCTGGACCTGCGCTCGGTGATCAAGACGGTGATGCGCGACCACCTTGGAATCAGCGCCCGCAAACTCGATGCGGAAGTTTTTCCCGATCGTGCCCTGTCCTACCTGCCGGACCTGATACGCGCCTGAACGAACTGTCGGGCTGCAGGGGCCGCTAGCGAATCGCGCCGATGAAGTCGGGCTTTCCGAGCTTGACGCCGTTGTGGCGCAGGATGTCGTAGGCAGTGGTGCTGTGGAAGTAGAGGTTGGGCAGTACGAAACCCAGCAGATACGTCCAGCCATTGGCGAAATTCAGCGTCGCCTGTGTCAGTTTGACTTCGATCGGCCGGGTATCGGCGCCTTCAAAGCGCGCCGGGTCGAGGCCGTTGAGAAAAACCGAGGTTTTGTCCAGCCGCGCCCGCAGCTCCGCGAACGAGCTCTCGGTATCGGCAAACTTAGGCGGCTCCACGGCCGCCAGGCGGGCCGCGCCACCCTTCACCTGATCCGACACTACCTGCACCTGCCGTGTCAGGGCAAACATGTCCGGATATAGCCGCGCGGTCAACAGCGCACTCGGATCGATCTTTTCCTTTTCACAGTGCGCGCTGCCCTTCTCGAGCACATTGCCCAGATTGCCGAGCGCATGCAGAAACCAGGGAATCGACGCATCGTAGATCGAATGGCTCATAGACCCGGTATTGTACTGTAGGCTAGCGACAGCATGCCGGTTTCTGCTTTTGAAAGACTCGGACTCTGGGTCGCACACCATCCCCGAACGGTACTGATCGCGTGGCTGTTTGCCGTCATCCTCGGCGCGCTGGGCGCGCACCGGCTGCCGCAGGCGGCACTCGGTGGGTTGAACGGCATCGCCGGCAGCGCATCCAAGGCGGCGCGCGATGCGCTCCGCAATGACTTTGACGATCCGTTCCTCGACCCGCTGGTGGTCGCGGTCGCGGCACCGCAGCTCAAGGTCGAGGCCGAGCCGTACCTGGGCTGGCTGCGTCACACGCAGCAGCGACTGGCCGGCATGCCTGAGGTGCGGCGCGTGCGCAGCTTCGCCGATGCCAGGGATCCGCAACTGCGTTCGGCGGATGCTCACACCACCATGCTGATCGTCGGACTGGCTTCGCACGAGATTGCCGCGCGCGAGCACGCGGTGGCGAGCATACGCGAGGCGCTGGCGCCGCCACGGGCCGAACTGCAGCGACTCGATCCGGGTGCGCGCGTGGCCGTGACCGGCGGCCCGGCGGTCGACGTCGATATCAACACCTGGAGTGCCCGGGGTGGAGATCGGGCCGAGAAGCGCGCACTGCCGCTGACGCTGGCGATCCTGGTGGTGGCCTTCGGCACCGTGGTCGCGGCCGCGCTGCCGTTTCTGATGGGACTCACGACTACGACCATTGCGCTCGGCATGGCTTACGTCCTGGCGCTGCTGGTGCCGGTGTCGAACCTGCTCAGCAACGTCGTCACGATGATCGGCCTCGCGATCGGCATCGACTATTCGCTGCTGATGGTCACGCACTATCGCGAACACGCGCAGCATTCGGACCTCATCACCGCCGTCGCCCATACGATCGGCCAATCGGGCCGCACCGTCGCCTGGTCCGGCCTGACGGTGATGATCGGCCTGCTCGGTTTGCTCTGGAGCCCTATTCTCGAGACCCGCTGCGTCGGCATCGGCGGCGCGCTGGTGGTCTGTGTGTCGGTGCTCGCGGCGCTGACGCTGCTGCCGGCCGCGCTGGTACTGCTGGGCCGGTACCTGGATCGCTTCCCGATCTTCTTCAGGCGCGCGCACTCGCGCACTACCGACACCTATTGGTACCGGCTCGGCGCTCGCATCGTGCGTCATCCGTTGCCGGTGTTGATACCGGCGGTCGGCGCGGTGCTGCTGCTGGCGCTGCCGGACCTGCATGCGCGCAGCGGCTTCAGCAACGAGCCCTGGTTCCTGGCGCGCGGCATGGAGGCGCGAACCGGTGTCGACATGCTGGCCGGGATCCGCAGCGACAACGCTTCACTGCCGGTGTACGCGCTCGTGCATGCGACCGACGGACTGCCCGCGCTGGCCCCCAAGCATCTGCCGGCGCTGATCGACTACGCGCAACGCCTGCGCACCGACCGGCGTATCGCGGTGGTGGCCTCTCCGGTCACGCTGCGGCCGGGCATGGGTCTGGCCGACTACGCGGCGCTGTATTCGGATCCCGAACAGGCGTTGCGCGATCAGCCGGCGATCGCCGAATCCTATGTCAGCCGCGATCACAGCAGTGTCGTGTTTCAGCTCACGCCGGCCGACGGCATCGCAGTCAAGCAAATCGAGCAGCTCGCGCGCGATCTGCGCCACGTCTCTCCGGCAGGACCGTTCAGCGTCATGATCGGTGGCGACCCCTCGGATCACAACGATTTCAGCGATGCGATGTTCAGGAGCTTTCCGCTGGTATTCGGCTTCGTCATCGTGGCGACGCTGCTGCTGCTGTACGCCGCATTCCGTTCCTATCTGCTGCCCTTCGCCGCCGTGCTGACCAACCTGCTGGCGGTCTCGGCCGGCTACGGGGTCGTGGTGGGGATCTTCGAGCACGGCTGGCTCAACGGGCTGATTGGCCTCGAGCGGCCGTTCATCGCCATTCCGCTGGAAGTGCCGCTGATGATCTTCTGCCTCAGCTTCGGCCTGTCGATGGACTATGAGCTGTTCCTGCTGTTCCGTATTCATCAGGAATACCTGATTGATCGCAACAACTCCCGCGCCACCGTCGCCGGGCTGGCGGCGGTCGCACCCGTCATCACGGGCGCCGGGCTGATCATGGCGGTGGTGTTCGGCGCCTTCATTGGCGCGGATCTGCCGGTGCTGAAGATGATCGGTGTCGGTCTGTGCGTATCGGTGCTGGTCGACGCCACACTGGTACGCGCGTTCGTGGTGCCGGCGTCCATGGCGCTCGCCGGACGCTGGAACTGGTATCCGGGCGACGGCGCCCCGGAGTAAACCTTCAGCGGCGCAGCAACCCCTGCTCGCGCAACCAGCCGATCGCATCAGCGAAGGCTTCGATCGGGGGACGCCAGCGATAGCCCAGCTCCCGCACCGCCTTGTCACTGGAAAAGAACATGCGCTTGCGCGCCATGCGCAGGCCTTCCACCGTCAGTCGCGTCCTGCCACCCGTGAGGCCGGCGATGAACTCTGCCACGTAGGCGAACGGCAGCAGTGCCGACCGCGGTAGCCGGATGCTGGGCGGCCTGCGGCCAGTCAGTTGCGCGATGTCCCGCAGAATCTCGCGCAGGCTCATGTCCTGGCCGCCGAGGATGTAGCGCTCGCCGATACGGCCGCCGTGATAGGCGAGCAGATGCCCGGCAGCGACATCGTCGACGTGCACGATATTCAGACCGGTATCGACGTAGGCCGGCATGCGGCCATTGGCGGCATCGAGCACCAGCTGGCCGGTCGGCGTCGGCTTGACATCGCCGGGACCGATCGGCGTCGAGGGATTGACGATCACCACCGGCACCCCTGCGCCTGCGGCTTCGCGCACCAGTTGCTCGGCCAGAAACTTCGAGCGCTTGTAGTGGCCGATCATGTCGGTCACCGAGACCGGCGTGTCCTCGCGCCCGGGGCTGCCGTCGCTCGGCAGTCCGACACAGGCGACGCTGCTCGTATAGACCACCCGCGCCACGCCGGCGGCGCGGGCGGCCTCGAGAATCGCGCGCGTGCCGTCGACATTGGTCTGGTAGAGCTGCCCCGGATCGCGCGCGCCGAGGCGATAATCGGCCGCCACGTGAAACAGCGCAGTGCAATCGGCGATCGCGCGATCGAGCGAGGCGCGATCCGCCAGATCACCGGTGACGACCTCGACCGCCAGCGCCTCGAGATTGCGGCGGTCCGATCCCGAGCGCGCCAGGGCGCGCACCGCCCAGCGCTCCCGCAGCAGCGCCCTGGCAACCGCGGCACCCACAAAACCCGTGGCGCCGGTGACAAGCGCCCTCATGAGAACGCGAGCTGCGACCAGGCGCCGACGCGCGCGATGGCGGACAGGGACTGACTGGCCGCACGATAGCGCCGACCCAGGCGCATCAGCGGCGCCAGCTCTGCCGGGGAGCGCGCCAGCGCGGCCAGCAAGCGCCAGGGCCTGATCTCTCCAGCAACATCTGCCGCCGCGGCGATGGCCGGCGGCAGCTCATCGGTCGCACGATCGACCACCACGCGCAGCGCGATGAATGGCAACCGGTGGGTGCTCGCCACTTCGGCCACTGCAAAACTCTCCATGTCCACCGCGTGGGCGCCGGTGGCACCAAACAGCGCCGTCTTGGCGGCGACGCTGCTGACGAGGTCCGAGCTGCTGATGAGGCTGCCGTCGATCACATGTCCCTGCGGCAGCAGCGCGATCAGCGCCGCCCCGACCCGGTCGCGCCAGCGGCGGGTGGTGGCGATCGCGGGCAGATGCGTGGCCATGACCTCGCGTGGCAGACAGATATCGCCGGCGGCCAGCGTGGGATCGAGGCCGCCGGCCAGGCCAAAACTCGCCAGCGCGCTGGCGCCGGCTTGAAGCAGGGCCCGCGCTCCCGCGGCTGCTGCATCCGGACCCATGCCGCTGACGGCCAGCAGTGTGCCGTCAGACAGCGAGCTCAGTGCCAGCAGCGGTTTCGCGGGCCGGCGCAATGTGGGCTGCAGGTGACGCGCTTCGGTCCTCAGCGCGCAGACGATGCCCACCCTGTCAATACGCGGCCCCGGCACCGAGAAATTGACGATACGCGGCCAGCGCCCACAACGGAAAGTAGCTGCAATAACCGTGATACTTGAGATAGAAGACCCGCGGAAATCCGGGCGCCGTGAAGGTCGGATCGCTCCAGAGCCCGCCGGGCTGTTGGGTACGCCGGAGGTATTCGATACCACCCCTGACGGCGTCCGAACGGCCCGCACCCGCGGCCAGCAATGCCAGCAGTGCCCAGGCGGTCTGGTACGCATTACTCGGCGTGCGCTCGAACGGTCGGTGCGCTCGCGCGTTACTGTCGTAGCTGTCGTTGCTCTCGCCCCAGCCGCCGTCGACGTTCTGCCGCGCCTCGAGCCAGCCCACCGCGCGCTGGACCGATTCATCGTCCGCACCGATGCCGGCGCGCGCGAACGCGGTCAGCACCGACCAGGTGCCGTAGATATAGTTGGTGCCCCAGCGCCCGAACCACGATCCGTCAGCCTCCTGCTCATTGCGCAGGAACGCGATCGCCCGCGCCATCGCCGGCCGGTCCTGCGGCCGCCCGGCACCCGCGAGCGCCGTCACGACACGCGCCGTGACATCGCTGGTCGGCGGATCGAGTAGCGCGCCGTGGTCGGCAAACGGTATGTAGTTGAGGTTGTAGTGGGTGTTCTCGGCGTCGAACGCCGCAAACCCACCGTTGCGGCTCTGCATGCCGACCAGCCAGTCGAGCGCGCGATTCAACGGCTGCGTCCAGCGGGCCGGGTCAGCGGCATCACACATGGCCCAGGCGATCGCGGCCGTGTCGTCGAGGTCGGGGTAGTAGCTGTTGCCGAACTGGAAGGCCCAACCGCCACCGGGAAGGGTCGGCCGCTGCACCCGCCAATCGCCGGGCTCATCGAGCAACTGCAGCGGCCGCAGCCACTCGAGCGCGCGATCGGCCGCCGCAGTGGCCGCCGCGCCGCCCTCGGCCTGCATCGCCAGCACGGCCAGTGCGGTGTCCCAGATCGGCGAGACGCACGGCTGGCAATAGGCCGATGAGTCCCCGACGACGAGCAGCTTCTCCAGCGCGCGCTTGGCGGTGGCGCGCCGCGGATCATCGACCGCGAAACCGCGCAGTACCATCGCCTCGAGCGCATTGACCATCGCCGGGAAGATCGCGCCCAGCCCGTCCTCGCCATTGAGACGTTCGAGAAACCATTCTTCGGCACGACGCGTGGCGCGCTCGCGCATGGCCTTGGGAATCAGCGGATCGATGTGGCGCGCGAGGTGATCGAGCACCAAAAAGGCCTTCGCCAGCCAACCGGACCGATCCGGCGGCAGATGGAAGTAATGCCGCTCCTGTTCCGGCGGTGTCCGGAACAGCTCGCGAATGTGCACCGCGCGAGGATTGCGGGCGCGGGCGCGGTGCGTGCACAGGATCAGCAGCGGCACCATCACCGTGCGCGACCAGTACGAAACCTTGTCCAGATGGAACGGGAACCATCTCGGCAGCAGCATGATCTCGACCGGAATGTAAGGCACGGCGCGCCACGGCACCTGGCCGAACATCGCCAGCGCGATGCGCGTGAATACATTGCAGCGCGCGGCGCCCCCGTGCGCCAGGATCGCCTCGCGCGCGCGCGCCATGTGCGGCGCGTCGGGACTGTCACCAGCCAGCTTGAGCGCGTAATAGGCTTTGACGCTGGCGCTGATGTTCAGCGCGCCGTTGAAGTAGAGCGGCCAGCCGCCGTGCGCGGCCTGATGTGCGCGCAGGTAGGCGGCGAGCTTCGTCTGCAGCACCTCATCGATCTCATCCAGGAAATGCATCATCAGGATGAATTCCGCCGGAATGGTGCAGTCCGCCTCGAGCTCGAACAGCCAGTAGCCGGCGGCGTGCTGCAATTCGATCAGCTCGGCGCGTGCGGCCTTGATGGCATCGTCGAGCGTGGCGTTGGACTCGCCGAGGCTCGGTGACCGTCGGGCGCGCGCCACCGCGGCGGTCGCTGAGTTCATTGCGTCAACGGCCGAGGCGTTCAATGCACGGAACTCCCTTCCGAGCGCGGCGCATCGGCGACGTAGCCGGCTGCGAGTTCTGCGCTGCGCCGCACGCGTTGCGGCGCCCGCGCCACGATCGGCGAACTGGCGAGCGGCAGCCCGCTGGCGGCGCGGTCGAACAGCGCACGCAGCATCCAGTCGCTGCGCAGCGCGATGCCCGTGAACAGACGCGTCATCGCCACCGCGGAGTGCGATACCTTGACCTGCGCACCGCAGGTGAAACCCGGCGTATGCCTTATCTTCTGCAGCGTCAGCACCGCCAGTCCGATGGCCCACAGGCAGAAGCGCCGGATACCGGTTTCGTGCGCTGGAATCAGCAGCGTGAATGCCAGCGCGTTGCGCAGGTGCGCGTGCGCCACGCCCACCAGTTCGTTGATGCCGGCATCGAAGCGCGGATCGTGTTGCCCGGCCGAGATCTGCGCCAGATCGACGCCGTGGCGGGCAAATACCTCCTGGGGCAGCCAGCAGGCGCCGCGACTGCGATCCTCCCAGACGTCCTTGAGGATATTGGTCATCTGCAGTCCCTGGGCGAATGACACCGCATGCTCACCGAGCGCCGCGCGGCGCTGCGCGATCGTCGCGGAGTAAGCGCAGAACAGGTCGGTCAGCATCTCGCCCACCACGCCGGCCACGTAGTAGCAGTAATCATCCAGATCGGTCGCGCGCGGCAGTCCGCGCAGGCTGGCAGTGCACTGGAACTGGTGCATCCCGCTGCACATGACTTCCAGGCAACGCTGGATCGCGACGCGCTGCGGCGGGTCCAGCGCGGCAGTCACGCGCACCACCCGCTCCAGATTCAGTACCAGCCCGCGCTCGGACGGCAGCGTCGGTCCGGACAGGCGCGGGCCCAATTCCGCGGCCAGGTCGGCAGCGCTCTCGCGGTCATTGAGCACCGCGACGAACCGCCGCAGCATCACCAGGGTCTCGTCCGCGGACAGCACCGGCTCGTCCTCAATCGTGTCGGCGATGCGACACAGCAGGTAGGCGTTGGTCACCGAGGTGCGGAGCGCCGCCGGCAGCTGCGGGATGGTCAGGGCAAAGGTGCGCGACACATGCGGCAGGATCCGGTCCTGGTAGGCCTCATCGGTCAGGCCGGATTGGTCTTGCAGACAGTCTTGCGACATCGTACTCATCACACCAGTCAATGGGTTACGCGGGGGGCGCCGCCGCCCCTTCAGGACTCTACCACGCTGAACGCGAATCGCTTAAGGGTATACTCAGCGCCGATGACCGGGCCTTCCGATAACCTGCCGCTGCTCACGAGCATCGAATCACCCGCCGATCTGCGTCGCCTGCCGCTGACCCGGCTCCCGGCACTCGCAGCGGAACTGCGACAATTCCTGATCCAGAGCGTCAGCACCCGCGGTGGCCATTTTGCCGCCGGACTGGGCACAGTGGAACTGACCGTTGCATTGCATTATGTGTATGACACGCCCGATGACCGGCTGGTCTGGGACGTGGGGCACCAGGCCTATCCGCACAAAGTCCTGACGGGTCGGCGCGAGCAGCTGCCGACGATCAAGCAGCCGGGAGGATTGGCGCCCTTCCCCAGCCGTGCCGAGAGCGCCTATGACACTTTCGGCGTCGGCCACTCGAGCACCTCGATCAGTGCGGCGCTGGGCATGGCGATCGGCGCCGCGCAGCTCGGGGAGCGCCGCCGCGTGGTCGCGGTGATCGGCGATGGCGCACTGACCGCCGGCATGGCGTTCGAAGCGCTCAATCATGCGGGCTCACTGCCCAACGACCTGCTCGTGATCCTGAATGACAATGAGATGTCCATTTCCGAGAACGTCGGCGCATTGACGAATCGATTCGCCCAGGCGCTGTCGGGTCAGGTGTATGCGCACCTGCGCGAGGGTGGCAAAAAAATGCTGCGCCAGATGCCCTCGGTGCGCGAGCTGGCGCGCCGCTCGGAGGAACATCTCAAGGGCATGGTGCTCCCGGGCACGCTGTTCGAAGAGATGGGCTTCAACTACATCGGCCCGGTGGACGGTCACGATGTCACCGGGCTGGTGCGGACGCTGCGAAACTTACGCAAACTCCGCGGGCCGCAGTTCCTGCATGTCCTGACCCGCAAGGGCAAGGGGTACGCGCCGGCGGAGGCGGATCCGATCACCTGGCACGGCCCCGGCCCGTTCGACCCGGCGAGCGGCACGATCTTCAAGGAAAAGAGCTCAGGACCCACCTTTTCGCAGATCTTTGGCCAGTGGCTGTGCGACATCGCGGAAGCGGATCCGAAGATCATCGGCATCACGCCCGCGATGCGCGAGGGTTCCGGGCTGGTGCAATTCTCCAAGCGCTTCCCCGAGCGGTACTTCGACGTGGCGATTGCCGAGCAGCACGCGGTAACCTTTGCCGCCGGGCTTGCGGCCGAGGGCCTCAAGCCGGTGGTGGCGATCTACTCGACGTTTCTGCAGCGCGCCTACGATCAGCTGATCCATGATGTCGCGCTGCAGCGGCTGCCAGTGGTGTTCGCGGTCGACCGCGCGGGCCTGGTGGGCAGCGACGGCGCCACCCATCAGGGCAGCTATGACCTGAGCTACCTGCGCTGCATCCCCAATCTGGTGGTGATGGCACCGGCGGATGAGAACGAATGCCGGCAGATGCTCTACACCGCCACCACGCTCGAGGCGCCCAGCGTGGTGCGCTACCCGCGGGGCACGGGCTCAGGCGTCGCCGTCGTCACACAGATGGCCGCCCTGCCCCTCGGGCGGGCGCAGATCCGGCGCGAGGGGCGCAGCGGGCTGGCACTGCTGGTCTTTGGCACGCTGCTCGATGCCGCGCAGAAGATCGCCGAGCGCCTCGATGCGACGCTGGTCAACATGCGCTTCATCAAGCCTATCGATGAGGCCACGGTGCTGCAGGTGGCGGCCGATCACCGGGCCATCGTGACGATCGAAGAAAACGCCGTGGCGGGCGGGGCCGGCGCGGCGGTCGCGGAGCGGCTGGCGGCGGCCGGCATGCTGCTGCCGCTGCACCTGATCGGCATTCCGGACCGCTTCATCGAGCACGGTTCGCGCGAGAGCTGCCTGGCGGCGGCCGGACTGGATGCGGCGAGCATCAGCGCCAGCGTGGAGCGATGGTGGGCGCTGCAGCCGCAGCAGCGACTGCGGTCTGCCGGAGCGGCTGGCTAGTACCCGCCTCGAGGCCCTCAGTAGCTGCGCGACAGCAGCCAGTCAGCCAGGGAACGCAGCGGATCGGCGCGGTTGCCAAAGGGCAGCAGCGAATCCAGTGCCTGCGTGTGCAGCAGCCGCACCCGCTCCTGCGACGGGCCAATGCCGATCACCGCCGGATGCGTCGGCTTGGCGCGCTCGCTGTCGGCCCCCGTTGCCTTGCCGAGCGTCGAGCTGTCCCCGAGCACATCCAGCAGATCGTCCTGGATCTGGAACGCCAGCCCGATCGGGGCCGCGAATCCCGCCAGCGCCTCGTACAGCCGGCGCTCGAGGTTCGGGACGCACAGCGCCGCCATGAGCACGCTGGCCCGGATCAGCGCACCGGTCTTGCGGGCATGCATTTCCTCGACCT
>Ga0181516_10001501_pt1 | contig 17774 bp, 13 predicted proteins | sample PEATcosm2014_Bin_25_FD_121104 | JGI IMG/M metagenome (GOLD analysis project Ga0181516, IMG submission 121104) | Peatland microbial communities from MTU Mesocosm Facility, Houghton, MI, USA - PEATcosm2014_Bin01_10_metaG | ecosystem: Environmental > Terrestrial > Soil > Wetlands > Peat | place... | reverse complement strand
GGGGGGGCTGGGGACCTTTCGGGGGGGGGGGGCTGGTGGTGAGGGGGGGGGGGGGGGGGGGGGGAAGCGGGGGGGGGGGGGGGAGGGGGGGTGCGGGGCTGGGTTGGGTTGGATTGGGTAGGGGCGTCAGTTATGGCCGATTGAGGGATGGCTGCTTCGGGGACGGGGGCGGGCTCGATCTCAAAACCGCGCGAGGTGTTGTGGAGGTAGAGCAGGACGCCGCAGCCTTCTTCGGCGATCATGCGGATGGATTGGTCGAGCACTTCGCGGCAGTGGCAGTCGGCATCGAAGACGTCGCCGGCGGTGCAGCGGGTGTGTACGCGGACGAGGACGGCGTGGGGGCAACGCCCCAACGACGTGGACCTGTCGTTGGGGGCCCCATTTTTGGGAATCCCGACGCCTAGAGGAGTTAGCGAGTCGGAGACGGCCGGGCCTTCATTCATAGCGGGGCAATCGGGGCAGAGGTTTCCGCGGACGAGGGCGATGTGGCTTTCGCCGCCGTTGATGGAGGATTCGTAGGCGATCATGCGGAACTGTCCGTGGCGGGTCTCGATGAGGGATTCGCCGGCGCGGACGATGTAGCGCTCGTGGCGGAGGCGGTAGCGGATGAGTTCGGCGACGGTGAGGATGTGGAGGCCGTGTTCGCGGCAGAAGGGGATGAGGTCGGGGATGCGGGCCATGGCGCCGTCGTCGCGCATGATTTCGCAGATGACGCCGGAGGGATTGAGTCCGGCCATGCGGGCAAGGTCGACGGAGGCTTCGGTCTGGCCGGCGCGGACGAGGACTCCGCCGCTGCGGGCGCGGAGGGGAAAGATGTGGCCGGGGCGGGCGAGGTCGGTGGAGTGGGAGCGGGGATCGATGGCGACGCGGATGGTGTGGGCGCGGTCGGCGGCGGAGATGCCGGTGGTGACTCCTTCGCGGGCCTCGATGGTCTCGGTGAAGGCGGTGCCGAAGCGGGAGGAGTTGTGCTGGGTCATGGGGAAGAGGCGGAGGTGGTCGGCGCGCTCCTCGGTGAGGGTGAGGCAGATGAGGCCGCGGCCGTAGCGGGCCATGAAGTTGATGGCTTCGGGAGTGACGTGTTCAGCGGCGAGGGTGAGGTCGCCCTCGTTTTCGCGATCTTCGTCATCGACGACGACGACCATGCGGCCGGCGCGGATGTCGGCGAGGGCTCCGGGGACGTCGGTGAAGGGCGGGGCGATCACGCGGGTGTCGGGGGTGCGGCTGTCGGGAGTGCGAAGGGCTTCGGGCATAGGGGCTGACTTCATTCTGATGGATTTTGGCGGGAAGGGCAAAAGGGATGGTTGGGGAGGGGTGGAGTTGGAACCAGAATGGAAAAGCGCCGGACTGGAGGGTGAGGGCAGAAAGCAAGAGCGCCGGACTGGGAGGCGAAAGCGGCGCGGCTGGAAAGCGAAAGCGCCGGGCCTAGAAAGCGAAAGCGCCGCACTGTGGCGGCGCTCAGGCGAAACGGGACCCAGGATGCTACAAAGTCGACTCGATTTCAAAGCCCCAGGCTTCGAGGAGCGCTTCGGGGATGTACTTTGAATTCTTGTTCCGGCGGGCCCATTCGCGGAGCCGGGTGGACCGGATGTACTGATCCGGGGTCAGCTTGAACTCCTTGACGATGGTCTCGAAGGAGGTCACAGTGGGCACAACCGGCCCGATGGGCTCAGGTTTGCCCCAGTTTGGATTTCCACGACGCTTTGCCATTGATTATTTGTCCTTAAGAAGGGTGAATTTCGAGTGCATCCGCGGACGGCGGCTGGGGATCCTACTCGGTCCGCTCATGGATTCATTCTAAGCGATTTTTATCCAAAAATCAATAGAAATGGGGCAATTTTCGATGGGAAAGTGAAGCGTTTACAGAGGGGGCGTTGGATTAACTTAACTTATTTAGAATGATGGATTTTTTGTCGCGTGAGGAGAATCGCGCGGGGGCGGGGGACGTCACCGGGGATTGTGCAAAACTGGCGGGCGGGAAATGGCGCGTGCGACCATTACTACTATGACAACATTGGGGCGGATTTTGGCGCTGGGGGTAGTGTGGCTGGCGGCGGCTGCCCTGCCCTGCCGGGCGGTGGAGCTGAAGGTGAGCCGGGAGGCGCTGCAGAGGACGCTGCGGCAGCAGCTTTTCAGCGGGCCGAGCGGGCACTACTACCTCAAAGGGAGCGAGAAGACGGCGTGCTGGGTGTATGCCGATGACGCGGCGCTGGAGTTCACGCAGGACAAGATCGTGGTGAGGATCAAGACGCATGCGCGGATCGGGCAGGCGATCGGGGGAGCGTGCGTTGGGTTTGCGCTGGCTCCGACGGCGGAGGTGGAGGTGGAGCCGTATGGAGAGGGGCAGACGATCGGGTTTCGCAATGCTCAGGTGATCAAGGTAAGCGATCACAAGGAGCTCAACTTTTTGCTGTCGCCGTTTTTGAGCAGGCAGGTGCCGTCGAGCATGAAGGTGGACGCGGAAGATCTGCTGCGCAAGGCGCTGGAGGGATCGACGGCCACGTCGGGATATAAGGTGACGCTGGAGAAGCTGAAGATTCATTCGATCCAGATTGAAGGGGACGACCTCGTGGTGGATGCAGATGGGGATATCAGCGTGAAGTGAAAATGCCACGGGGCAAAGCGAACGGCCTGATCTAGAATTTGAAAAATCACTCCAACTTATCAACTTGAAGGAGAAGCCTTGAAGGAGGAGCGCATGATGCATCGGATTCAGATCGCGGCGGCGCTGGGGTTGTTCTCGATTGCGACGGGGTTGGGCCTGTGCATGCCGAAAGACAACTGTGTCGAAGCTCCACAGACCTTCGAGAGCCCATATCAGGAGGCGTTCCGCGCTTACAAAGCAGGCGACGATGAGGCGGTGAAAGCGGCGTTGGAGAACTTCCGGATCCCCGCAAGCTGGTTTGCGGAAACGTTTGGCGCGGAGAAAGCGCCAGAAGTCGAAAAGCAGTATGCGGACGAGTTCGAGTATTTCGAATGGAGCACTTTGAGAGGGTTTCACTCGATTGATAAAGCGGAAAAGGCAACGATCAGGAACAGTACTTGTGGTGGATTTTCACCGAATCCTCCTCCAAAGCCCGCACCAGCTTCGCTCAAGCCGCTTCCAGACTTGAAAATGTTCAATACGGGGTACAGCAAACAGCACCAGCGATTTGGAGAATTCAATTTCCATACCTGGGCGAACCTCTACGTGGAAGTGGACGGTCACGCTTGGTTCTTCGGCAACGGGGGATATCCCTTCTGGGACCCTGTTGGACACGCGGACATGTGCGCCAAGCCGGGAGAACCGTCGACACAGGGCAAACTGATTACGCGGGTCGAGCCCGAGTATCCGGAGAGCGCAAAGGGCAAGAACGTTGGGAACCTGGTGCGCGCGAGGCTTACAGTGGCAAAAGACGGCACGGTGTCGGAGGTCGAAATCATGACGGGCGATCCGCTGCTGGCGGATGCAGCGAAGAAAGCGTTTTTGCAGTGGCGCTACACGCCATTCTTGAACTGCGGGCAGCCGATGGAAAAGAGAATTCTGGGAGAGGTGACGTTTACGCCGACCACGTAGGTCGTATCGACATTTTCGTCAGAGGGCAGAGAATGGAAGCCCGGTGGATTGCTCCACCGGGCATTTGATTTTGCGAGTGACAAACGGGGACGGCTGAGAGCCGGATTACCACCATTCCATGGAGCGGCCGAAGGGGATCTTGGCGGTGGATTCGGGCTTGGGAGTGCGGAGCAGCAGGAGCGGGCAGGTTGCCAGCTTGACGACTTTTTCAGCGATGGAGCCGAAGACCTGGGGATACCAGCCGGAGAGACCGTGGGTGGTGACGACGACGAGGTCGGCTTTTTCACTCTCGATGGCCTCGAGGATCGTGCCGGCAATATCGTTGCTGACTTCGACCGTGGCGGTGACCTTGATGCTTTTGGCCTTGAGGGCTGCTTCGGAGACGGCAAAGCGGGCACAGGCATCCTGCTTGGCCTTGTCGATAACGGCGGCTTCGGCGATGGAATCGGGAAGCGACACGTTAGGAAATTCAGGGATGACATTCAAAAGAACGACGGCGGCGTGAAATTTCTCAGCCAGCTCGGTGGCGGCGTGGAGCGCGGCGTGGGAGGACGGGCTGAAATCGATGGGAACCAGGATTCTGGTGGGGATGACGCTGGGATGTGTTGCCGGCATTTAAATCTCCTCGGTGGTAAGGGCTGGGTTGGCGAAGGGCCGGATTGGGCCTTTCATTTTTCACCATTCATCTTAGAAGGCGGGGCGTGCCAATGGGCGTGACGAATCGCACAGGTGCTTGGGGCGGCGTTGATTGGGGAGGAGAGGGGGGACGGAAAAGATGGGAAGGAGAGATGTTAGGTTAGAACGCGTATGAGTTCACCGACGGCGGACGTGTTGGGCGAGATCGGGCTGCCGCAGCCGTTGCGGGAGTTGGCGGCGAAGACCTGGGACGCGATCGTGGTGGGCGCGGGGCACAATGGGTTGGCGTGCGCGGCTTACCTGGCGCGGGCGGGACGGCGGGTGCTGGTGATCGAGAGCCGGACGCGCGTGGGCGGAGCGTGCACGATTGAAGAGCCATTTCCTGGCGTGCGGATGTCGCCGTGCGCGTACCTGGCGGGGTTGCTGCATCCGCTGGTGGTGGAAGAGCTGGAACTGCCGCGCAGGGGATTTGAGTGGACGCCGGCGGTGAATGGGCTGTTTGTGCCGTTTCTCGATGGCGAGAGCATTCAACTGTGGGACGACGGTGCGCGCTGCACGGAAGAGGTCCGCAGGCTGGCGCCGGGCGATGTGGAGGGGTTCAACGCGATGGGCGACGTGGTGCGGCGGACGCGGGATGCGCTGCGGCCTTCGCCCAAGGGCGGCAACAAGAGCGCGTGGGAGGACGACTCTGCGGCACGCGACTTTTGGATTGGAGATGCGCCGACGCGCGAGGAGATCGAGGAGCGGCTGGGCGGCGATGACGAGGCGCGGGCGCTGCTGTTTGAGTGGTCGATGGCGGAGTTTGTGGAGCGCTATGTGAAGGACGAACGGCTGCAGGTGGCGTACCTGGGGCAGGGCGTGATTGGAACGAATGCGAGTCCGTTTGACAAGGGGACGGCGTCGATTCGGTTTCATCATGCGTCGGGGCGTCTGGGTGGAATGCCGGGGATGTGGGGCTATGTGCGCGGCGGGATGGGGATGGTGTCGTTTTATTTTTGCGATGCGGCGCGCGAGGCGGGAGCGGTGGTGGTTTCGGGCGTGCCGGTGGCGCAGATTGTGCCGGGCGAGGGTGTGGTTCTCGAGAGCGGCGAACGCATTGGGGCGCGGGTGGTGGTTTCGAATGCGGACCCGCGGGTGACGCTGCGGCTTCTTGGCAGTGCCGCAGATGCAGGATGGCAAGAGCGAGTGGAGCAGGTTCCCATAGAGGGATGCACGGTGAAGCTGAATGTGCATTTGCGCGAGCTGCCGAATTTCACAGCGCGGCCGGGGACGAATGAGGCGCATCACTATGGGCAGATCAATGCTCCGCTGACCAAGGATGAGTGGAAGGCGGGATTTGCGGCGGCGAAACGCGGGGAGTTGCCGGAACATTTGTGGTGCGAGCTTTATTTTCAGAGCGTGCACGATGGAAGTGTTGCGCCGGAGGGGACGCATACGATGAGCGTGTTTGCGCAGTATGTGCCCTACAAATTTGCGCGCGGCACGTGGGATGAGCGGAGAGACGAGGTGAAAGAGCTGGCGCTCAGTTCCCTTGCCCGATTCTGCAGCAATGTTGAGGGCGCGGACTCGGTGGTGATTGACGCGCAGGTGCTGGGGCCTCCGGACATCGAGAAAAAGGTGGGACTGACGGGCGGACATATTTTTCAAGGCGAGTGTTTGCCGGCGTACATGTGGGCCAACCGACTGACGGCGCGGACGCCGATGCAGGGCGTGTATCTGTGTGGAGCGTGCACGCATCCCGGCGGCAGCGTGATCGGGATCAACGGAAGGAATGCGGCAATGGCGGTGCTGAAGGATCTCGGAAGGAAATAGTTTCGCTGCTTCGCACGGCTCTGCTATGCTGCGACGCACATGCCAGCGGCGACCGCACTCAAAAGAGGAATCAGGTTTCGCGACCTGGTGCTGTTTTATGTAGTCATCGTGCTCAGCGTGCGCTGGACGGCGACGGCGGCGGCAGCGGGTCCGAGCATTTTGGTGGTGTGGGTTGCGGCGCTCTGCTGCTTCTTCATACCGCTGGCCGCGAGCGTGATGGAGCTGTCGTCGCGGCATCCGCAAGAAGGCGGCATCTACCTGTGGACGCGGGAAGCGTTTGGGGACTTCTCGGGATTCATCGCGGCGTGGGCGTATTGGATGAGCAACCTGCCGTTTTTTGCCAGCGTGCTTTATTTTGGCGCGGCATCGGCACTGTTTGCGTTTGGCCCGAAGGCGCAGGCGCTGAATGCGAATCCCTACTACTACATGGCGTTTGCGATTTTCTGGCTGACGGCGATCACGCTGATCAATATTGTGGGCGTGGACGCGGGCAAGTGGCTGAACAACATTGGCGCGTTTGGAAGCCTGGTGCCGCTGACGGTGCTGATTGTGCTGGCGGCGGCGGCGTACTGGCGGTTTGGGCCGGCGGTGCGCTATCCCGCATCGAGTTTTGTACCCCATTGGTCGCTGGGCAACGCGGTGTTCTGGTCGAGCGTGTTTTTTGCGTTCAGCGCGATTGAGTCGGCATCGGCGATGGGCGATGAGATTGAGAATCCGCGGCGCACGATTCCCTGGGCGCTGCTGGTGGCGGGCTGCATCCTGGTGATCGGCTACATTGGCGGGACGGCGGCGCTGCTGGTGGCGCTGCCGAGCGAAGCGGTGGGCGGGCCGGACGGATTTGTGAATGGGATTCACATGCTGAGCGCGCGGCTGGGGCTGGGATGGATGCTGGCGCCGATGGCGCTGCTGGTGGCGCTGAATGCGGTGGGAGGAGCGGCCGGAAATTTGTCGGCGGCGGCGCGGCTGCCGTTTGTGGCGGGCGTGGATCGCTATTTGCCGGCGGCCTTCGGATGGATTCACTCGCGCTATCGGACGCCATGGGTGGCGATTGCGGCGTATGGCGGAGCGGGGATCGTGGTGGCGTTTCTGGGGCAGGCGGGAACGACGGTGCGCGGAGCTTACGATGCGCTGGTGAGCATGGGCGTGATTACACTTTTTCTGCCCTATCTGTTTTTGTTCTCGGCGATGATCCGGTTGCAGAGCGAGCCGGCGGGACCGGAGGTGCGGCGCGTGCCGGGCGGACGGCCCGTGGCGATTGCGCTGGCGGCCCTGGGCCTGATGAGTACGGCGGCGACGATTGTGCTGTCGGCGATTCCCGGAGACGATGAGCCGGATAAGGCGCAGGCAGTGGCAAAGGTGCTGGGAGGCACCGCAGTGCTGATCGGAATCGGGGTTGTGGTGTTCTTGGTGGAGCGGAGAAGGGCACGGAGACGCGGGGCTAGAGGGTGACTTCGACGCCGTCGATGAAGACGCGAGGGCGAGCGGGAGCGGCGATGAAGTAGGCGAGTTCGCGATAGTCGTCGAATTCATGAATGAGGAAGTCGGCCTGCTTGCCGGGTTCGAGAGAGCCAACGGTTTTGCCCATGTCGAGGCTGTAGGCGGCGTTGATGGTGGCGGCGGTGAGGGCCTCCGCGGGCAGCAGGCCCATCTCGAGGCAGGCCAGCGAAAGAATGAAGGGCATGGAACAGATGGGCGATGAGCCGGGGTTGAAGTCAGTTGCGAGAACGACAGCGAGCTCGAGGTCGATCATCTTGCGCGCGGGCGGGTACTGCTTGCGGCTGAGAGCGAAGACCGATCCAGGCAGAAGGACCGGCTGGACGGCGGCGATGCGCAGTTGATGAATGGTTTCCTCGGTGATGGTCTCGAGGTGGTCGGCAGTGGCGGCGCCCAGTTCGGCGGCGAGAGCGGCTCCGGTGTCGGGGCGGAATTGTTCGGCGTGGATGCGGAGGCGAAGGCCTTTGCGCTTGGCGGCGGAGAGCACGATGCGGGTTTCGTCCAAAGTGAAGGCGTGGTCGTCGCAGAAGGCATCGCAGAAGCGCGCGAGGCCGGCGGAGACTACATCTGGGATGAGTTCCTCGGCGATCCAGTAGACATATTCCTTGCGACGCCCGGCGTATTCAGGCGGGACGGTGTGGGCGGCGAGCAGAGTGGGGACGATGCGCGACGGACCCTCGATGTTGAGCTGGGCGAGGACCTGGAGCATGCGGAGTTCGGTGGCGCTGTCGAGGCCGTAGCCGGATTTGGCTTCGATGGTGGTGGTGCCGCAGCGCAGCATCCAGTCGCGATGGCGGCGAGTGGAGGCGAGCAGTTCGTCGGTGTCGGCGGCGCGGGTGAGGGCGACGGTGCGGAGAATGCCTCCGCCGGATGCGGCGATCTGCTGATAGGTGGCTCCGGCGATGCGCTGCTCGAACTCGGCGGCGCGATTGCCGGCGAAGACGAGATGGGTGTGGGCGTCGATGAAGCCGGGCGTGACGCAGAGGCCGCCAGCGTCGACGATGTCGGCGATGGAGGGGATGTCGGACACCAGGTCAGCGTAGGTGCCGGCGGCAACGATGCGGCCTTCTTCAATGAGGAGGGCGGCGTCTTTGATGACGGCGAGGTCGCGCAGTTCTTTGCCGACGCGAGGGCGCGCGGGACCGGCGAGGGTGACGAGCTGACCGATATTGATGATGGCGGTGGTCATGGTGACGCAAGCGGAGTTAGCGGGGTTAGCGGGGTTAGCGGAGTTAGGTTCGGTGATCGAGTCATGAGCTTACTTCCCTGCCATAGGGATGCGGATGCCTTTGTCTTTTGCGGTTTGCTGGGCAAGGGGGTAGCCTGCGTCGGCGTGGCGGGCGACGCCGATGCCGGGGTCGTTGTCCAACACGCGGGCAATGCGCTGGGCGGCATTGTCGGTACCGTCGGCGACGGTGACCTGGCCGGCGTGGAGCGAGAAACCCATACCCACTCCGCCGCCGTGATGGAAGCTGACCCACGATGCTCCGCTGGCGGTGTTGAGCAGGGCGTTGAGGATGGGCCAGTCGGCGACAGCGTCGGAACCGTCGAGCATCTTTTCAGTTTCGCGATAGGGGCTGGCGACGGAGCCGGTGTCGAGATGGTCGCGGCCGATGGCGATGGGGGCGGAGATTTCACCTTTGCGGACGAGGTCGTTGATGGCAAGGCCCATTTTGGCGCGCTCCCCGTAGCCAAGCCAGCAGATGCGGGCGGGCAGACCCTGGTAGGCGAAGCGGCCGCGGGCGAGTTTTAACCAACGGGTAAGGATTTCGTTGTCGGGGAAAAGTTCAAGAGCAAGTTGATCGGTGCGGTCGATGTCTTTGGGATCGCCGGAGAGAGCGACCCAGCGGAAGGGACCCTGGCCGGTGCAGAAGAGAGGGCGAATGTATTCAGGAACGAAGCCGGGGATGAGAAAGGCGTCGGCGCAACCGGCGTCAAAAGCGAAGCGGCGAATGTTGTTGCCGTAGTCGAAGGTGACGGCGCCGGCGCGCTGCAGGGCGAGCATGGCGTTGACGTGAACGACCATGGAGGCGGTGGAACGGCGGACGTATTCCTGGGGATCGCTGTGGCGGAGATCGGCAGCTTGATCGAGGGTGAGGCCCTGCGGAACGTATCCATTGAGGGGGTCGTGGGCGGACGTCTGATCCGTGACGACATCGACCGGAACGCCACGGCGAACGATTTCAGGAAGCACGTCGGCACAGTTGCCGACGAGGCCGACGGAGAGCGCTTCGCCCCTGCCGCGGGCAGACTCGCAGAGGGCGAGAGCTTCGTCGAGCGACTCGGCGAGGCGGTCGCAGTAGCGGTTTTCGATGCGGCGGGCGATGCGCGCTTTGTCTACTTCAATGACGAGGACTACGCCGCCGTTGAGGGTGACGGAGAGCGGCTGCGCTCCACCCATTCCGCCCATGCCGCCGGTGACGACGAGCTTGCCTTTGAGGGTTCCGGCAAAATGTTGTTCGGCGAGAGCGGCGAAGGTCTGGAATGTTCCCTGCAAAATGCCTTGCGTGCCGATGTAGATCCAGGAGCCGGCGGTCATCTGGCCGTACATCATGAGGCCTTTGCGGTCGAGCTCGTTGAAGTGATCCCATGTGGCCCATTTGCCGACGAGGTTGGAGTTGGCGATGATGACGCGGGGGGCGAGGTCGTGGGTGGGAAAGACGCCGACGGGCTTGCCGGACTGGATGAGGAGGGTCTCGTCGTTGCCGAGGCGCTCGAGCTCGCGGACGATGGCGTGGTAACACTCCCAATTGCGGGCGGCGCGGCCGATGCCGCCGTAGACGACGAGGTCGGCGGGGCGTTCGGCGACCTCGGGATCGAGGTTGTTCATGAGGCAGCGGAGGGCGGCTTCCTGCTGCCAGCCTTTGCAGCGGAGCTGAGTGCCGCGCGGGGCGCGAATGACGGGAGCGGTGGCGGTGGTGGTCATGATTTCCCCAAAATATGCGTTGCATTGACGATAGCGCCGATGGGGGAGACTTTACCAGCGAGGGCGGGCGACGCGGATCAACGCGCGATGCAGAGGGCGCATCGAAGAAGAGATGAGACGAATCGTTTTGAGCATCGTTGGGATGGCATTGACTTCTGGAATGGTGTTGGTGGTGGGCTGCACGCGCAACGATCCTACCCCGGAGCAGATCAGGCAGGATACGGCGAAAGCGACGTCGGAAGCGGTGCGCGACACCAAGGCGGCGGTGAAAGGCGTGGAGGATGCGGTGAAAGATCAGCGTCACGATGGGCAGGCCGATCATCATGACGGGGCGGTGGATATCAATCATGCGTCCTCGGATCGACTGGAAACGCTGCCCGGCGTGGATGCGGCGCGTGCGCACAGGATCATTGCCAATCGGCCGTATCGGGATTCAGACGACCTGCTGAAGCGGCACGTGGTGACGGCGGCAGAGTACGACCGGATCGCCGATAAAGTGACGACGCAATAGGCCATGTAAATGAGGGGCAGGGCAAATCTCGCCCCACCCCAAATGGCTTTCTGCCTTTTTGGTTCTAACTTTGTGATTGCTTGGATAACACTTCGAATTTCGCCCGCAGGACGATGTTCGCGCATTGGGTCCAATACTCCGTGTCAGCTCCGAGACTGTTCACACCCTTCGCAGTCTTGACTTTGTTAAGCAGGGTCTTGTAGAGCTCTTCTGAGGCGGACCTAAAAACTTCCTTGTAGTCCACCTTCCAGTAATACCTGGTGCCCTTCAATTCCAACAACTCTCTGAACGCCGCGGCGATTGGCAATGAAGCAGCCAAGTCCATCTCATGGTCGGTCGTGTACTGCGTTCCCGCTGGAGTCAGAGGCTTCTTTAGAGTCTTGACAGCCCGTATTTTGCCAAACTTGCGTCCCTTGCCGGTGTCCTTGCTGAACTCGGACTGGATGAACTCCGGCAACGTGACAACATCGGCTGCCACGTCATATAACTTCCGAAATTCCTCGTGAGTCGATTCGTTCGTATATAAGTCGAGAGCCTTGCCTTTTGACCTATACATTGACGCGGGCTGGGTCGTCTTCCAACGCTCCTTGAGGAAACAAGCCATCCTTTGAACTATTTCACGAACGTCCCATTCCTTATCCTCGTTTTCGCGGAATGCAACTACAGCCGGGTCAAAGTTTCCCTTCTGAAGCGCGTCCTTGAGTTCGTCAAACTTGTTCTGGTATTCGTCGAGGGTGAACTGTTGTACCTGCGAGGAGGTATTCAGTGCCTCCACGAGTTGTTCAAGCTCACCGCTCTCGAAAGCCTGACCGGCCAGAAAATGCACTCGAACGAAGGGCTCAGTCCATCCCTCCCGCTCCCGCAACTCATTGAGCCGCGCCATTGTCTGCAATATGACCTCGAAGGTGTGGCCGCCGTCCGCAATTCCGTACTTCGGGTCGCCGTTTTCGAGGTCATCTAACTCGTCAGGCGCGATGTCGGGAACCGTCACGCGCAATATTTTATTCTTGTTATCGAACTCGAACTTATCGCAGCGATAGATAATGCCGCGATTCTTGAGATGAAACGTCGAAGGGCTTGTTTCAACGGTGTTCACCATATCCCGAAAGGGTTTCTTGCGTTCCGAAGCAGGCCGGACGTTCGCGTTTCCGCGGTCCAGTTTCGCCGCCTCAGAGAACGGGAGCCAAGCTTCCAGATGAAATAATCCAGGTTCGGCTGGGTCATTCAACCGCTTGATGTGCTCATTGTCGCGTGGATTGAGTTCGACTACTTTGGTGGGAAATAGCATAATTGATTCCTTCTGGCAGCGTATGCTTGCCAAGTGACAGTCATCAGAAGCTAATAAGTCATCTGATGCCACCTTCAAATTAGCACAGAACAATACAGTAAAAGAAGGAAAATTGAATCCGCTAGGTTCAGAAGTACCCCAATAATGTATTACCTCGTGTTCTGGAGGGTTTGCTAATTCGACAGCGCTAGCCCAGCTCATCCTGATTTATCCTGCTGGCGTGACCAACACACTAGTTGAATGCGTTCCTAATTTTTCTGAAGGCCGGGACAAGGCCAAGGTCGATGCGATTGTCGAAGCGATGACGATCGACGGCGTGTATCTGCTGGACCGGGAGATGGACGCGGACCACAATCGCTGCGTGATTACGCTGGTCGGCGAGCGAGAGGCGATTCAGGAAGCGGCGATTCGCGGGGCGGGTAAAGCGGCGGAGCTGATCGACCTGACGACGCACCAGGGCGCGCATCCGCGGATGGGCGCGACGGACGTGGTGCCGTTCATTCCCATTGATGGAGTCAAGCTGGAAGACTGCGTGGCGATGGCCAAGCACGTGGGCGCGGAGATTGCGAAGCGGTTTGGGATTCCCGTGTATCTGTATGAGGCGGCCGCGGCGACGCCGGAGCGGCAGAATCTTGAAAATATCAGGCGCGGGCAGTTTGAGGGGATTCGCGATGAGATTGGGACGAACCCCGCGCGGAGGCCGGACTTTGGCGAGCCGCGGGTGCATGCGACGGCGGGCGCGACGGTGGTGGGAGCGCGCAAGGCGCTGATCGCCTACAACATTTTTTTGAATACAGCCGATGTGGATGTGGCGAAGAAGATCGCGAAGGCGGTGCGGTTTTCGAGCGGCGGGCTGCGCTATGTGAAGGGCGCGGGATTCCTGGTGCGAGGGATGGCGCAGGTTTCAATGAACCTGACGGACTTTGAGCAGACACCGATTCATCGGGTGTTTGAGTTTGTGAAGCGGGAGGCGGAGCGCTACGGGGTGACGCCGGTGTCGAGCGAGATTGTGGGGTTGATTCCGAAGCGGGCGCTGGAGCAGGCGGCGGAGTGGTTTTTGCAGGTGGAGAATTTTGATTCGTCGCTGATTTTGGAGAACCGGCTGGCTGGGGTGATGAGCGGGAAAGGCGCCGGGGGCGGGCTGCGCGCGGGGATTGAGACTTTTATTGAGCAACTGGCAGCGCCGACGGCTACTCCGGGAGGCGGCAGCGCGGCGGCGGCAAGTGGAGCGATGGCGGCGGGGCTGGCGGGGATGGTGGCAGCGATGTCGCGAGGCAAGAAGGCGTATGTGCAATATGAAAGCCAGCTCAGCGAGGCGATTACGCGGCTCGCTCAGTTGCGCGAAGAACTGAAGGCCGCGATCGACGCCGATACGGACGCGTATAACGCGGTGATGAAGGCGTATAAGGCAGCGAAGACAGAAGCTAACGGGGACGCGTTGATTCATGATGCGCTGCGGCAGGCGACACGTGTGCCGCTTGAAGTGGCGGAGGGCGCGGCGGAAGTTGGGCGGATCGCAGAGGCGCTGGGGCCGATTACGAACAAGAATATGAGTTCGGATTTGACGACGGCGCGGGCATTGGCGAAGGCGGCGATTGAGAGCGCGCTGGCCAATGTGGCGATCAATCTGGATTCGCTGGATTCGATCAAGGCGCAGACACCGGGGGACGAGGCGTTTGTGAGCGGGACGCGGAAGCGCGCAGAAGAGCTGCGAGGATAGGCACCGGCTTCCCGCTGCGACGCGGTCCACTCCCGCTCATTGCGGCCCCCGGTACGGATTCTTCCTGGGCGCCGGCGTATAAATCAACGGTTCCGCGCACTTGCCGTGCGTCGTTTATCGCCGGCCAAATCTCAAAAACATTCGATGACCTGCCGCGTGCGATTGGGGCGACGCCTACGACCTGCACTTTGGAAATATGGGGCAGGAGAACCTTCGCGGTGCGCGCCAGGAGGCCGAGGTCGCTCCAGAAAGTTGCGTGCTCGAGGTAAGCGGCCGAGATGACCAGCTTATCGGGGGTGACGACGGTTTTGAAGTAGTGGAGCGGGTTGGGAGAGACGGCGAGAATCTCGCATTCGCGGTAGTACTTGAGGGTGGCGGGATCGGTGAGGCCGGGGCGCACGGTGAGCAAGCGTTCGTAGTCGCGGCGAAACTCGGAGGTGAGGGCGAGGATCACGGGGCGAGGACCGACCAGGCTCATGTCGCCGCGAATCACGTTCCAGAGCTGCGGCAGTTCATCGAGCTTATATTTGCGCAGCCAGCGGCCGATGTGGGTGATGCGAGGGTCGGGACCGAGCGTAACGGCGGTGCCTTTGCTGTGGTCTTCCATGGTGCGGAGCTTGAGAAGAGCAAAGGGGCGGAAGTTGCGTCCCATGCGCAACTGGTGAAAGAAAATCGGCCCTTTGGAGTCCAGTTTGATGAGGATGGCGCACAGGAGAAAGGTTGGAGAGGCGAGAACGAGCAGCAACAGGGCACACGTGAAGTCGAAACAACGCTTGAGCACGGAGAGTCTCCAAAGCAACAGAAAAGGCAGTTCCGCAAGGAAGCCCTGCGGAACTGCAAATCAATTGAGACGCGCTTCAGAAGTCCTAGCCGCAGCCGATGTCAACGCCCGGCTTGCGACCAGGTATCTGTTCAACATGCGCATTGCAGACACACATCGCAAGAAAGACTTTGTAGAAGTCCTTTCCTGTAAAGAAAAATTGATGTGGTATCCACAGGAAACAACGTGTGAGTTGGAGTGTCAATTTTTGGGACAGTAATTTTTTCGAACTTTCGTGGTAAGGAACCAAGAGTGCACTTTGCCTGGTGCGTTTTTCCCAAAATGGTCTGGAACAAAAAGCTTGGACCGATTTGAGCTGCGCGGATTATGCTTCTCAACGATGACTGGATGAGCCCCATCGAGGTGCTGAGTGTCAAAGGCAGGAAGGTTCCTGTTTGTAGTATTTGCAGTTTTGTTTTTAGCCGCAACGTCGCAAGCGAATGGAAATGGAGAAGCCCCGCAGAAGACGGGCTTTGTCCGGCTTGACCGGGTCACCGCTTCCCGGGCGATTGAGAACGGAATAGAGATCAGGGCAGGCGCGGCCGTGATGCAGGTGACGGCGTTGCGCGGGGATGTGCTGCGGGTGCGGGTGGGTCCCGGAGGGCAACTGCCAGAAGACGCGTCGTGGGCGGTGCTGGCCGCGGCACGAACCGCATCGGTGACGGTGAAGGCGGAGAACAGCGCAACGGCAGTCGGATTCAGGACGGCGAAGCTGCATTTGTCGATTCGCAAAGACCCGCTGGAACTGACGGTGACGGACATGGATGGCCGGGTGATTGTGGAGCAGTTGCCGGGGCGGCCGATGGAGTGGAACGGCGCGGAGTTTCGCGTATATATGCAGTCGCCGGGGGACGAGCATTATTTTGGATTGGGCGACAAGCCGGGCCCGCTGGATCGGCGCAACGAAGCGTTCGCGGACTGGAACACGGATGCGTATGGCTGGCAGGAGTCGACGGATCCGATTTACAAATCGATTCCCTACTTCATGACGTTTCGCAAGGGAGTGTCGGCGGGAATTTTTCTGGATAACACGTGGCGGGCGAGCTTCGACTTCAACAAGGAATACAGGGACGGCTATTCGTTTGGTTCAGAGGGAGGGCCACTCGATTTTTATATTCTGTATGGGCCGGAGCCGAAGGCAGTGGTGGAGACGTGGGCGTGGCTGACGGGACCGACGCCGCTGCCGCCGTTGTGGTCGCTGGGCTATCAGCAGTCGCGCTACAGTTACTATCCCGAATCGGAGGTGCGGCGCATTGCGGACAAGCTGCGCAGCGAGCGGATTCCCGCGGATGTGATCTGGCTGGACATCGATTATCAATATAAGAATCGGCCGTTCACGGTGGATCCGGAGAGGTTTCCTCACTTTGACCAGATGATCAAGGATCTGAAGGCCGAGCATTTGAAGACGGTGCTGATCACGGATCTGCACATCGCGGACCAGCCGAATATCGGATACAAGCCGTATGACACGGGCGTGGCCGGGGACCACTTCGTCAAGAACCCGGATGGGTCGACGTATGTGGGCGACGTGTGGCCGGGGAAGGCGGTGTTTCCCGATTTCACGCAGAGAAGTTCGCGCGAGTGGTGGGGCACGCTGTATGCGGATTTTGTGAGCAAAGGCGCAGCGGGATTCTGGAACGACATGAATGAGCCGGCGATCTTTCTGGTTCCATCGAAGACGATGCCGGACGACGTGGAGCATCGCATCGAGGAGCCGGGGTTTGCGACGCGTGTGGCAAATCATCTTGAGGTGCACAACATCTTCGGAATGCAGAACAGCCGCGGGACGTATGAGGGACTGCTGAAGCTGGAACCGAATCTGCGTCCGTTTGTGATGACGCGGGCGAGCTATGCCGGCGGGCAGCGCTATGCGGTGACGTGGACGGGCGACAACTCCAGCAACTGGAGCCATCTGCGCCAGACTGTGCCGCAGCTTGTGAACCTGGGGCTGAGCGGGTTTGCGATGGCGGGCGCGGATGTGGGCGGGTTTGCCGGCTCGCCGCAGCCGGAGCTGTTGACTCGGTGGCTGGAGGTTGCGGCGTTTCAGCCTATCGACCGCGATCACACGGCGGTGAGCACCAATCCGCAAGAGCCGTGGGAGAACGGCACCACGGAGGACGTGAACCTGCGCAGGCGGTATATCGAGGAGCGCTATCGGCTGCTGCCCTACCTCTATACGACGGCCGAGGAGATGAGCAGGACGGGGTTGCCGCTGGTGAGGCCGTTGTTTCTCGAGTTTCCGAAGGGGGCGGTCGACGGAGAGCCGCTGGACGCGAGCGACAGTGGGTCCTTTATGCTGGGAAACGATTTGCTGGTGGCGCAGAGCCCGTTTCCAGACGAGGTGGATGACTACAACGTGGCGCTGCCGCCGGTGGGCTGGTACGACTACTGGACCGGGGCGAAGGTGGAGAGCAACACCGGGCGGAAGGCGATTGATCTGACGGCGGTGGTGCAGCCGGAGGTGCGAATTCATCGCACCCTGGAGACGCTGCCGGTGTTTGTGCGCGCGGGATCGATTGTGCCGGAGCAGCCGCTGGTGCAGAGTACGGACGAAAAGCCGCAGGGGCCGCTGACGCTGCGCGTGTATCCGCCGGCGGCGAGTGGGGAGGATTGCGAAGGGAGCGTCTATCAGGATGACGGAGTGAGCTACGACTTCAGGAAGGGCGATTTTTTGCGGGTTGGATTCAGCTGCAGGGTCGCGGCGGATGGGCTTGTGGTGATGGTGGCGGCGCACGAGGGGAAGTTTGCGCCGTGGTGGCAGCAGCTCTCGATCGAGATGTATGGGGCGGCCAAAGCGGCGAGCAGCGCGAGTGTTTCGGCGATTGACGGCGCAAACCTTGTGACGGTGCCGACCGAATACGACGCGGCGCATCATCGGGTGACGGCGGTGGTAGAGGATAGCGGCAAAGGGCTGGAATTGAGAGTTATCTATTGAAATGATGCACACGTTTACCAACTGTTACCCAGGTGCAAAAGTCGGACAAATTGAGGCCTGGCAAGCTGATAACCTAGAG
>Ga0181516_10001500_pt1 | contig 17785 bp, 16 predicted proteins | sample PEATcosm2014_Bin_25_FD_121104 | JGI IMG/M metagenome (GOLD analysis project Ga0181516, IMG submission 121104) | Peatland microbial communities from MTU Mesocosm Facility, Houghton, MI, USA - PEATcosm2014_Bin01_10_metaG | ecosystem: Environmental > Terrestrial > Soil > Wetlands > Peat | place... | reverse complement strand
GGCGAAAACTTTGCGGTAGACGTCACCGGCTTGTTTGACGGCGGCGAGGAACTTGTGCGCGGCATGGCGAAGGTCGTCCGCCGTGATGTCTAAGGCCTCATCGACGCCGGCGAGTTGGATGCTGCCGATGAGTTCGGGATGACGCCGGACGAATGCGTCGATATCGGCGGCCTCGGCGGGCTGGCCGATGAAGTCGGCAACGTCGATGGTGAAGAAGTCGCAGGGAGCGAGGAAGCGGTCGACGGTCGCGAGCGTGATGTGGTCGGCGTCGCAGAAGTAGGGGAGTTTCCACTCGATGGCTTTGACGGCGGCGTCGGCGGCCTGACGGGCGGAAACGGGCTCGGAGCCGATGATGGTGTGTTCGCGGTTCGACTTGTTCCAGACGGGGACGACCTCGACGCCGGCTGCCAGGGCATTTACGCAGGCTTGCAATTGGGCCTTGGCCTGGTGAGAAAAGCGGTCTCCCGTTCCAACCGAATACTTGTTGAGCATCAAATCTCTTTTTTCCATGATCCTTTCCTGCGATTAAAGACGGTTGCGATGGGCCCACAGACCCAGTCCGGGATTGGGGACGAAGAAGACTTCTTCGCCGTCTATCTGGTTGTAGCCGTAGCTGAGTTTTTGCGGGTCGTAGCGCGACGTCATCTCTTCAAGGTCGGCGTAGCTGAAGCCAACGCCTTCTATCTCATCCCTGGTCAGATGGCCGGGGCACCAAGTGATGTTGAAGCGGCCTTCAGACGAGGCGTGAATGAGATGCGCGGCGGCGCTGAGATCGGAGCCGAGATCGGGATTCTCCCTGACTGCTTTGAGTGTGCAGGGAGTGCCGCGATAACCATATTTGCGGATGAGCGCGTCGATGCCTTTGTCTTCGCCGAACTCGTGGACTCCGGGGGCGAGAATGATGAGTTGTGCGCCGTCGGCCAGGGCCATGCGGGTGCGGTAAACGGCCTTGTTGCCTATCCAGGTGGAGTGGAACTCGCTGGGGTCGAGAAAGACGACGGCCTTGGTGATCTGCTTGTCGAGGATTTCGAAGTTGACCTTGAGGCTGAGCTCGGCTGCTTTCAGGAAACACTCGATATCGTCGCCAATGAAGAGGCCGCGCACGGCGAGGCCGCCATCTGACTTGCGTCCAACGACGGTCTGCACGTAGACGATGGGCAGAGGTCGCAGGAAGTGTTCAGAGGCGTAGTTAAGCACGTTGCGCACTGGATTGATGGCGCGGCCCATGATCCGCTCCATGCCGTAGACGGCGCCGAGGTAGTGGCTGCGGTTGATGCCTTCGCGGCCGCCGGCGCCGATGAGGATGTTCTTGGTGAAGTTGGCCATGCCGATGACTTCGTGGGGCACTACCTGGCCAATGGAAAGGATGAGATCGAATCCGCCACTGGAGATGAGCTTGTTGACCTGCGCGGGCCACGCGTAATTCAGCTTGCCTTCAGATTGTTCGCGGATGAACTCCGATGGGACTTCGCCGAGGGTCTCGATATCGGTTCGCCAGTTGTGGACTTTGAAGAGCTCCTGGGGCACGGCGGGAAACATGTGCGCGATCTGGTCGGGGCGCATCGGCGTGTGGGTGCCGATGGCGGGAAGTACGGCTTTGAGCTTGTCGCCATAATGCTTGTAGACATAGCCGGTGAGTTCGCCGGCGCGGGAGTGCTCGCGGCTCTGATCGGGAGGCACTGCGAGAACATTCTTCCGGTCGCCAAGTTTGGCCAGGCTTTCCACGAGCAGATTGTTCAACTCCTGGGGGGAGAGATCGGTATCGACGCTACCAACAGAACAGTAAAGGCTCATGCGGTTAGCTCCACTTTCTTAAGGCCTGGCGCGAGCAGGACGTTGATGAGCAGCGAGACCAGATAGACGCTGGCGGCGATGACGAAGAGGATCGAATAGCTGTTGGTTATTTGCAGGAGATGGCCGACCAGTTTGGCAAAGAGGAAGCCGCCGACTGCTCCGGTCATGGTGCCGATGCCGGTGACCGAGCCCACTGCGCTGCGCGGGAACATATCCGAAGCGGTGGTGAAGAGGTTAGCCGACCAGCCCTGGTGCGCTGCTGCCGCGAGACCGAGCAGTCCGATGGCGGCCCATTTTCCGAAGTTGTCCGCATGCAGGTAGTTGATGAGGAATACGGGAGCGACAAGGCAGGCGCAGAGAAGCATGGCTGCCAAGCGTGCGCGCTCTGCCGAAATCCCCATGCGGATGAAGGACTCGGGCAGGTAGCCTCCGTAGATGCTGCCGATGGCCGATGCGTTGTAAACGATCAGGATCGGCAACCCCAGACCCACCAGGCTCAAGTGAAATCTTTCGCTGAAGTAACCCGGCAGCCAGTAGAGATAAAACCACCAGATAGGATCGGTGAGGAATTTGGGAATGGCATAGGCCCAAGTCTGGGGGAAGCCAAACAGCTTGCCCCATGGCATGGATTGACCGGGCCTCTCCGGAGGGTCCTGGTTGATGTAGGCGAGTTCGGCAGCAGAGAGTGCGGGATGTTCGGCGGGTTTGTGGTATTTAAGGAACCACAGAAGGATCCACGACGCCGAAAAAAATCCGGTGACCAGAAAAGCGGCGTGCCAGCCAAAGCGATAGGTGGCGATGGGCACGAGGAGCGTGGCCAGGATTACACCGACATTGGCGCCGCAGTTGAAGATGCCGAAAGAAAACGAGCGCTCCTTCTGCGGGAACCACTCGGCGTTCGTCTTGTTGGCGGCGGGGAAGTTGCCGGATTCGCCAATCCCAAGAAAGGAGCGCGCGATGCCGAGCTGAAGTACCGAGTTGACCAGCGCATGGCTCATGGCGGAGAGGCTCCATAGGGCCATGATGACCATATAGCCGATGCGCGTGCCGACTTTATCGACAAAGCGCCCCGCGCCGAGTTGGCCTAGCGCATAGAAGAGGGTAAAGAATGCGACAACAGTCCCGTAGCTCTCTTCTGTGAGACCGATGCCGTGATTGGCAACGCTCTGCATCAGGGTGGGCTTGAGAAGCGCCAGAACCTGACGGTCCATGTAGTTGATGGTGGTGGCGGCGAAGAGCATGGCGCAGATGGTCCAGCGCACGCGCCCTATCCGTTCGCCGATTGGAGCCGCCTGCTGGGTCTCGCTGGCTGAAACCATGTCTTTCTCCTTAGAGCTTGTACGCTTTCTTGACCAGCGAGTAGGTGAGCTCGTGCGCCACGTCGAAGGCTTCGTCTTCATCCAGGCGGTGTTGGGCAACGAGGTTGGCAAGGAAAGCGCAATCGATGCGCCGGGCCACGTCGTGCCGCGCCGGAATGGAGAGGAACGCCCTGGTGTCGTCGTTGAAGCCGACCGTATTGTAGAAGCCCGCCGTTTCCGTTGCCTGCTGGCGGAAACGCATCATTCCCTCAGGACTGTCATGAAACCACCACGGAGGCCCAAGGCGCAAGCACGGATAATGGCCGGCCAGGGGAGCGAGTTCGCGGCTGATGGTGGACTCGTCAAGCATAAAGAGGATGATGGTCAGTTTGCTCTCGGTGCCGAAGCGGTCGAGCAGGGGGCGAAGCGCATTCACGAAGTTGGTGGGCCCGGGGATGTCGGCGCCCATGTCGCGGCCGTAGCGCTCATAGATTTTGCGGTTGTGGTTGCGCACGCTGCCGGGATGAATCTGCATGGTGAGGCCGTCTTCGAGGCTCATCTGCGCCATTTCTGTGAGCATCTGGGCACGGAAGAGCTCATTGTCCGCGGCGCTGGTGTTGCCGGAGAGAACCTTGGCGAAGAGAACAGCTGCTTCAGAGGCGGGAAGGTCGGCTGTTTGCGCGGTCGGATGCCCATGATCGGTTGATGTGCAGCCCATCTCGCGGAAACGCGCCCGGGCCTTGCGCAACGCGTTGAGGTAGCCGGTCCAGGTGGAGGTATCCTCGCCAGTCTGCTCGCCCATTTTTGCGATTAGGCCTGCAAATCCCGCGAATTCGGGATCGACGACGGGGTCGGGCCGGAAGGCGGGCAGGATTCGGGCTTTCCAGCCGGAGGCGCGGATGGCGCTGTGGTCGCTGAGGGAGTCAGTGGGTGAATTGGTGGTGGACAGGACTTCGATGTTGAATTGCTCAAAGAGCGCGCGGGGCAGAAACTCGGGGGTGCTCAGCTTTTCGGCGATCGTGTCGAAGTAAAGGTCGGCGGTCTTCTCAGAGAGACGCTGCTCGAAGCCGAAGAGTTTCTGGAAGGAGTAGTCGAGCCATATGCGCGTGGGGGTGCCGCGGAAGAGGTAGTAATGACTGGCGAAGATGCGCCAGACCTTGCGCGGGTCCTTGATTTCCATCTGGCCGATGCCGAGATCGTCGAGGGAGATACCCTGGCTGTAGAGCATGCGGAACACGTAGTGGTCGGGCTGGACAAACAAGGTCGCGGGGTCGGGAAATGGGCCGTTGTTGGCGAACCAGGATGCCTGGGTATGTCCGTGGGGGCTGATGATAGGCAGATCTTTTACTTGTGCATACAGGGCTCTGGCGATTTTGAGGGCGCGGGCCTCGGAAGGAAACAGACGGTCATCATGGAGCAACATGGCTATTATTTTACCTCTTGGCAATGTAGTGGTGCGATCCGGCCTTCGTAGAGGTCAGACCAGAAGTATACACATTGGAGCTGAGGTCGTGAAACCTTTCGATCGATGAAAATTTGAGACTGGAAGCAGGCACGCGGTGATAAGCTCGTTCTGTTGGGACTTCCAGAATCTGGAAAGGGTGGCTGACACTTATGCCGCGGATCAAGCAAGGCGAACCCAATACCCACCGCACCATGCAGGTGGTTAACCACATCCGGTCACTCATTGAAAACGGCACTCTGCAACCGGGGGACAAGATCCCGCCGGAGCGCGAATTTGCGCGCACGCTCAAGATCAGCCGGGCCAGCCTTCGCACCGGAATCGGGTACCTGGCTGCGATGGGGGTAATGAAGGTCCGTCACGGCGTGGGAACCTTTGTTGCCGACGGCCCGCCGGAGTTTGGCAAGGCATCGCTGGGGTTGATGGGCGCGCTGCACGGGTTCCAGACCTGGCAGATGTTTGAGGCTCGGATCATTCTTGAAAGCAACATTGCGGCACTGGCAGCGGAACGCGGGAAGGATGAACACTACACTGCGATGGCCGAGGAAGTGGCCGAGATGTTCGCGGCTATGGATAGTCCGGCGGAATTCTTGATCCACGATCTGCTGTTCCACCGCATCATTTCGCAGGCCTCCGGGAATCCGATACTGGCAAGCGTGATCGAGACCATCACCTCTGCCCTCTACGACAAGCGCCGCAAGACGGTGGAGCGATCCATCGACATGCGCGAATCCGCGGAGATGCATCGGGAGATCTACCGGGCGATTCGCACGCGCAGACCGCAGGAGGCGCGGAAGCTGATGGAGGACCATCTGCGGATGGCGCAAACTTCGCAAGGAATGGAACGGCCCCCTGACCGGAAGGCGCTGCAGAGCGCGAGCCGGTAGCACCGCTGACGGTCTGAAGTCCGATTAAGGATTCAGCGGGCAAACCCTCGACGGCCCAACAGGATTCGACGATCATGCCGAGTTTGCGGCGGGCTCGAATCGCCGTCGTGGAATTTCCGCAAAGCTCGCCTGACCGCTTTGAAAAGTGGGCCCAGGAACATCCGGAGTCCAAATGAAAACCTTCCGCACGCTTGCTTTGATTCTGTTGCTTGTTACAACGTTAAGCAGCGCATTTGCCACGACAGAGAAGGATGAATGGCCATGGTCGCGGCGCGTGGCAGATGCGGCGATGGCGCGCTGGCCGGACGGGCGCTTTGCGCCGGCGGGGGCCAACTGGGCCTGGAATTACGAGCTGGGCACGCTGTTGCAGGGCGTGGATGCGGTGTGGCTGAATACTGCAGACCACCGCTACTACGATTACATCAAGAGTTCGGTCGATCGGTTCGTCGGCCCCGATGGTTCCATTCCTACATACAAGGTGGAGGAGTATCAGCTCGACAGCATCCTGCTGGGTCGCCAGCTTTTGCAGTTATACAGCGTGACGCAGAACAAGCGTTATCTCGCGGCGGCCAAACTGCTCGTCGATCAACTTGAACATCAGCCGCGCAATCCATCGGGAGGGTACTGGCACAAGCAAAGGTACCCGAATCAAATGTGGCTGGACGGTTTGTACATGGCGGAGCCGTTCCGAGCGGAGTACGCTGCGATCTCGCATCGCCCGGAAGAGTTCATCGATATCGCGCATCAGTTCGAATTGATCGAGGAACATGCGCGCAATGCGAAGACGGGCCTGCTTTACCACGGTTGGGACGAGTCGAAAGAGCAACACTGGGCGAACAAGACGACCGGCGGCTCGCCGGAGTTCTGGGGCCGTGCGATGGGCTGGTACATGATGGCGCTGGTCGATACACTCGACTATTATCCCGACGGCCATCCAGGGAAGAAGCAGTTGATTGCGTATCTGGTGCGGGATGCCGCCGCGGTGGCGAAGTACCAGGATGAGGTAGGCGGGCTCTGGTACCAGGTGCTTGACAAGGGCGGAGCGAAGGGTAACTACGTGGAATCGTCCGCTTCGTGCATGTTTGTTTATGCGCTGGCCAAGGGAGTGCGGCGGGGCTATCTACCCGAACACTATCTTGCCAATGCCGAGCGGGGATATCAGGGCATTCTGGCGCGCTTTATTAAAACAGGCCCCGGCGACGATGTGTCGCTTACGGATACGGTGAAGGTTGGCGGTCTGGGCGGCGATCCGTACCGCGATGGAAGCTACGCCTATTACGTCGGCGAAAAGACGGTGACCAACGATCCCAAGGGAGTGGGCGCATTTCTGCTGGCGGCGGCCGAGATGGAAAACGCGCAGAACGCGAAGCTGGGGCGAGGCGATACCGTGCTGGTGGACGGCTGGTTCAACTCACAGCAGCGCACCGATGCATTCGGCAAGCTGGTTTATTTTCACTACAAGTGGGATACGCAGGACATGCCTGGTTATTCGCTGTTCGGCCATATCTTCCGCAACTTCGGCGCGGAGACGAGGGAACTGGACGCCGAGCCCACCTTGGCGAATCTCCGCAAGGCGCAGGTTTATCTGATTGCTTCACCGGATAACCAGGACAAGAACCCTCATCCGAATTTTGCGACGGCGGAAGATGCGACGCAGATTGCGGAGTGGGTGAGGGCCGGGGGCGTGCTGGCGATCATGGAGAACGACACATCCTTTGCGGACCTGGACCACTTCAACGCGATTTCGGAAAAGTTCGGCATGCACTTCAACAGCGTGCTGCGCAAACACGTGATCGGCACGAATTGGGAGCAGGGGAAGATCGTGCTTGATGGCAGCGGACCGATCTTCCATCATCCGCATGCGATTTACGTGAAGGATGTCTGCACGATTTCGTTGAAGGCTCCGGCGGTTTCCGTCCTGAAGGAAGGCGACGATATCTTGATGGCTTCGGCGAAGTACGGGAAGGGAACTGTTTATGCGTTTGTCGACCCCTGGCTCTACAACGAGTACACCGACGGGCGGAAGTTGCCGGCTGAGTACGACAACTACGCGGGCGGCGTAGAGCTCGTTCGCTGGATTCTTGAACAGGTTCCGCGCTGACATGGATTCAGACTCGTTCTGAACCTTCGCGTTTTTGTACGCGGCGCAGATAACTGGGATCCGGCCAAGTTGCCGAATGTGCCCGGGCAGTAGAATGGGGATGGTGCGGCGATGAGTCGAGCGGCGCAAGTGAGAAGAGGAAGGGAATAGAAGATGAAGACGGTAATGATGGCCGATCCGGTGCGGTATCCGCGGATGACGACTGGCGAGATTCGCGAGACATTTCTGCTGAGCGGGCTCTGCGAACCGGGAAAGCTGAACGTGAACTACGTGGATCTCGATCGCTCCGTGGTGGGCTTTGCGGCTCCGGCAGAGAGCGCGCTGACACTCGGCACCTATCCGGAATTGCGCGCGGAGTATTTTCTCGAGCGGCGCGAACTGGGCGTGTTGAACGTGGGCGGCGCGGGCACGGTGAGCGTGGAGGGAAAGAGCTACGGGCTGAATAACCTCGACGTGCTTTATATCGGCAAAGGCTCGAAGCAGGTGAGCTTTGCATCGAAGGATAAATCGAAACCGGCGGTCTACTATCTGCTGAGCTATCCGGCGCACGCGGTGTTTCCGGTGACGCTGGTGAAGAAGGAAGAAGCTAATCCGACCGAGCTGGGCTCGGTCGAGACGTGCAACAAGCGGACGATTTGCAAATATATCTTTTTGCAAGGGGCACGGAGTTGCCAACTGGTGATGGGCGTGACGCACCTGGCCGCGGGCAGCAACTGGAACACCATGCCTCCGCACACGCACATGCGGCGCTCGGAGATTTACATGTATTTCAACGTGGCCGAGGATGCGCGGGTTGTGCACCTGATGGGGCCGCCGGACGAGACGCGGCACATGGTGATGGCCGACAAGGAGATTGCGGTTTCGCCGGGATGGTCGATTCATGCGGGCGTGGGCACGCGGGCTTACAGCTTCTGCTGGGGCATGGGCGGCGAGAACCAGGATTACGCGGATATGGATCCGGCGCCGGTCGAGACGCTGCGGTAAGGAAAGACAGGGAATGGGGAGCAGTGTCTATTTCGTTGGCTCTGTGGCACGACCAGAGTCGGGCCCTGACAAAAGGCCTTTGAGACTGATGCATGCATTTACAAGTTTGATTGTTGGGATGAAGGGAATTGTGCGATGAAGATAGCGATGGCATTGGTGGCGGCGCTGGCGCTGGGTGCTCCGGCTGTGACCTTGGGCGGGGACAAGGCGCTGGTGATTCCGGCGCTGGATATCAAGTCGCAACTGGCGGACCTTGTTGCGCAAGCGAAGCCTACAGGGAGCGCGGGGCCGGTGATTGCAAGCTACGGCAATCTTGGGCTGATGCTTTCGGTGCGCACGGCCAGCGGCGTGGGAGAGCTGCATCAGCGCTTCGACGATTTGATGATCGTGCAAGAGGGAACGGCGACGCTGGTCACGGGCGGATCGCTGGTTGATCCGAAGCCGGGGGATAACGGAGAGGTGCGCGGCACAAGCGTGCAGGGCGGCGCCTCGAAGACGATTGGCGTGGGCGATGTGGTGATTGTTCCGGCGGGGGTGCCGCACCAGATACTGCTTGCGCCGGGGATGGTTTACAAGTCGGTGGTGGCCAAGATCAAGGAGTCGTAGGTTGGGGTGGTTCCAGATGGAGCTCTTCGCATCCCACCCTTTCCACGATGAAGCTGTGGAAAGGATGGGGCACCCTCAGTGTTTTGGTTTGGATTAGTTTTCAAGGACCCGAGGGGTGGGCCACCCGCCAGGGAGCGCCGCACCCGGAGTTCCGGATTCGGAACACGATCCGGAGTATCCCCCAATAGTGGTACGGTCCGCTGGAGTTTGTGGGGGTCCTGCCAGCCGGATTTGGGGGTATATTTAGTGACACAGAGCACATTCTTTAGGTAAAAACCCGGGCATCATCAGGGTTCAAGAGGTACTAGATTATGAATAGGTATTCCCTCACTCTACCGTGTTTTCTAATGCTGGTTCTCACTCCATGCGTTGCCCAGAATATTTCACCGAGCATTCAGGCTATGAAGAGCGCTTACGTGGGGTCTGGCAGCATTGTTGTCGTGAGCGAAGATTCCATCGTTATTGAGCCGAAGATGCCGAGCCCGGTTTGTGCGCTTCCCTTGAATAAAGATGGGAAAACGGCGTGGTCGTTCTACACCTTCCCGCTTTCGTCGATCACTGTTCCGCTGAGCCAAGTGGATGAAACGCTCCTGGCGGAGGACCGCGTCTTTACCGATCCCGAGGTGGCACAGAAGTACAAGCCGGGGCAGGTTGGGGATACGACTATGGTCGTGATCTCGGTGGTGCGGGGAAAGCGCTTCCATACGCTCACCTATGACCGCGAAAAGCTTGCTCGTTTAGGTCCCGGCCCACACTCGAGCGCTGAATATGGGCAGGCGCCGGACGACACGGAGGCTTTTGGCCTCACGTTTTCCGATCCTGCGGCCGCACGCACGTTTGAGTTGGCTCTCAAGGATGCAGTGGTTGCGGCAAAGTCAAAGACGGCGCGCCAATAGCTTAAAGTGTTGCCAAAATAGAAAAATTACAGAACGGCGTAATCGGGAATTTACAGAGCGAAAAAATCAAGCGGCGATTTCCATTTGGAAATCGCCGCTTGGTGTTTGCGCGCAGAAGCGGACACTAGACGGTGTAGGTGGAGGAGGAGACGCGGCCACCCTTGCCGGTCCAGTTGGTGTGGAAGAACTGGCCGCGGGGCTGGTCGATGCGCTCGTAGGTGTGGGCGCCGAAGTAGTCGCGCTGTGCCTGAAGTAGATTCTGCGGCAGGCGTGCGGTGCGGTAGCCGTCAAAGAAGGCCAGAGCGGTGGCAAACGCCGGAGTGGGCACGCCCAGCTTGACCGCGGCGATGACCGCCTTGCGCCAGGAGGCCTGGTACTTGTTGACGGCGCGCGAGAAGAACTTGTCGAGGAGCAGATTGTCGAGATTCTTCTTTTTGTCGAAGGCCACTTTGATGTTGCCGAGGAAGGCGCTGCGGATGATGCATCCACCGCGCCACATCAGGGCAATGCCGCCCATGTTCAGGTTCCAGCCGTTCTCTTTCGCGGCGGCTTTAAGCAACATGTAACCCTGCGCGTAGGAGATGATCTTGGAGCAATAGAGAGCACGGCGCACATTTTCGATGAATGCAGCGCGGTCGCCCACGGCAGGCTTTGCTTTGGGTCCCTTGAGGGCTTTGGAGGCGGCGACGCGCTCATCCTTGAGCGCAGACAGGCAGCGCGCAAAGACCGACTCGCCGATGAGGGTGACGGGCTGGCCGGTGTCGAGGGCGCTGATGACCGTCCATTTGCCGGTGCCCTTCTGGCCGGCGGTGTCGAGAATCTTGTCGACGAGTGGCTGACCGTCTTCATCCTTCTTGGCAAAGATGTCGCGGGAGATTTCGATAAGGTAGCTGTCGAGCTCGCCCTTGTTCCACTCGGCGAAGACGTCGTGGAGCTCGTCGGGGGTGAGGCCGAGGCCGCGCTGCAACAGGTCGTAGGCCTCGCAGATGAGCTGCATATCGCCGTATTCGATGCCGTTGTGGACCATCTTCACGAAGTGGCCTGCGCCGTCTTCGCCGACCCAGTCGCAGCAGGGGGTCCCGTCCTCGACCTTCGCGGCGATGGCCTGGAATATCGGCTTGACGTGGGGCCATGCGGCAGGATTGCCGCCGGGCATGATGGAAGGTCCGCGGCGCGCGCCTTCTTCGCCTCCAGAGACGCCGGTGCCGATGAAGAGGATTCCCTTGGCGGCCAGAGCCTTGGTGCGGCGGTTGGAGTCGGTATAGAGCGAGTTGCCGCCGTCGATAATGATGTCGCCGGCTTCGAGAGTCGGCAAGATGTGGTCGATCATCTGGTCAACCGTGTCGCCGGCCTTCACCATCAGCATCACGCGGCGTGGCCGCTTCAGCAGGCTGGCGAGCTCCTCGACGGAGTGCGCGCCGACTACCTGGGTTCCCTTGGCTTCATTGGCGATGAAGTCGTCGACCTTTGAGACGGTGCGGTTGAAGACGGCAACCTTGAATCCGTGGTCGTTCATGTTGAGGACAAGATTTTGTCCCATGACGGCAAGGCCGATGAGGCCGATATCACACACTGGTTCTGACATACGCTCTCCAAGAGATGAATTTTATCATTGCGAATGGTGGGACTTTCTCTGATTATACGTTAGTGGTCTGACCAGCCAGAAGCGCGGATGCGAATGGGCCCTCAGGGGCCAAAGCCCACATCATTTTGCGGCACTTACGGCAAGACTGAAGTGGTGCCCAGGTTGATGAAAAACCCACAGCCTTGAAAGGGCACGGATTTATCCGTGCCACAAGTCCCGCAATATCTGGCCGGCTTTAGCCGCTGGGGGATGGTCTCAAGCTTTGTTAGCAGTCTGGGCACGACTGAAGTCGTGCCCTTTCAAACCGGTGCAACAACGGGAGTTTTTCCGCAGCCTGTGAAGGCCCGTGCTCCCTCCGTTTCTGTCCACGACTTCGACCTTCGTTTTCTCTCCGCATCTTCGATCTCCATTTCTCTCCGCGTCAGATGGAGATGCCGGCGGAGCGGTAGATCTGGGTGATGTAGCGCATGTCGCGCAGGCCCTCTTCGCCGGGGCTTTGGGGCTCGAGATTGTTGAGGACGCAGTTGGAGAAGTGCTCAGCTTCGGCCTGGAAGTGGGAGGGGTCGCGGGCCGGGTTGAGCTCGTCGAGTTTTGTGCCGGAGAATTCGGCGCGCAGGTGAAGGCCCTCGTAGACGAAGGCCTGGTCGACTTGCAGCCAACCCTTGGATCCGTAGACACGGAAGTAGCCGCCCATGTTGGCGCCGTAGGTTGTGGTGCAACTGGCGAGGATGCCGGAGGGAAACTTCATGGACCAGGCGACGTTTTCTTCGACCTCGTTGAAGCGGCCGTCGTTGTCGAGGACGGAGGCCCAGGCGGCGATGTCGGAGGGCTCCTCGCCGGTGAGATAGCGGCATGCGTTGAGTGAATAGATGCCGACGTCGAAGAGAGGGCCGCCCCCGGCAAGTTTCTTGCTGAGGCGCCACTCGCCGCGAGCGATGTTGAAGCCGAAGGGGCTTTCGATGGCCTGGACCTGTCCCAGCGCGCCGTCGCGAATGAGCTTGACGGCCTTGAGGTTGGTGGGCTCGTAGTGGCAGCGATAGGCAATCATCAGCTTGACGTTGGCAGCCTTGCAGGCGGCGATCATGGCCTCGGCTTCGGCAACATTGGTGGACATTGGCTTTTCGCAAAGGACGTGCTTGCCGGCCTTGGCGGCGCGGATGGTGTACTCGGCGTGCATGGAGTTGGGGAGCGCGACATAGACGGCGTCGATGGCGGGGTTATGCGCGATCTCGTCGAAGTTTTCGTAGTTGTAGATGGAGCCGGGCGGGACTCCGTATTGGGCTGCGATTCCATCGGCCTTGTCGCGATGGCCGCTGACCAGGCCGGTGATGCAGGAGTTGGTGGTGGGGAGCGCGCCGCGCAGGAAGTGGCCGGCAATGCGGCCCAGGCCGATGACGGCATAGCCTATTTTGCGCGGGGACGATTGGGCGTTGAGAGCGGGCGCGAAGCGCGCGGCCAGTCCAATGGCGCCGAGGCGGGCGAATTCTCTGCGGGTGAGATTCATGGCGGTGAGCTGTTCCTCTCGTGGGGTTGGTTGCCGACGTTCCCACTATAGAGGGCCGAGGGCGGTGGTGGCGCGATGTTTGAGATCCCACCCCAATCTGCGATAAAGCCGCAGAATGGATGGGCATCCAGGAAGAGATTTGTAAGTCGCGGGAGGAGCGGGCTAGGATTGCGTCCATGAAAACTCTGATTCTGAACGGCCAGCCGTTGACGCTGGCGGAGATTGAGGCTGTTTCGCTGGACGGCTGCGCGGTGGAGATTGCAGCCGCGGCTTTGGATCGAGTGGCGGCGAGCCGGGCGCTGATTGAGGAGATTCTGGCGGCGGGCGAGACGGTGTACGGCGTGAACACGGGGTTCGGGAAGCTGTCGGACGTGGGGATTCCGCCGGAGAGCCTGGCGGAGTTGCAGACGAACCTGGTGCGCAGCCACGCGGGCGGAGTGGGGAAGCCGCTGTCGGCGGGCGAGTCGCGGGCGATGCTGCTGCTGCGGGCGAATGTGCTGGCCAAGGGGCTGAGCGGATGCAGGGCGGCGGTTCCGGAGTTGCTGGTGGCGCTGCTGAATGCGGGAGTGAGCCCCGTGATTCCAGAGAAGGGGTCGGTGGGGGCGAGCGGGGACCTGGCTCCGCTGGCGCACCTGGCGCTGGTGGTCATCGGCGAAGGAGAGGCGTTTTACAAGGGCGAGCGAATGGCGGGCGGCGAGGCGCTGCGGCGGGCGGGGTTGCAGCCATTGGCGCTGGCGGCCAAGGAGGGACTGGCGCTGCTGAATGGGACGCAGGCGATGACGGCCGTGGGCGCTCTGGCGGTGGCGCGGGCGCGGCGCGTGGTGCGGCTGGCGGACCTGGCAGGAGCGATGTCGCTGGAGGCGCTGATGGGGACACCGGCGGCGTTTGACGCCCGCATTCAGGCGGCAAGGCCGCATGCGGGGCAAATTGCGGCCGCGGCGCACCTGGTGTGGCTTATGCAGGAGTCGGAGATTCGCGAGGCGCATCGAGAGCACGACACGCGGGTGCAGGATGCGTATTGCCTGCGCTGCATGCCGCAGGTGCATGGCGCTGTGCGGGGGGTGCTTGATCATGTGGCCGGCGTGATGGAAGTAGAGGCTGGGTCGGCTACGGATAATCCGCTGGTATTTCCGAAAGACCCCTCCGAAACGCCAAGCCGCGGAGCGGTGCTATCGGGGGGGAATTTTCATGGGGCGCCGCTGGCTTACGCGTTTGACTACGCGGCGCTGGCGCTGGCCGACCTCGCCGGGATGATGGAGCGGCGGATCGACCGGCTGTTGAACCCCGATATCAACGAGGGGCTGCCCCCGTTTCTGTCGCCGCATGCGGGGCTATCCTCGGGATTCATGATTGCGCAGATTGTGGCGGCGGCGTTGATTAATGAGTGCCAGGTGCTCGCCTCACCTGCATCGACAGGGAGCATTCCCACGAGCGGAGGAAAAGAGGACCACGTTTCGATGGGGATGACGGGGGCGCTGAAACTGCGGCAGATTGTCGAAAATGCGGAGCGGATTGTGGGAATCGAGCTCATGTGCGCGGTGCAGGGGGTGGAGTTTCGCAGGCCGTTGAAGCCGAGCCGTGAGATTGGGCTTGCATGCGGGGTGGTAAGGGAGATTGTGCCGCGGCTGGAGGCGGATCGGGTGCTGGGGCCGGAGATTGAGGCGATGGCCAGGGCGGTACGGCAGGGGAGATTTGAGGCTTGGTGCGGATGAGACCGCGGCCTACTTCACGCTGAGGTCGCCGTCGACGTCCACCACGAGGGTATCGTCGGTGATCTGGACGGAGTGGATCTTGAGGCGGTCGAGGGTGACCTTGTAGCCGGAAGTTGCGGTGGAACCTTCGAGAGCCTGGCGCAGGAGATCGGCAGCATTGACCTTCATTTTGGAAGGGACCTGCCGGCTGAGGAAGGGGTTGAGCAGGAAATTCAACTCCTTCTGGTCGGAAACGCGGTCGAGGCGGGCGTCGCGAAAGCCGATGGTCTCACCCTCGGCATCCGGCGCGAGGGACACCTCGGCAGGAACCGAAAGCGATAGGCCGAGGCAGGCGCCTCCGACGGCTTTGCCAAGGCGGGAATGGGTCTTGACGCGGACGACGATCCGGTCCTGGATAAAAGTGAGCTTGGGTTCCTCGGCATATGTGAAACAGGGAGACTGCGGGCTTCCCTTGAGATAGTAGCGGCCGTTGGGGCCGGAGAAGAGCTGCTGCTTCAGGGTGCGCTCGATGGCGTCGCGGCTGACGCGCATTTCCACTGCGCTCGAAGGGGCTGGAGAGACCAAGGCCAGGAAGGCAATCAGGATCGTCGAGCTGACAGTAAAAGAGCGCATGAATGTTGTCATAAGAGTATCGTGTCACCGGCAGGCGGTCCGATGCCAGTCTGGTGTGCAAAAATGCACAAGAGTTGGGCAGTGCTGTTGAGGGGTGGCCAATTAATTCTTGTTAAATTAGGCAGATAAGGGGTTACGCTGGTTCGGTTGCAAATCGGACTTTATTGGCCAGTAAACGCATTTTCCTATTGATTTTTAGAGAGAAAATCCTTAAAATAGGAACGTATTGATTCCTCCGGTCTCCTAGGAGCTCCCCACTCCGCTTCGGAGGATTGACTCACATGTCACACCTCATCTAAGGACAAAAAATCGATGGCAAAGCGTCGTGGAAATCCTAATTGGGGCAAGCCGGAGCCCATCGGCCCGGTTGTGCCTACTGTCACCTCCTTCGAACAGATAGTGAAGGAGTTCAAGCTGCCCCCAGATCAGTACATTCGTTCCACCCGCTTGCGGGAGTGGGCGCGGCGTAACAAGAATTCAAAGTATATTCCTGAGGCGCTTCTCGAGGCTTGGGGATTCGAGATTGAATCGACGTTGTAGGCCGTTTTTGAGGTTTTTCTGACAAAAGCGCTGTCCTCGGGCAGCGCTTTTGCTGTTTGGGGGTTTTTCAACATCACCGGAAGGTGGTTGGGATTCGATCAAGCCGAGGAAAATCTGGCGCTGACCAGAACAGAGAATCCCAAGCCCCTGAGCCGCGGCGAGGGGGCGCCTGGACCGAATTTTTGTGCTTGACATGCTGTTATCAGTTCGTGCTAGCTTACCGTAAGTGGACGCTTACCTTCAAGCCGGACTCGATGCCCTCGGGGACTCCACCCGCATGGCCATCTTCCAAACGCTCTCTGACGGCCCGATGGCCGTGAACGAACTGGCCCGGACACTTCCCGTGACCCGTCCCGCGGTCTCCCAGCATCTTCGTGTACTCAAAGACGCAGGCCTGGTTACCGACAGCCGGGCGGGAACTCGCCGGCTCTACCAGCTGAATCCGGAGGGTATTGCCCGCCTGCGCGCTCACTTCGACCAGGTCTGGGAGACTGCCCTGAGCGCATTTCACAAGTCAGTGGAACAAAGCCCCAGCGGAGGAACCGATGTCACAGACCAGAGAAGCAGCCATCGTCCGTAGAAACGTGCGCGTCAAGGCTCCGATCGAGCGCGCTTTTTCCGTCTTCGTGGAGCAGATGGAGACATGGTGGCCCCCGCACCATCACATCGGCGCCCAGCCCTTCAAAGCCATCTTTGTTGAGCCGCGAAGCGGAGGCCGATGGTACGAGTGCGATGCCCAGGGGACGCAGTGCGACTGGGGGACTGTGCTGGCCTGGGACCCGCCACAAAAGGTGACGCTCTCATGGCACCTGGGCCCGGACTGGAAGTTTAATCCCGATCTGGCCAAGTCGAGCGAAGTCGAAATCCGATTCAAGCCGGAGGGAACAGAGACGCTCGTGGAGTTGGAACATCGCGGACTCGAGCGCCACGGCGAGGGATACGAGCAGCTTCGCGTTGCCCTGGAAAGCCCCGATGCGTGGTCGGCAACACTGGCGGCATTCGCCAAAGCGACGGACAGCGCTCATCTGCGAGAAAGGGAAGGATCTCGATGAAGCCGGCAATCTTGCTGCGCATTGCATCGGTACTGGCGATTGTTCATGCGGTACTGCACACCATCGGCGGCGTATTCGGCAAACCAGACCCGGGCGCCGGAGAGACCGCCTTCGCCGCAATGCAAGCGAACCACTTCCTGGTGATGGGCCTGACCAGATCGTACGCGGACTTCTACTGGGGAATGGGCCTGGCCGTCACGGTTTTTCTGACTGCGGAAGGGATCATCTTCTGGCAGCTCGGTGCGCTGGCGAAGACCCAAGCCCACCGACTGCGCCCGACCCTGGCGACATTCCTCGTCGCGTATCTTGCTCTCGCGGTAAATTCCTGCCTGTACTTCTTCTGGGCCCCGGTGGTGACCGAGGTGTTGATTGGGATTTGCCTTGGTTTGGCTATTGTCAGCGCCAAACCGGCGCCCGTCGCCTGACGCAGGTCGCGAACCCGCTCCGGAGATTGAATGGTTTGCAGGAGTGGCCGCGGCGTAACAAGAACTCGAAGTATATCCCTGAGGCGCTTCTCGAGGCCTGGGGATTCGAGATCGATTCGACATTGCCGGCCTTCTTTGGTTTCCTTCTCCCAATTGTGGCGTTTCTGGGATGGGACTGAACGGCCAACGAAGTACCGGCAGGCTTAGGGCATTTTTGGTTTTACCGTAGACCGGTTTTGAAAGGGCACGGCTTTAGCCGTGCCGCAAAGTTCCAATGAAATCAATGGGCTTTAGCCCCTGAGGGAAAGCCCTACGGTCTACACCATT
>Ga0181516_10001496_pt1 | contig 17816 bp, 13 predicted proteins | sample PEATcosm2014_Bin_25_FD_121104 | JGI IMG/M metagenome (GOLD analysis project Ga0181516, IMG submission 121104) | Peatland microbial communities from MTU Mesocosm Facility, Houghton, MI, USA - PEATcosm2014_Bin01_10_metaG | ecosystem: Environmental > Terrestrial > Soil > Wetlands > Peat | place... | reverse complement strand
TAGGTTTGAATCGCGCCGTTAAGCTTCTGAAGCAAGCCTGTCAATTGGCAGAGCGGATGGGGATGTGCGCCGTGACTTTGGTGCCGTGTCCGGGCTCGCTGGCGATTTCAACACGGCCGCCGTGCAATTCCACGATGCTCTTGACGATGGCCAGACCCAGCCCGGTGCCTCCGGAAACCTGGGAGCGCGACGAGTCGACACGATAGAAGCGATCGAAGACCCTGGGCAGCGCTTCGGCGGGAATCCCAATGCCGGTATCGGAGATCTCGATTCGAATTGTCGTTGGGCTGGCGCTTGTCTCCAGAACAACCGCACCGCCCGACGGCGTGTGTGCCAGCGCATTCGAGACCAGGTTGCCAACGGCTCTTTGCATAAGCGTTCGGTCCAGTTCGCCTACGACAGAGTCGCCGCCGACAGCGGTGGCAAGCGAGACGCCGCGGTCGCCGGCCCAAGCCTCGTAATACTCACGGACGCCGCTGAGTAACTCACCCACATCCACAGGCTCAGGGCGCACATGTGTCATTGGGCTCTCCGCTCGTCCCAGGAAAAGCAGGTCGCCAATGAGGTCGGAGAGCCGTACGGCTTCTTCCAGGCAGGACTCGATCACTTCGCGGTATTCGCCGGCGCTGCGCACGCGGGCCAGGGAAACTTCGGCTTCGCCGCGTATGTTGTTTACCGGTGTACGCAAGTCGTGCGCGATGTCGGTGGAGAATCGCGAGATACGGTCGAAGGACTCCTCCAGCCGGTCAAGCATCTGGTTAAACGTCTGGGCCAGAGATGCCAATTCGGACGGATATCCCTCGGCATGAATGCGCTCCTGCAGGTTGGTTGAAGTGATGTGGCGTGCCGTGGTCGCCATCTCCTGCACGGGACGGATGCCGTGGCGTGCAATCCGGTAACCGACGAATGGAAAGATGGCGAAGGTGGCCAGCAGCGTAGTCCAGAACCAGAAGCGAACACGCGCCAGCAGCGCCTCTTTCTGCGAGATATCGACGGCAATCTGGACGGTGTCGGCTTGCCTGCCGGACGCGCCGACCAGCGCCGAGATACTGGTGGCACGGAAGGCGTTGCCATGGCGGCCTGTTATCCGCACGGCGTGGCCCGGGCGGCTGCCTGTTTGCTTTCCCAGTTTCTCAAGGTCCAGTTGGTCTACCATGCCGGGGGTAATCAGCAACTGTCTGTTTCGATTGTCCAGCACACGGATATAGAACTGCTCGTATTGCCGCGCCGCCGATTCCAGTTCCACTTCTTCCCGCAGCCCATCCTCGTCGTCGGGTCTCTCCCGCAACATCGCCCGCAGCACATTTGCCTTGTCGGCGAGAAACAGATCGGTGCTCTTATCCAGTTCACTCACAAGCACCAGGTAAAGACCGACGATGGAGAAGAAGACCAGGAACAAGCCGGCCAGCGCGTAGGCGGCTGTCAAGCGGAAGGCCAAACTCCTCCACAGTCGCGGGATGGCGGCGATGCTATTGACCCGATTCCACAATCGTGGGTCCCTTTCTTGACTCGATGGATACAGCGCTTGATAAAGGAAACCGCCGCATGGGCGCGGCGGTCTCGAAGGACAACAATTTGTGAGCCGCTCTATTCGTATTCAAGGACGTAGCCGGCGCCGCGCACGGTGTGGATCAGCTTGAAGGGGAAAGGGTCGTCCACCTTGCTGCGCAACCTGCGCACATTCACGTCCACGACATTGGTGTCGCTATCGAAGTTCATGTCCCACACGGCTTCGGCAATCTGGGTTCGCGAGAGCACTTCACCCGTGCGCCGAGCCAGGAGCGACAAAAGAAGAAACTCCTTGAAGGTGAGATCGAGCCGCTGTCCTGCACGGGTGGCGCGCTGGCGCAGCAGGTCGATTTCCAAATCGGCCAGGCGCAGCTTCTCTTGCACGCGCGGCGGTCCGCGGCGCAACAGCGATCGCACGCGGGCCAGCAATTCGGAAAAGGCGAATGGCTTGACCAGATAGTCGTCGGCGCCCAGTTCGAAACCACGCACACGTTCGTGCACGGCATCGCGAGCAGTGAGGATCAGGACCAGCGCTCGGCGGCCCTCCTGGCGAAGCCGGGTGAGGATCTGCCATCCGTCCAACCCCGGCAGCATCACGTCGAGAATGACGAGATCGAATTCGAATTCCCGGGACAGGTGCAGGCCATCCAATCCGTCCCCGGCCACGTCGACAACAAAACCCGCCTCGCCCAGGCCCTTCTGCAGAAACTTGGCGGTCTTGGCTTCATCTTCGATCACTAAGATCTTCACGGTATGCGACCTCTTGTGCTTCAGGGTTGCGGAGTTTCCCGCAGGTAAATGAGCGTCTGTTTTGCGGCAACGCCCGGAGGCGCATCGAGGAACTCGCGGACCCGCTCGAGCACTGTGCCATTCTCGCGAAGAGTCCACGTCTCCTTGGAATTAAGGATGCGTCCGTCTTCGTGCTCTTCAATGGAGAAGACGAGACTCTGCTCGGCCCAGACAATGGATGTGTGAAACTCATCCCCGTCAGCCCCGGTTGTGATGGCGACCTTGCCATCGGTGCTGTACTTCTGGAGCGCGTGCCGGGAGCCGTGCGCGATCGTGGTTTCCACCGTGAGTTCTGGGTCGCGCTGCTCGATGTGCAGCTTCACATCGCTGTTGCGTTTGGGCTGGCTGCGCTCGTTGTCCTGCTTCCACATGCCGGAGAAATCCGCCGGCGCCTGTGCCCGCACGGCGGCGGGAAGAGCGCAAAGCACGAAAAGAAAAACGATGCCAGGCAGGCGATGCGCTTCCCGATAAACAGAGTTTTTGGGCTTTCTCATGCGTCTTTCACTTTCCATCCGCGAAGCGGCCGTGGTGGCCGCTTCGCGGATCTGTTACCGGTCGTCAGAATTCCAGGCGGAGCGCGAACTGCATCTCACGCGGCGTTCCCGAGCCCACCGGGGTAATCGGCGAAACGATGCTCGTGTTCAGGTTCACGGTGTTCACGATGCTGCCGAATCCACTGGTATTCGACGGGCTGAAAGTGGCCTGCGGCTGGCCGAGTTGCGGGTGATTGAAGATGTTGTAGAACTCCGAGCGGAATTCAATCCGTCCGAGTTCCCCCAGTGAGATCGTCTTGGCGGCGCCCATATCCATCTGCCAGGTGCCCGGCCCGCGCACCAGGTTGCGCGGCGCTGTGCCGAACTCCCCGGCCGGAGCTGCAAAAGCCGCTGGATTGATCCACTCTGCAACGCTCCTGCCCCCTGGCGGAGTCAGCGACACGCCCGCGACCCGGTCGGGACGCTGCGTGCCCGAGTTTCCATCGAGCGCGGTATAACTGCTGGGCAAGAGCACATTGACCGGAAACCCGGTGCGGGCCAGCGCCGTGGTGGTCATTTCCCAACCGCCCGCAATGGCGTTGACCATGCCGCGCTGATTCAGCATCGGCTTGCCTGCTCCGAATGGAAGCTGATAAACCAGGTTGCCATTGATCACGTGACGGGCGTCCCAGGCTCCGCTGGCACGATCGCAGGCCAGGCAAAGCGCATTCTGCGGCGATATCTCGTCGCCATCGCCGCTGCCGTTGGAGCCGTTGTCGATTTCGTGCGAATACATGTAATTGGCGGCCACCAGGAGCCCGTGCGAGAACGGCCGTCGCAATGCCAGGGAGAGACCGCTGTAAGAACTCATGCCGACCGAACCGCGCCAGCCGATAGCGGGAGCAAAGGCCGGAAATTGCGCAATTCCCGTGACCGGATTGGCAAGGTTGACCACGTTGGTGTCAAGCAGATGCACCCCGTGGCTTCCCAGGTACGAGACCGTGCTCACGAATTTCGAAGGCAACTCGCGCTGCACAGAAAAGTCCCACTGCTCAACGTACGAGTCCTTGCGGTCCCGCTGCTCGGCATTGGCCGAGATGGTTCCGGGCCCGGTGATGTACGGGTCAACCGGATAGGTCAGTTGCAGGCTCTTGGTGGTCTTTACCGCGTAGGAGGGTACTTCGTTCTTGGCGGGGAGGTTTTGATCGTCGAGCTGGCCGTCTTCGTGGTAGATTCCGAATCCGGCGCGAACCACCGTTTTTCCGCCCAGGTCAGGCGACCAGGCCGCGCCGACGCGTGGATCGAAATCCCCGTAGTTCTGATTGCCAAAGCTCGCGCCTACGCCGCAGAATCCCTGAGCGCCGCAGGTATCGAAATCGAATGGGTTGGCCTTTCCGTTTACCTCGTCGAAGACCTGAAAGACGGTGTACCGCACGCCCAGGTTGAGGGTTAGATTGGGCCGCATTTTGAACTCGTCCTGGGCGTAACCGAAGACGTCGTTCTTGCGCAGGCCGTTGACGGGCAGCGCGCCGGTCAGGCTGGCTTTGCTCACCTGATTCGCCGCTAGTTTTTCCACCGTGGAGAATGTGACTTTTCCGTGCTCCCCGTATTCCTGGTTCAACTGGATGTAGCGGAATTCCGCTCCGGCTTTGAAGGTTTGCCGGCCGTGAATCCAGGTCAGGTTGTCGATCCCCGAAAACGTGTTGCCCACATAAATGCTGTCGTAGTTGTAGTTCTGGGTGACGAATCCCGGTCCGAGACCCGTGGCAATCGCGATCTGATAAATTGCGCCGGAGTCGCTGTGGTTGTAGCTGTTGGAAGTGGCGCGATTGAACCCGAGTTTGGCTTCGTTCGCCAGCCGGGTGCTGAAGATGTGCAGCAATTCGAGCGCGCCGTTGACGGGCGTGGACACCTTCTGCTGCAGGTCCGTCGCGGCCGCCGACAGCGGCTGTGTATCGACCGAGCGATCGTAATTGAAGCGCATGAAGGCGGTTGTCTTCGTGGAAAAATGCTGGTCGAGCCGCATCATCGCCGAGCTTTCGTTCACCACCTGCGTGCAGGCGCAGGTTAAAAGGTCTATGTTCGGATCGCTGGTTGGCGCCAGCGTTGTCCTGGGGCCGGCTCCCGGGTAGGCCTTTATGAGCGCGTAGACCGGCGATCCGTTCGGGACGGTCGCAATCAGGGCCGGGCTAGGGACGTCGCCGCTTACCGGGTAACCCCAGTTTTGCCGGTACGCTTCCGAGGCGAGAAAGAAAAACGTCTTGTCGCGCACCACCGGGCCGCCGAGCGATCCGCCGAATTGATTGAGGCGAAGCGGTTGTTGCTGTTCGCCGTTGGAGGCCCATTCAGGCTGCGGGGCGTCGAAGTAATCGTTGCGCAGATACTCGAAGAGGCGGCCGTGAAAGCGGTTGGAGCCGGAGGACGAGGTTACGTCCAATTGAGCACCGCCGGTGGCGCCTTCCTCGGGAGTCGTCAACAGTGAATCGACGCGAAACTCCTGGATCGCGTCCAGCGGAATCGCCAGCCGCACCCAGGCGCGCTGTGTCTGATTCACCACGTTCGTCGCATCGACCCCGTCATAGGTGAAGTTGCTGTCGTCCAGGCCCCTTCCGGCAAACCGGATCGACCGCTGGTTGCTGCCCCCGGTGTCGATGGCGCCGGGAACGAATGCCGTCAATTCCGACCAGTTGCGGCCATTCAGCGGCAGTTCGTCGGCTTCGGTTCTTTCGATCAGGCCCGTCACAGCGCTGGAGTTGCGGTCCATGAGCGCAGAACTGGCTGACACCTCGACACGCTCGTCGCCGCCCGCCACCTGCAGGGTTGCGTTGAGCGTGCGCGTCCGCCCCATCACTTGTTCCACATCGAGGAATTGCTGCGTTCTGAAGCCAGCATGTTCAAAGGTGACTGTGTAAGTGCCCACCTGCAATTCAGGAATGCTGTAGTTCCCGCTGGCATCGGACACCGTCTCGCGCCGCAGGCCGGTGGCGTTCTCGACCGCCGATACGTGGGCTTGCGCCATCATGCGGCCCGAGGCGTCGACCACGGCGCCGCTCAATTCACTGCGATCCACCTGGGCGAAACTTCGAGGGACGAGGCTGAAGAACAACAAGGCCGGCATGGAAAAGGTGAGGACTTTGGAGAGTAGTCTGTTCGTGCGCATCTTGGCCTCTCGAAAAGCGATTTGTACTGTGGGAGGGTGGGAAAGGGAAGACAAGTTTCGTCTGCCTTCAAGCAACTTGAAGACCACTACAATCATGCGGCAAACTGCAGGCCTGAGTCCTCAAGGCTTTGGTCGAAGAACGTGTCGGGCGTAGCGGCAATTGGCCGCTTCCCGGCCCCTGACTCATGGGGACTTGACCTCCAGGCGCGCCTGAGTGAATCTGGAAACTGCCGCGCATGCAAGGTCTTCCGTCGCAGGCCCCTCTTATCGAGGATGAAAGCCAAAAGTCGCTTATTGAGCGATAACTAGCCTGCGCCATCAGGTTTACTCGTGAAGATTGATTGTTGTTCAAGTTCAAGTGAATTTCCAGTCAATCGGGATCTTAGTCATCTTCCTGTCAGGTTGGCTGCGATGGGCCGGCTGTTTGACTCGACTCGAAGGTTGAATCTCTTCCGCGTAATCCGAGTTGCTTGCCGGCCTGTTCTCAAGGCAAAGAAGGTTGGATGCGGGAATTAGATCTTGCCCACGCAGCGGCGACGGTCGTCACTTCGTTCATGACAACGGAGGTTGAACTCAGGTTGGCGCACGATCCTAGCGCCGTCATCAGGGCCAGATTTGCGTTTGGAGGATTGGCGCCTGTCTTGCACCCGATTGCCACCCGGTACATCTGGGTCGTGCTTTGCGGGCAGTTATAGCCGGCGACAAGAGCGAACTTGCCGACGAAGGCCTGGCGCAAGCGAAAGCGAGGTACATCAGCCCCTGGGTTGAGAGCCCCAGTGCAGCGCATGCGCCATGGCTGGCCATGCGACTGCAGGGCGGAGGTGTGTGGTCTGTTTGCGATGGGCAAAACAGTGGTCGCGAGCAATGAAGGCGCCGAGGCGGATCACCCCGGGCCTTCGTGCGTTGGCAAGACCTGGTTAGTTTGCGGCGACGACCAAAGCGGCCTTGGCGGCCTTCTTCTTTTCCCGTCTCACCTTGGCCCAACGCTTTTGCTGAGCAGCGGCGATCCGGGCTCTGCCCTCGTCGCTCATGCCGCCACGAACTGCCTTCTTGACGGGCGCCTTTGTTCCTTTAACGGTCTTGGTTGCGATGACGCTTGCCATGGGCGCGACAGCCTCGCCCTTCAAACACAATACGCGTGCTTTCTGCAAGGCCTTGATGCCGCGATCGATTTCAGCAATTAGTTGTTTCGTGCTCATTCAAATCCCCCCTTATGAGTTTACATGACATACGGAGATGTTACACAAGCACGTAATCCGCGAACCAAGGCGAGCCCCTCGATCGGAGCCAAGCCGTTCCATTCCGGGAGCCGATTATGGTGTTAAGAGCCTCTGCGCTTCGATGACGACTTGCGAGATTTTTCCCGCTCGCTCTGCGCGCGCTCCGCAAGAATATGTTTCGCCTTTTCGAGTTCCGACTTTCGCGAGGGATCCAGATCCTTTCCGGCGCGATTTATATAGAAGGTCAGCATGCGCATTCCAGAACCTGGGCCCTTCGGAGAAACCCTCTTCGATGCAAGTTCCTTGGCGATGGTCTCCGCGTCCTTTGTAAAAAGCCCCGGCGGAGGATGGGTGGAATCCGTGGTAACTTTCCCGCTCCACTTGCGCTGCCTGGTTGGCATAATCCCTCCTTGTCACGCGCCGTTTCACGCCGAAGAACTAAGGCGCAACCGCGCCGCAATCCTTAGCCCTGGGCTACCGCGCCCACGCACTCCGTCAGTGGCGTTTGAAGTACTGCACTTCGCGTTCGTGCTGCTTTGCCTGATCGAGCGTTGAGAATGTTCCCAGGTTGCGGCGCTTGCCGGTCGCAGGATCCTTCTTCCTGGAATACAGCCGGAATTCTCCGTTCTTGAGCTTGCGAATCATAAATCCCCCTTCTGCCAAATACATTGGTTCAGAGCCTCATGCATCCTATACAAGGCCCTTGCTTCGAATACGAGCGTAGGATGCTTTCCTCCACGTGCGAGTTTTCCTAGATCCCTGCGCCACCCAGCCACTCGCGATTGAAGGACGGCCCTTCATACAACGTCCTGCGAGAGTTAGCCATCAAAACCGAGGTCGCGCGATGTGGGTTCCCGAGAATTGCCGCGCGTAATTCCAAGAACGCAACTTCCGCGGAGGAGCCGATGGTCGGTCGTCCATATTGGTCCGGTCAACTCAAAGTGTCGCTGGTCTCCTTCGGCATCCAGTTGTTTCCCGCAACTACATCTTCCACGGGTGTCGCTTTTCATCAGATCGATCGCACAACGAACCAACGCGTACGTCATTTAAAAGTGGTTGGCGACAACGAACCGATTGAGAACGCGGACATCGTGAAGGGTTACGAATACAGCAAGGGGAAGTATCTTGTTGTGGAGCCCGAGGAAATCAAAAAGCTGCGCGTAGAGACCTTGAGCGTTGTCGAACTCACGCAGTTCATCGATGCGCACGAGCTTTCTCCAGCTTTGTATGAGAAGCCCTATTTTGTGGTGCCGGAACAGAAGGAATCGGTGGACGCTTTTGCGGTGGTCCGAGCGGCCATGGCACAGGCGAACAAGATCGGCATCGGCGAGATCGCCTTCGGCGGGCGCGAACACCTCATCGCCATCGCCGTTCCGCCCGAGCCGAACTCCCGCGGCATGATGGCCTACACGCTTCGCTATGCCGAGGAGATGCGCGATAGCGACGAGTACTTCTCTGACATTCAGGAAGCGAAGATCGACAAGCGCGAACTCGCGCTGGCCAATGAATTGATTCGCGCTCACTCCGCCCCGTTCGAGCACGCCGCCTTCAAAGACGATTACGAAGCGGCCTTGCGCAAACTGATCGAGGCCAAGCAAGCAAACGTTCCACTGCCTGTTGAAACAGAGAGGATCGAACGCCCCAAGGTGGTCAGCCTCATGGATGCGTTGCGTCGCAGTGTGAGCCAGAGCAAACAGGATGCAGACCGGCGGCCGGCGCGTGCGCAGGCTCCCAAAAAAGGCCCTGTGTCGGTCAAGGCGGGCAAGCGCGCTCATCGCGCCGCGTAAGGATGGCCATGACACAAAAGAGTGCGGCCCGCGCCGCCAGCCTGGTTGAGAAGCAGCTTGCGCGCTATCGGGCGATGCGCGATTTTCACATCACGGCCGAGCCGCGCGGTGGAACTGCGCCATCCCAATCCACTACCCACCCTTTCGTAGTACAAAAGCATGCGGCGACGCGACTCCATTACGATTTCCGGCTCGGCTGGAATGGCGTGCTGAAGAGTTGGGCGGTCGCCAAAGGACCCAGTTACTTTCCGGGCGACAAGCGATTGGCCGTACAGGTAGAAGATCACCCAATGGAATACGGCGGTTTTGAAGGCACGATTCCGAAAGGCGAGTACGGCGGCGGCACGGTAATGGTGTGGGACTTCGGAGACTGGGAACCGCAAGGCGACGTGGACAAAGGGCTTGCGGAAGGTCACCTCAAGTTCACCTTGCGCGGCGCCAGGCTGCACGGTGCTTGGGCGCTCATCCGCATGCAGGGCAAGGCCGCTCGCGCAGACAAGCCGAACTGGCTGCTGATCAAGGAAAAGGACGAGTTTGCGGGTGCCGAGCAAGCGCCGGCGATCACCGACGAAGCGCCCAACAGCGCGCTGACTCACCGCACCATGGAGCAGATTGCCAACAGTGGCGATCATGTGTGGGGAAGCAAGCACGCAGATGATCACCCGCCTGCTGACCGCAACGGTTCGGCAGTTGTTACAGCAAATGGCAGGCGGAAAGTTACCCCGGCGAAAGAACAAACGGCTTTGGCAGCACACCTCAAGTCCTTGCCTCGGGAATCCTTCCCGGGTTTCATTCAGCCGCAACTGGCGCAACAGGGCGCCGTCCCCCCCAGCCATGGCGACTGGGTTCATGAATTGAAGCTGGATGGTTACCGGGTTCAGATTCATTTGCAGAAAGTTTCCGGCGGTAATGTATTGCGAGCCAAACTCATGACGCGGAAAGGACTGGACTGGACCCATCGCATGCCTGCCATTGCGCGCGCTGCAGAGCAACTGCCGGTCGAGAGCGCCATCCTCGATGGGGAAGTCGTGGTGCTTGACGAGGCGGGGACCTCGAGTTTTGCCGATCTCCAGGCGGCTTTTCAAGAAGGAGCGGAGAAGCCGCTCACTTACTTTGCTTTCGATCTGCTTCATCTCGATGGGCACAACCTGCGCAAGTCCACACTTGTCGAGCGCAAGAATTTGCTGGCCCGTATACTCGCTGCCGCACAGCGCGATTCTGTTCTGCGGCTCAGCGAACATCTTGAGGCCGACGGCAAGGATGTATTCGCCAAGGCGTGTGCACTGGGTGCGGAGGGCATTGTCTCCAAACTCGCATCGGCGCCGTACACGTCGGGGCGGACGAACACCTGGCTCAAGACCAAGTGTTATCAGGAGCAGGAGTTTGTTATCGCCGGATTTACCCATCCTGCAAAGGGCGGTCCTGGCATCGGTGCGTTACTGCTCGGCTACTACAGCGCGGGCAAGCTGCAATATGCAGGCCGCTCCGGCACGGGCTTCACGCAGGCGACTTCGCGCAAGTTGCGGACCCAATTGGAAGCTCTTGCGCAGGCTAGCCCCGCCTTCGCAGCAGTGCCACCCGACGCGCGACGCGATGCGCACTGGGTAAAACCCAAGTTAGTTGCGCAGATATCCTTTAGCACATGGACGCGCGACAACCTGGTGCGCCAGGCCGCATTCAAAGGTCTGCGCGAAGACAAGCCGGCAAAGGAAGTTATGCGCGAGAGCCCCGTACAAACTGAATCGATTCCCGATGCGCAAACTGCGCCAGCCGCAAGAGCGACAAACATCCAACGCCGGAAGGAGGCCGCCGTGAACACGCTTCCCTTGACGCATCCTGACAAGGTCCTTGATGACCAGAGTGGGATGACGAAGCAGACGCTTGCAGAATACTATCTAGCGGTTGCACAGCACATGCTGCCCCACATCGCAGATCGGCCGCTCAGCGTGGTGCGCTGCCCTGAAGGCGCGGGCAAGCCATGCTTCTTTCAAAAGCACGTGGGGCTTGGCTTGCCGCATGGCGTCGACCATATCGCCGTCGCCAATCGCAAGACCGGCAAGAAAGAGGATTACTTGACTGTGTCAACGCCGGAAGGACTGGTCGGACTGGCGCAGATGGGCGTGCTCGAGATTCACCCCTGGGGATCGCGCAATGAATCTCTCGACAAACCCGATCGGATTGTCTTCGACCTCGACCCGGATGAAGCCATTCCCTGGAGAACCCTCGCGGAGAGCGCGCTGGAACTGCGTGCGAAGTTGAAAAACCATGGCCTGGAGAGTTATGTCAAAAGCACCGGCGGCAAGGGCCTGCACGTTGTACTGGCGATCGAGCCGGCGCATGAATGGCCTGCCATCAAAAGCTTTACGCATGCCGTGGTGCTTGAGATGGAAGCGGCAGACCCTGGCCTCTACGTGACCAAGATGACCAAGGCAATTCGCAAAGGCCGCATCTATCTGGATTACCTCCGCAACGATCGTGAAGCAACATCGGTCGCGGCCTATTCTCCGCGGGCCAGAGCCGGCGCGCCGGTTGCGGTCCCGCTCGATTGGAAGGAGGTGAAATCGGAAACGCGGCCTGCCTTCCACGTCTCCGATTTTGCCGATTGGCGGCAGAGATTACGTCGCGATCCATGGGCTCGCATGGATGAGGCGCCACAGCGTCTTAGCGATGAGCTTGTCACACACAACGCCGGCACGTTGCGACGAAGGCCGTAGCGGCGGAAGCCCTTTCAAACCGAAATGCAGTACGGGCGCGATCCAGCCACGCCCGCCCCCCTCAAGCAGTTGCATGTTGTTTTTGCTGCGCCCGCGCATTGGCGTTCAGCTTCTTCGACAGTTCAGTCAACTTCTTGTCGGCTGCCTCTTCTTCTTCGAGCGTCTCCTGCAGCAACCTTGCGGCCTCGGGCTGGCCGAGCAGTTGAGCGTACGAGCGAACCGATCCATAACCCGCCATCTCATAGTGCTCTACGCGCTGCGCCGCGGAGATCAGGGCCGCATCGCGCACGTCGCCTTGCTCGGTCTCCTGCAGGATCTCCGCACCCTCTTCGAGCACGCCCTTCATGCCGGCGCACGACTTCCCTTTAGGGCTGCCGCCCATCATCTGGAATATCTTCTCTAACCTCTCCACCTGCCCCCTGGTTTCCACAAGATGATTTTCGAATGCGGCTTTAAGTTCCGGCGAGACGGCCGCTTTGGCCAACTTGGGCAAGGTCTTGATAATTTGGTTTTCCGCGGAATACAGGTCTTTCAGTTCCGAGACATACAGTTTCTCCATCGTATCTACACTCATAAATGAATTCCTCCGATGTAACCTGGGTCGTTACTCTAGAGCGAAACCAGAGTCCCTGAACTATGGTTTCGGGATACATCGACTCTGGTTCCGCTCTAGCCGCCCGACCATGTGATGCCGCGGCTGAAAGGCCTGTTGCTCCCAGCCGGGCATTGAGCTTGTTCCCTAAGTGACCGTGCGCAACAGCGACTTGACGCCGCCGCAACCTGGGCCGCCGACATCGTTTTCTCAATAGCTTGCATCCGATGCTGCTAGCAGAGGAGGTTGCTATGCCAGAGAGGGAAACGACTGAGAAAGCCAAAGAGGACTTGCGCGAAGGTAAGTCTCCCAGCACCGCGGCGGGCGAATTTGTTCATGAGGAAATCGAACATGTTCGTGAGGGAAAGCACGGCGCCCGCTCGCCGCAGCAGGCCATTGCCATCGGGCTCAGCAAGGCGCGCAGGGCAGGCGTCCCGCTTGCCGCCCCGGCCAAAGGGAAGACGAAGGAGAGCACTCGCCGAGGCGCAGAGCGCGATCTTCAGAAAGGACACTCAGGGCAAGACAAGGAGCCGTCGGCGCGTGCCTCGCGTGCACGCCAGGATGTATTGAAGCGCGAGCCTCGTTCCAGTGCTTCCAAAAGGTCTTTGTCCAGCCAGGCCCACAGCGCTTCGGAACGGCGGAGTGCCTCAGATCGCAAGCAGGCAGCCGACAAGGCAGTGCGCACAAAAGGAAAAGCGGAGCTGCGCGAAGCCGGACAAAAAGCCGCGCGGACCCGTTCCGGGAAGAGCGCCGAATCCTGACATGATTCTTGACGCAGCCACCGAATCGGTTAAATGAGCACCTCTGCATAGGTGCATTTTGCCGCTTCGCTGGCGAACGCTTTCAGCAGCTTGGGTTCAGCTTCGAAGAAGTGGTCGGACGGGGCGATAATGTAGCGGCCGCCGCCGCCCGCCTCGTTAAAGCAGCGTCGCACTTCGGCGCGGGTAGTCTCTTCGTCACAGCCGGTGAAGAAGTGCAGTTGGTCGAACCCGCCGATCATGCACGCGCGGCCGGCAATGCGGCGATGCGCTTCCGCAAGGTTGCAATCCGCGCCCATGCCGACCGGAGTCATGGTCTCAATGGCGTCGGCGCCCATATCGACCACGCGCTCCAGCATCGGCATGATCTTGCCGCACAGATGATAGGAGATGCGCTGCCCGGCCTTGTGCGCGGCATCGATGAGCGGCTTGTCATAAGGCGCGACAAAGCGATCGAACATGCGCGGAGAAATCACACTGGCTGAAGCGTCGCCGCCGCCCAGTTCGAGAATGTCGTAATGCGCGCCGGCCAGCGACTCGACGAACCCCATCTTGCGCCGCTGCAAGATGGCCAGCAACTCATGCACCCACTCCGGATCGTCGTTGGCTTCCATGATCATGCGTTCGGTGCCCACCACGCAGCAAGCATCCTGCCAGCAGCCGGGCTGGCCAAAAATGTCGGCGCAACAGATATGTCCCCGCACCAGGCCGCGCTGGCCAAACTCCGCCGCGGTGCGATTGACTGCCTCCACATCGCAGTTCGGGGTCGTCGCATAGGAGCCGATGATGTCGATGTCGCGCTTGTTTTTTACGAGCGGCTCGGCTACCCATGCCGTGTAACCGCGGTCCTCAATTGCCATGGTCAGTTCGCCGCCGGGAGTTACAAAACGGAAACGTGTGAACTTGCGGCCATCCCGGCTTTCGTCGGACTCGTAGATTCTCCAGGAGTCATTGGCCACGCGATGACTCTCGAGAAAGCCCAGACTGCCTTGCAGCGGATCGGGAAAGTCGCCGGAACCGGGGCGCGGCTTGTGCGGCACCGTCCACGTAATCGCGTCCATAGCAAACTCTTCGAAGAACGCCGCTTCCGACATTCCGCCGAGCGTCCGCTCCAGGAAGTAAGGCATCAGGTGGTGCGTGGTAACTGGAAGCCGGTCCGGCATCGTACCATTTAACGCGGCAAGCATCCGTTCTTTCGAGGTCATGCGTACTCCTTCTTCCGTCCGGTTGCGGTCATCGCAGAGCCCGTGCGGCACTCAACCAGCAGGGCCGCATCCGTGCAACTTTGACTGAGTGCGGCGCCCCCGGTTGTGCACGCTTTGAATCGTTTCACATCCTAGCAGGTTCCGCTCGAATCGACCACGACCTCAAGCAAATCATTGCTCTCCAGCCACGCCCCAAGTCTATTCCCGGCAACCTTCCGCAACCAAGGCCCCGTTTGCAACATTCGCAAGTTTCGCAGCACGAAATTAAGTGAGCCGGCGACGCAATACGCGCACCCGCGCCTGCAGGAATCTACTCCACATCCGCCGCGAATCGAAAATTGCCCACGCAGCCACCGAAACAGGCGTCGCTGGATCCTGCCCCGCCCGGGGGACCCTCCGATAAGTAGTCCTCAAGGCAGACAATCGTCCCCGGCTGCGCGGTGGCACGCTGCCCGCTCCGCCCCTGCGCACATTTCACTCGTCGGAAATTTGCCGCGCAAACCTGCCGCTGCGCACGCACCCTATTTGGACTTATCTTGTGCCCGGAAGCGAAGCGGGACTCTCCTGCGGCTGGCCGCCCTCGTGCAACACGGTGCGATTGCGGCCCGCCGCCTTGGCGGCATACAGAGCGACATCGGCCTGGTTCAGCAGCGTCGTGTACGTATCGGTACACTCAAAGGCCGTGGTGGCCCCAATGCTGAGCGTCACCACGAATTCAGCTTTCCCAGCCCGGAATTGAGCGGACCCGATGGCGTCGCGAATACGCTCAGCGGCGAGTTCTGTCTCTTCGCGGTTGCAGTGTGGCAACAGGACGAGAAATTCCTCTCCGCCATACCGCCCGGTCACATCGTAAGGGCGCGTCGCCCGCATCAGCCGGGTTCCTATCTCACGCAGCACAACATCGCCGGCCAAATGTCCATAAGTGTCGTTGACGTTCTTGAAGTGGTCGACATCCATCAGCAGGATGCCCAGCGACGAATGCGTGCGCTGTGCGCGTTCCATCTCGTGGTGAAGAAAATCCAGCAGCGCAGCGCGATTCCAAAGCCCGGTGAGCGAATCGTGGGTGGCCTGGTATTTCAGCTTCTCCTGCGCCGCAATCAACTCGCTCTGCATCGATTGCAGGCTGATAAACGCCCGGCTCCTTTCCAGATTCGAAGCCTCTGCTTCCGCCCGCAGATTTTGCGACTCCTCCAGTTGCGATCGGATGAGTTTGGTCTGGGATCGAACCCGCCGCCGCAGCACGTAATTCCAGCCCGCAACCATCAGTACGATAGCGAACAGGAGCACCGTCACAATGATCGTGTGCCGCGGACTCCACCACGAGGGCGAAGTAAGGACAACAATATCGGAGGGCGACTGCGGCAGAACGTTCACTTCCCGTGGGTTGTGTTCGCGGTCCGCATGTATCACGCAGATCCCTTTCACCCGGATGCGGCTTCCCCTCTGAAGCCCCAACATCATCTCCGCCGGGTACCCCGGAGCCAGAACGGCAAGGAAGGCTTGTCGATTCTCTGTGAGCGAAATCGTTGCCGCGCCGCTGTCCAGACGCGACCAGTCGACAAGCTGTCCTTCAAGTTCCACGATTTCGGCGTCGTGCGCTCCCGCCAGCGCTTCAGAAACCGTGACACGCACCGGCGGTGGAGTTGGCGCAGCGCCGATGCGGCGAACCTGGGCCGCCTCGATGTACGCGGTAAAGTCCCCGATCGACGGAAAGCCGACAATGTCCAGAAGGTCGCCTATCTTGACGGAAACGGGCTTCTCCGTGCCGACATATGTACCGTGTTCCGCGTCCATCACCGAGAAGTTCCGATTGCCCCAGGTCGAAGTCACAACGCCGCGGACATGCACCCGGTGGCCGGACTCGCGCGTCCCGATGCGCGTTACGTCGCCGACCCCAAGCACTGGCAGAGAAAACGGATCAGCCACGGCAGGCTCCACAACCTGCACAAAGGAGAGGTTCGGCATGTACAGATCAATGCCGACCAGGAGCTTCCGCGGATTGAACCGGCCGCACACAACGGCGCGCAGGCGAACCTTCGCATCCACCAGGGAGAGCGGTATCGCATTGCCGCGCGCCGGCACAAAGACGTTCAGTTCGCTCTGCCCGGAAACGACCAGCAGGCTTACTTCGGCGGTGGCGGCGCTTTCCTTTCCTGCACCTTGTGCCTCGCCGGTGGAGGCCACGGCCTTGACGATACCCTCGACGGAAACCCAGTCGGCTTCGTAGTCCCCCGAAAATAATCGATCCATGCTGACCAGCGGCGGCGCCGGCAACGGTGCATGCCCCGTTTTCTGAATCCGGGCGCGCTGAATGACCGGCGTGACGCTTCCCGCGCCCGTCACGCCGTCGACGCTCACCAGGTCGCCGGGGCTCAACTCGGCCGCTTTTCCGCCTTCCACTTCCGCGCGAAGGCCGCCAGTGGAATCGATCAGGAAAACCGTCCCGGCATCTTTCCGGTCGAAAGTTACCTGGGCGCGGTTGAGGTGTACCGGGTAGCCCCGCCCTGCTTCCGCAGGCGAAAGAACATGCACCTGCCGGATGTTCTCGAGCAAGGGCAGCCGGGGCTGATTCTCCCCTGCGCGTGCCGGCGCAGCCATACCAGGCAGAGCCAGCGCACAACATAGGACTCCCTTTGCCGCCCACCCCATGCGGAGGCCGGCGAATTCCCGGGAGAAATCTAGTGCTTGACTCACCGTTCCTGCTCCTGACGGCATGCTTCGGTTGCCCCTCGCGAGCGAAGTCCTGCAGACCGAGTGCTTCCCTTTTCTCTTATCGGCAATGTATAGAACATTTTGAACCTCCAATCCAGGCCCGTACTATTTCTATCTCCGCATGCACGGTACTTTGCTACCGCATGGTTCATCCCTCGGGATGGTGGGAAAACAGCCCCGGGTGGAGCGAATCCAAACAACTGGGCATTGCTGCGAATGAACCTTGCCGCCCATTCGGAACAGAATTGCCCCTCAATCGCCAGTCGAGGCTTCCTGATTGCCTCGCGTGAATGACTTAGCGCGGCACTGCTCAGGTGTCGCCCAAGTATACTTGGTGCACATTTCCGTTCAACGCCGGCGACTTCGCCAGTACGCGTCAAATGAACGGCTTGTGCCGGACTGTCCCTCGGGAGATCCATGAGAATTCTGTTGATCGGCTGCGCCGTGCTGCTGCGTGAATTGAGCGACGCAATCGTCCGCTCGCCTCACCTGGTCGACGCCCAGTCGTTGCCCGCCGGCCTCCACGATACCGGAGCAAGAACCATGCGCCTGCGCATCCAGGAAGCGATCGATGGGGCGGAAGGCAAGCGGTACGATGCAATCGCGTTGGGCTACGCGCTCTGCGGAACCGGCGTGGTCGGCGTGCAAGCGCGCACTACCCCGCTGGTTTTGCCCCGCGCCCACGATTGCATCACCCTGCTGATGGGCAGCCGCGCAAAGTACGCCGCCTACTTCAACGCCAACCCAGGCGTCTACTTTCGGTCCGTCGGCTGGGTGGAGCGCGACGACGAATTGGTAGAGCAGGCCGCTGGAATCGGCATGACCGCCGACCTCCAGGCCCTGATCGACAAATACGGAGACGACGGCGGCCGCTACCTCTACGACCAGATGATGAGC
>Ga0181516_10001495_pt1 | contig 17819 bp, 16 predicted proteins | sample PEATcosm2014_Bin_25_FD_121104 | JGI IMG/M metagenome (GOLD analysis project Ga0181516, IMG submission 121104) | Peatland microbial communities from MTU Mesocosm Facility, Houghton, MI, USA - PEATcosm2014_Bin01_10_metaG | ecosystem: Environmental > Terrestrial > Soil > Wetlands > Peat | place... | reverse complement strand
GTCGACACCGGGATCTTCGCGCCGGCGCGCCGGACGCTCGATCTGCGGCGGCAACTCGAACTGCCCGACGATGCGCGCCTGCTGGTCTACGCCGGGCGATTTTCCGAGGAAAAGAACCTGGAAGTGCTGCGCAGCGCGCTGGCGCTGCTCGGCAGTCCCTATCACTTGCTGCTGATCGGCGGCGGCCGCAGCGCGCGCCCGAGCGACAACGTCACCGTGCTGCCCTACCGTCGCGACAGTCTCGAACTGGCGCAATACCTGGCGTCCGCCGATGCGCTGGTGCATGCCGGTACCAGCGAGACTTTCGGACTCGTCATCGTCGAAGCGATGGCCTCGGGTCGGCCGGTGGTCGGCGTACGCGCGGGCGCAGTGCCTGAGCTGGTGGACGAACAGGTGGGTGAACTGGCGCAGCCGGATGACGCCGCCAGCATGGCGGAGGCGATCCGCCGTCTGTACGCGCGCAACCTGAACGCGCTCGGCGCAGCCGCCCGGCAACGGGTTCTCAGCCGTTTCACCTGGTCGCATTCGCTGACACTGCAGCTGGCCAATTACGCCGCGGTATTTGCCGGTTCGCGACTGCTGCCGGCGATGAAGCCGAGCATGGAACTGAAACTCTCAGCAGTCGAAGATCGATAGCCCGCCCCGCGCATCACCGGCTGCGAGGCGATCCCCGCTGCGCGAGTAGCGCAGCAGCGTGCATTCGTCAGCCAGCAGATGCGCGTCCTGTGGCGTGTCGCTGGCGCCGACCCGCCACAGCAGCAGGCGCCGATCGAGCGCCGCCGACACCAACCAGCTGCCGGTGGGCCGGCAGGCCAGTGCCGTCACGCGCTCGGAATGCGAACGCAGCTCGAGCGGCCGCGAGCCCTCAGGACCCTTGCCGCTGAAATCCCAGACGATCAGCGAACTGCTGGCCGTGGTCGCGAGATAGCGGCCATTGGCGCTCCACTCGGTGGCGATCACCTTGCTGCCGTAGCCCTGCATCTGCGATTCGGTTCCGCTGGCGACATTCCACAGGTGCACGCTGCCGTCCTGCATGCCGGCGGCCAGCAGCCGGCCGTCGGGCTTCCACCGCGCCGTCAGGCCGGCGCCTTTCCAGGGATAATCGCGCGCCACCGGCTGCGGCTCGAGATTGTGCAGACGCATGCCGCCGTTGCCGACCGCGGCAATCTCCGCTGTTCGGGGCCGCCAGGCGAGCGCCGCGATCACGCCCGAGTGCGATGCCAGCGTCGCACGCAGCTCGCCACTGCCATCGAACACCCGCAGCGTGCGCCCAGTCGCAACCGCCAGCAGCCGGCCATTGTCCGAGAAAGACAGATGCTCGCTCCATTCCTTGCCGGCGTGCACCGTGCGGGGATCGAACGTGCCCGCATCCCACAAACGCACCGTGCCGTCCTGCCCGGACGAGGCGATGAGATTGCCCGCCTTCTGCCATGTCACTGCCAGCACGCCACCCGCGTGCTCACCCACCGGGCGGGCGTCGAGCGCCGGATCGATCCGTACCAGCGTCAGCGCACCGCCGCCGCCTGCAACGATGACCGACTTGCCGTCCGGCGACCAGGCGGCGTCTACCGGATAGTCGGCCAGATCGATGCGACCGCGCAGCCGAAGCTGTCCGACCGCGGCCGTCATGCAAAGCAGGATTCGAGCCCGGCCTCCAGCTCGCCACGGTCCAGGTGCCGGCCAATGAACACCAGGCGACTGCGGCGCGGCGCGTCCGCGGGCCACGGGCGCTCGAGCTGCCCGTCATAAACCATGTGCACCCCGTGAAACACATAGCGGCGCGGCTCGCCCTTCAAGTTCAGCACGCCTTTCATGCGCAGGATGTCCTGGCCACGACTCTGCAGCAGATAGGACAGCCAGTCGTTGAGCTTGTCCGGATCCAGGGGTCGCGAATCCTGAAGACCGATCGAGGCGATCTCGGGATCGTGGTGATGGGAACCGTAATGCCGCTGATCGAGCAGCCGCGCACCGACGAACTGCAGTCCGAATTCCTCCGGCGCATGCTCGCAGAACAGGACGCAGCGGCCGCCTGCGCCGAGCTCCACCCGATAATGCGCATGGCCGGTAACGCGCAGGCGCGCCAGTGCGCGCGACGGCAGCGTCGCATGCGGCGCGACACCGTGCGCCTCCGCTGCGAACAGCGTCATGGCAGTCTCGACCTGCGCGTCGATGACGCCGTCGCCATGGGCATCGCCATGACCATCGGCGCCCACCGGCAGCAGCAGCACATCGACGCGCTCGAGTGCCTGCCCGTGCCCGTGCTCGTGTTCGTGGGGGTGTTCGTGAGCGTGCTCATGCGCGGCGCCGAGCCGCAGTTCGTACGGGCCCGCGTCGAGCGCATACAGACCCGCCCATTCGAATGGGCGCGCCGGCTGCAGGAAATCCTCATCCCGCGACAGCACGCGCTCGAGATCGAAGGCGCCGACGTCGAGCACCTGCTCGATCGGCACGTCGGCATTGCGGGTGCGCAGCACCGTGGCGGTGCCGTTGATGCCCTGCACGCGCTGCTCGATGCGCGCCAGCGTCTTGCTGTCGACCAGGTCGATCTTGTTCAGCAGTACGATGTCGGCGAAGCCGATCTGCTCGCGCGTCACCGGGCTGTCCGCGAGTTCCTGTTCCAGATGCAGCGCATCGACCAGCGTCACGATCGCATCGAGTGCAAAGAATTGCTTCAGGTCCTCATCGAGGAAGAAGGTCTGCGCCACCGGTCCCGGATCGGCCAGACCGGTGGTCTCGATCAGGATGGCATCGAGGCGGTCGCGGCGTTTACGCAGCTGCTTCAGGATCCGGATCAGATCGCCGCGCACCGTGCAGCAGATGCAGCCGTTGCTGGTCTCGAAGATCTCCTCGTCCGCGCCGATCACCAGTTCGTGATCGACGCCGACTTCGCCGAACTCGTTTTCGATGACGGCGATCCGCTTACCGTGCTGCTCGGAGAGAATCCGATTGACCAGCGTGGTCTTGCCCGCGCCGAGGAATCCGGTCAGCACGGTCACCGGCACGCGCGCGCTCATGAGCGTCCCCGCAACCGCATCAGCAGTGCCGCGGCACCCGGTATTCGCAGCAGCGTCAACAGCAACGTCCAGCCGATTCGGCGTCCGAGCGGCACGCGCGGCGGCGGCACCGCGCGCAGGAAGGCGCGCGCAGCGTCGCGGTGCAACTGCAGGCTGCGCGCCGTCAGGCTGGTGCGCAGCTCTTTCGCCAGCAGCGTGAAGCGGTTTGGGCTGTCCTGGTACAACCGCACATCGTGCAGCATCGCCGGCAGCACGGCGGGCGCGTCCGGCGCTGCGCCGGCGAACAGCGCCTCGACGTATTCGGCTCCGCGCTCGCGGCCGCGCAGCAGCAGATTCACCGCGCCCGAGGGCTGTCGGCACACGATGGCGCCATCGAAATCGACCATCAGGGTCTGCGCCGGGTCATTCATGCGGCCGCATCCAGGTTCCACAGCGTCAGATTGAGATTTCGCTTGAGCCACACGCCGCAGCCGATCGGCCGGAATGTCCGCGCCAGTTCGCGTCGGTACCAGGCGCCGGGTCGCAGGCCCGGGATGCGATCGGTGCGTGTCTGGTCGCAGTTATCGCGCCAATCCTCCGTGGTCAGGGCGCCAAAGTAGAGCGCGCCACGACAGACCCGCGCCAGGTTGGCGATCGCGCGCCGTGCCTCGACTGCCGACAGGTATTGCAGTACGTCGTAGCAGACCACGAGATCGAAGCGCTCGCGGGTGCGATACTTCTCGATCGAGCCCTGCTGCCAGCCGTAGCGCTCACACAGGTAAGCGCTGAATTCGAGGCCCACGTAGCGGGCTTTGGGCAGCGCGCGCTTCAGCGGTGCACGCAGCAAGCCCACTCCACAGCCCGCATCGAGGATGCTGCTCACCGGCAATCCGACATATTCCACCGCAGCGGCGATCAGGCGCGCCCGCGCAGCCATCTCGGCGCGCGAGGTCACCGCGGTCCTGGGGTTGAAATAGAAACGCTGGTAATAGTCGCGATCAAAGGCCATGCGCCGTTCCCGGGGCTCCCGTGATGTAGAATGACAGCCCGTCATTGTACTGCTCAATGCCCATGTCGACCGCGAAGCATGCGAGCCGCGCCCCGGCAGTCGGCCTGGTGAGCCTCGGCTGCGCCAAGGCGCTGGTCGATTCGGAGCGCATGATCACCGAGCTGCGGGCGCGCGGCTACCGGATCGCACCGGACTATCAGAGCGCCGACCTGGTCATCGTCAATACCTGCGGCTTCATCGACAGTGCGATCGATGAGTCGCTGCAGGCGATCGGCGAAGCCCTCGACCAGCATGGACGGGTGCTCGTGACCGGGTGCCTGGGCGCGAATCCGCAACGGATCCTCGACCGGCATCCCAAGGTGCTCGGGGTGACCGGACCGCACGCGTACCAGGGCGTCATCGCAGCCGTGGACCAGCATCTGCCGGCGCCCCACGCCCCATACTTCGATCTGCTGCCGCCGCAGGGGATCCGACTCACGCCGCGGCACTACGCGTACCTGAAAATCTCCGAGGGCTGCAACAACCGCTGCAGCTTCTGCATCATTCCGGCGCTGCGCGGTGATCTGGTGAGCCGGCCGCTTGATCACGTGATGCGAGAGGCCGAGGCCCTGGTCGCAGGCGGGGCGCGCGAGCTGCTGGTGATTTCGCAGGACACGAGTGCCTACGGCAGCGACATCCGCTACCGCGAAGTGCGCTGGCGCGACCAGCACTACCAGTCGCGCATCGTCGAGCTGGTGCGCGCGCTGTCCGAACTCGACGTCTGGTCGCGGTTGCACTACGTCTACCCCTATCCGCATGTCGATGCGCTGATCCCGCTGATGAGCGAGCGCGGCGTGCTGCCCTACCTGGACATCCCGTTTCAGCACGGCAGTCCAACGGTGCTCAAGCGCATGCGCCGACCCGCGCACGCCGAGGATACGCTGCGACGGATCGAGCGTTGGCGCGCGCAGCGTCCCGATCTGACGCTGCGAAGCACTTTCATCGTTGGCTTCCCGGGAGAAACTGAGGGCGAATTCGAGCAGCTGCTGCACTGGCTCGAGGCCGCACAGCTCGATCGTGTCGGTTGCTTCAAATACTCAGCGGTCGAGGGCGCTGCGGCCAATGCGATCGCCGAGCCGGTGCCGGAGCCGGTCAAGGAGGAGCGCTACCAGCGCTTCATGGAGCGCGCCGGCACGATCAGCGCCGCGCGGCTGGCTGCACGGGTCGGCAGCCGTTGCCGGGTGCTGATCGACCGGGTCGAACGGGGCGCGGCGATCGGGCGCAGCGCCGGTGAAGCGCCCGAGATCGACGGCATCGTGCGCGTGCGCGGCGGCAGCAGACTTGAGGTCGGAGAATTCGCGGAAGTCGAAATCACCGCCGCCGGTACCTACGATCTGGAAGCGCGAATCATTCAGCCGGCGGCTCGCGCGGCACCGGCGCCTTCGACGGATCGTGCTGCGCACCCGGTCGCTCGGCGGTGAACCAGACCGCAATGTCCCAGGCGTTGTGGATGCCGATGAACAGCAGCAACAGTGAAACGCCGGCTGTCATGTCGAGCGCCAGCCCAATCCGCGACGGCGCCCACAGCCCGGCTGTCAACAAAGACGCGTAGCAGATCAGCGGCAGCAGCACGTTCCAGATCCAGTCGGCCGCCACGGCCTTGTATTCGGCGGCGGTGCGCTTCATGTGCAGTGCCGTACCCACGGTGTAGAGCACTCCACCCAGTCCGAAGGCGCTCAGGCAGATGCTGATGCCGAGCAGGCTCTGGCCGGGAATATTCAGCAGCGCCGACAGAGCGAGCGCGGAACCGAAATGAACGATGGTCGGGGTGACGAATGCCCGCAGGCCCGTCATGCGCACGGCGTGCGCATCGGCCACCAGCGCAATCACCACGAACGTCAATCCCGTCAGGCCGCCGGCCGATGAGCCGATGATGACGTAGAAGTTGCTCCAGGCTTCGAGCGGCAACGGCGCGTGTTCCATCACTCCATACCGCGGCTAGAGATTCTGGTAGTTGGGACCCGAGCCGCCTTCGGGCGGCGTCCAGGTGATGATGCCGTAGGGGTCCTTGATGTCGCAGGCCTTGCAATGCACGCAGTTGGCGGCGTTGATCTGCAGCCGCTTGCCGCCATTGCCGTCCGCTACCATCTCGTAGACAGCGGCCGGACAGAAGTTCTGGCAGGGGTTGCCGAACTCGCGCGCGCAGCGATCGGCGCAGATCGAAGTGTCAGCGACCTGCAGATGGATCGGCTGATTCTCATCGTGCGCATTGCCGGCAAAGAACACCGAGGACACCCGATCGCGCGGCGGCAGCGTCCGCGTCACCCAGCCGCGATCGGGCGAGGTGTATTGCTCGAGTTGCCTGAGCGCCGGCGCGTCGGCGCTGTTCCTGAGCGTCCACGGCGTGCGGCCGCGGGTCACGATCTCGAGGCCGGCATTCGCCATCGCCACGTAGAGACCCTGCTTGAACCCAGGCTTGAAGTTGCGCACCGCGCGCAACTCACGATGACCCTCGGACGCGCGCCAGCGCGCATCGAAACCAGCGCTGCTGCCCTGTTCCGCCAGATGCTCGGCGGCCAGTACGCCGGATCGCACTGCCTGGTGGATGCCCTTGATCTTGAATACGTTGAGGGTGCCGCCGGCATCTCCGATCAGCATCGCACCCGGCATTTCGAGTGTCGGCAGCGACTGATATCCGCCGGCAGCGATCGAGCGCGCACCGGCGCTCAGGATCTCGCCGCCCTCGAGCAGTGGCTTGATGCGCGGGTGGTGCTTGAACTGCTGGAAGGTCTCGAACAGCTTAAGCCTCGGGTCCTGGTAGTTGAGACCGACCACGTAGCCGACATAGACGCGGTCATGGTCGAGATGATAAAGAAAGCTGCCGCCGTATGTGTTCGGATCGAGCGGCCAGCCGAACGAGTGCTCGATCCGCCCCGGCGTCACCCGTCCGGGCGGCAGCTGCCAGAGCTCCTTGAAGCCGAGCCCGAAGGTCGGCGGGTCCTTGTCCCGCCCCAGCTGGTAGCGCGCGATCAACTGTTTGCTGAGGGAGCCGCGCGCGCCCTCGGCGAGCACCGTGGTGGCGGCGATGATGTCGGCACCCGGTGCGTAGCCGGGCCCCTGACTGCCATCGCGGTTGACGCCCATGTCGCCGATGCGCACCCCTTTGACCGCGCCCTGTTCATTGAACAGCGGCTCGGCAGCGGCAAATCCGGGGAAAATGTCGACGCCCGCGGCCTCCGCCTGTACGCCGAGCCACGGCACGAGCTGGCCCAGCGAGATGATGAAATTGCCGTGATTGTTGAGCGGCGACAGCCGCACCATCCAATCCGGCAGGCGGTGGGAGCCGGTGCGCGTCATCAGCCGCACATCATCGACGGTCGCAGCGACCTTCATGCCCGGATAGTCACTGCGCCAGTTCGGCAGCAGCGCCTCGAGCGGTCCCGGTTCGAGCACGGCGCCCGAGATCGACTGCGCACCGAGCGCGGATGCTTTTTCGAGTACGCAGACACTCTTGTCGGGCTGGCGCTGCTTCAATCGCAGCGCACAGCAAAGACCCGCGGGGCCGGCGCCGACCACGCAGAAGTCGTACTCCATCTGATCATGTTCGACCATGGTCAAGCTCGTAGAGCGGCGTGTTCAAGGGGTGCACGCCCGGTTCGTTGCACGGCAGTATAATGGCAATGATGACTTCCACTCCTGCTTTGAGCCCCGCAGCGCGCGCGATGATCGAGCGGTTGATCGCCTTCAGAACCGTGTCGCGCGATTCGAACCTCGGGCTGATCGAGTACGTACGGGACTACCTGCACGGATTCGGCGCCACGACGCGGCTGACCTACGATCCCAGCGGCAAGAAAGCGAACCTGTTCGCGACGCTCGGTGATTCCGGCAAGCGCGGCCTGGTGCTATCAGGCCACTCGGACGTGGTGCCGATCGATGGACAGGACTGGGACACCGATCCGTTCGTCGTTACCGAGCGCGATGGCCGGCTCTATGCCCGCGGCTCGGCGGATATGAAGGGGTTCATCGGCATCATGCTGGCGCAGGCGCCGAGCTTCGTCGCCGCGCTCAACGCCGGACGACTCGATGCGCCGCTGCACTACTCGATCAGCTACGACGAGGAGGTCGGTTGCCTGGGAGTGCGCGGCCTGATCCGCGACCTGGAAGAGCACGATATCCGGCCGGCCGGCTGCATCGTCGGCGAACCGACCTCGATGCAACCGATCATCGCGCACAAGGGCATGCACCGTTTTCGCTGCACCGCGCGTGGCCGCGAGGCGCATTCCAGCCACGTCACCTACGGCGTCAACGCCATCGACTACGCTGCGCGGATGGTGGTGTTCGTCCGGCAGCTGGCGGATCAACTGGCGCAGTCGGAGCAGCGGGACTATGGGTTCACCGTGCCGTATACGACGCTGTCGACCAACATGATTCGCGGCGGCATCGCCTCCAACGTGATTCCGAAGCACTGCGAGTTCGTGTTCGACATGCGCACGCTCCCGGGCGCCTCGCCCGATGCGATCCAGCAGCAGATCCGCGACCATGCGGCAACCCTGTCGCAGCAGATGCAGTCGGTCGATCCGGATTCCGGTATCGAGCTGGCGTGGGAGAGTCAGACCGTGGGTCTGGCCGCATCGGAAGCCGATACGATCGTGCGGTGGGCCATGCAATTGTCGGGCAGCACCACCGTCGGCAAGGTTTCCTACGGCACCGAAGCCGGCCTGTTCCAGAAGATGGGTGTGCCCTCGGTCATCTGCGGCCCGGGCGACATTGCGCAGGCACATCGACCCAACGAGTTCGTGTCGCTGGAACAGCTGGCGCAGTGCGAGGCCTTCATGCATCGCATCGTCGAGACGGGATTCACGGCCCAGTGACCGTCGAGCTGACGGTGGAGCGCGCGCAGGCCGCGCTGCGGGCGGGCACGAGCTGCGAGGCATTGACCGCGGCTTTTCTCGAGCGCATCGAAACCGTCAACCCGCAGTACAACGCGATCATCTTCATCAATCCCGCCGCCCTCGAAGACGCGCGGGCGATCGACCGGCGCCGCGCGGCCGGCGAGCCGCTCGGCCCGCTGGCCGGCATTCCGGTCGTCGTCAAGGACACCATGGACATGGTGGGTTTTCCGACCACCGCCGGCTGGTCGCTGCTGTACGGCAAGACCGGCGGCGTGGATCTGATGCCGGCCACGGACTCGACGGTGGTGGCGCGGATGCGCGCGGCGGGCGCGATCATTCTGGGCAAGACCAACGTGCCGGTGCTCAGCCACAGCGGCAGCCACGCCAATGACAGCTGGGCCGGTCCGACCTATAACGCTGCCGGCCGCGGATTCGTTCCCGGCGGCAGCAGCGCCGGCACCGCGACGGCCGTGGCCGCCAGTCTCGCTGTGCTGGGACTGGCCGAGGAAACCGGTGGCTCGATACAGAATCCGGCCGCCGCGCAGGCGCTGGTCGGCGTCAAACCGACGCTCGCACTGGTACCGACGGCGGGCGTGATGCCGCTGTCGGACCTGCGCGACGTCGTCGGTCCGATTGCCCGCTGCGTGCGCGATGCGGCAGTGGCGCTAGACGCGCTGGCGGGCTACGCGCCCGAGGACCCCAAGACCGTGGCGGGCATCGGTCACCGACCCGCGGGTGGCTACACGTCCAGGCTGAAGTCGGACGCGCTGCGCGGGCGTCGCATCGGCACTTATGGTCCGGGTTGGCGCGATCTGCCGCTGTCCGGGGAGACCCAGCGGCTGTACGCGCGGGCGCAGGCCGAGCTGGCGGCGCAGGGTGCGGTGCTGGTGCCGGATCCGTTTCACGACTCCGGCTTCGCCGCGCTCCGCCAGCTCACACCGACGGCACCGGACTGCGACTGCCGCGGCCTCGAGTCCGTGCCCTACGATCTGCAGCGCTATCTCGCGCGCCTCGGGCCGCAGGCCGCGTTGCGCGACTTCCGCGCTTTCGCCGCGGCGACGGCGCAGCAGGACGCCTTCGGCCCGCGCGGCGTCATGCACTACATGCACCAGCTGCCCGAATTCGAAAGCTGCCTCGCGGATCCGTCACGGCCGCCGATGCTGTCGGACTTCCTCGCCGCCAAGGAGGCGTATCTGGAGATCTTTGCGCGGGTATTCGCGCGCGCGGCGCTGGACGCGCTGGTGTTCCCGCAGATGCGCGCGGCGCTGCCGCCGCTGCACGGCGGCGAGAACATCCACGAGACGACGGTCGATGAGATCAACATTGCCGGACTGCCGGGTGTCACCGTGCCGGCCGGCTACCATGCGTCCGGTGCCCCATTCGGTCTGATCTTCGTCGGACCGCAATGGGCCGAGGCGGATCTGCTGGGGTTTGCGTACGCCTACGAGTGCGCGACGCGTCATCGCCGGGCACCGGAGCTGACACTCTGAGCCTCGCCGCTGCCGTTGGGCGGCTCGAACAGGTTCGGGTACTGCCGAGGCTGACTGCGCAGGTATTGGTTGGGCGCCCGCACGCTGGCCCCCAGGTGCGCCGCCGCGTGCCAGGGCCAGCGCGGGTCGTAGAGCATCGCGCGTGCCAGCGCGATCAGGTCAGCATCGCCGGTCGACACGATCGCCTCCGCCTGTTCGAATTCGGTAATCATCCCGACCGCGATCACCGGCATCGTGGTCGCTTGTTTCACCGCCCGGGCCAGCGGCACCTGGTAGCTCGGGCCCACCGGGATCTGCTGCTTTGGAGTCAGGCCGCCGCTCGAGACATGAATGGCCGAGCAGCCGCGCGCCTCCAGTGCGCACGCCAGCGCGATGGTCTGTTCAATGTCCCAGCCACCCTCGGCCCAATCGGTGCCGGAGACGCGCATCGTCACGGGCCTGTCGGCGGGGAATGCCGCGCGCACCGCATCGAACACTTCCAGCGGCAGGCGCATCCGATTCTGCAGCGAGCCGCCGTAGTCGTCGGTGCGTCGATTCGACAGCGGCGAGAGAAACTGATGCAGCAGGTAACCGTGTGCGCAGTGGATCTGCACCGCGTCCAGCCCCAGCCGCGCGGCCCGCTGCGCCGCCTGCACGAACTCCGATTTCACCTTGACGAGCCCCGCGTGATCCAGCGCCGCCGGCATGGCGTCCGAGTCCTGGAAGCCGAGCGCCGAGGGCGCCCGGGTTCTCCAGCCGCGCGGTTGATCGGGTGCAATCTGGCCGCCCGTCACCCACGGCGGGCGCGTGGAGGCTTTGCGCCCGGCATGCGCCAGCTGGATCGCGATCGGCATGTCCGACCAACGGCGTACCCCTTCCAGCACGCGGCGCATCGCCGCTTCGCACTCGTCCGAGTACAGGCCGGAGTCGGCGTAGGTGATGCGCCCTTCCGGCGAGACTGCGGTCGCCTCGATCGTCAACAGCGCTGCGCCCGAAAGGGCCAGATGCCCCAGGTGGATCAGATGCCAGTCGTTCAGGCAGCCGTTCTCGGCCGAGTACTGGCACATCGGGGCAATCACGATGCGATTGGCGAGCGTGAGTTGCCCGACGCGGGCTGGGGTGAACAATTTGCTGCCAGACATGGGCGTACCTCGATGCTAGTTTATGGCCTGACCATGCGACCTGGCGCACGTTCTCGACCCCCAACTCCGTGCGATTATTCCGCCCTGTGACTTAAGTTCCGCCGCACGAGGCGTTATCGGAATGATTCGCATTGCGGAAGCGGAGGCGCATGATGCCAAGGGACAAGGACACCAAGGACCCTAAGTGGTCCATCGAAGACACCCGATCGGCCAGGATTCGCCTGGGCGAAAGCAAAGTCGCAGTCCCGGTCGACAGCTATCAGGGCGCAATGTCCAAAAAGCGGCCGAGCCGGAAGCGGGATCTGCGCAAGATCGGCGAATGGCTGGAGGTCAGACGACGAGCCGAGCAGCTCAAGCGCGAGCAGGGCGAGGACTAGGCTGCTGCAGAGCTGCTACTGCAGACCCTCGCGTACCGAGGTGATGCGGTCGGTGTTGAAGCCGAGCCAGTGCATCCGGCCCACGTAGCGGGCATGTTCGACCTTGATGCATCGATCCATGATCACGGTGATCCCCGCCTGCAACGCGATCCGCGCGCCCTGCTCGTTGATGACATTGAACTGCGTCCAGAGGCAGCCGGCGCCGATGGCCACTGCCTGGGCTGCAATTTCCGGCAACGCGCTCGGTGCACGGAACACATTGACGATGTCCACCTTGCAGGGCACGTCGTTGAGACTGGCATAGCTCTGCTCGCCGAGGATGCGGGATTCGCGCGGATTGACCGGAATCACGCGGTAGCCGTGGCGCTGCAGGTAGAAGCCGACGAAGTGGCTTGCACGCAGCGCGTTACCAGACAGTCCCACCACCGCAATGGTCCGGGCGCTGCGCAGAACCCGCTGGATGCTCAGCGCATCCTGATAGGCGGAGAGGTCCTCGGGCGTCATTGAATGCTCTGCGCGGGCAGCGCTGCGCGGACGTGCGCAAAGCCCTGCTCGAGATCCCAGAGCAGATCGCCGATATCCTCCAGCCCGACGGAGAGCCGAATGGTGCCCGGGCCGATGCCGGCGGCCGTCAATTCCTGCTCGCTGATCTGCCGGTGCGTCGTGCTGGCTGGATGAATGACGAGGCTCTTGGCGTCACCGACGTTGGCGAGGTGTGACCAGAGCGTCAATCCACGGATGAATTCCTCTCCAGCCGCTCGTCCTCCTGCGATGTCAAAGGAAAAAACAGCACCTGCCCCCAGCGGCAGATACTTCCCGACCAACATCGAATATCGGCTCGCCGGCAGGCCCGGGTACGTCACTCGCGATGCCATCGGGTGGGAATCCAGGTGGCGCGCCACGGCCACGGCATTGGCGACGTGGCGATCCATCCTCAGGGAAAGTGTCTCGAGACCCTGCAGCAGGAGGAACGCGTTGAACGGACTGATGCAGGCGCCCAGATCCCGCAGGGTCTCTGCGCGCAGCTTCATCAGGTAGCCGTACAGCCCGAAGGTCTCGTGGAACTGCAGGCCGTGATAGGCGGGCGAAGGATCGGCAATGATGGGAAACCGCCCGTTCGACCAGTTGAACTTGCCGGAATCGACGACGATCCCGCCGATGCTCGTGCCGTGGCCGCCGAGGAACTTGGTCACCGAATGCAGCACGATATCGGCGCCGCGCTCGATGGGTCGGCACAGGTATGGCGTTGCGAAGGTGTTGTCGACCAGCAGGGGCAATCCGTGTGCGTGGGCGATGCCGGCAATGGCCTCGATGTCCAGTACGTTGCCGCCGGGATTGCCGATGGTTTCACCGAAGAAGGCCTTGGTGGTGCTGCGAACCGCGGACTCCCAGGCAGCCAGATCATCGGGATTCACCCAGGTCAGCTCGACGCCGAGCTTGCGCAGTACGTGCTTGAACTGGTTGACCGTTCCGCCGTACAGCGCCGATGACGATACGACATGGTCTCCCGGTTCGAGCAGTGTGAACAGCGCGGCAGCCTGCGCGGCCAGGCCGCTGGCAAAAGCCACCGCCCCGCACCCGTTCTCCAGGCTGGCGATGCGCTCTTCGAGCACCGCCACGGTCGGATTCATGATCCGGGAATAGGTATTGCCGTACTCCTGCAGATTGAAGTACGCCGCCGCCGCCGCCGGATCCTCGAACACGTAGCTCGTGGTCTGAAAGATCGGTACCGCACGCGCCCCGGTGTTGGGGTCAGGTCGCTGCCCGGCATGCACCTGGCGGGTCTCGAAACCGAACCGTCTGGGATCCTCCATGGCACCATCTTAGGCCCGCCGGTGCTCAGCTCCAACATAAGCTGTTAACCTTACGGATACCGAATATCCACGAAAATGCCGGTTCATCCGCACGCCTCCCGCGGAAGACCGCCAACGTCATAACATCAATCATCTGTCATTGAGGAGATACCCAGATGGCACAGGTCGTCAATAACGGTGTCAATGTCGATGCCCTGCTTGCGGCACGTGAGGCACTGAAGGATGCGCCGGCCGCCGGTGAGTTCACCTGGCGTGCATCCTGTAAATGGCTCAACGGCACGCACGCACGCTCGTGGGTCCAGGGATTCCGCGGTCTCGGCGCAGAGCAGTCCCACAAATCCGAATTCGCATTCGAGACCGATCACCCGGAGGTCTTCGCCGCGCAGGACAACGGCGCCACCCCCGTCGAACTGGTGCTGGTCGGGCTCGCCAGCTGCCTGACCGCCGGCGTCGCCGCCGTGGCGCAGAATCGCGGTATTCAGCTGCGCTCGGTGGAAGCGCGGCTCGAGGGGAACATGAACATCGCGGGAATCCTCGGGGTCGACGAGGACATCCGCAATGGTTACGACAACATCAAGGTGTCGTTCCAGATAGACGCCGATGCGTCGAAGGAAGACATCGAGGCGCTGGTCGCACAGTCGCAGAAACGCTCGGCGGTGTTCGACATCATCACCAACCCGACCAACGTGACGGTCGAGGTCGTCTGACGCGCTGATGCAGCGCTTCACCACCGTTGTGATCGGCGCCGGGCACGCCGGGCTCGCCATGAGCCGCGTCCTTACCGAGTACTCGATCGACCACATCGTGCTGGAGCGAGGGGAAGTGGCCAACGCGTGGCGCCACGGGCGCTGGGATTCGCTACGCCTGTTGACTCCAAACTGGCTCAGCAGGCTGCCTGGCTATGGCTACCGCGGATCCGATCCCGACGGATTCATGGATCTGCCGGGCATCGTGGACTTCATTGCTGGCTATGCCGCGCACACTGATGCGCCGGTCCTGACCCACACCACGGTCAATCGTGTTCGACGGATCGACGACGGTTACCGCATCACCACCGACCGGGGCGGCATGGAGTGCCGCACGCTGGTCCTTGCCACCGGGGTAGCCAACCGCGCGCAGCTGCCAGAGCTGCATCGGGCCGTCCCGGAACCGGTAGCCTCCTTGACGACCTTCGATTACCGCAATCCTGATCAGCTGACCCCGGGTGGCGTCCTCGTCGTCGGTGCGGCAGCCACCGGGGTGCAGCTGGCCGATGAAATCCATCGCTCCGGACGTCCGGTCACGCTGTGCGTGGGAGAGCACGTGCGGTTGCCCAGAACCTACCGGGGTCGCGACGTGCTCTGGTGGATGGAGCACAGCGGCGTCTGGAATCAACGGTTCGACGAGATCCCGGATCTGGAGCGCGCGCGGCGACTGCCGTCCCCGCAGCTCGTCGGAACGCCCGGGCATGTGACTCTGGACCTGAATACGCTGTCGGATGCGGGGATCGAGATCGTGGGCAGACTGGCTGCGGTACGGGATGGCCGCGCGCTCTTCTCTGGAGGACTCGCCAATCAGATCGCGCTCGCCGACCTCAAGATGGAACGGCTGCTCGACACGTTCGATGCGTGGGCACGCGTCAGCGGCATCGACGCGGAGGTCGGCCCGGTCGAACGTTTTGCGCCGACCCGCGTGCCGACCGCACCGAGGCTCTCGATGGACCTTCGCAGCGGGCAGATACGTACCATCCTCTGGGCGACCGGTTACAGACCGGACTACCGCTGGCTGGAGGTCCCGGTGCTCACTCGCAAGGGAGAACTGCGCCACGAGGGTGGAATCGTCACGGAATCGCCAGGCCTCTATGCGCTGGGCCTGCCGGTACTTCGACGCCGCAAATCCACATTCATCAACGGTGCCGAAGCCGATGCGCGCGAGCTCGCGCAGCACCTGTGCGGCCATGTGGCGAGTAGTCTGAGATCGGCGCATGCGGAGCATTAGCGCGGCAGGCTCATTAGCCGTCAGGCGAGGCGCCGGGTCGTCAGCACAGCGGCGCAATCTCGCCGGAGCGTGTCTGGCGCACATGCTGCATGACGGCTACACGGATCAGCTTTACGCGCTGCTGCCTGTCTGGCAGTCGGACTTTGGCCTTTCTTATGCCGGTCTCGCGGTGGTTCGGGCGCTCTACTACGGCACGATGGGCGGCTTGCAGGTCCCAAGCGACAGGCTGCTCGCCAGGCTCGGCCCGCGCGTGGCACTGGCGCTGGCGACCTTCGTCGCGGCAGCGGGATATCTGGTAGTGGCCCTGCCGTTCGGATTTTCGGGCCTGTGTGCTGGCCTGGTCCTGGCCGGCATCGGATCGAGCGTACAGCATCCGCGCGCCTCACTTCTGGTGACCAATACCTACGGCAAAGCCTCACGCGGGCCACTGGGCGTCTATAACTTTGCCGGCGATCTCGGGAAGGCGACCTTTCCTGCCGGGGTCGCGCTGCTATTGCTCATCGTCGCCTGGCGGCCGGCCGTTGCCATCATGGCCCTGGTCGGACTGGCGGTGGCGGTGGCGTTGCTGGCCGTCGTGCCCCGCCGTCCCTTTGTCGCGCCAGTCGAGGAACAGTGCACAACAAACAGACGCGCTGGCAGAGGCTTCGGTCTGCTCCTCACCATCGGCGCGCTCGATACGGCGACACGGATGGGTTATCTGCTGTTCCTGCCGTTCCTGCTGCACACCCGCGGCGGAACGGAGGCGGTGGTTGGCCTGGGGCTGGCCCTGCTCTTCATCGGGGGAGCGCTTGGCAAGGCGGCCTGCGGTTGGCTGGGGGCGCATCTGGGGGTGGTGTGGAGCGTGATCGCCACCGAAGTCGCCACGGCATTGCTGATCGCGGCGACCCTGATCCTGCCGCTCGCGCCGATGCTGGCGGTTCTGCCGCTTCTCGGCATCTTTCTCAACGGCACTTCGTCCGTACTCTACGGTACTGTCCCGGACCTGGCCCCCAAAGGCGATATCGGTCGGGGATTCGCGCTGTTCTATACGGCCGTCATCGGCGCCGGCGGACTTGCGCCCATCGCATACGGCGCGATCGCCGATCATTCCGATCGGACCGCTGGTGTCCTCGCCGCGGCTTTGACGGCCGCCGTTATCGTACCGCTGGTTCTCGCGCTGCGGCCCACCCTGGAATCGAGATGAAACTGATGGAAAAACCACTGGCCGTTCCGACCGGCCGTTCAAGGAAAGCCCGTAGACTCCCACAGGTCGTTGAGGTAGCCCAACACCCCGGTCGAGTCGTAGCCATAGCCGCCGAACAGCCAGAAGTTGCCGGACGAGTCGACCCATGAGCTGCCGGCATCGCGCCCTCCGAGCACGTTGCCGACCGCAGCGGTGCCCTGTGTGCCGTAGACCCCGGTGGCGTTGGCCACGACTCCGCCGCTGACCCAGGTCCACTCGCTGTTGGTCGGGCTGTATTCCCACAGATCGTTCAGATTTCCGACCCTGCCGATGGAGTCATAGCCAACCCCGCCGAACAGCCACAGGTTGCCGGAGGAGTCGATCCAGGAGCTGGCTGACTGGCGCGCGCCCGGGATGACGCTGGCCGAGGCGGTACCCAGCGTGCCGTAGAACCCAGAGACATTGGCCACCGATTCGCCACCCACCCAGGTCCACTGTCCGCTGCTCGGCGTGTATTGCCACAGGTCATTGAGCTTGCCCACGGTGGCGGTTGAGTCGTAGCCATAGCCGCCGAACAGCCACAGCTTGCCGGACGAGTCGATCCAGGAGCTGGCCGAATAGCGCGCGCCGGGCACGCTGCTGGCCGCGGCTGTCCCCTCGGTGCCGTAGACTCCGGCGGCATTGTCTGCGCTGCCGCCACTGACCCAGGTCCACTCGTTGGTGCCTGGACTGTATCGCCACAGATCGTTCAGGTTTCCCACACCGCCGGTGGAGTCATAGCCGTACCCGCCGAACAGCCACAGGTTGCCGGACGAGTCGATCCAGGAGCTGGCCGAATAGCGCGCCCCGGGCATGTTGCCGACCGCGGCGGTCCCCTCGGTGCCGTAGACCCCGGTGGCATTGTCTGCGCTGCCGCCACTGACCCAGGTCCACTGCCTGGTGCTCGGACTGTATCGCCACAGATCATTGAGCCGGCCCACACCGCCGGTGGAGTCATAGCCGTAC
>Ga0181516_10001493_pt1 | contig 17834 bp, 12 predicted proteins | sample PEATcosm2014_Bin_25_FD_121104 | JGI IMG/M metagenome (GOLD analysis project Ga0181516, IMG submission 121104) | Peatland microbial communities from MTU Mesocosm Facility, Houghton, MI, USA - PEATcosm2014_Bin01_10_metaG | ecosystem: Environmental > Terrestrial > Soil > Wetlands > Peat | place... | reverse complement strand
GCGATCGGCGCATCGACCGGCGGCACCGAGGCCATCCACACGGTGCTGGTGCAACTGCCCTCGAATACTCCCGGCATCGTAGTAACACAGCACATACCCAAGCATTTCTCCACCGCATTTGCCGAGCGACTCAATCGTGCGTGCTCCTTTGAAGTAAAAGAAGCCGCCGATGGCGATGAAGTCGGTCCCGGGCGCGCGCTGATCGCACCCGGCGATCAACACTTGGTACTCCGCAAACTGGGCGGAAAGTTCAAAGTCGAACTTCAAGACGGGCCCAAGGTTTGCTATCAGCGGCCTTCAGTCGATGTGATGTTCGCATCGGTCGCCGCAATCGCAAAGGAAAATGCAATCGGTGTTCTGCTCACAGGAATGGGCGCCGACGGTGCCCAGGGACTGCTGACCATGCGCAACGCAGGAGCGAACACAATCGCCCAGGACGAGGCAAGCTGCGTGGTGTACGGCATGCCGCGCGAAGCTTTCCGCATGGGCGCCGTTCAACGGGTTTTGCCGCTATTGGAGGTGTCCGCCGCGATCCTGCAGGAGGCTACGCGCAAGCTGCAGAGATAGTCCGGCATCTTGCGTACTCACTGCGACGGCCAGTCCCGCGGAATCAGGGCCGGCCCCGCCCTTGCACTCTCTACCCGCTCATCGCTTGGAGCGGCGTGGATCCTCGATTCAAACGTAGAGCAATGCCTTGTACACCTCATCAAGCACCGTATGAAGTTGCTTTTTGGCGAGCAATTTTGGGCGGAAATGGCTCTCCAGCGTGACCGCGCTCAGGATAGCGCCGAGGATCACCAGCCTCCGTTCCGCCGCCGCCCGGCCGGCCTTGTCCAAATCGCTGCCGAAAAGCAGTTCGATAAAATCGTCCCCGGTCGATTTGGACATTTGTTCATACGTTTGCAACAGCTTTTCTCGCGAGTCCGGACGCCGCAAGGCATAAAGCTTGAACTCAAGCATCAGAATGCCCCATGTATGATCGCTCACCTGGGCCACAATCCAATTGCGAAAGATCTCAGGCCGCTTGCGGATGTCTCGCTCTGCTTCCAGCGCCTGCCGGATCACCGTGAATTTTGTCAGGACGCGCTGCCCCATCAGCGCGAGAAATAGATCTTCTTTGCTGGCGTAGTGCGCATAAATCGCTCCGCGCGTATAGCCGGCGCGAGCGGCCACTTCTTCCAGTTGCGTCTTCTCAAAGCCCTGCTCGGAAAACACGGCCTCCGCCGCGCTCAGGACCTTCGACTGCGTCTCTTCGGTCCGTATCTGGTGCTTGGATTTTTCAATGGGCATGCGCGATGGCATGGGGAACACCTCTTGACAAATTCTACCTGTCGAGACAATATTAATACATACGTGTATGTATTTTCAAACGACCTCCAAATCGCGAATCCTGCATGCCTGTCACAACTGGCGTTATCGACGGCTCGCTTGTGCTGCCCTTCTACTTTTGTCTGGAGCTCCCGGCCTCGCCCGTGCGCAACAGTCCGAAGGCGGATCGCGCGCAATAGCCCTGCCGCTGCAGGGCGGCCAAATTGGCGGAGTAGCGGCGGCCCAGTCGGCTACTCCTGGCATGAGTTCCAGCGTCAACACCTTGAATCCGCAAGTGCGCGTGCAAGGGGACTACGCTACCAGCGCGCTTGACCCGGCAGCGAATCGATCCGCACTGCATCTTACGCTGACGGATGCGGTGCGGCGCGGCCTTGAGTTCAACCTGGGCAGAATCGGCTCCGATGCCGCGGCGCGCCAGGCCCGGGCGCAGCGCATCGCGGCGCGCAGTGCCCTGCTGCCTCAAATTGGCGCCAGCGTTTCTGAGAATTCAGCGAAAGTCGATCTGGCGACGCAAGGCTTCGATGCCAGTCTCTTTGGCGGCGCCGGCGGTCTCAGTTTTCCCAAAACGGTGGGCCCTTTCCATTTCTATGATCTGCGCGGCTCGCTGCAGCAGGCCGTGCTGGATATGACGGCTGTGCATAACTATCGCTCCGTGAAAGACACATCGGAGGCTGCAGAAATGGGAGCACGGCAGGCCCGCGAAGAAGTCGTTCTCGCCGTCGCCGGCACTTATCTGCAACTGATGGCGATCGAGGCGCAGATCGCGCAGCAGCGCGCCGAAGTGGAGTATGCCGAAGCAAGTTACAAGCAGGCGCAATCGCAGGCGGACGCCGGAAACAAGGCCCAGATCGAGGCGAATCGAAGCCTGGTTGAGTTGCAAACCGAGCAGCAGAGGCTCCGTTCGCAGTTAGGCGATTTGAGAAAACAGAAGAACTCCCTGGCCCGCATGATCGGTCTGCCCGCGGGACAGGAGATCGGCATTGCCGAAACACTGCAGCCGCAGCCGGACGAGAGTGTCCCCGTCGAGGAGATCGTGCAGCGCGCCTTCGCGCAACGGCAAGACCTGAAAGCAGCCGAAGCCCAGTTGCGCGCGGCAGAAGACGCGCGCAAAGCGGCAGGCGCGGAACGATTGCCCACGGTCACAGTCAACGGATATTACGGTGTTGAAGGCATCAATCCGAATAGCGGCAACGGAGTCTACCAGGCGAGCGCGGGAGTAACTCTCCCACTATTTACCGGCGGCCGTGTGCGAGCCGACGCGATCGAAGCCGACGCCGTGGTTACAGAGCGGCGTGCTGCCCTGACGAGCCAGCACGGCACGGTGGAACTCGAAGTCCGCAATGCCTGGATCGACCTGGACGTTGCCAACGACCAGGTAAAGACTGCGGAGAGCAATCGCAAGCTGGCACTCTCCATCGTGCAACAGTCGCAGGACAGGTTTTCTGTTGGAGTTGCGGACTCGGTGGAAGTCGTCAACTCGCAGGAGACGCTGGCTTCGGCCGATCGCGATTGGGTTACTAGTTTGTTCGCGCAAAGCCTGGCCAAAATCGCGCTTGCGCACGCTACGGGAGAAGCGGAGAAAGTTCTTCCCGACCTATTCAAAGGGAGCAGGTAAATGAGCGCCGACGTGATGACAGAAAAGCAGGCGGAGACGGAATCCACTGAGTTGAGCGCGCCGCGCAGGCGCGTGAATCCACTTCTTGTTGGAGGGATCCTGCTGGTGCTGCTGGCCGCCGGGATCGGCTGGTACATCTACAGCAGCGGATTCGAAGATACCGATGATGCACAAGTCGATGGGCACCTTAACCCGATTGCGGCGCGCATCGACGGCACCATCAAGGCGGTGCGCGTGGATGATAACGAAACCGTCCAGGCAGGCACCGTGCTGGTGGAGTTGGACCCCAGTGACGGTCAGGTGGCGCTGCAACAGGCGCAGGCACAGCACGACCAGGCCGTGGCGCAATTGAGCGCGGCAGATCCCAACCTGCCCATGACCGAGATCGGCAATCGCAGCGATGTTGCCACGCGGCGAGCGGAAGTTTCCGTCGCAGAGGCAGCACTCTCGGCCGCGCAGCACGACCTAGAAAGCGCGCGGGCAAAGGTAAGAGAGTCGCAGGCCGTGAGCGAGCGCGCACAAGCAGATTTTGCACGCTACGAAACGCTCTACAGCAAGCAGGAAGTTGCGCGCGCAGACTACGATCGCTACAAGTCCGCCGCGGCGGCGCAAGCACAGACAGTGCTGTCGAATCAAGCAGCGGTTGCGTCGGCGGAAAAGGCAGTGGAGTTACGCAGCGCGCAACTCGCGGAACAGCGCAGCCGGCTGGAACAGACCGAGAAGACTGCACCCTTGCAGGTCGCCATCCGCGAAGCAGATATCCGCAGCCACCAGGCAAGCGCGGATGTAGCGCGCGCGGCATTGGAGACGACCCGGTTGAACCTGGAATATTGCCGCATCCAGGCGCCGGTCGCGGGCGTGGTGACGCAGCGCAGCGCAGAAGTCGGCGCGCGCATCTCCCGCGGCCAGCAACTGTTCATGATTGTGCAGACCGACGATCTGTGGGTTACTGCTAACTTCAAGGAGACACAACTTTCTCGCATGCACCCGGGCCAATCGGCTCGCATCCAGGTGGATGCCCTGGGCAAGACTTTCGATGGCAAGGTGGAGAGCATGCCTGCCGTCACCGGCTCCCGCACCAGTGTTCTTCCTCCTGAAAACGCGACCGGCAACTATGTGAAAGTGATTCAGCGCCTGCCGGTGCGAATCCGCTTTAACGCCGGGCAGAAGGATCTCGATCGCCTGCGTCCGGGCATGTCTGTTGAGCCGAAGGTGCGTCTGGACTGACGATGGCTAACTCCAACAACATCGCGATTACGGCTGACGGCGCCCTCGCCCCTGCCTCCGAAGTGCCGGCGGTCAATCCCTGGGTCGTCGCCATGACGGTGACCCTGGCTACCTTCATGGTGGTGCTCGATTCGTCAATCGCGAACGTCGCCTTGCCGCATATCGCAGGCACGCTCGGCGCCAGTCCGGAAGAGAGCACGTGGATCATCACCAGTTACCTGGTGGCAAGCGCGGTGGTGCTGCCCATGAGCGGCTGGCTTTCCAACCTGATTGGCCGCAAGCGTTTCTACATGATGTGCGTGGCTATCTTCACGGCCAGTTCGTTTCTTTGCGCGCTTGCGCCGAGCCTGCCCATGCTCATCTTCTTCCGCATCCTGCAAGGAGCGGGCGGGGGCGGTTTGCAGCCCACCGAGCAGGCGATCCTCGCCGACACTTTCTCTGCCAAGCAGCGCGGCATGGCCTTTGCGGCGTATGGCGTCGCTGTACTCGTGGCGCCCGCCGTTGGCCCCATGCTCGGCGGATGGATCACCGACAATTACAGTTGGCACTGGATCTTCCTTATCAATGTGCCTGTCGGAATCTTCTCTCTCGCGCTGACACAGAGGATCGTCCACGACCCCGCGTATCTAAGAAATCTGCGTAAGTCCAACTTCCGCGTAGACTACATGGGCATCTCGCTCATCGTAATCGGCGTAGGCTTTCTGCAGTATGTTCTCGACAAGGGCCAGGAGAATGACTGGTTCTCGTCCAAGGCCATCCTCGCAAGCTTCATCGTCGCCATCCTTGCGTTGGTAGCCCTGGTGGCGCGCGAACTCACCCACGAAAATCCGATCATGGACCTGCGCCTGCTCAAGCTCCGCAACTTTGCCACCGCGGTGATCTTCGGATTCATTCTCGGCATGGTGCTGAATGGGACGACGGTATTGATTCCGCAGTTCCTGCAGAATTTTCTAGGCTACAACGCGCAACTCGCCGGCATGGCGCAAACACCTGGCGCTATCGCACTTCTCTTCATGATGCCGATCGCCGGCATACTTGCCAGCAAGTTCGACCCGCGCATCGTTATCGCCACCGGATTTGCCATGACATCGCTCGGGCTCTTTCACGTCACCACGCTGCATTACGGCGTGAGCTTCAACACCATGGTGAACTACCGGCTCTTCCAGGTGCTCGGCATCCCGCTGATCTTCATCCCCATCAGCACGTTGAACTATGTCGGCGTGCCGCGCGAGAAGTTCAACCAGGTTTCCGGCATCAGCAATTTCGTGCGCAACCTGGGCGGCGCAACGGGCATTTCACTGCTCAGCAGTTTCATCTCGCGGCAAAATCAAACGCACCGGACGGCGTTGACCGCGCACACCAATCATGCCAACCCATTCTTCGAGCGCCAACTGCAAGGCATGACGCAGCACTTCATCGCCACGGGCTCAGGGCCGGCGGACGCAACGCATCGCGCACTCGCGCAATTATCCGGCGAGGTCGACCTGCAGGCAAGCGTGCTGAGTTTTGCCAACTCTTTTTGGGTTCTTGGTGCGATTGTATTGTTACTTGTGCCGCTTCCCTTCCTGATGCGCCGGCCAAGCCAGGAAGAGACAAAAGAAACCGCCGCCCTGCACTAGCGCGACAACAGCAGCCATACGCGCCAACTTATGGGTTGACGATTTCAACCACCGTGTTCGACCGATGCGGCACGTAATCGCTGTTGCCGGAGTAGACCGCACTTAGTTGGTGGCGACCTGCGCCCAGGCTGGAAACCGCGATCGCCGCAACGCCATTGACAATCTTCGCCGAACCCAGGGAATGCGTGCCGTCAAAGAACGTAATCGTCGCGGCTGCTGCCACGCTTCCACTGAAGTGAAAACTAGGCGTAACCTGCGCATGCAGAGTGACCGAATGCCCTGCCGTCACCGGGTTTGCCGCGGCAGTCAGCTTCACATCGCTGCCGCCGGAGTTGAGCAGCAGACCAACGCTTGCCCCCGCCACGCCGGCGATATCGATCGCGCCATCTCCGTTGAAATCGGCCAGCGCGAGTTGCGGACTGTAGAGATCGACACCCATGCCGCCGGCGCCGAAGTCGGCCCTGGGGCGCAGTGTCCCATCACCGGCGCTTGTGAAGAGAGACATCAGCGTATAGCTTCCCTGCCCCGTCGGATCGAGACTTCCGGTATTCAGCGCTGCCACGTCGTCCAGCCCATCGCCATTGAAGTCGGCAATCCCAAATGCCTGCAGGTCCTGCGCTAACTCGTACGTAACCGGCTGCTGCAGCGTGCCGTCTCCCTTACCGCCGAGCAGGCTCATAAACCCGTGACTTATATAACCTGCCGAAGAATCCTGCTCGTGGGTTCCCGCGACTACTCCCAGCGCTCCGTTCTTGGTGAAGTATCCCACCGCGATATAGGTGAGAAACGGATAACCATACGTGAGCGTAGTCGAAAACGAAGGCGTGGGGTCGAAGTTGCCTTTGCCGTCTCCAAGGAAGATGGAAATCACCGCCAGGTCGTCGCCCGAGATGAACGCCAAATCGAGTTTCCCGTCGCCGTTAAAGTCGCCGAGAGCAAAATGCGTGATGAAAACTCCGGTGGGCGCAAACGGTATGAACGGCTGGAAAGTGCCGTCCCCGTTGCCCAGGCTCACGCCGTCGAGACTTACAATGTCGAGTTTGTGATCGTTGTTCACATCGGCCAGATACACCTGGTCGTTGCAGCAGCCTGTCCCTCCAAGATGCAGCGGACGAACCGGCTCGAACGTGCCATCGCCCTTGCCCAGCAGCAGGCCGTAGGTTGGTCCGATGGTTGGGCTTTGGCCGATAAAAACCAGGTCTGGTTTGCCGTCGCCGTTCACATCGCCCGCGGCAAGGGCCGTACCCGTGGTGGCTGTCTTGTAATGCGTCACCGGCGGCTTGAAGTGCCCATCGCTCTGCCCCTGGTAAATGCCGACCGTGGCAAGCGGCGTATTCAGGCCGCCCGCATACAACACGGCTACGTCCGGAATCCCATCGCCGTTAAAGTCGGCGGTCGCGCTGGAAACAGCATTGTTCCACCCCGGCGGCGTATTCAGCACCGCGTTAAACGTGCCGTCGGGCCTGCCGTACAAAGGAGAAACGGTGCCGCTGCTGTTGACCGTCGCCAGGTCCAGGTAGCCATCGCCATTCAAATCGGCGACGCGAATGCAGCCTGGACCATAGCAGCCTGTGCCATCGCCCCCAAAGATGGAACGATAACTGAACGTGCCGTCGCCGTGTCCGAGCAATACGTTCACCTGTGCCTGTTCGAACTCGGTAAGGTAAGCCAGGTCCAGGTGGCCATCGTGATTGAAGTCGCCGACAGCGACGGAGACTCCGCCGTCGAGCGGGGGGGCTTTGGGCGCCGCGCTAAATGTGCCGTCCGCGCTCCCCAGCAGCACGGTTGCGCCTCCGTTCGCGATCGCGAGATCTGGGTAGCCGTCTTCATTAAAATCCCCGATGGCAATATCCACAATGCTGACCAGGCTCGGCAAAGTGAACACCGGTCCCGTGCGCGTGAATGTGCCATTGCCCGCCCCAAACAGCACGCTGACAGATTTGAACGACTGCCCGGAGAAATGAGCGACGATCAAATCCAGCTTCCCATCGCGGTTGAAATCCGCCACCCCAAATGGAAAGAGGTTTAGAGATTGCTGCCCCATCCTGAAGGTTCCATTGCCCTTGTTTACCAGGATCGCGAAGCCTTCGCTGGCGTTCGCCCCCGTGGTGTTGACCGCGACGGCGAGATCGATGTGCCCATCTCCGTTGAAGTCGCCTGGATAGATGGCCAGCGGGTACGCTCCAGGGATGGAGTAATCCACCGGTGCCGCGAAGGTCCCGTCGCCCTTGCCCATCAGCACTTCCACCACGCCCGTGGGCGCCGACGTGCTGTTGGCAAAGGAGGCAACAATCAAGTCGGGATTACCGTCTCCATTCACATCGGCCGCGCAGATAAACTGACTTACTCCGTTGGTCGGATAGTGCACCACCGGGCGGTACTTCCCGTTGCCGGCGCCCAGGACCACCCCCACGCCCGCGTTCGTGTACTGGTATCCCGTCCCGGAACTCCCTGTCACGGAATAGCCATCCGCAACTGCAACGTCGGGGATTCCATCGTGGTTGAAATCGGCAATCGCGGCGCCCGCAGGCGATCCGCCGACAGGGATTCCCTTGCTGGCAACGAATCCCTGGTTGGTTTGGGCAATGGCTGCCACCAGGCAAAAAACACACAGGCACAGCAGTACGGCGCTTCTGCAACGCTGCATGGGAAGGACCTCCAATGCGAGTCAAGCGGCCGGCTTCGCGCGCGGAAGGGGAGAATTTTGGGGAATGCGAACGGGGCCGAAAGAAACGCGAGCAAATCTTACCACGACATCGCCGGCGTCGCACCAGTCATTGCATCGGAAAATGAGGGGCTGGATGCGCACCCTTAACGCCGGCGATGCCGCAAATCTCTCCGATCATTCCTTGTCGCTGACCAGTGAGAACATCGCTCCCTGCGGATCGTTGCCCTGGATGATCCAGGCTCCGCCGGGCACCTGCATCGGACCGTTCACGACCTTTCCGCCGCCGGCGTTAACACGCTCGATGGCTGCCTTGATGGAGTCGACGTGGAAGTAGAAGGTCCAGCTTGAGACGGGGATCTGCGGAGCCTTGCCCATCATGCCGCCATCGCCCATCTCCTTATGGTCGCCTTCATCGAAGATGCGATAGACGCCCATGGGCCCCATATCCATATCGCTCACCTTGGTCCAGCCGAAGAGCTTGTTGTAGAAGTCGAATCCGGCGTCAAGGTCCGTGGTGTAGAGTTCGTGCCAGCCAATGGTGCCGACGGCCGGCGGGGTGGGACGCTCGGGCGTGGGCATGCCCGGGTTGGCGGTGAACACAACAATCGCAGCTCCCTGCGGATCGGAAAGTACGGCGAAACGCAGCATCCCGGGTACATCCGTGGCCGGCTTCCATAGTTTCCCACCGGCCTCGACAATCTTCTCCACGTGAGCATCGACATCGTCCACCGCAATGTATCCAATCCAGGCCACGTGTCCCGGGATCGTCAACATACCCGCAATCCCGACATTTCCTATATTGAAAGTCGTGTAAGAGGGGACGCCGTCTGGTCCGGGCATCTCCTGCGTGGTCCAGCCCACCACGTCGGAGTAGAACTTGCCTGCAGATTTGGTGTCGCTGGTCATCAGTTCGTACCAGCCGAATTTTCCTTTTGGGGTAAACATCGAGACAATTCTCCTTGTTGACGGACGCGCCGGTGCGCGCCTGCGCCCAATGGACTTGTAGCGTTTGATATCAACTCCAACACAGGCATGTCAATCGGGTATTAGAGTCGCAGGAGGGTGTTCAAGAATGTCGGGGACGATGCTTCCCTTGCCTACGCTGAGTTGCTGCACCAGCAGAATCGATAAGTCTTACGGGGAGATCGCCGCCGATGCCGGGGGTGAGGCGAAAGATGAAGTCTCAGACGATCCAAATTGCTGGATCGACAGAATTGAGAGGCCTCACAACGTGGTCTGCCTCGCGGGATCTCCACGACAAGGCGGATGCATTACCGGACTGCACCATGTGCTTGTCTGGGAAAACTAAAACTTATGTTATTTCAAGCTCGCTTCAAATGGTTGACAGCACGGGGCGAACGCGCCTATAAACGGTGCAGTTTCCGCTACCATCCGACGAACGTTCCATTGATTACCGTGAAGCTGCGGCTTTGGCGCAGGGTGCATTTGTTTCGTTGATTCCCACCAAACACTGCCCTGTGGTCCGTACGGATCGGCGGTGAGGTGTGTGTCCATGCAAGGTTTTGGGCGTGCCGTGTCTCCTGCGAATTGTCCTTGTCTCCAGTCTTCAAGCCTCTCCAACCTGGTTCGGTCGTTCCGGCGCGCTTCGGCCGCGGCAGCTCTGCTTTGCCTGGGCCTGATCTCGGCAGGGGCGCAAACCGCCTACACGGTGAACAATTCGGGCGATGCCGGCAACGGCGACGGCCCAGCAGGCGATCTGCGTTACGTGATCACGCAGTCCAATGGGAATCCCGCACCCGGCGGAGCCTCGAATACCATCGGTTTTTCCGGGGTAACCGGCACAATCACGCTGGGCAGCGCGCTGCCGACGATCACCAGGAACGTGTCTATCATGGGACCCGGCGCCAGCCAACTCACTGTATCCGGCGCCAAGAGCTACCAAGTGTTCTCGACCGGCTCGAACGCGACGGTGACCATCTCCGGGCTGACCATCGCCAACGGAAGCGGGAACTATGGCGGCGGCATCTATGCCGCGAACGGCACGCTGAGGGTGACCGACAGCACCTTCGACGGCAATTCCGCCCAGTTTGGCGGGGGCATTTTTGACGCCAACGGTGCGCTGATAGTAACCAACAGCACTTTTTCCGGCAATTCCGCCGGGAATGGCGCGGGCATCTATAGCGACGGCACGCTATCGGTAACCAACGGCACGTTCACCGGAAATTCCTCCACCTACTTTGGCGCCGGCATCTCCAGCAATGGGCTCACGCTGAAAGTGGACTCCAGCACGTTCTCCGGCAATTCCGCAGGCGAAGAGGGTGGCGCCATCGTGTGCTCAAATGCGTTGACGGTGACGAATAGCATTTTCTCGGGCAACTCCAGTCACCACGGCGGGGCGGTGGAAAGCGTCGGCTCCCTGACGGTGAGCAACAGTGTTTTCTCCGGCAATTCCGCCCTCTATGCCGGCGGCGTCTTCGAAATTGATGGCGACGGCGGCACGATCACGGAGAGCACGCTTTACGGCAATTCCTCCTCAAACGGCGGCGGCATCTACAACACAGCCACCGCGCTGACGGTGAGCAACGTTACTTTTGCCAATAACTCCGCCAGTTCCCCGGGCGGCGGCATCTTCCAGGAGCTTGGCACGCTGACGGTGAACAACAGCATCTTTTCCGGCAACTCGACCGGGGGCTACGGCGCCGGCATCTTCAGCAACGGCGGCACCACCACGAACGCCAGCTACAACGTCTTCCATAACAACCTCAATTCCAACGGCTACGAAGACGACTGCACCGCTACCTGCACCAACTCTATAACTGGAGACCCCAAGCTGCTGCCGCTGGGCAACTACGGCGGCCCGACCGAGTCCATGCTGCCGGCGCCGGGGAGCCCGGCCATCTGCGCTGGAACAAACACTCCGGCGGGAGGCGTGACGCTGCCTTCTACCGATCAGCGCGGATGGCCGGTAAACCAGGCGGCATGCGCCGGAAGCCTGGATATAGGCGCGGTGCAAACGAATTATTTGACCGTGACCACCCTTGGCGACTTGAAGCACGCCAGTCCCGACTGCACCAGCGGCGCCGGCAACACCTGCTCGTTGCGCGATGCTCTGACGCAGGCCAACACCGCCGGCTATGCGGATGTCGGCTTTCTGCCGTCGCTCTTTGTCACCGGCACTCCCGCCTTGGCCACACCCGGAACCATTCCTTTGGGCAGTGCGCTGCCCAGTATCACCGGCACTCTGAACCTGATCGGGCCGGGCGCCAACCTGCTAAGCGTCTCCGGCAACCACGACAGCGGCGTAGGCAGCGTGTTTGTCGTCAACTCCAGCGCGACGGCACTCCTCTACGGGATGACCATCTCCGACGGCAATGCCTCCACAGGCGGCGGCATTTTGAACAGCGGCTTGCTCACGGTGATGGCCAGCGCCGTCTCCGGCAATACCGTCAACGGCGTCGGCGGAGGCATCGGGAACAACGGCACGCTAACGGTAAGCGGCAGCACCGTCTCCGGCAATTCCGTCATGGCGATCCCAGGCAACAGCTACGGCGGCGGCTATGGGGGTGGCATCGTCAACGGCGGCACGCTCACGGTAACCGACAGCACCGTCTCCGGCAACTCCGTCAACGGCGGCACGAGCGGGGGCTTCGGCGGCGGCATCACAAACAACGGCACGCTGACGGTGAACGACAGCACCGTCTCTGGCAACTCCGCCTCCGGTGCCCAACCCATGGGCGGCGGCGTCTTCGATAACGGCACGCTGAAGATGAACAACAGCATCGTGGCCGGAAACAGCGTCAGCGGCTCCAATGCTGCCTATGCGGACTGCTTCAGCACCTACACCGAAAATGGCAGCAACATTGTCAACAGCAATGAGACCGCAACCAGCAACCCGCAGCTCAGCGCGCTGCAGTTGAACGGCAATGGCGCGACCGTCGCGACCATGATCCCGCTGCCGGGCAGCCAGGCCATCTGCGCGGGTTCAATGCGGAACGTCCCCGCGGGGTTGAGCACCGACGAGCGCGGCTACCCCCTGCAGCCGGGAGGGGGTTACTGCCCAACCGGATTAATCGATGCCGGCGCGGTGCAGACCAATTACACTTCGGTGGCCTTCGTCGTGCAGCCAACCGCAGCGGCGATGAATATGGCCATGTCACCTTCCCCCACGGTCAAGATCGTTGAAACGGACACGCTGCTGAGGAGCAATAACACCGATGCGGTGAACGGGGTTCCGATCGCGCTGAGCTTTAGCGGCGGCGCGAGCGAGCTTGCGGGCGGTGCGGCGAGCCTCACCGCCACCACCTCCGGCGGAGTGGCAGCCTACCGCCTGGCGCCTGCAATTGCCGGGTCCGGCTTCACGCTGTCTGCCGGGTCCGACGGCAGCGGCATTGTTGTGTTCGACGGCGTCACGCTCACAGCTACCAGCAATTCATTCAATGTCTACGGTCGAGCAACGCAACTGGCGGTGAGCGCGGCCACGCCGGTGACGGCTGGAGGCTCGTCCACGGTGACGGTGACGGCCAAGGATGCAGGGGGCCTCACCGTGCTGAACGACAACGACACCGTGAATGTGACCATCAGCGGGCAAACGACCCCTCTGGCCTCCATCGCACTGAGCGCCGGCACGGGCAGCGAGGCTGTGGAACTGACCACGGCGGGAAGCTACACCCTGACAGCGACCGACACAACCAGCCCCCTGATCGCGGGAACCTCGAATCCCGTCTCGGTGAGCGCGGCTCTGCCTGCGGCCATCGCCGCGTCCGCCGGGACGCCGCAGTCCGCATATATCTACACTGCCTTCGCGCCTCTGACGGTTGCGGTGACGGATAGCTTTGGCAATGGGGTGAGCGGGGTGACAGTGAACTTTTCGGCGCCCGCTTCAGCGACAAGCGCAAGCCTTGACTCCTCGTCCTGCCACACCGGCGCCACCGGAACATGCAGTTTGACTGCGACAGCCAACGGGACGGCGGGCGGGCCGTATACGGTAACAGCGACTGCGGCCGGAATTGGCGGCGCGGCCACCTTCTCGCTGACCAACAACCCGGCGCCCAACCTGGTAGTGACCAGCACCGGCGACGACGCAGGATCGGCGTCGAATTGCACCGCCCAGACCTCGGCCACGACCGGAACCGACAGCTCCTGCAGCCTGCGCGACGCGCTACTTGAAGCTGCCAACCTGGGCACAGCGAACGTCTATTTCGACACAGCAAAGTTTGCCGGCCCGACGACCATCCAACTCCTCGCGAGTTCGAGCACGGCCCTCACGATTCCGTCGTTCACGACGGTAACCGGCCCTGCGCCCACGCTCGTCAATGGCGTCAACACGCCCGCGGTAACGATCAGCGGGGCGGGCCCGCTATGGAATCTCCCGGACTTCGAGGTCTTGCCCGGTGTGACCGGCGCGGCCATCGCCAACCTGACCATTGCCAACGGCAACAGCGGCCGGAGTGGCGGCGGCATCGCGAACATGGGCTCGCTGACAGTAACCAACAGCACTTTTTCCGGTAACAACGCCGCCACAAACGGCGGCGGCATCTTCAACGACGGCACACTGACGGTGACCTCGAGCACCTTTTCAGGTAACCGTGCCAACATCGGCGGCGCCATCTGCAACACCGGCACGCTGACGGTGAATGCCGGCACCATATCCGGGAACGCCGCCTTTTCCACGGGGGGCGGCATCTACAACTCTGTCTCGCTGGGGCTAGCCAACAGCATCGTCAGCGGCAACTGGCTGACAAACGGTGTAGGTATCACAGCCTACGACGATTTGGACGACTCAACGGGCGGCAATGCGTTCGCCGGCTCCGCGAGCGATAGCCGCGGCAATCTTCTCGGGTTTTATAACAATCCCCAGGTTGCGGCGCCCACCCTGGCCAACCTCGCCGCGCTGGCCAACTTCGGCGGGTCCACCAAGACCATGATCCCGCTGCCGGGCAGCCCCGCCATCTGCGCGGGAACCGCGACGCCGGCCGGCGGCTTGCCTTTGCCCTCCACCGACCAACGCGGCCAAGCGCGCACAAACACAGCTTATCCAGGTTATTCGTCCACGCCATGCGTGGACTCCGGAGCGGTGCAAACCAACTACGCTCTGTCGTTCAGCACCCAACCCGCGCCCATCTCTCCGGCAACAACGATCACGCCGAATGCCGCTTTCGGAGCCGCAGTCACTCTGAAGGAGAGTGGAAACCTGTTCATGCCTGCGGCCGGTCCCATTTCGCTGCTGTTGACCGGAAACGGATCGCTGAGCGGTGGGTCTGCCGTCAGCGTAAACGGCATGGCGACCTACTCGACGCTCAAAGTCAGCGCAACAGGCACGAGCGACACTTTGACGGCGACCCTGGCTTTGAATCCGGCAGCATCGCCGGCGCCGTCGATCTCGTCGGCGCCAAGCTCCGCCTTCAACGTAAAACAGCTAACTCCCGCGATTACCTTTATGCCGTTGCCGGCAGCCCAGATTTACGGCTCGGCGATCGTCGCCGGAACGCTGGACGCGATAGCAAAGTTCAACGGCAACCCGGTTGCCGGGACTTTTGCGTATACCGCCACCGTGAACGGAAGCCAGCAAACCCTGACGGCGGGAACGTCGATTCTGCCGGCCAACGGCTACACTCTCACGGCCACATTCACGCCCCAGGACGCCTCCATGTATACCAGCGCCTCGGCAACGGCCGCCTATACGGTGAACAAGGCCGCTCCCAATCTGGCGCTGACTTGCCCGACTTCAACTTACGACGGCCAGGCGCACTCCTGCACCGGCTCGGCTACCGGCGCAAGTGGTGGCGCCGTGAGCGGAACCTGGAGTCTCAACCCTGCGAGCAAGATCGCGGCAGGCGGATACCTGGTGACAGGCACCTTCGCCAGCACAGACTCCAACTACACCGGCGGCACGGCCCAGGGCACGCTCACTGTGAACAAGGCCACCCTGTTGGCAACCGCGAACAACCAGAGCAAGATCTACGGCGCCGCACTCCCCAGTCTCACCTACACTCTCAGTGGATTTGTTCACGGGGATACAGCAGCCACCGCGACCAGTGGCAAGCCCAGCCTGAGCACCGCTGCAACCTCGAAATCTCCTGTGGACAGCTACACAATCAGCGTGTCCGCAGGGACGTTGGGCTCTTCAAACTATGGCTTCGCATTCAAGTCCGGTACTCTCGCCGTCACCAAGGCGGAGCTGACTGTTGCGGCGAACAACGCCAGCAAGGTTTACGGGGCGCCCTTGCCCAACTTCAGCGACACCGTGACCGGCTTCGTGAACGGCGATGCCGCGGCCACCGCCGTGAGAGGACAAGCGAGCCTGACAACCTCGGCTACGGCGAAGTCTCCAGTGCGGGCCTATGCAATTGTTGCTGCGGCCGGCACGCTGTCAGCCTCGAACTACTCCTTCACATTCAAGCCTGGCACTTTGACCATCGCCAAGGCCGTGCTCACGGTTACAGCCACGAATGCATCGGTAGCCTACAACAAGCCTCTGCCCAAGCTCGCCTTTGTCGTAACCGGGTATCTGAACGGGGATACTTCGTCAGCGCTTACGGGCGCGCCGGTTGAGACGACAACGGCGAAGCAAGGGTCGTTGCCGGGAGCCTATCCGATCACGATCACTCAGGGAACGCTCACAGCCACCAATTACAGCTTCTTGTTCAAGGATGGCGCCGTGACAATCACCCCACTGGGAACGGTCGAAACCCCCACCATCAAGCCCGGCACAGGAACCTATTCCACCTCGCAAAACGTGACCATTTCCGACGGCTCCGCCGCCGCAACCATCTACTACACCACCAACGGTGTGGTGCCCACAACCTCATCGACGAAGTACAATGCCGTGATCAAGGTTTCGGGAACGGAGACCATCAAGGCGATCGCGGTCGTTCCCGGGTATACCCAGAGCGCCGTAGCAACTGCCACCTACACCTTCAAATAGTTCAGCATGCACAGAACACCACCGCGGGCCCGCGAGAATCCTCCCGGGCCCGCACTCACGCACAGCCGGTGATCCACTGTCTCACCAACCTTCGGCGAGGTTCTTTCACTTGATCTCGCTCGCGAACCCGGCAAAGCGCTGTGACAGAACCATGCTCGGGTTTCTGTCGTGATCGAAGATCGAGGCCGTCCTTGATGCGACGGCCCCATGCACGCAGACCAGGCAACGTGACCGTGCACAGGCTCGCTGTCTGCGTAAAGTTGCCTGGCCCGTCGCCCAGAAACACGCTGATCGTGTTGGCGGTGAAGTTCGCCACGGCAAAGTCCAAAATGCCGTCGCCGTTGAAGCCGCCCACGGCCACTGCAGCGGCCCCGTTGCCGTCGGGCGGATTCGATGCGGTGACAAAGTTCAACGCGGAGGCGCCGGCGGCCAGCGTCGCTGTTCCCAGCAACACATTTCCATTCGAGGCGTCGAGGAACGACACCGGTCCGGTGGGAAGCGATGGACCCACGCCGCCCACAGTAGCCGCAGGCGTGTAGTTGCCACCATGCCGCTCTGCGCGATTGTGGCCACTGCTGGGAAGAGCTAGCTTACGGCAAGGACCGCTATGCCGGAAACACTGGCGCCCGCGCTGGTTGTCCTGGCGAAGATCGCCCTGTAGACGTCGGTTCCGATGCCGGGAATGAAGTTGATCGATGCCGTGCCGAAGCTGATCGATTGGGCTGTGCCGGGCAGATGGATGTCGGTGCAATCGGCCGCCATTGCATCTCAGAAGTTGCTGTTCGATGACTTCAACACCGTCTTTGGTCGAAGCATTTGACGGTAACGCGCCAGCAGTGCATCGCGATTCTGGCGAAGGTCTTTACCGGTCGGGGTGGACGGATACGGCGCTTTGCCCATGATCCCCTTCCAGAGAACATGGTTGAACATCGCTCCATTTACCAGATCGGCGTCATCGAAGTCCATTCCCCTGGTCACCCGCGACCAGTATTTTGCATTGGGCGTTGGATCGTTGCAGGGCACGAATGGCGTCGGCAGAGGGAGTTGCGTGCAGTAGAGAATCGCAGCCGGCGTCGCGGTGAACGTCCAGTTGGTGTTGGGTGTAGTGGTGAAGATGTCGCTCATCGGCGCGGCCAGAGCATCGTTCAGGTTCATGGGCGGTAGGCCTAGTACCTCTTCCATGGTCCGCATAAAGTTGAGAGTGGCGAAGGCGCAATACCAGGGTGCATTCTATTCCGGCAACAATGCTTTGAATAAAATCAACAGCACAAACTGGCCAGTGTACTGGTGCGGGATCGAATACATGGATGAACCGGGCTTCATCAATGCTGTGAACAGCTTTTGAGCTTGCGGGCGCGCACCGTCTTTTCGGTGTGTGTTCATCCTGTAGTCACCCATCAGCCTGATCACAGTGAAGAAGGAGACGGCTGTGATCGGGCTGATGATTTCTTTGATCCTCAGTGACGGGGAGGGATCGGGAATATGACACGG
>Ga0181516_10001492_pt1 | contig 17847 bp, 15 predicted proteins | sample PEATcosm2014_Bin_25_FD_121104 | JGI IMG/M metagenome (GOLD analysis project Ga0181516, IMG submission 121104) | Peatland microbial communities from MTU Mesocosm Facility, Houghton, MI, USA - PEATcosm2014_Bin01_10_metaG | ecosystem: Environmental > Terrestrial > Soil > Wetlands > Peat | place... | reverse complement strand
TGCGCGTGGGAATGTTGTTCTCCAGCGCGGGCGCGTACTTCCTCAATACCGCTATCGCCAGCGCGAAGTACAAAGACGCCGATGAAATGGACTTCGAGGCGCCCTTGACGTCGCTGGTATGGATCACGTCCATCGTTTCCATCGCTCTGACCTACATCGTCACGTACCTGATGATCCCAGATCTGGGCGACGGGACGCTGTGGTGGAAACTGGCTTCCATCATCTCGTGCGGAACGCTGGCGGGCGCGATCATCCCCGAACTGGTGAAGGTCTTCACTTCAACCAAATCGAGCCACGTGAAAGAAGTGGTGAAATCGGCGCAGGAAGGCGGAGCTTCGCTGGGCATCCTGTCGGGTTTCGTAGCCGGCAATTTTTCGGCTTACTGGCTGGGACTCAGCATGGTCGCTCTCATGAGCATGGGGTATTACTTCAGCACGGGCCCGTCCATGTCGGTCCTGATGCTGGCCCCGGCCGTCTTCGCGTTTGGCCTGGTTGCTTTCGGATTCCTGGGCATGGGTCCGGTAACGATTGCCGTCGATTCCTACGGGCCGGTTACCGACAATGCGCAATCGATCTACGAGCTGTCGCTGATTGAGACTGTTCCCGGAATCGAAGCCGAGTTGAAGAAGGACTACAACATCGACGTGAAGTTTGAAAAGGCGAAAGACCTGCTGGAAGCCAACGATGGAGCCGGCAACACTTTCAAGGCTTCGGCGAAACCAGTGCTGATCGGCACCGCGGTGGTGGGTGCAACCACGATGATCTTCTCGATCATCATGGCCCTGACCGGGGGACTGACGCATGACGTGCAGAGCCTCTCTCTGTTGCACGCGCCATTCCTGCTGGGGTTGATCACTGGCGGAGCAATGATTTATTGGTTCACAGGCGCTTCAACGCAGGCGGTGACCACCGGCGCTTACCGCGCGGTGGAGTACATCAAAAAGCACATCAAACTGGAAGGCGTGGAGAAAGCGTCGGTCACGGACAGCAAGAAGGTGGTGGAGATCTGCACGAAGTACGCGCAGAAGGGAATGTTCAACATCTTTCTCGCCGTCTTCTTCGCCACGCTTGCGTTTGCGTTCGTCGAGCCGTTCTTCTTTATCGGCTATCTGATCTCAATTGCGGTCTTCGGCCTGTACCAGGCGATCTTCATGGCGAATGCCGGCGGCGCATGGGACAACGCGAAGAAGATTGTGGAGGTCGAACTGAAACAAAAAGGGACACCTCTGCACGACGCGACCGTGATCGGAGACACCGTCGGCGATCCGTTCAAGGATACCTCGTCGGTGGCATTGAACCCGGTGATCAAGTTCACGACGTTATTCGGATTACTTGCTGTTGAGCTCGCAGTGACGCTCAATGCGAACAATCCGCTGCTGACACGTGTGCTGGCAGTGGCGTTCTTCCTGGTGTCGGTGTTCTTCGTGCACAAATCGTTCTACGGAATGAGGATTGACACGAAGGAAAGCAATTGATTTCCAAGCTCGTCTCATAGCCCTCTCCCTAAATTGGCCTCGCACGCTAAAGCATGCGAGGCCGATTTGTTTCAGCGCGAGCAAAGAGGCGGGGTTTGGGCGGCGGCTTGCGGCGCACAGAAAATGGTTGTGAGCTGCGGGATCGCGAAGGTATGCTGCGTTTATGCGATGAAGAGGCTCTCGCTCACCTTCGACGACGGACCTTCTCCCCCATGCACGGAGGCCATTCTCGCCGTTCTCTCCTACTACTCCGTCCCCGCCACCTTCTTCATGATCGGCGAAAGAATGCTGGCGCATGAAGCCACCGTCAGGCGCGTGGAGCAGGCGGGCCACGTGATCGGGAACCATTCCCGGACGCATCGCAATCTTCGCGGCGCAACCTCCAAGGACCTCGACCACGAGATTAACCGCTGGGGACAATACTTTCGGCCGCCTGGCGGCCATTACGACGAAGGGGTGCTGGAGTATCTGCGGCTCCATGACATCCAGCTTGCGATGTGGGATGCGGAGGGGCTGGACTGGAAACTCAGAACCGCGGACGAGATAGTGGCCCATCTCGCCACGCAGATTGAAAGCCTCGAAGGTGAGAGCGCCATTGTCCTGCTTCACGACGGCGACTCGGAGGACGTCGGCTCGGAGCAAATCGGGGGCAACCGCTGGGCGACGGTCGAAGCCACCGCCCGCATCATCACCCGTTACCGCGCCCAGGGATTTGAGTTCGTACCGCTGAGGGAAATGACCCTGCCGAGGGAGCCGAGGAAGTGGTATGGGCAGCCTTGAAGGCCGGCCAATTGGCAAAGTATGCCAATCGCTCTATACTTGAGTGGGAGCTCGTTTATGCCAACGCGCAATGTGAACCTGCCCAAAGGGCTCGATCGGTTTATTGCTTCCAGCGTGAAAAAGGGAAGCTATTCCAACGCCAGCGAAGTGATGCGGACAGCCTTGCGGCTGCTGGAAAAGGAAGAGCGGGAATTTGAAGAGAAGATGGCGGCGTTGAGGGCGGGAATCCAGGAGGGACTGGATAGCGGCGTGGCACAACCCGGGATGTTCTCACGTGTGCGCAAAAAGCACGGTCGGCCACAGAGAGAAGCCTGAAGATGGCTTCGGTCCAGATCTCTGTCAAGGCCGAGGCGGATATCGACGCGATTGTCGAATACACGAAAGAACAGTGGGGATTGCGGCAGGCCGACGAGTATCTCTCCAAACTGGAAGACGGGTTTGCGCTTCTGTTCCGGAATCCCCTTGTCGGAAGGCCATGCGATTCAGTCCGCGCAGGTTTGCGGCGGTTTGAGATTGGGAAGCACGTTGTGTTCTACCTTCCCACGGCAGACGGAATACTAATCGCGCGGGTTCTGCACCAGCGCATGCTCCCAGCCAAGTCGCGCTTTGAGTCCTGAGACAAGAGCGACTCAACTCGACCCAATTCTCCACAACTTGAACAGAGATGCCGCTGAAGTGCACCTGTTCTGCGCCTTGTGGCTGGGCCGGTCCGGGGATAGGGTTGAGGAGTGAGGCGAATTGGGGATTTGGGCCCTGGACCCGCCCGCGAGGTGCCCCAGATTTGATGCAAACTTGACCCGGCAAACCCGCGCCGCGCAAGGCTGAATCGAAGTTTCCACAGGCAAATGGCGGTGTTTAAAGAGCTGGTGCGCGAAATGCGAACAAAATACAAGATGTTGTGGTTTGTTCTTGACACGCACCATGGACAGCGGTAAGTTTTCATCTGCGGCTGTGAACGGGCGGTTAAAAAACACCGGCGCAAATCGAGCAATTCCCGAGTTCAGGTGCTCCATCCAGCGTCTCGCAAGCAGGTAGTCGGAAGAGCGATTCCCAAGCAGCGGAGATGGCTACAGGGTACGGCGACGAGGAAAGGGCTGGATGCGAACGCGGGCCGCGGATGAAGCAGGAATTCGCGGAATTTTTGTCCCCGTTTTCCGTTTGTTTCCAAATAGTTGCGGGTTGTCCCGCGATCCGGCTGTGCAACCGGAGATAGGCTTTTTGTCACCAATTTTTTGACGGATGGAGAACACCAAGATGAACGAGGCACAACTTCAGACTTCGACCGCTGCTTTCCAATCAACCCCCGGGACGCAGGGCCTGACCTTTTCCCGGCGTTTTTCGAAGGAAGGCGTCTCCCCCTACGACGAGATCCAGTGGGAGCGCCGGACAGCGTCAATCACCGACACCAAAGGGAACACGATCTTCGAGCAGAAGGACGTGGAAGTTCCCGAGGACTGGTCGATGACGGCCACGAACATCGTGGCCTCAAAGTACCTGCATGGACAGATGGACACGCCGGGGCGGGAAACGGGCGTGCGGCAACTGGTGGAGCGCGTGGCGGAGACGGTGCGCGACTGGGGCATGGCCGGAGGGTACTTTGCCACGACAGTGGACGCCGGGATTTTTCACGATGAGCTGGCACACCTTCTGTTGACGCAGAAGGCGGCGTTCAACTCGCCGGTGTGGTTCAACGTGGGCTGCGACCGGCTGGAGCCGGAATCGGACGGACAGAACTGGCATTGGGATCCGGTGACCGGGGGAGTGCAGTACTCGGCGACAGGCTACAGGAACCCGCAGTGCTCGGCCTGCTTCATTAACGCGGTGGACGATTCTCTGGACTCGATTCTGACGCTGGCGAAGACGGAAGGAATGCTGTTCAAGTGGGGATCGGGAACGGGGACGAATCTGTCGTCGCTGCGCGGGTCGATGGAGCTGCTCTCGGGCGGCGGCCAGGCCAGCGGACCGCTGAGCTTCATGCGCGGGTTTGACGCATTCGCCGGAGTGATCAAAAGCGGCGGCAAGACGCGGCGCGCGGCGAAGATGGTGATCCTGAACGTGGACCACCCGGACATCGTGGACTTTATTGAGTGCAAGTCGAAGGAAGAGGCGAAGGCCTTTACGCTGATCAAGGCGGGCTACGACGGGAGCGGGCCGGACTCGGAGGCTTTTTCATCGATCTTCTTCCAAAATGCGAACAATTCGGTACGGGTTAGTGACGAGTTCATGCGCGCTTACGAGGCCGATGGAGAATTCACTACATACACGGTGAAGGGCCGCCAGCCGGTGGAGACCTACAAGGCGCGCGAGATCATGGGCAAGATCGCCGAGTCGACGTGGCTGTGCGGCGATCCGGGGATGCAGTTCGACGACACGATTAACAAGTGGCACACGAGCAAGAACACGGCGCGGATCAATGCTTCTAATCCTTGCAGTGAATACATGTTCCTGGACAATTCGGCGTGCAATCTGGCGAGCCTGAACCTGATGCGGTTTGTGACGCCGGCGGGGACGTTCGACATCGCAGCGTACCGGCACGCAATCAGCGTGCTGATTACGGCGATGGAGATCCTGGTGGACAACTCGGGCTATCCCACGGAGGCCATCGCGCGGAACTCGCACGACTACCGCCCGCTGGGGTTGGGCTACGCCAACCTGGGCGCGCTGCTGATGTCGTTCGGGCTGCCATATGATTCGGAGGCGGGACGCGACCTGGCTGGAAGCATGACGGCGATCATGACCGGGCAGGCGTATCTGCAGTCGGCGATCATTGCGGCGCAGTGCCCACCGCTGAATTCGGCGACGCCGTTGACAGCGAGCGTTGAGCACCAGGGCGGTGCGTGCCCCGGCTACTACGTGAACCGCGAGCCGTTTCTTGACGTGGTGCGCATGCACCGCGCCGAGGTGAACAACATCGGCAAGTCGCGACAAAGCGGTGAGCCGTTCACGGTGCCGCAGCTTGACTCGCTGATTGACGCCAGCCGCGAGTGCTGGGACATGGCGCTGCTTTACGGCGAGCGCTATGGCTACCGCAACTCACAGACCACAGTGCTGGCGCCGACGGGAACGATCGGCTTCATGATGGATTGCGACACGACGGGCATCGAGCCGGACTTGGCGCTGGTGAAGTACAAGAAGCTGGTGGGCGGCGGCATGATCAAAATCGTGAACAACACGGTGCCGGCGGCGCTGTTCAAGCTGGGTTACGACAACGAAGAGGTAAACGCGATCGTCAGCTACATTGACGCGACGGGCACGATCGAGGGCGCGCCGGGGATCAAGCCGGAGCACCTGGCGGTGTTCGATTGCAGCTTTAAGCCGGCGAAGGGCACGCGGTCGATCCACTACATGGGGCACATCAAGATGATGGCCGCGGCGCAGCCGTTCCTGTCGGGCGCAATCTCGAAGACAGTGAACCTGCCGCACGAGGCCACGGTGGAAGATGTGGCCGAGGCCTACGCGGAAAGCTGGCGGGAGGGCATCAAGGCGGTGGCGATTTACCGCGATGGATCAAAGGGCACACAGCCGCTGAACACGAGCATGGACGCGAAGAAAGAGCCTTCGGCTTTGGATGCCGTGGGCAGCCGGCTGCTGAGCCATCTGGCAGCGTCGCAAGCGGCGGCCGAAGCCGACTTGAAGCTGCTGGAGGCGCATGGCGCCGACAAAGTAGAGGTTAGCGCGAAGCAACTGCACGCAGCGTCGCTGGCCTTCCAGAAGGCGCTCGATGAGATTGCTGCAGCTGCGGCGGTTCCGTTGCTGACGGCGACACCGACGCCTGCGTTCGATGCCACCGAGACGGCGAAGGAGGCGCAGGACCTGAATGCGCCGCCGCGCGCGATACGGCACCGGCTGCAGGAGGAGCGGGCCTCGCTCACGCACAAGTTCTCCATCGCCGGACACGAGGGCTACATCACCGTAGGAATGTATCCGAATGGCCAGCCGGGCGAGATCTTCATTCGCATGGCCAAAGAGGGATCGACGGTAAGCGGGCTGATGGACGCGTTTGCGACGTCGGTTTCGCTGGCGCTGCAACATGGCGTTCCGCTGAAGGTGCTGTGCGAGAAGTTCGCGCACACGCGGTTTGAGCCTTCGGGGTGGACTGGGAACGAGCAGATTGGATACGCGAAGAGCCTGATGGACTACATTTTCCGCTGGCTGAATTTGCGCTTCCTTTCGGGGCAGCAACTGACGCTGTTCGCAGGGCTGTCTCCGGCGGCCCCGCAACTGCCCGCGTCGCCGAGCCTGCTGGCGGAAAGCGATCTAGATGAGGACGTGCCGGTGTCGCAGCAAAACCAGATGGCGCGACTGGTGGAAGAAGTGGCCAAGCGGTTGAACCAGGTGGCAACAGCGGGGGCACATTCGGGCGGCGGGATCGCACCGGAGCCACAGGCCGAGCCGGCCAGCGGCACGCCGCGGCGGATGACTGAGACACTGGCGCACTCAGCGCCGGCAGCCGGGCCTTCGCACGTGCCGAGCATGCAGGACCGCGGACTGTATCACGCAGCCGACGCCATGCGCGGCATGTATGACATGGGCGACGCGCCAAGCTGCGGCACCTGCGGCGCGATCATGGTTCGCAATGGGAGTTGCTATCGTTGCATGAGCTGCGGGTCGACTTCGGGGTGCAGCTGAGCGCAGCCGCGTTTCATACGAAGCCGAGGACATTGAAGGCCAGGAGATTATCTCCTGGCCTTTTTGTTTTCGATTGCGATTGCGGCAGAGGTGAATCGTGAGACTGATGAGATCAGGCGTTGCCATAGACAGGGATGGATGCGCCGTGGACGACGCGCGCATGTTCGCTGGCGAGGAAGAGCACGAGTATTGCGATTTCTTCGGGCTTGGGCCATTTGGAGAAATCTGCGTTGGGCATGGCTTTGCGATTGGCCTCGGTGTCAATGATGCTGGGCAGGATAGAGTTAACGCGAATACCGGAGCCGATGAGGTCGGCGGCAAGCGAATCGATGAGGGCGACGGCGCCGGCCTTGGAGGCAGCATAGACTGACGCCCCGGCGGCGTGATCCCAGGCTGCTTTGGACGCGATGTTGATGATGACTCCGCTTTTGCGGGCGAGCATGGGAGTCAGAGCGGATTTTGCCAGCGCGTAAGTTGCGCGGAGATTGAGGTCTACCATGCGCGTGAAGTCCGAGGGATCGAGTTCCCAGAGGGGCTTGCCGCCGGCATAGCCGCCGACGGAGTTCACGAGGATGTCGAGCCGGTTCTCTTCAAAGATGATCCGGTTGACGAGTTCCTCGGTCTGGCGCAGGTCGGTGACGTCGACGTTGAATCCCACGAGGAGGCCGGAGTCTTCCGCGGCGGCATCTTTGAGGGATAGGAACTCACTCTCCTGACGGAAGGTGACGGCAACGCGAGCGCCCTGCCTAAGGAAGCCGAGGCTGACCGCATGGCCGAGACCTCCAGTACCGCCGGCAACGAGGACGACTTTCCCGAAGAATTCAGAACTCATTGGCAGTTTCCTACAGAGTGATTTGCAAACAATCTTTTGCAACCAGTATCCCATGAGGAGGGAGGGGCGAATAGTGGAAGACGGAGTGCCCGGCCGCGACAATGCCCTGGTCGGGTTGAATCCTGGCAACTTTTTGCTGCGGTCGTCGGGCAAGACCATGGAGGCGATCATCTTCGATCCTGACATGGCGATGACGGTGGACCAGATCAAGAATCCGGCGCCGAACTCGGTGCCGAAGGGGCGTGCTGAATTATGCGTTGAAAGTCGCCGGCATTTCGTAAGATTTCCTGATCCAACCGTTCACCGCACAGTCTCTTATGGACCTTCTGAACGTCGCGCGCCCGGTTGATCACCGGCATCATGAACGTGGGCGTCTCGACAGTGAGACCAGCTGCGCCATGATGAAGGCCGCTGTGGCGGGTCAAGCGATCGGTCTGGACATCGAAGGGGGCATCTGGGCGCGTGGTAGGATTTGCGGAGACTGCGAGAAGTTGATGCCGGAAGCTGCTCCGATCGAACTCCGAAACGCGCAGGTGGTCAGGATTACGCGCCGGGAATGGATCGTCATTCTCCTTCTGGTTCTCTCGGTGGTCATCAACTATGTTGACCGCAGCAACCTGGGGCTGGCGATGCCGCTGCTGGAGCGGCAGTTTTCGTTCTCGTCGCTGCGGGCAGGAGAGCTGCTTTCGGCCTTCTTCTGGACCTATGCGCTGGTGCAGCTGTTCGGGCTGGCGGGCGAGCTGACGGATCGATTCCCGGTGGGCTGGGTGCTCATGCTCGGGTACCTGCTGTGGTCGACAGCGACCGCGTTCATGGGACTGACAACCAGCTACACCGCGCTGTTCGCGCTGCAGCTTGTGCTGGGATTAGGCGAGTCGGTCGCGTATCCATGTTATTCGCGCATCTTTGCCGCGATGCCACAGCAGCATCGCGGAAGGGCGAACGCGCTCATCGATGCGGGAACCAAGGTGGGGCCGGCGGCGGGCGCGTTTGTGGGCGGTTTGGTGTTGGTGCACTGGGGATGGCGCATGCTCTTCGTGGTGTTCGGAGTGGGCGCGCTGGCGTGGATGGTGCCGTGGTACTTTGCGATGCCGCGGGGCAAGCGGAGAGTGGAGGAGGCGAGCGGAGAACACAGCGCAGCGAGGCGGAACGGCGAAACAAGCGCGCCGCTAGCTTCTGCGCCGACCAGGGCGAAGGGGGCAACTGGATCTATCGCGAAGATGGTGCGTTTGCGCTGCGCGTGGGGAACGACGATCGGGCATTTCAGCGGCAACTACTTTTATTACTTCCTGTTGGCGTGGTTGCCAACGTACCTCGTGCAGGAGGAGCATCTCTCGATTCGAAACATGTCGAGGCTGACCGCGGCCATCTTTCTGTTGATTGCCTGCACAACGCTTCTGGCGGGTTGGTTCTCGGACCGGCTCATTGCGCGTGGCGTGTCGGCGACTACCGTGCGGCTCAGGCTCGTAGTGGGCGGCCAGGCCATGGCTTCGAGCCTGCTTGCGCTGACATTCGTCCATGGGCATCCACTGGTCGCGCTGGGACTGCTGGCCATTGCGTGCGTCGGCCACGGCGGTTACGCGTCCAATCACTGGGCGATCGCGCAGACCCTCGCGGGTCCGGCGATGGCTGGGCGATGGTCGAGCCTGCAGAATGGCGTGGCCAACTTCGCGGGGATTGTAGCGCCGTGGCTGGCAGGGCTGATTGTGCAGACGCGAGGGAGCGCGCGGCTGGCTTTCGTGGTGACAGGCGGAGTGGCGTTGGTTGGCGCGCTGTCGTGGGCATTGCTGGTGCGGCGGGTTGAGCCTGTGAATTGGGAAGCAGTGTAGGCTATCGAATCGCCGCGCGGGCTTCAAGTTTGCGGAGGGATTTGAGCATTTCGGCGAGGTTGGATTTGCCGATCTCGCGCTCGAATTCGTTTTGCATGCGGTCGAGAGCGGAAATGACGCGCAGGGCACATCGCTTGCCCTGCGGCTTGAGCGTGAGGAGATAGGCACGCGCATCCTGGGGGTCGATTTTGCGCTGCAGGAGGCCTTTGGCCTCGAGCGATGAGATGCAGTGGCTGAGATTGCCGCGCGAGGTTGCGAAGGTCTCGGCCAATTGTGAAGGCTTGACCTGCCGCGGCGCCTCAAAAAACAGCGCCGCGAGGACAAGAGCCTCAAGGAAGCCAAGACTGTCGGCCGCGAGGACATGCGAGGCGAGCGCCTCAAAGCGGCGCGCCGCGCGGTTAACGGCGAACATGGGACTTTCGCGGAGAAAGGCGTCGATGCGCATGGCGAATGAAGGTAGTTTAGCACCTCAACTATTCACGATGATACAAAATCGTTGTTGCGCAGCGCGGTCTTCGACGGCGATTCTCTAACAAAGCGATTCAATGGAGCAAGCGCAATTGAGACAAATCGTCGGCGGTGCGGGACTCTTAGTTTTAGCGGCAGGCATGCAGGCTGGTGTCGCGCAGAAAGCGACTCCTCCGCCGACAGCGCCGGTGAAGGGGAATTCCGAAACCATGGTCGTGCTGGGCACGGCGACGCCGGTGCCGCTGGCTGAGTCGCAGCGATCTGTGGAGATTCTTCCGGTGAAGGGAAAGTCGCTGGCCGCCGAGTCGCCGCAGGATTTCCTGCGCAAGGATTCCTCGGTATTCCTTGAGGAGCGCGGCGCGGGCGGAGGTCAGGCGGACCTGGTGCTGCGCGGCGGCAGCTTTGAGCAGACGCTGGTGTTGCTGAACGGGTTCCGCATCAACGACGCGCAGACCTCACACCACAATCTCGATTTGCCTGTTCCTCTGGAGGCGATGGACTCGATCCAGGTGCTGGAAGGCGCAGGATCGACCCTGCACGGGGTCGACGCACTGAGCGGCGTTGTGGATTTTTTGACGGCGGCCCCGGATCACGACTCGATTTTTCTGCGCGGGGGCGAAGGAAGCTTCGAGTCAAATGAGGAGACGCTGCTGGCGGGGGCGACGCGCGGGCGATGGAGTGGTCGCGTGACCGCGGAGCGCAACTTCTCAACGGGGTTTGTGGCCACTCCGGCATACACCGCTCCAACATACGCCCCCGGCTGCACACCACTGCAGATGGATCGCGAATGCTTGAATGACCGCGATTACCGCAACCAGGATGCCTCGGCCGAAAACTGGCTGGGAACGAGGCTTGGCGTTACCGATCTGCTTTTTGCCTCCAGCGACCGTTCGTTTGGCGCGAACCAGTTTTACGGTCCTTATAACTCGTGGGAGCGGACCAAGGGGTGGTTCGCGTCTGCGCGGCAGGAGCTGGGCAGCCACACAGTCGCGGCGTTTGGCTATCGGCGCCACACCGATGAATTCGTGCTGTTACGCAACGATCCCACGTTTTACGAGAACAACCATATTGATGGCTCGTGGCAAGGATCGTTGCAGCGCACGGAGAATCTGCCGGCGGGAGCGCTGCTGCTGATGGGACTGGAGGCGGACGGCGATAGCATTCATAGCAACAATCTTGGCCTGCATGCGCGGAATCGGGGCGCGGGGTACGTGGATGTTGACCTACGACCGGCGAAGAGACGCTGGAGCCTATCGGTGGGGGCGCGCGAGGAGATTTTTTCAGGCGGGGCGCAGGCAGTGTTTTCGCCGGAACTGGCCGGAAGTTTTCGCGTGGCGAGCAGCCTGAAGCTGCGCGCGACCGGAGGGTACGGATTCAGGATCCCGACGTACACGGATCTTTACTACTCCGATCCGTCGACGCTGGGAAGTGCGAATCTAAAACCGGAGTCGGCCTGGACAACGGATGGAGGAGTGGATTGGACGCCGACGGCGAAGGTCACGCTGTCAGCGACGGGATTCTATTCGCAGCAACACGACACGATCGACTATGTAAAGAGCGCGACGCCAAATCCGTATCTTCCCACAGGATGCCCAGCGAACATCTGGTGCGCGGACAACCTGAACGGGTTGCATTTTGCCGGGGTTGAGGCGAGTTTTGCGTGGATTCCGAACAAGTCGCAGACAGTGCGGGTCGAGTGGACGGCTTTGCATGGAGCGCAGACTGCACTGCACGGGCTTGAATCGGAGTATGTGTTCAATTACCCGGTCGAAAACATTCACGCATCGTGGACCTGGTCGATGGGACACGACATTGTCCTGACAAACGCCGTGGAGCTTGCGCAACGGTATCAGCAGACGGTATATCCGGTATGGAATGCGACGTTGACGCGCGATGCCTGGAAGGTGCGGCCGTATCTGCGGCTCATAAATGCGAGTAACACGGGATACCAGGAGATCACCGGCGTGAATATGCCGCCGCGGACGATCATGGGCGGGGTTGCGGTCCAGGTGGGTAAATAGGAGCAGCGAGCTGAAGAATTCTCTTGCTCGGGGCCCAATTCTTTCTGGTAAATTGAAGGCGTACCTCGGCAGCCCGCGTCACAAGGCCAACCAGCGGGCTCTACCTGCTTTCTCCAGCTCTTGAGAGATTGCGGATGGAGGCGTTCAGGAGCACACCGGGAAGGTGTGCCCGCGCGCATCGCATTCGCGGCAACCTTCCCTCGCCCCAACGCAATTCAACGGAGAGGAGATGAGCCATGAGCGAAGCAGGAAATCACCATAAGATCAACTACATTGAGTTCGCGGCGACAGACGTGGCGCGCGCGAAGCAGTTTTATGCGGCTGTATTCGGTTGGAGTTTCCAGGATTGGGGGCCGGATTACATCAGCTTTGAAGCGGCGAATGCCGGCGTTCACGGCGGATTTCGAACAGCCAAGCCGGAAGAGACTCGGGGCGATGCGGCCCCCCTGGTTGTGCTTTACTCCGCGGATTTGAAGGCGACGGAAAAGGCGATTTTGGCCGCCGGCGGAACGATTGTGGTGGAGACATTCGAATACCCCGGCGGACGGCGGTTCCATTTTTCGGACGGAGTGGGTAATGTGCTGGCAGTCTGGTCGGAGTGACAAAGGCTGGGAGTAGGGAGTAGCCAATAGGGAATAGGCACGCTCAGGCCAGGTGCTTCTGGAGGAAGTCGAGGGAGCGTTGGCGGGCTTCTTTGGCTGCGGCCGCGTTATAGCTTGGACGCGGGTCGCAATTGAAGGCGTGGCCAGCGTCATACCAGTAGATTTCAACTTCTGGGTGCGCGGAGTGGACCATTTCAACGTCTGCGGCCGGAATGTGCGTGTCCTGACTCCCGAAGTGAAGCATGACGGGGCAAGTGGGTTCCTCTCCTGCGTAGTTACCGATGCGGCCACCGTAGTAGCCCACGGCCGCGGCCGGTTGAAGGCGCGTGGCAGTGAGCCAAGCAATGGTGCCACCAAGGCAATAGCCGATGACGCCGACCTTCTTGCGCGTGGCGCCAGCGGCAAAATCGACCGCTGCGGCAACGTCGACGATCGCTTTGTCGACATCGAATTTTGGGAAAAGGCTCATCGCGGTTTGCATGCTGGCCGGATCGTAGCCGAGTTCAATCCCTGGCTGGATGCGATCGAAGAGCGCTGGGGCGACGGCAAGGAAGCCGTCACGCGCCCAGCCGTCAGCGACAGAGCGGATGTGGGCATTGACGCCGAAGATTTCCTGCACAACGATCAACCCGGCAGTTGGCTCTCCGGCTGGACGAGCGACATAGGCGCTGAAGGAGTGGCCGTCGGCGGCACGGAGAGTTACAGATTCACTCATGGGAAGAAGTCCTCAATGCAAAACCAGAGTTTGGTTTTGCAGTGGCGATTCCAGTATCCACGCGACGAGGACAGGGATCAAGCGGGGCGGAGGGCTGCGCCGAGCTCCGGTGACGGAAATCTCTCAGTTGACGCGCGGTGGCAGCTGGAGCGGTTTGCGGGGACGAAGTTCCTCGCGCACCAGCGTGAGGCCCAGGAGCAAGCGCTCAAAGCTCGAGGAAAGACGCGCGAATAGCTGCGCCTCCTGTTCGTATTCAAAGAGATTGAACTGGCTGACGATGAAGTAGCTCTGTTTGCCGGTACGAATGAGCTCCTCGAGGCTGGGATGGTGGCGACGATGACGGCGGTTGGAACCGGTGACCTCAGGGTACATGCCGGCGACGAAGAGCGCATAGTCACCGATGTACTTGCGCAACGCTCGCTCGGCATCGAATGACGCTGCAGTGCCGAGGATGGGATCGGCGGCGCGTTCCATTTCGTCAAGCTCCTGAATGGGGCGGCCCGCTTCATCGCGGATGCTATAGAGCTTGTCAGCCTGGGAAAACTCACAGAGGATGCGCGCAACATAGGCGGTCAGATCAGGATCGTGCAAACCGAGCTTGCCTTCATAGCTATTGCGCACGACCTGCTGGAAGAAGGGTTCGAGCGGATGAGGCTGAGTCTGCATAAACACCTCCAAAGCGGAGCCGGAACGCAATTGACTCCGTAAGCCAAAGCGGCCGTGCGCAAGCAGCCGGGTTCGCCACTTGTAGCCGCTGCTGCTCCACTTTGTGCTGCGCGGGGAAAGTGCCAGCGGCGGCCCATTTACAGATCTGTAACACTGAGATTACCGGAAGAGTTGCGTTTCGCAAGAGGTGGGACCAACTTTGTTGGCACTGACGAGGACCGATTGCGAATCGCGGAGGAATTGAAAGGGCAGCCGCGATAGGCTGCTAGCCCACCCTTGCCGCAAAAACGAGGACGCGGCAAGGATGGGGCACCCATCTTGATTCTGATTTCGATCAGACCGCGGCCGGCGTGCGCGATTCAAGTTCGGCGAGGCGTTTGGCGAGGAGGGTTTCGAGCTTGACCAGAGCGGCCGAGAAGCCTTCAATGCCTTCCTTGAGCTTGTCGTTGGCCATGCGGTCGGCAGCGTGCATGCGTTCGAAGGCGGCCTTGTCGACGACGATTCTTTCGATCTGCAGGCTTTTTGCACTTTCCGGATCGAGCTTGCGCGGCAGATCGCCCTCAGTGGCCGCGAGCTCGGCGAGCAGTTGCGGCGAGATGGTGAGCAGGTCGCAGCCGGCGAGCTCGGTAATTTCGCCGATGTTGCGGAAGCTGGCGCCCATGACGACGGTTTTGTAGCCGAATTTCTTGAAGTAGTTGTAAATGCGCGTGACCGACTGCACGCCGGGATCGTCGGCGCCCTGGTAGTCCTTGCCTGTGTCCTTCTTGTACCAATCGAGGATGCGGCCGACGAAGGGCGAGATGAGGGTGACGCCGGCATCGGCAGCGGCGATGGCCTGATGGATACCAAAGAGCAGCGTGAGGTTGCAGTGAATGCCGTCCTTCTCGAGGACTTCGGCGGCGCGAATGCCTTCCCACGTGGAGGCAATCTTAATGAGCACGTGACTGCGGCCAATGCCGGCCGCGTCGTATTGCGCGATGATGGTGCGAGCCTGCTTGATGGTGGCCTCGGTGTCGTAAGAGAGGCGCGCATCCACCTCAGTGGAGACGCGGCCGGGGACGATGGCGAGAATCTTTTTGCCGAAGGCGATGGCAAGGCGCTGGAAGGCGAGATTGGCGACGGCCTGATCGGTGGCACCTTCGCCCAACTCTTTGCGCGCGTCCATAATCACGCCGTCCACGATCGGCTGATACTGCGGCAACTGCGCAGCGGCGGTGATTAACGAGGGGTTGGTGGTGGCGTCCTGGGGATGGAACTTCTCCATGGCCTCCATGTCGCCGGTATCGGCGACGACAACAGTGTATTTGCGCAATTGTTCCAGAAGATTCTGCGGCATGATTCCTCCACGGGAAGGGGTTCCCGGCTCACGTCCGATACGGCACCAGTGTACCTCTTCTTCTTTAAGATGCGCTGAAAGAGGGGTGGGTGACGATTATTCCGCTTCTACAGTGTTCGCGAGAACGCCGAGGCCGGGGATGGAAACTTCGACGCGGTCGCCGGGCGAGAGCGGAGCGATGCCTGATGGCGTTCCGGTGAGCAGCAGGTCGCCGGGCTCGAGCGTAAAGACCGACGTGATGAAGACGAGAAGCTCCGGGAGCGAAAAAATGAAGTCGAGCGTGGAGGCGTGCTGGCGGATTTCGCCGTTGAGACGCGTCTCGAGGTTCAGGCCAGCATCAAGGTCGAGCTCATCGCTGACGATGGGGCCGATCGGGCAAAAAGTGTCAAAACCCTTGGCGCGAGTCCATTGATCATCCTTATTTTGAAGATCGCGAGCGGTGACGTCGTTGGCCAGCGTGAAGCCGCGGACGACATCGCGCCAGGGAGTGCCGGGCTTGAGGTTGTGCGCTCGACGGCCGATGACAACCGCGAGCTCGCCTTCAAAGTCGACGCGCTCTGAGACCGCGGGAAGGCGGACCACGCCACGAGGACTGAGAAGCGATGAAGGCGGTTTGAAGAAGATGAGGGGTTCCGTGGGCATCTCGTTGCCCAGCTCGCGGACGTGGGCGCGATAGTTGCGGCCGACGCAGACGATTTTGGATGGCGTGACCGGCGGCAGCAGATGGGCAGCGCTCAAGGGCATGGGCGCGAAGTCGAAGTTTCCTGCATCGGTCTCTTCAAGCGCCAAGCGGTAGGCCAGATCCTCAGCCGGGGCGGGCGAAACATCCGCGATCCAGTACTCGCCGTTGCGGTCTTCTACCGATCCGTAGTGGGTTTGATTATGGAGTATGAAGCGGCAGTATTTCATGGGGGTGACTCCTTATGGCTGCTAAGTGCTATGGGCCGGGCACGGTGTCGGAGGCTTCGGCAGAGCGCGCGCTTTCATGTCCGTCCCGATCGATCGCGGTGACAACGTAAGCGTAAGTGTGGCCGAGCTGCACGCTGGGGTCATGATAACCGGGCCCGACAAGGGGTTGCTCGGGCGAGATGCGCTGCCACGCGGAGGCTGAGCTTGCTTTGCCGACATCACGACGGTAAACGATGTAGCCCGCGAGATTGGCCTCTGCGCCTGGGAGCCAACTGAGGTCGATGGCGGGGCCGGCGCCGTTTTCACCGGCGGTGGCCGCCGCGGCAAGCCCCTGGGGGGCGTTGGGAGCAAACAAGTTGACGGCGTCGATGCGCAGTGCAGGCGAGAGCGGCCCGGCGAGCTCGAGTGTTGAGTCGCCGACTGTAACGCTGGCGACGCGCTGGGCGCGGTACTCGTAGGATTCGCCGAAGCGGATGCTGGCGTCGAGAGCGCGATCGGAGTTGGCAGCGGCTTGAACAAGAAGCGTTTGTTCGAGAGGCTCGCGCTGCGCCAATGAGCCTTGATCCGATTTCTTCACCGGCGGCGTGAGGAGCTTGCGAACAAGACGGATTGCGACGGGTGACGACTCAGGCGGAGCGGGCGCCCAGCGCAACAACACGCCGTCTTTTCTCATCTCCGCGGTGAAGCTTTCGATTGTGGGTGGGGCCTCGCCGGCGAGGATCTCGGCGCCGTTAGAGAGTCCGGCGGAACGGCCCTTGCGATTAACGAGCTCAACATAGTAAGTGATTGCGCGCGGCGGGCCGGAAGCGAATGGCGCAGGTAAAGTGTCAGTGAAGGTGGCGTCGGCTCCGGGAGCGAGTGACAACGTGGCGCCAACCGAGCAGGGTACAGCGCTTATCTCATTGCGGCAAATGCGGACTGCAATGTTGCCCTTGAGCAGGACTTTGTCGGTGGTTTTTGTGGGCATGGTCCAACTGAGGGCTACCTGGCCACCGGTGCGCTGGGCAGAGAGATCGTTGACAGGAATAGGAAGGTTTAACGAGGGCGGCTGAGGCGCGCCCGGCATCCCGCAGCCGGCGAGAGCTGACGTGGCGATCAGCAAGGTGCAGAGTTCGCCAAAAAGCATTATGTAACACAAACGAGAACGCAGGTTGAAGACCGGTTGCATTGCGCTTTCAGTCTAATGGAGCGGAGCGCGACGGGGCCACGCGTGGATGCAGTGCGGAGCCAATTCGACTGGGTCACTGAGTTGGTGCGAAGCGACGAGTAGAATGAGCTTGCAACAATGAGAAAGGGAAGCCGATGGCATTTTTTCGGGATTATCTACGGGAAAACAAGGTTCCGCACGACCCCAGATTTGACGAGACGGACGAGGATTTCCTGGTGCAAGCCCTGTTACAAGCGCGGATGAACCGGTCGAAAACGAACATCGTGATCAAGGCTGGATTTTTCGGCAGAAGAGATTTGGAGCGCGAGCTGAAGACGCCGAAAGCGCAGGAGGCCTTGCACTTTGTGGCAGCGTTTCTTGGTTACATGGTCAAGACGCCGATCACATACGGTCGAGAGATGGAACGATTCAAAATGT
>Ga0181516_10001490_pt1 | contig 17855 bp, 20 predicted proteins | sample PEATcosm2014_Bin_25_FD_121104 | JGI IMG/M metagenome (GOLD analysis project Ga0181516, IMG submission 121104) | Peatland microbial communities from MTU Mesocosm Facility, Houghton, MI, USA - PEATcosm2014_Bin01_10_metaG | ecosystem: Environmental > Terrestrial > Soil > Wetlands > Peat | place... | reverse complement strand
GCGCCTGGCTTCGCGCTCCTCGCCGTACTCGAACAGCACCCGGGTCAGCTCGGCCTCATCCGCGGCATCGATCCACTCCGCGGCAGTGGGCCCCTGGCTGGGGTCCATGCGCATGTCCAGCGGCCCATCCTGCATGAAGCTGAAGCCCCGCTCGGCGCGGTCCAGCTGCGGCGAGCTGACCCCCAGGTCCATCAAGAGGGTGTCAAAGCCCCCCGGCTCAAGCGCCGCGGCCTGCTGGGCCATGGCGCGGAAATCGGCATGCCGCAGGAGCGCGCGATCCCCAAAGCGGGCCAGGCGGCGCCCAGCTTCGGCCAGGCTGTCCAGGTCCTTGTCCAGCCCCAGCAGGCGGGCCTCAGGCCCGGCCGCCTCCAAGAGCGCCGTGGCGTGGCCGCCCAGGCCCAGCGTGGCGTCCAGGATGCGGGCCTTGGGCGGGGGCGCCAGCAGCGCCACGGTCTCCAGGGGCAGGACGCTTAAGTGCTCCACATCAGGCCGCGGCCATCACGCGCGAGAAGCGGGCGGTGGCCTCTTCCTCGTTGCGGCAGAAGTCGAATCGGTGCGAGAATCCGGCCAGGTCCCACATGTGCACCAGGTAAGGCGAGAGCCCCACCAGCTTCAGGTCGCCCCCGCAGGCGCGCAGCAGCTGGCTGCGCTCGGCCAAGATGGCCACCGCGGCCAGCTGCACGTGGCTGACCTGCTCAAAGTTGATGAGCACATGGGCGAAGCCCTCCTTGAGGTATTCGCCCAGCAGGGTCTTGATGCGCAGCGCATCCTGCACGGTGAGCTCGCCGCGCAGGCGGAGCACTTGGACGCGGATGGCGGCCTCGATCTGGCTGTTCATGCAGGGCCTCCTTGGAGTGTCAGTAGAGAAGGTCATCAGGGATGGGGGGGGCTTGATGCTCGCTCTCGTGCTTCAGCAGGGTCGCGCGGTCCCAGATCTCGATGTTCTTGCCCGTGCCCAGGATGGACACCTCGCGCTTCAAGCCGGCGTACTCGCGCAGGGACTGCGGCAGCACCACGCGGCACTGCTTGTCAATGAGGCACTCTTGCGTGCTGGCGGTGAAGCTGCGCACCAGGTCGCGGCTGCGGTTGGCCATGTTGTTCATGATCTCCATGTAGCGGTCCTGGGCGTAGGCCAGCAGCACGCGGTTCTTGGGGTTGATGTCGCGCGTGATGTAGAGCGTCATGGGCTGCCCAGATTTCTCTATGGCATCGCAGAACTTGGAGGGGATGGACAATCTCCCCTTGTCATCGATGCTATATTCATAGGTGGACACGAACATGAAAGACCCCAGAGGATAGTTTTACCTTTATATGGTCTAATATGGTTTTTCACTCCACAGGTTGGGATTATACACCCTATGGGGGTTTAGTCAATTACCCACAGGCCATATCGTGCGAAAAATCTGATGATTTACACGAAACCATGCATGTGTATGGTTTTGAATGCAAACAAAAAGCGCCCCTGCGAAGGGGCGCTTTTTGATCTCGCTGATGCTTGGATGACTGGCTTTAGCGCTTGGAGAACTGGAAGCGGCGGCGGGCGCCAGCCTGGCCGTACTTCTTGCGCTCCACCTCGCGGGGGTCGCGGGTGAGCAGGCCGGCCTTGGCCAGCGAAGGGCGGTTCTCGGCATCCAGGCTGATCAGGGCCCGGGCGATGCCGTGGCGCAGGGCGCCAGCCTGGGCGGCAGGGCCGCCGCCTTCGCACTTGGCAGTGATGTCCAGCTTGCCCACCTGGTCCGTCACCTGCAGGGGCATGCGGATCATGATGGAGAGGGTCTCGCGGCTGAAGTAGCTGTCCGCCTCCTTCCCGTTCACCACGATCTTGCCCGTGCCGGGCTTGAGCCGCACCCGGGCCACCGCGGTCTTGCGGCGGCCGGTTCCGGCAAAGCTGGGGATAGACTTGCCTGCCATTTTGTTTTTCTCCTAGTTCAACGGGATCAGAGGGCCACGGGGAAAGGCTGCGGGTTCTGGGCAGCGTGGGAGTGCTTCTCCCCCTTGTAGATCTTGAGCTTGGCGATCATGTCGCGGCCCAGCGTGTTCTTGGGCAGCATGCCCTTGACCGCGAGCTTGAGGGCCTTTTCCGGGTTGTCAGCCATCAGGTCCTTGTACTGGGTGCGCTTGTGGCCTGCCGGGAACCCGGTGAAATAATAGGTGCTCTTCTGCACCAGCTTCTTGCCGGTGAGGCGGATCTGGGAAGCGTTGAGGACCACCACGAAATCGCCCATGTCCACATGGGGGGAATAAGTGGGCTTGTGCTTGCCCTTGAGGACCGTGGCGATGCGGGTGGCGGCACGGCCCAAGACCTTGCCTTTCACGTCCACGACATACCACGCACGGGCAGCGGGAGCCTCCTCGGTGCGGGTGAAGCGCGTGGATTGGGTCAACTTTGCCATGATTCTGTTCCTCCTTCTTGCTTGTTAATGGAGCGGAGATTTTAGTCGGCGGACCCCTCATTGTCAAGGGATTCTTGGCCTTTTCGCAGCACCTTGCGCCCTGGCCGGGGTATGGCGCCGTAGCGCACCTCCCACAGGCACAGCCCCTGGGGGGGCGCCGTGGGCCCGGCGGCCTTGCGGTCCCGGCTCTGCAGGGCGCGGGCCAAGAAGCCCTCATCCTTGCGGCCCAGGCCCACCTCGGCCAGGCTGCCGGCCATGATGCGCACCATCTGGTGCAAGAAGGCCGTGGCCGTGACAAAGAAGCGCACCTGATGCCCTTGCCGCTCCACCCTTGCCGCCAGCACCCGCCGCACCGGGTGCCGCGCCTCGCAGCCCGCCGCCCTGAAGCTAGAGAAGTCATGCTCGCCCACCAGGGCCTGGCTGGCGCGGTGCATGGCCTCGGCATCCAGGCCCTGGCCCAGGTGCCAGGCGTAGCGCCGGCCAAAGGGGTCGTCGGCGTCGCGGTCCCACCAGGCGTAGCAATAGGTCTTCTGCTCGGGGTCGCGGCGGGCATCGAAGAGCTCGGGCGCCTCCTCGGCCGCGGACACGCGGATGTCGCGCGGCAGCAGGCCATTGAGGCCCCGCTTGAGCGCCTCCAGGGCGATGGGGCTCTCGGTGCGGAAATGGGCCACCTGCATGCGCGCGTGCACGCCGGCATCGGTGCGCCCGGCGCCGGTGAGCGGGGCCGGCTGCTTCAGCAGCACCGCCAGCCTGTCCTCCACCGCGTTCTGCACGGCCGGGGCGTTGGCCTGCCGCTGCCAGCCGTGGTAGGCCGTGCCGTCATACTCCAAGGTCAGCTTGATGGTGCGCATGCGCCCGCCCTCATCCTTGCGCCGGGGCCTGGGCCAGCAGCGCGCCCCGCAGGGTCTCCTCGCCCACCCCGCGGTCCTTCATCACCAGGTGCAGCTTGTGCCTCAGCACCGGCATGCGCTGGGCCAGCCCGCGCAGCTCGGCGCCGGTGAGCACCAGGGTCTCCACCGGGCCCACCGCCTGCACCGTGGCGTTGCGCTGGTCGGTGTATCCCATGGCCACGTTCTCGCCGAAGAAGTCGCCGGCCGAGAGCAGCACCGCCGCGTCGCCCAGGCCCTGGTCCCCCACCCTCAGCACCCGCACCTCGCCGCTGGCGATCACATAGAACTCGTCGCCCTTGCCGCCCTGGCGCACGATCACCTCGCCCGGGGCGTAGCTGCGGCTGCGCGCCATCAGCGAGATCTCGAGCTTGGCGGCCGGCTCCAGGTCGCGGAACAGGCCCACCGAGGCGATGAGCGGCCGCCGGCTCCACAGGCTCTGGAAATGCGGCAGCAGGCGGTTCTTCTCGACGAACTCCAGGAAGAGCTCGCCGCGCAGCTTGAAGAGCACGGCCGGGGTGCGGCTGGTGACCGTGGCATTGGTGGCGCTGTGCCGGATGATGCTGATCTCGCCGAAGAAGTCCCCGGCCTCCAGGGTGGCCAGCAGGGGGCCGTCCGTGTCCTCGGGGTCGGTGACATCCATCACCCCGGCCAGCACGAAGTAGAAGGCGTCGCCGGCCTGGCCCTTGGAGAGCACCTCGCGCTGGGCCGGCACCTCCACCACCTGGCCCTGCGAGAGGATGACGTTGATCCAGGCCGCGTCCTTCACCTCGAAGAGGCGCAGGCTCTTCATCACCCCGGTGTAGACCGACTGCTCCAGGCTGCGGGCCGGCAGGTAGGTGCGGCTCCAGCCCGGGCCGGCCACCTTGTAGCGGCCCGGCTCCACCTTGGCCGGGTTGACGTGGGCCATCAGGAACTCGGTGCTGGTGTGCTCGGCGATGGCGGCGTCCCAGTCAGCGGGCGTGCCGTGGATGGGCGGGCCGCCGGCGTCCAGGATGGCCAGGCGCTCGTCGCCGCGCACCAGGGCCCGCATGCGCGCGGCATGCTCGGCGCTGACCACGCCGCGCTTCTCATAATCGGCCAGGGCCGCGAAGGAGCAGGTGTCGCCGGAATGCAGGATGGTGTGCGGCTCCCCCTGGTCGTCCAGCACGGTGACGCGAAAGCCGAAGGCCGGGATGCTGTGCACGGTGTAGAAGAACTCCCAGGCCGCCCCGAACATGGCGTAGCGCTTGCCCGGGATGACCTCCACGAAGCGCAGCAGGGGCTTCACCATGTCCACCGGCTCGCCCAGGGTGGCGGCCACCTTGGCCACCGCGCACTCATAGACCTCGCGGGTGGTGATGAGGGTGACGGCGTGCTCGGTGAGCACCAGCTCAGAGAGGGAGCAGTGGTCGTCATGCACATGGGTCAGGATGACCGCGCTGAGCTGGTCCTTGCTCACCCCCACCTGGCGCAGGTAGCGCCCCGCGCCGGAGGGCACATCCACCAAGAAGGCGTTGGCGTTGACCCACAGCAGCATGCCGCTGGTGGGCCCGGCGGGGTCAAAGCCCGAGTAGCTGCCCAGCACCTTCACCCGCAGGCGCTGGGGCTTCTCCACCTCGCCGCTCAAGTCGGCGAGCAGGGGCATCTGCTCGCCCTCAAAGTTGAGGTCGGCCAGCTCAAAGCCCTGCGGGCCCCGCACCTCGTAGCAGTTGTCGCCCAGGCGGCGCACCGTGTGCTCGGCATCGCCGGCGAACAGCGGCACCGCGCCGCCATCCTCCGGGAAGGGCAGCATGTCAAAGAGGGCCTCCACCGGCGCGGGCGCCCCGTCCTTGGGCAGGGCCATGCCATCGGCCATGGTGGCCAGCATGTCGATGCGGGCCTTGGAGAGCCCCCAGCGCTTCATCTCCTCGCGGCTGGGGCCGAGCAGGGTGAGGCGCAGGATCTCGGTGAGCCGCTGGCAGGCCTCGGCCGTGCCGATGATGCGGAAGCGCTGGCCCTGGCTGAAGCCCCTCTCCACAAAGAGGAACCAATAGCCCAGGAACTCGAAGGCCATCTGCGAGACGCCATCCACCTGGCTGATGTCTGGCAGCACGCCCACGCGGGGCACCTGCAGCTGCAGCTTGAGGATCTGCTTGAGGATCTCGGGGGGGCTGCCCAGCAGGGCGCTGGTGGTGGGGCCCTGCACATGCACGCAGCCGGGGGCGATCTGGGTGGTCTTCATGGCGCGTCCTCCTCGTCCCTACTGGGCTCCGCCAAGGCGGGCGTTCGGGGCGTGATGAGCGTTGGGGGAATGGCCTGCCGCGCGCCCCCTACTCGCATCCTTTCGGGGGCCCTCAGCAAACCAGCTTTCGATAAGATTATACCATGTCCTGCTCTAGACGCAGCGCAGCTTTCACAATAGCGTCAGAGCAGCCCCTTCTTCATCAGCTTCTGGGCCAAGGCATAGATGTCGCGCTTGTCGCCCTCTTTGCGCATGCCCAAAGCCACCACGGTCACGATGACCTGGCTGTGTTCGATGCGGTAGAGAACCCTCCAGCGCTGGCCCACGGCTCTCAGGCTGCGGAGGCCCTCCAGCGGGCCCCGCATGGGCTTGCCTTGCAGCTCAGGGTCATGCTCCAGTCCGCTCACGCGCTCGAAGATGAGGGCCCGCACCCGCGCGTCCGGCACCGCCTTGAGGGCCGAATAGGCCGTGGCCGTGAAAACGACCTTCCACGCCATGCTCACAGCCCTAGGCCCTTGGCGACCTGATCCAGGCCGACCAGCTTGCCTGCCCGGATCTCACGAGATGCCGCCTTTATCTGGCGCATCAGGCTGTCATCCGCCAGCACCTCTAGGGTCTCTACCATCGACTCGTAGAGCTCATAGGGCAGCACAGCCATCACAGGCTTGCCGCGCCGGGTCACGGTGAGGCCCTCGGTCTCTCCGGGCTTTTCAAAGCTCTCGGGCAAGTGCGTGAAGCGGCGGCGCGCCTCGATCATAGGCAGAACGGTCATGGGTTCCTCCAAAGGTGTACTTGAATATGTACCTTTATCTGTACCTTTGTCAAGCCCAAGCCCTGCTCGCCAAGGACCGCGACTGGCACATGCCCGTCTTCTGGCGCGTGGAATGGGCCAATGTGCTCACCAACTACGCGCGCCATGGCGGCATGCCCCAGGCCGACGCGCTGGCGCTGATGAAGAAGTCGGAGAGCCTCGGGTTCATCACTGACCATGCGGTGGACCAGGCCGCGGCGCTGGAGCTGAGCCTGAAGCTCAAGGTCACGGCCTATGACGCGCAGTTCTTGGCCCTGGCCAAGCATTTGGGAGTGCCTTGTGTCACTTCAGACAAGGCGCTTGGTAAAGCTGCGATGGGGCTGGCTTGCAAAGCAGAAACGCTAATAAGCTAACAGATAAAAACCGGACATAATTTCGTGACCACTACATTGTGATGCGTCACGAAATGGTGACATAAAACTTTTAGCCTAGCAGGCCTTTGAGATCGCCTCACCACAGAACTAAATTTTAGCTCAAAGGAGGCGAGCATGGAAGAGCAAGAAGCAGCACCATTCGCACCAGCGCTTTACAAAAAAAGGCCCGGCCTCCATTCGGAGACCGGGCCTTTTTCATTTCATGGCTTTCAGTGTGTCACTTGCCCTTGATGATGCCCTGCGTCACCAGCAGCTCGGCCACCAGCACCGCGCCCTTGGCAGCGCCCATTTTCGTGTTATGGGAGACCAGCATGTACTTCACGCCGTTCTCCAGCACCGGGTCCTGGCGCAGGCGGCCGACGGAGGTGACCATGCCGCCGCCCAGGTCGCGGTCCAGGCGGGGCTGGGGCCGGAAGGGGTCATCGTGCACCTTGATGAGGCGGCCGCCCTCGGGAGAGGTGGGCAGGGCCTTGATGTCCGCGGGCGCGAAGCCGGCCATCGCGTCCTTGACGGCCTGCAGGCTGGCGGGCTTGCCCAAGCCGGCGAAGACGCTCTCGGTGTGGCCCTCCAGCACCGCGGCGCGGGTGCAGGTGCAGCTGACCCCGAAGCCGGCCGGGGCGATGCCGCCGCCTTGCAGGCTGCCGAAGATCTTGCCCAGCTCGCGCTGCACCTTCTCCTCCTCGCCCACGATGTAGGGGATGATGTTGTCCAGCGAGTCCAGCGTCAGCACGCCGCCGGCGCGGCCGGCGCCAGAGACGGCCTGCATGCTGGTCATGAGCAGGCTCTTGAGGCCGAATTCCCGCACCAGGGGAGCCAGGCTCACCGCCAAGCCGGTGGTGGTGCAGTTGGCCTGGGCGGTGACAAAGCCCTTCCAGCCGCGGTTCTTGCGCTGCTGCTCCAGCAGCGCGGAGTGCGCGGAATTGACGCCCGGGATGAGGATGGGGGCGTCGGCTTCCATGCGGAAGGCCGAGGCCGTGCTGATCACCGGGGTGGTGGCGGCGTACTTGGGCTCCAGCAGCTTGGCCGGGGCCGAATCCATGGCCGTGAACACGATGTCCACGCTGGCCGCGTCAAAGGCCTCGCTGTTCTGGATGCTCATGCCCGCATAGGCCGCTGGCACCTCGCCCTCGGCCCACCAGCCGGCCGCGCCGTTCTCCTGCCTTATGCCCTCGGCGTAGGGCTTGCCCGCCGTGCGGCTGCTGGCCGCCAGCGCGGTCACCTTGAACCAGGGATGGTCCTTGAGGCAAGAGAGGAACTGCTGGCCGGCGATGCCGGTCGCGCCCACCACGCCCACTTTGAACTGTGCCTGTGCCATCGCTGCTGTCTCCTATAGGTATGGGATGAGGAGGGACCGTCGCCCTTGACGCCCGAGACCGCTAAACTCCCTTGATGCCGCCCTTGCGGTCCTTGAGGCGGTTCATCTTGTTGACGGCGGCCAGGTAGGCCTTGGCCGAGGCCACCAGCACATCGGTGTCCGCGCCGCGGGCGCTGACCCGCTGGTCCTTGTTCTCCAGCACCACCGTCACCTCGCCCTGGGCGTCGGTGCCGCCGGTGGCGGCCTTGATGGAGTAGGTCACCAGGCCGTACTGGGTCTTGGTGAGCGCGGCCATGGTGTTGTAGATGGCGTCCACCGCGCCGTTGCCGGTGCCCACGTGCTTGAGCTCCCTGCCCTCATGCTCCAGCACCACCACGCACTGGGGGGTGATGCCGGTGCCGCTGGTCACCTGCAGGCTCTTGAAGATGAAGTCGCCCTTGTCGGCGCGCTCCTCGGCATCGCCCAGCAGCAGCAGGTCGTCGTCGTAGATGTCCTTCTTGCGGTCGGCCAGCTTCTTGAAGGCCTCGTAGAGCTCGTCCAGCTTGGCGCCGTCCGCCTCCACGCCCAGAAAGGCCAGGCGCTTCTTGAGCGCGTGCCGGCCGGAATGCTTGCCCAGCACCAGGTTGCTGTCGCTCAGGCCCACGCTGGCCGGACTCATGATCTCGTAGGTGTTGGCGGCCTTGAGCACGCCGTCCTGGTGGATGCCCGACTCATGGGCAAAGGCGTTGCTGCCCACAATGGCCTTGTTGGGCTGCACCTGCATGCCGGTGAGGCTGCTCACCAGGCGCGAGGCCCGCGTGATCTCCTTGGTGGCCACATCCACCTTGGCCTTGAAGAAGTCCTGGCGGGTCTTGAGGGCCATCACCACCTCCTCAAGGCTGCAGTTGCCCGCGCGCTCGCCGATGCCGTTGATGGTGCATTCCACCTGCCTGGCCCCGGCACGCACCGCGGCCAGGCTGTTGGCCACCGCCAGCCCCAGGTCATTGTGGCAATGCACGCTGAAGACGATGCCCGGCACCTTCACATTGGCCACCAGGTAGGCGATCAGCTCCCCGTACTCCTCGGGGATGGCGTAGCCCACCGTGTCCGGCACGTTGAGGGTGGTGGCGCCGGCCTCGGCCACGGCCGTGTACAATTCCACCAGGTATTTCCTGTCAGAGCGGGTGGTGTCCTGGGCCGAATACTCCACATCGCTGGTGTAGGCGCAGGCCAGCTTGACGGCCTTCACCGACTTGTCCAGGTTCTGCGCCCGGGTCAGGCGCATCATGGCCTCCAGGTGGATGTCGCTGCCCGAGCTGAAGGTGTGGATGCGGCGGCGGCTGGCGGGCTTCAAGGCCTCGCCGGCGCGGTCGATGTCCTTCTCGGTGATGCGCGCCAGGGCCGCGATGACCGGGCCCTTGATCTCGCTGGCGATCTTGTGCACGGCCTCAAAGTCGCCCGGCGAGGCGATGGGGAAGCCGGCCTCCATCACATCCACGTTCAGGCGGGCCAGCTGGCGGGCCACCTCCAGCTTGGCGGCGGTGTTCATGCTGGCGCCCGGGCACTGCTCGCCGTCGCGGAGCGTGGTGTCAAAGATGGCGATCTTCTCGCTGCTCATGGCCTCTCCTTGCGCAGGTTTGGTCTGGAATGAAAAAAGCGCCCCCGGGGGGCGCTGGCCTTGCCGCAATGCCTTGCAGCCCTCAGGCCAACTTCTCCTCCCCGGATGCCTCCGGCTTCAAGAAGCCCACCTTCTTGAGGAAGGGCAGATGCCCAAAGGCGGCGTAGAGCCCGGCCAGCGCCAGCAGCAGGCCGCCGGCCTGCGGGGTGCCTGCCGCGGCCAGCGCCAGCAGCAGCGCGGTCAGCAGGGGGAAGACCGGGCCCTGCGGCATGCGCAAATAGCCCCAGCTGTTGTTGAGCAGCAACGCGAGCGCCAGCACGGCCAGCACGGCCAAGGCCGGGGTGGCCAGGCGCGCCATCACCGCCCAGGCCATCAGGGTGCTGGCCAGGCCGAAGACAGAGAGCGGCAGGCCGCGGTACTCGGCGGTCTCGGGGGTCTCGGGGTTGTGCCGCGATAGGCGGAAGGCGGCGCCCGCGGCGCCGATGGCCACCACGGCCAGGCCCCAGGCGCCAAGGCCCTTGAGCCCCAGGCTCCAGAGCAGCACCATGGGAAGCACGCCCTGGGTGGCCAGGCCGGTGATCTGGTCCAGCTCCAGGCCCATGGCCGAGCGGGCCTTGAGGGCCAGCGCCAGGCGCCCGGCCGCCAGGTCCAGCAGCAGGGCCATCAGCAGGTGGCGCACGGCCCATTCAGGATGGCCCGAGAGCAGCGCGTCCAAGCTGGCGAAGCCCAGAGCCAGGCTGGTCAAAGAGCAGAGGTTCGGGATGTGCTTGCGTATTTCCATGCGGCTCCCGCGCGGGAGGGGGGCGCTAGATCCCCCCTCCAAAACGGAAAGGATTATAGCACGCTCCAGCGGCTATTTCTTCCAGTTTTCCGGGCGCAGGCTGCGCACCGCGGCGCCGGCCTTCCACATCTCGCTGTCGTGCCACTCCTTCAGCTCGGCGTCCAGCTTCTGGCGGTAGTCGGGGGCGCTGCAGGTGTCGAGCACCCGGCGGGTCTCCACGCCCTCCACCGTGTCGCGGTAGAGCAGCTCGAAGAGCGGGCGGTTGACCATCTCAAAGCGCTTGGACCAGTCCAGGGCCCCGCGCTGGGCGGTGGTGCTGCAGTGGCTGAACATCCAGTCCATGCCGTTCTGCCCCACCAGCGGGTAGAGCGACTGGGTGGCCTCCTCCACGGTCTCGTTGAAGGCCTCGCTGGGCGAATGGCCGTTCTGCCGCAGCACGTCATACTGGGCCTTCATCAGGCCGGCGATGGCGCCCATCAGCACGCCGCGCTCGCCATAGAGGTCGCTGCGCACCTCCTTCTCAAAGGTGGTGGGGAAGAGGTAGCCCGAGCCGATGGCGATGCCGCAGGCGATGGCGCGGCCGCGGGCCTTGCCGGTGGCGTCCTGGAAGACGGCGAAGCTGGCGTTGATGCCGCTGCCGGCCAAGAAGTTGGTGCGCACCGTGCGGCCCGAGCCCTTGGGCGCCACCAGGATGACGTCCACGTCCGCCGGCGGGATGACATGGGTCTGCTCCTTGAAGACGATGCTGAAGCCGTGGCTGAAGTAGAGGGCCTGGCCCTTCTTCAGGCAGGCCTTCACCTGGGGCCACTGCTCCTTCTGCCCGGCGTCGGAGAGCAGGTATTGGATGATGGTGGCCTTGCCGATGGCCTCCTCGATGCTGGGGAAGAGGTTCTTGCCCTCAACCCAGCCGTCCTTGACGGCGTTGTCCCAGCCCTTGCCGCCCTTGCGCTGGCCCACGATGACGTTGATGCCGTTGTCGCGCAGGTTGAGGGACTGGCCGTAGCCCTGGGGCCCGTAGCCCAGCACCGCCACCACCTCGCCCTTGAGGGCCTCGCGGGCCTTGTCCAGGGGCATCTCCTCGCGGGTGATGACCTCCTCGATGCTGCCGCCGAAATCGATCTTCGCCATGCTGCCTCCTCTTATTATTGGGTGTCCGCTGGGGGACGGTTGTTGTGGGCTCAGGCGCCCAGGGCCCGGCCCGCGCCGCGGGCGATGGCCACCGCGCCGGTGCGCACCAGCTCGAGCACGCCAAAGGGCTCCAGCAGCTGGATGAGGGCCTGATTCTTGTCCATGGCGCCGGTGATCTCCACGGTCATGGAGGCGGGGGTCACGTCCACGATCTTGGCGCGGAAGATGTTGGCGAAGCCCTGGATCTCATCGCGCTGGCCCGGGCCGGCCTTCACCTTCACCAGGCACAGCTCGCGGTCGATGTGGGCCTCGGCGGTCAGGTCCACCACCTTGATCACATCCACCAGCTTGTCCAGCTGCTTGCGGATCTGCTCCAGCACCGCGTCATCGCCGCCGGCCACGATGGTCATGCGCGACACGGCCGCATCCTCGGTCTCGCCCACGCTGAGGCTCTGGATGTTGTAGCCCCGGCTGCTGAACAGGCCCGAGATGCGGGCCAGCACGCCGGGCTTGTTCTCCACCAAAACGCAAAGGGTATGCCGCATGCTGCCTCCCAATGTCCCGGCAAGCGCCGGGGTCTCCTCAAAATACAGGCTCAGGCCTTGTCCGCGGCCTCGGGCAGGGGCAGCTCAGAGAGCAGCTCCTTGAGGCCCACGCGGGTCACGCCGTGGGCCGAGCCATCCAAAAAACCCGCCTCCAGCAGGCGCGCCATGCGGGCCGCCACGCCGCCCTGCAGCTGCCAGGCCGCCGGGCCCGCGGGTCGGGGCCAGGCTGGCATGGGCCGCGCCGGCTGCCCGGGCAGGGCCGTGGCCGCGGCCTGGGCGATGCGGCCCAGGGCAGCCTTGGCCCCCTCCGCCAGCTCCAGGCTCTGGGCCAGGGCCAGGGCATTGCCCAGGTTGGCGGGCTGGCAAAGGTCAGCGAAGCTGCGGCCCAGGTTGGCCAGGGCCACGGCTTCCCAGCCTGACTGGCGCGCCAGGCCCAGGGGAGCCAAGCCGCAAAGCGGGGCCAGGGCGGCGTTGGGCAGGCTCCACCCGGCTGCCTCGCAGAGATAATGCAGGCCCAGGGGCCACCAGGCCGGGGCGCCCAATCCGGGCTCGAAGCGGCGGCCGTCCATCTCGGCCTGCCAGTCCTGCTGGCCGGCCTTGCCCGCGGCCCATTGCTGGGCCAGCTCGGCCAGCGCGGCATGGCCGCCCAGGTCGCAGACAGCGCTGGCCGGCAGGGCCACGGCGGCCTTGCCCAGGCGCGCCGCGCCCAAGAGCAGGCCTTCCAGGCTCTCCTCATCCCCGGCCAGCAGCACCAGGGCCTGCGGCTCCAATCCCCTGCCCACAGCCTCCAGGGCCTGGCCCAGGGCCTGCGCGCCCCAGCCCGCGGCCAAGCCGGGCAGGCCCGCGGCCGAGGGCAGCTCAACAGGGACAGGGTTGCCGCCCGCGGACTGCGCGCCCAGGCAGGCCGCCTGCATCAAGCCAGGCATCAGCGCCTTCTGGGGATGCAGGGGATGGCAGGCCAGGGCCACCAGCACGCGGTGCCGACCCATCTCCTCTGCCGGGATGCCGGCCGCGGCCAGGGCTTGGTGGGCCGCCATGGCTTGGAGGGTATTCGGCTTGTGCAAGCCTCTGCTCATGGGCCCACCCAAAATCGAAGGCCCATCCCGGCCGGAAACCGGCGCTAGGATGGGCCTGAACTGGTGGAGCTGGGCGGGATCGAACCGCCGACCTCCTCAATGCCATTGAGGCGCGCTCCCAACTGCGCTACAGCCCCTCGAGAGGGTCGGCGTGCGAACCGCCTTCCCCAAAGGTGGAGGGATTGTATTCAAATCCCCAACCCAGGTCAAGCGAATACTTCAGCCTTTGCCGCCCTTCAAGAGCTTCAGCTCAGCCTCAGCGCGCTCCACTTGCTCTTTGGGCGCATGCCCAGAGAGCGCCGCCAGCTTTGAGAGGGCCTCTGCTTGATGCGCCTTGTCGCCGGCCGCGCCAAAGTCGCGGGCCGCGCCCAGCAGAAGGTCGCCCAAGTTGGCGGCGTCGGGCCACTGGGCCGCGGCGCTCGAGAAGGCCGCGGCAGCCTCGGCCAGCTTGCCCTGCGCCTCTAGGCAGTAGGCCGCGCCCGCCGCGGCCACCGGGGCCAGGGGATGGCTGGCATGGGCCGTGGCAAAGGACTTGAACTCTGGCGCGGCCTGGTCGGCCTTGCCCAGGCGCAGGTCGGCCTGGGCCGCGCCCACCAGGGCCGCCAGGGCCGCCTGCGTGCCGCCGTAGCCGCTGCTGATCTCGCGGAAGCGGCTGGAAGCCTGGCTGTACTTCTCCTGGCTGGTGGCATAGCCGCCGTAGGCGCTGCCGCCCTCGTCCGCGGCCGGCGTGGTGTAGACATGCTCCGCATCCGCCAGCAGGTTGCCGGCCTTGACCTCGCGCTCGGCCCGGCTGTGCACCCAATAGGGCACCAGGGCGCCGGCCAGCACCAGCAGGGCACCGGCCACGATCACCTGCTCCAGGTGGCCGCGCACATAGGCCGTGGTGGCCTCCATGGCCTCAGCGAACTCATTGCGCTTGATGGCCTGCTTGATGCGGTGGTTGCTGTAGTGCCTGCCCAAGGGGACTCCAAAGTGAGAAGGTCAGAAGGTGTATTTCGCGCCCACGGAGAACTGGCCAAAGACGCGCTGGGCGCCCGTGCCGCCATCCACGCTGATGCCGTTGTACCAGACATCCACCACCGCCGCCAAGTGCGGCATGAAGGGGTATTCCACGCCGCCGCCGGCGCAGAGGCCAAAGCCGGTGTCCGTGGTGTAGCCCATGATGGGGCTGCCATCGCTTCTCACCGAGGTCTGGATGGCGCTGTTGATCATGTACACGCTGGCGCCCAGGCCCAGGTAGAGGGACCAGTCATCGCGCTCCACGATGTCATACAGGCCCTTGAAGGTGAGGCCGTTCAAGGTGTCGGGCTGGCTGGCGCCGGCGGCCGCCAAGTCAGGCTTGTAGGCAAAGGCCGTGTAGCTGTAAGCCAGCGCCAGCGAGAGCTTCTCCTGGGTCTTGGCCTGGCCCTCCAAGCTGAAGAAGGGCAGGGGCTGCTCGCGGTCCGCCATCTCGCCCGAGGGCATGCTGTAGCCGCCGTGCAGGGCCAGCGAGAACTTGTAATCCGAGAAGGGGCTGGTGGAGATGTGCACCGGCGGGCCGCTCGGCGTGGGCGCCGCTGTGGGCGCTGGGCTGGGCGAGGCCGTGGCTTTGGCCAGCGGGTAATAGCGCCGGGTGCGCGCATCGTAGTAATAGCCCGGGTATTGCTTGACCGCGGGCTGGGCCACGGGCGTGGCAGCGGCATCCGCGGCCAGGGCCCGGCCCAGGCCCAGCGCGCCCAACAGGCAAAGTGCCGTGATGATGCGACCCTTCATGCCGCCTCCACTAGGGCGCCCAAGCCCTCGGCAAACATACCAGAAAGCCGCCCTGGCCGCAAGGCGGGCGCGCTAGCCCCGGCCAGCCATGCGGGCCTTGAGCGCCTCCATGAAGCGCTTGGGCTCGCCCTGGTTGATGCGCAGGCCCGGCACGCAGATGGCCCGCGTGTCATCCAGCAGGATGAAGCTGTAACTGCCGGCGCGCTCCACCGACTTGATCCCGCCATAGGGAAGCAGCTCTTGGGCCGTGGGCGTGCTGTGGGCCAAGCCCTGGGCGGTGAGGCTCAGGCTGCAGTCGCCCAGCGCCCTGGCCGCCGGGCCCTTGAGATAGAGCTCGCGCACCTTGCGGATGATCTGGTTGATGAAGAGCCGCTTCACCAGGCCCCGCAGCAGAAAGCCCAGCAGCAGGGCCAAGGCCAGGGCGGACCACCAGGGCAGCCGGCTGGCCCACAGCCCGGCAAAGCCCAGGCCAAAGCCGCTGATCGCGGCCAGGCGCTGCGAGTTGCGCAGGCTGGCCTGAAGCCGCGGCTCGCGCTCAAAGAGCCAGCGGTTGAAGACCAGCATGTCATCCAGCAGCGTGGTGTAGCTCAGCGTGATTTCAGCTGCCATGCAGATGGCCCCAGAAGATGGTGTCCCCGGCGGGATTCGAACCCACGGCCTACGGTTTAGGAAACCGTCGCTCTATCCAACTGAGCTACGAGGACCTGCTAAGCGCGCAAGAAAGCGCGGATTTTATAGGCTGTGCCCAGGATTGTAAAGCGCCAAGCCCGGCGCGCTATTGGAAACTCCAGCAGAAGCCGTAGCTCTCGCAATAGTCGCTGTAGTCCGAGGGATAGGGCCCGTAGCCCTTGAAGTAGAAGGCGGTCCAGGGCAGGTCCCAGGTCTTGAGGCAGAGGGTGAGGCGCTCGGACACGTTCTGGCCCATGTCCCAATGGTCGTAGCCCGTGCGCAGGTCCAGGGCCAGGCAGGCGTAGTTGAGCGGCCGCCAGGTTGAGCCCCACTCCGCGGCCGCGCGCAGGCGCAGGCCATCGTACTGCGAGATGTAGGATGGCGGGAGCGTCGGCCTGAAGAAGACATCCTGCTCGGCAGCCGTGATGGCGCCCCCGGCGCCGGTGTAGATCCTGAGGGCCGGGGAGAGGCTCAGGCGCAGCGCCGGGCCTAAGGGATGCCAGGCCAGGGTGGAGGCCAGGTGCCAGTAATCCCAGGCCCGGCTCACCTGGTCCTCAGCGATGGAGGCATTGCCCTGAGCCGCGGCCTGGTCGAACTGGCTCTTGGTCTCTATCACCTGGCCGTTGGACTCGTGGAACCAGCCCGCCTCCAGCCGCCGCAGCATTGCCTCATCCCCTTCCCCAGGCTCAGCCAGCAGGAAGAAGCCGGGGTTCTGCACGCGGGAGACCAGGGGCTGGGAATAGCGGGTGAGGGCGTAAAGGTCGAAGAGCCCGTCATAGCCCAGGTTGAGGCTCTTGAGCCGCAGCCCATCCAGGCCCAAGCCCAGGCCCTGCAAAGGCAGCAGGGGCGCCTGGATGGAGACCTGGAACTGCATGCGCTCCTCATCGTGATCCGTCACCATGCCGACCGTGGTGGGGTGGTAGGAGCTGATGGCCGATTCGCGCAGGGCCGCATCCACCAGGTCCTCCGCGGCCAGGGGAAGCGCCGCGAGCATCAGGGCAGCCGCCAGGGCCGCGGGCGTTGCCAGGCGCATCTCAGTACTTGATCAGCGAATGCACGCGATGGGGCGCCAGCTTGGCGCGGCCATGCAGGAACTCCAGCTCGATCATGAAGGCCAGCTCCTCCACGCTGCCGCCCAGCCGCTCCACCAGCTTGACCACCGCGCCCACCGTGCCGCCGGTGGCCAGCAGGTCGTCCACCACCAGCACCTTGTGGCCCTTGACCAGGGCGTCCTCATGGATCTCCAGCGTGTCCTGGCCGTACTCCAGGTCATAGCTGGTCTGCAGGGTCTTGTAGGGCAGCTTGCCCTTCTTGCGCACGGGCACAAAGCCGGCGCCCAGCTTGTAGGCCAGCGGCGCGCCCAGGATGAAGCCGCGCGCCTCCACGGCCACCACCCGGTCGATGCCATGGCCCTCATAGCGGTCAGCCAGCAGGTCGATCACCTTGCGGTAGCTCTCTCCATCGGCCAGCACGGTGGTGATGTCCTTGAACAGGATGCCCTGCTTGGGGAAGTCGGGCACATCGCGGATCATCTGCTTGATGCTGTCGGTCATGTTCGTCTCCTTGGCGTCAGGATGCGCGGCGCAGCATGGCCCGCAGCTTCTTCAGCGCCGCCACCTCGATCTGGCGGATGCGCTCGCGGGTGAGCTTGAGCTCCCGGCCGGTGTCCTCCAGGGTGAGCGCCGCGCGCCCGCCCAGGCCGAAGCGCGCGGCCAGGATGTCGCGCTCCCGCTCTGAGAGCGCGGCCAGCAGGCTCTCCAGCTGCCGGCGCTCCATGTCCTTGAAGGTGGCGGCCTCGGGCGCCAGGCTGTTGGTGTCCACCAGGGTGTCCACCATCTTGCGGCCCTCAGGGTCGTCGCGGGCAATGCTGGCATCCAGGCTGATGCCGCGCTGGGCCATGCGCATCCACTCGCTCACCTTCTCCGGCGTGGCGCGCAGGCGCTTGGCCACCAGGGCCATGTCCGGCTCGCGGCCCAGCTCGCTAGCCAGGGCCTCCTGGGCGCGGTAGAGCCGCTGCACCGCGTCAGCCACATGGATGGGCACGCGCACCGAGCTGGACTGGCTGGCCAGGCCGCGCTGGATGCTCTGGCGGATCCACCAGGTGGCATAGGTGCTGAAGCGGAATCCCTTGCGCGGCTTGAACTTCTCCGCCGCGCGGATGAGCCCCAGGTTGCCCTCCTCGATGAGGTCCAGCAGGGGCAGGCCGCGGTTGCGGTAGCGCTTGGCCACAAAGACCACCCGGCGCAGGTTGGCCGCCACCAGGTCCTGCTTGGCCTGGGCATCCCCGCGCTGCATCTTGCGGGCCAAGCGCTGCTCGCCAGGGC
>Ga0181516_10001489_pt1 | contig 17856 bp, 15 predicted proteins | sample PEATcosm2014_Bin_25_FD_121104 | JGI IMG/M metagenome (GOLD analysis project Ga0181516, IMG submission 121104) | Peatland microbial communities from MTU Mesocosm Facility, Houghton, MI, USA - PEATcosm2014_Bin01_10_metaG | ecosystem: Environmental > Terrestrial > Soil > Wetlands > Peat | place... | reverse complement strand
CGGTGCGCCGCCGACAACGACCTTTACCTTCTCTCGCAGGCCCGCCGCCGTCAGCGCCGCCATCACTTCGCGCATCTCCGGCATGGTAGTGGTCAGCAGAGCGGAGAGGGCCAGCACATCCGGCTGGTGTTCGCGTACCGCTTTTACGAAAGCATCCGGCGTAACGTTCGCCCCAACGTCACGAATCTCCAGGCCTGCGCCGCGGAGCATGGTTGCCACCATGTTCTTGCCGATGTCATGCAGATCTCCCCGCACTGTCCCGATTACCACCTTGCCACGTGTTGCGAACTCGCCGAGAGAAAGATGAGGTTCCAGAATCCGCAGCGCTTCGTTCATCGCGCGGGCAGCCAGTAGAACCTCCGGAATGAAAACATCGCCGGTCTTGAACTGCCCGCCGATGATGTCCATGGCGGAAATCATTCCCTTCTGCAGAATGTCATGTGCGCTTACGCCTTGCGCGAGCAACTGCTGCACGTGCTCGATGATGGCCTCACGATTGCCATCCAGAACGTCTTGTTGCACAGTCCTGAAAACATCGTCAGAGACGGCGGCGCAGGCGGCCTCCGTCGCTGCTGCAGGAGCAGGCGCATCATGGCGGGCGGCTGTCTTCGCCAGCGGAAGCCGCCCCTCTTTGTCGATACGCTCGCCAAGGCGGATCAGGCGATCGAAGATCGCGTTCGGCGGCGTCGTGTCGGCAATCCCAACGATGATGCGGGTACCCGGCGCAACGGCCTTGAAGAAGTGGTCCAGGTAGTCCTTGAAGTCCTGCTCGGAGGCAGTTTCCTCAAGCAATATGCTCTGCGGAATGCCGCCGAAAATCGTCAGCTTGTCGCCCCAGCGTTTGTAGTACTCGTCGATCGAGACCTTCGTCATCGGCGCGGGACACACGGCCTCTGCGATGTTGATACCGGAGTCGCGGATCAAATCAAGCAGCCCAAGGTTTTCGCCATCGCAGTGGCAGATGATTGCCTTGCCGTTCGCGCGCAGAAGCTCTCCGGCCTTCAGAAGCCACGGAGTGATCTCCTTCTCGAAGTAAGGAGGATAGGTAATCATGTCGTCGTAGTTGGCGCCCCAGAGAACGACATCTGCCGGCGATTTTGCGACCACATTCAGCAGTCGATCGTAAACTCGCCCGATGCTCGCGGCCAGCCGCTGCATCTCCTTCTGATGGTCCCGGTACTCGATGAAAAAATCCGTAGCCTCGAGAAAATCTCGCTGGATGTGCTGAATGGGACAGGCGCAGAAGGAACCATACATCGTGGCAATGCCGTCGCCACCGATCTCAGCCTGCCACTGGGCATAGCTTTCGTAGTCGGGAACTACTTCCACGTTATCGAAGATATAGGCGAGGATGGCATAGTCCTGCACAGACTTGATGGCGCGTTCCTGAATCCATGTTATGGAGGCACCGGCCCTGCGCATCTCTTCGGTGATCACTTCCGTCACGCGAATCGTTCCAACTCTGGTGTGGTATTCGACGCGAGTAGATCCCTCGCTGCGGTGGACCTGCACCTCAACGTTCGATGAAAGGCGGACGCGGTAGCCACACTCTTTCAGCGAGTAGAGCCCAAGGCCGCGCAGGACGTTGTCTTCTGGCGTGCGCACTTTGAGCAGTTCGGGGATGACCTTATGCAGTGCCCAGCCTTCCGCGCGGGCAATCTCATCGGCAGTGCGATTTCGGTGCTGCGGAGGCAGCGTTCCAGTGTAGGAGTTCGCGCTATACCATAAGTCGAAGCGGGGAGCGTATGGCAAGACGTCGGGCATCTCGCCTCGCACCGCCATCAACATTCTTTCTTTGTGAGTCATGCGGTTTGGCCTCGTGTTGATTTCAACCACTCCTCGGCGTGCATATCGGAGTCATGCCCAGACACAAGTTTGCCCTGGAGGAAGGGTTCCGCGACGGTGAACACACCAGACTGGATGGGCAAATTTAACCTTAACAGGCATTCTTTTCAAGCAGAATAGCAGGAACGGCGAAAAGTGCAGATCAAACGAGGCGGCCCGAGTAAACGCACCAGATTTCAGGACCGCCGTTCGTCCTCACCACACGTCGCAGCGCTTTCCTTCTGGTCGCACCATGGGTGCATCCTGCTTGCAACTCCAGGCGTTCTTGAACATCGGCAGATTCGAGAGCGGACCGATTACACGATATTTTGCGATAGGGTGCGGATCGGTCTGGATCATGAGGCGCTGTGCTTCGGGACGGATTTCGTCGCCGCGAAACTGTCCCCACGCGATGAAAAATTGCTGCTCGGCTGTGAAGCCGTCAACGTCAGCCGGACGCGGTTTTCCCTCAAGCGATTTCTGATACGCAAGGTAGGCAATCTTCGCTCCGCCAAGGTCGCCAATGCTCTCGCCAAGAACCAGTTTGCCGTTGTGGTGAATATCTTCGTCAATGAAATAGTGATCGAACTGATCGGCAACGCAGGCACCGCGCGTCTGGAAATTCTTCAAGTCAGCGTCAGTCCACCAGTTGCGCAGGCGACCGAGAAAATCGAACTGCGCCCCCTGGTCATCGAAGCCGTGTGAAATCTCATGTCCGATGACCACGCCGATAGCACCGTAGTTGACGGCGTCAATGGCATCGATATCGAAAGCCGGTGGCTGCAGAATTCCTGCGGGGAAAACGATTTCGTTGAGCAGCGGATTGTAGTACGCGTCAGACGTGGGTGGGGTCATACCCCAACGACCACGGTCAACCGGTTTGCCAATGGTGCTGCGGTCATCTTCTTCGACGAACTTTCGTCCAGCGATCATGTCTTCGAAGAAAGCGTCTCTGCGAATCTCGACGCGACTGTAGTCCTTCCACTTATCGGGATAGCCGATCTTAGGATTGAAGGTGGCAATCTTCGCCATCGCTTTTTCCTTGGTGTCATCGGTCATCCAGGGACGGCTGAGGATGTCATCGCGCATGGCAGCGAGCAAGTTGCGCACTATCTCCTGCATGCGTGCCTTGGCCTCAGGCGGAAAGTATTTTTCGACGTATTTCTTTCCCAGCGCCTCGCCAAGATACTCATCCGTGGATTCAACGCAGCGCTTCCAGCGCGGCTTGAGTTCTATAGCGCCGCTCAGGTACGTTCCCTTAAATGCAAAGTCCTCTTCTACAAAAGCTGATGATAGAGAACTCGCCGTCGAATTCAGCAGCTGCCATTTCAAATACACCTTCCAGTCAGCCAAGGGCGTCTGCTGCAACTGGCGGTCGAATTCCTGCACGAACTTGGGCTGATCGACGTTCATGTCCACATCGGTTGGGAGTTGCTTATGTTTGAAGTAAGCCGCCCAGTCGAAGTGCGGGGCCATCGCCTGCAGTTGGACAAACGTGGTGTTGTGATCCGTTGCGGAAGGATCGCGCAGAGTGACGTTATCCATGGAGGCCTCGGCAAGCTTGGTCTCCATCGTCATGATGGTTCGAGAGGCGGCTTCCGCAGACTTCTGGTCCATGCCGGTAAGTTTGAACATTGCAATTATGTGCTGGACATACTTTGCTCGGGCTTCCTGGAAACGAGCTTCGGGCTTTAGATAATAATCGCGGTCCGGAAGGTCAAGTCCGCTCGCGACAACATCGGCAAGCACCCACGAAGGATTGTGCGGATCCTGCTGGCCGCCGAGCGAAAAAGGAACGTCAACGAGAATGTCGTTCAGTCCGGAAATAACCTGCTGCAACCCAGCGATGTCTCTTACGTTGTCGATTCTCGTAAACCAGGGTTTGATCGGATCCATGCCGCGAGCGTTCGCGAGCGACTCATCCATGCAGGCTGCATAGTAGTCGCCTATGATCTGTTCAGTGCTGCCCTTGGCTGCACTGCTATCCTTCGACGCAGCCTCGAGAATGTCGCGCAACTTGTCCTTCGACAACTCACCCGCCTCCCAACGCTTGCTCCATCGAGTCATGGAAGCAGGAATCGGATGATTCGCTCGCCAAGTGCCATTCGCAAACTCGTAAAAGTCGGTGCAGGGATCGGCTTTGCGGTCAAGGTCGGTGAGATCGACTCCGTGCAGAGGAGTTCCCTGCGCAAATAGAAAAGGGGAAACCAAAAGCACGACGGTCAATAACCCCGTCGAGGATTTTCCTGAAAACCGCATACATTCCTCTTTCAATGGAATCTTCAGCTCTGATGCTAATTTAGTTTCCGAACTTAGAGCGTTCAGTTCATGACCTGAAAACGGTCTGCACATCTGGAGATGACGGCAGAGCCTCTGTTTACGAGGAGCGAGGCTCGTTGACCAGCGCGCGATACTGCAGAAACATCTGCGTACGCCAGCGTACGATCATTCCAAAGGCGAGAATAAAGAACAGTGCTGCGGTCTGCTGCACGGTGAGCAACGTGTCCAGGTAGCCGCGAGCAGCCACGCGGATTCCTGCGAGCAGAATCACTACGGCAAAGAACGCGTGCGAGCGCTGTGCCATCACGGTATCGCCTTCACGCACCAGGCGCGAGGTTCTGAGCAGCGGATAAGCCAGCAAAATTGCTCCGCAAATAAATGCCGCAGCCGCCCAAGTCAACGGAACCCGGAACGCAGGCACCACGAACATCATGAATCCCGTAGCCATACCCAGCGGCGGAATGATGATCTTCCTTGCTGAGACAGCAGTACGCGATTCCCGCACCCGCCAGATCATCACCGCGATTGCACCCACAATCGAGCTGACCAGCGACATCACATTCAGAGGAGGAATTGTCATCAAGAGTATTCTGCGTCGGCTAACGCCAACATCGGCAACTTCCCGCGTCTGGAGTTCCTCCAGACACATTCTTTTTATCTTTCCTATTTTAAGTCATGTGCACGCGCACGCACAGAGGGTCATCTATTTGCCTGCATCCAGCAGGCCACGCTCAGGGACGGCTTAGCAGCCATAGATTGCACTTGAAGATGAACTCTCCGCACTCATCCTGCGGCAAAATCGTCGCCAGTTCTTTGTCCAGCCAGTTTGCAATGGACTCCAGCGACTCCCGCCCGGAATCAACTGCCGCCAGAGTGTTGCTGCGCGTCAGCAGGTAAGCGATAAATTCATCTCGCGTATAGTTCACCAGGTGAGTGAATGAGCCTCGCCGTGCTACCGCAAAGCCGCCCTGCACGGCCTTGTCTTCGTCAATATCGCGCATTCCACGACGCGGTGGCGGAAAACGTTTCGCGAAGCGCGTACGCATCCATCGCTTGCACTCCACCGAGCCCTGCATGTGCGCCGTGAAGTGATCGTTGTAAACCACTAGCGCGCCCCCGGGAGCCAACACCCTCTGGCACTCGGCATAAAAGCGATCCTGCGCAAACCAGTGCAGCGCCGAGCCAACCGTTACCAACTCAAACTCGGCGGCCTCAAACTTCAGTTCCTCCGCCCGCCCGAGCTGATAGCGAATCCCCACTCCCGCCGGAGCCTGCTCCAGCATCCCCGGCGAAACATCCACGCCAACCACATCGCCTGCAATCTCCGCCAGCGCCAGCGTGGAGTGTCCTGAGCCGCATCCGACGTCCAGTGCCCGAGCGAAGCTTGGGCGTCCAGTCGCCTCGCAGATCCACTGCATCGCCGTCTCATGATAGAGCGGACGCGCCCGATGGTAGCGCTCCGCCACCTCGGCGTCTCCAAAGTAATTTGGTGTGTTCTTCAGCGTGGTATCCCCTGCTCTCTGCGCGCCGGACTCGTCCTAATCTTTACACATCGTTCCGGCAGGTCAGTTGCGGACTTCCACATCGCGCTGTATCGGGTGTCGCCACCGCACAATGTTCTGCGCGTACATAGCCAGGCAGAAAAGATTTGCGGGAATGAATCCTGTTTGTGTGGTCCTAAACCCGATCCAGCAGATAATCAGGCTGTTAGCTCCGGCCACCACCCATCCCTGCCACATTCGGCGGCCTACCAGCAGGGTCGAGACAATTGTCAGCGCGCACGAGATATAGTCCAATCGCAGCATCTACATCCAGAGTGACTCGTTTGCTAGCTGTTCGGCAATGCGCAGGAAGCCGTAGTTTCCTCCGCGTTCTGCCTGAGAGACACAACCGTGCGTTATCCTTATCAGTCGTAGCGCTCATCCGTTTCCTCACCGGAGCATGCCAATGAAAACGAAATCAACTCTACTGCTCGTCCTTTCGCTCTGCGCCGCCTCTTTTGTTTTTGCCGCGGATGCCCCAAAGTATCAGCTCACCAACCGTTTCGCCGTGGCTGGCGAAGGTGGCTGGGATTACCTCTCCTATGACGCTGAGGGCGGACGCCTCTTCATCACACGCGGCAGTCACGTCATGGTCCTCGACGGAGCCTCTGGCAAGTCTCTTGGTGACATTCCCGACACGGCCGGTGTGCATGGCGTCGCACTCGCGCCAGATCTCGGCCTCGGAGCCACCAGCAACGGGCGCGCCAATACCGTCACCATCTTCGACCTCAAGACTCTGCAGAAGAAGTCCGAGGTCAAGACCGGAACCAATCCCGACGCGATCCTCTACGATCCCGCCTCGCATCTTGTCTTCACCTTCAACGGGAAAAGCAACGACGCCACGGTGATCGATCCCGTGAAGGCCACCGCCCTCGCCACCATCCCCTTCGGCGGCAAACCTGAGTTCGCCGCCACTGACGCTCGTGGCCATGTCTTCGTCAACATCGAGGACAAGAACGAACTGGTTGCGATTGACACCAAGAAGCTCGCAATTTCCGCGCGCTGGCCTCTTACCGGATGCGACGGCCCCACTGGTCTTGCCATCGACGCAGAGCATGGCCGTCTCTTCTCTGTCTGCGGCAACCGTGTCATGACCGTCGTAGACTCCACCTCTGGCAAACTTGTCGCCACCGTCCCCATCGGCAACCATCCAGACGCCGCCGGCTTCGATCCCGCCACGCACCTCGTCTTCAGCTCCAATGGCGAAGGCACGCTCACCGTTGCGCATCAGGATTCCCCCGACAAGTACACCGTCCTGCAGACGGTCTCTACCGCCGCTGGCGCCCGCACCATGACGCTCGACCCGAAATCGCACACCGTCTATCTGGTTACCGCGAAGTTCGGTCCCGCGCCCGCGCCCACCGAGGCGCAGCCCCATCCTCGCCCCGCCATGCTCCCCGGCAGCTTCGAGGTGCTGGTGGTCACCACTAAGTAGAACGTTGTGTCGTGCTGAGCGCAGCGAAAACCCCGATCAAGTCGGGGTTTTTCGTTTCTACGGAGCTCTGAACGCTGACGACCTACGCGCTCTCCATCGCCACCAGTCCGGCGAACTCCTTGCACGCCTCTTCCTGTCGCAACACGCGGAGCGCACCCTCGGCCAGCGCCCGCAGTTCATCCTCTCCTGCATAAATCTTCACCGGAGCGATCCACCCCACACGCTCGCTGATCGCCGCGCATAGGCGCGTGCTGCGCGCCATGCCACCCGTCAGCAGAATGGCATCCACCCGCCCATTCAGCACGCAGGTCATTGCGCCAATCTCCTTGGAAATCTGATACGCCATGGCACGGAAAACCAGTCCAGCGCGCTCCTCACCCTCATCCATGCGCCGCTCCACCTCGGCCAGATCCCCGGTGCCGAGATAGCCGTTCAATCCTCCCTCGCGGATCAACATGCTCTCCACCTGCTTGCAGGTGTAGCGACCGCTGTAGCACAGCCGAATCAGCTCCATCGCCGGAACAGAGCCAGCACGTTCACTGGAAAACGCACCTTCCTCACGGGAGTTCGTTGCATCAATCATTCTGCCCGAGGCATGGGCGCTGATCGTGTGTCCGCTGCCCATGTGCGCGACCACCAGCAACAGTTCCTCGTACGGTTTACCCGCCTCGGCCGCGTAGCGCCGCGCCATCGCCTTTGAGTTCAGTGCGTGCGAAAGACAAGGCCGCTCCAGCTTTGCACATCCAGAAAGCCGCGCAATGCCAATCCACTCATCCACCGACACCGGGTCCACAATGTAGGCCGCCACGCCAATCCGTGCGGCAATCGCCTCGGCCAGAAACGCTCCGAGGTTCGCCGCGTGATCTCCACGCTCCGCCTGCCGCAGTTCGTCGAGCATCTCGTCGTTCACCCGATACGTTCCGCCCGCCACCGGATGCAGCAGCCCGCCACGTCCCACCACGGCTTGAATGCGGTCCAGCCGAAGCCCACTCGCCTCCAGTTCGTCGTCAATGCACTTCAGCCGAAGCGGAAGTTGCGCCAGCGTCTCCTCGCCGCAATCGGCCAGCTCGGCCTTGTCATGCCTCAGCGTGCGCTCCAGCAGAGGCTCGGTGTTGCAGTAGAGCGCGATCTTTGTGGAAGTGGAACCGGGATCAATTGCAAGAATGTTCGGAGTCGCACTCATCGCCGTGCCTCCCTAAGCTTTATGCCATGCGCCTGAAATAGAACTCCCAGGGCCATCGAATTCACCTTGTCATCCGAACTCTCTACCCGCGAGGGAATCAGCACCGGAACCCGCGCTCCCGCCACTACATGCGCGCACTGCGAGTGCCCCAGGTACTTTACTGCCTTGCCCAGCAGATTACCCGCCTCAATGTTGGGAACCACCAGGCAGTCCGCGCGGCCCGCTACCGGATGCGTGATTCCCTTTGCCTCCGCGGCGCTCATCAGCAACGCATTGTCCAGCGCCAGCGGACCAAACACCAGCGCCTCGCCAAACTCGCCTCGCTCGCCCAACTCCGTCAATGCCGCTGCGTCCACCGTGGAGGCAATGGTTTCTGTCACCGCTTCGGTGGCACTCATGAGCGCCACGTTCGGTCTCTCAATCCCGATGCAATGCATCACATCAATCGCATTCAGCACAATCTGCCGCTTCTGTTCCAAAGTTGGCAGCACGTTCAGTCCACCGTCCGTGATTCCCACCAACCGCCGCGCACCGCCCAATGCGTCTTCGTAAAGCAACACATCGCTCAACAGTCTGCCCGTTCGCAATCCGCTCTCGCGGCTCAGCACCGCACGCAGCAGTTCGTCAGTGCGCAGGTGCCCTTTCAACAGAACATCGCTCTCGCCCGAGGCCGCCATCGCACATGCCTTCTGCGCTGCCTCTGCCGGACTCGCCGCCTCCACAAACTGCGCCGTCCGCAGCAGGTCATCCAATCCCAGCGCCTCGGCCATTGCCCGGATCTTTATCGCCTCACCCACCAGTTGCGGAATCGCGATCCCGAAATGCAAGGCGTCAGCCGCCGCCGTCAGCGCAACCTCGTCCGCGGCGCACACGATTGCCACCCGCCTGGCTCCCAGGGCTTGTGCCGCGCTCCTCAGATCCTCAAAGCTCCGGAGAGCCTTGGCTCCGGACTCGCATATCCCGCTCATCGATTCACCTGATCGGTTTCGAAGAATGACGCACCTGCAGAAGGATGTCTGTGCGCGCGGTCACCCCTGATGAGTCCGCGCCCAAGGCTCCTAAGGTGAGCTATATCGCCCCCCGGGTGCGGAATTTCCCCGTTTCTTACTTCCGCGCTCCAGAAACGCGAAAGCTCGAAGTTGCGTCGCAAATTGCTGAATGCACAATGACTTTTGGGGAGGTGTGTCCATCCAGAATAGATTGGCACTAGGCTTGCACCATAGAGTGCAGACCTATCGACCAAGGGGAATTTCGCGGTATGAGTGATTCTAGTGCGCTGAACCCAATCGCTGCTCTTAACCCAGCGCCGCAGAGTCCTTCCGAACCACTCATTCGCATCAAGATCGGCGAGGTCTCCCGTTACTTTGGCGTGTCGGTGGATTTGCTGCGGCTCTATGAGCGCGAGGGGCTTCTCATCCCACTCAAGTCCGCCAAGGGCACGCGCTACTTCACCAAGGCTGACTATCCGTGGATCGCTACTGTCATTCGGCTTGTCCGCGAAGAGCGCCTCAACTTCGCCGGCATTCGCCGCCTGCTCGCCTTGCTGCCATGCTGGGATATCCGCGCCTGCGGAATCGTCCGCAAGCATGACTGCAACATCATCTCCGGTGTAGCCGAGCCCTGCTGGATCGACCATGCTTGCTGCCAGCCAGGCGACTGCTATGCCTGTGAGGTCTACCGCGCCGCATGCCGATGCGAAAACCTCAAGGCCTTCCTCGCCTCGGGTCCCGCCTGAACACACAGCCGTAGCCGGGAAGTAAAGTCCTGATTATGAGTAATGGATTAAAAAACAGTGAGAGATAGAGCCTGCACCGGATAGAACAGAACTTCCGTGTCAGCCCGCCAGATCGAATCGTGCGCGCCACCGAAATGCCAGAACTTGCCTAGCCGCCCCACTCGTTGCAGTGGCGCATCAGATCCGGGTGCACCAGTTCGCAGGTGTCGCGCAGAACGCTGGTGAGTTCCTGATATGCCGCCCATACCGAAGCAGCATATTTCCTAGCCTCATCTTGAAATAGCGCAACTCGCTCGGGAATCAGTATCCGGTTAATCGCCGCGGTTCCCTTCATGCAGTTGGTGCGAGCAGCACCCTGCAGCGCCTCCAGCACGCGCGCGTGTGCGGGGTCGGATATATACAGGTCGGCGTCCGCGAAGAAGCTCATCACTGCCAGGTCGTGCTTTGCGCGCAACAACTCCGGCAGGCTAACCTTGAGAATCTGGTCTTCGCGCAGGACTACGTAAGCGTCGATGAGGTCATGAAGTACCGCTATCGTTTCCTTGCTAGTCATGCAGTGCCTCTGCTACAGCGTGCTTCCCAAGAATTTTGCTCACATCGCTGTCATATATAGCTAACGACCGATTCTCAGCTCTTAAGAAATAATATGTCCAAACCAAAGTGCACACACAGGTTGAAAACGGCGCCATCGCCCGAAGAATGTCCGGGGTGCTTCCTCTTATTGTGGACGACACAACGAACAAGGTCGAATTGAGCGCCCCCTGGAACGTTAACCCGAGTGCCAGTCCATAGACTCGCGAGCGCCAGTGGCAGCCATAGTAACTGCCGAAACATACGATCAGGGCCGTAGCAGCGGTGCTGGTCAGCGCTACAGTGCGTCCAGACGTCAGCGCTATCACCATGAACAGGTCCGGATAGGTTGACGGGATCGAAACCCCAAGCAGCGTCACGGAAGCTGCAATCACTCCGATAGCGGTAAGAAATGTTCGGGTTACCGAGCGGGGAATCGCCCAAGCCGGGCGGAAGAGTTCAAACCAAAGCTCGTACAGCAAACATCCTAGCAGGCACGCCCAGATCAATTCCGAAAACCAGTAGCTCCACCAGTACAAAGCATACGGACCGGCGACTGAGGCCAGCCAGAGCAGAGGAGAACGCAGCGTGCAGTAATAAACGAAGATCCGAAAGGCAGGATACTTGCGCGGTCCGGGATTCGGTCCAAAGCGCAACACTGCAGCAAGGACGAGCTGCAATGCAATTAGCAGAAGCCAAACCACAAGCGTGATGGGCTGATTATGGAAGTTCACAGGCCACCCCACAGGAGGCAGTGGCCCGAGTGAATTCTTAGTTGCCGCTCGCGCCCTTGCAACCGGACGGTGGGCACGCGGGGATCGGATCGCCGCTGGCTACCATCGGAGTCTTGCTGGTGGAACCAAACTGGGTGGAGGTGGTGTAAGCAGCGCCGAAAATAAGTGCGGTAGCAAGTACAAGACGGACGACGAAATTCACGGGGGTTCTCAAACGGCTGGTTGCCGTTTGAACAGCTTAGCGCCGGAGAGTTGGCTTGTCGTCTCATTTGCTTACTTTCAGCCCGGGGGTAGGCACCAAAAGTTTGCCTCATAGGACGATGAATAACCAGACAAATTCCTATTTACTTATGACATCCGTAACCTGAAAGTAACCTCGCAACCCCACGATAAAATTACTATAGTTTGGAAACGGGCTCGCCTCGCAACGCTAAGTACCTTAATTGTAATTACTTAATTTTACTTAATGAGCTTCAACTCGGATGTTACTACCTGTGTTTTGATCGTCTTTTCGCACAATTCCTCGTGCAGAATCAGGCCGGCAGGCCAGTTTCTTGGGACATCAAAGCAGCTTCAATGCTGTGGAAAACTAAGCTGAGCCGGGACCGAAGTGGAACACTCCTCCCGAAACGGGTGCCTAGTGACCTTGCGGAGCGTCTGCGTCCGGCTCTTGGCTAAAGCGCACGTTGTGTCTTACGTCGGCTCCGCTTACCCAGAAGATCACATCTTCGGCGATGTTTGTGGCATGGTCGGCGATTCTCTCCAGGCTGCGCGTGATCAGCAGCACATCGAGATAGGCGCGAACTTTATCCGGATGGGCCTTCATCTGCGCCACCAGGTTGATGAACGCTTCGTCTTTCATGCGGTCTACAATGTTGTCCATCTCCAGCACCGCCTGCGCCACATCGGACTTCGCCGACAGAAACGACTCCAGCGCCCGGCGCACCATGGTGGACACGGCCGTCGTCATTCGCGCAATGTCCACCGGAATCTCCACCTCCGGTTCCAGCGCCAGGTCCAGCGAGCGCTGTGCAATGTTCACCGCCAGGTCACCGACGCGTTCCAGGTCTGCATTAATCTTCAGCACGGCCAGCACGAAGCGCAGATCGGTCGCCATCGGCTGCTGCATCGCCAACAGGTCCACGGCCATCTCGTCGATGGTCCGCTCGCTCTCGTTGATCATCTTCTCGCGCTCAAAAACCTGCTGTGCGAGCCGTCCATCGCGTTTGCGATAGGAATCTGCCGCCAGTTCAATGGCAGCCTCAGCCATGCCGCCCATTTCGAGCAGCCTTTCCTTCAGTTCATCCAACCCCTGCTGAAACCGAGTACGCATCATCCGAACCTGCCTGTAATGTAGTCTTCCGTCCGTTTGTCGGCGGGTGTGGTGAATATCTTTTCCGTCTTGTCGTACTCGATCAGCTTACCCATCAGGAAGAAGCCGGTGTAGTCGGCCACGCGTGCGGCCTGCTGCATGTTGTGAGTCACTATCACAACCGTGTACTGCGCCTTCAGTTGAAAGATCAGCTCTTCGATCTTTCCCGTCGAGATCGGATCAAGCGCGCTTGCTGGCTCGTCCATCAGTAGAAGTTCCGGCTGCACGGCCAGTGCTCGGGCGATGCAAAGCCTCTGTTGCTGGCCGCCGCTGAGCGATGAACCGGACTTCTTCTTCAGCACGTCCTTCACCTCGTCCCACAAGGCTGCCATGCGCAGCGAACTTTCCACTGCCTCGTCCAGTTCGCGCCGTTTGTTGTAGCCGTTGAGCCGCAGCCCTGCAGCCACATTGTCATAGATGGACATTGTGGGAAAAGGGTTCGGCTTCTGGAAGACCATGCCGATGCGACGGCGCACATCCACTGCGTCCGTGCCGGGTTTGTAGACGTCAATGTCGCCGACCTGCACGGAGCCGGTCAGCCGTGCCTCCGGATTCGTCTCGTGCATCCGGTTCAGGCAGCGAATGAATGTGGACTTGCCGCAGCCCGACGGTCCGATAACGGCCGTCACCTCGTTGGCGCCCACCTTGATGTTAATTTCGTTGAGGATCTGCGCCTTACCGAACCAGGCGTTCAGGTCCTTCACTTCGATTCCGACACCCATCTGGGGATGGCTCCTTGCCAGTTATGCGTTGTTCGCCATGCTTCCGCGGCTGGTCACAACCCGCACTGCGGAGACCGCAACGACAATTAAGAAGATCAGGATTAATGCACCCGCCCATGCTTGCTTGTGCCATTCGTCGAACGGCGAAATGGCGTATGCAAAGATCTGGATCGGCAGCGCCGCCGTGGGCTGATTGGGATTCAGATTCCAGAACTGGTTGCCAAATGCAGTGAACAGCAGCGGAGCCGTTTCACCCGCCACTCGCGCAAATGCCAGCATCGCTCCGGTGATCACGCCCTTGGAAGCCGTGCGCAGCGTTACCTGCAAGGTTGTCCGCCACTGCGGAATCCCCAAGGCCAGCGCGGCTTCGCGAATCGTGTTCGGTACCATCAGAAGCATCTCTTCCGTGGTCCGCGCGATCGTCGGAATCATCATGATCCCCAGCGCCACGCCTCCCGAGAGTGCCGAAAAATGTTGCTGCGGCAACACCACTAGCGCGTAGGCTGCAATGCCCACCACGATCGACGGAACGCCATTCAGCACGTCGGCCGTGAAGCGCACCAGCGTTACGTAGCGGCCCTTTCCAAACTCGGCCATGTACACACCGGAGCCGATTCCCAGTGGCACGCCAATCAGCGAGCCCAGTCCGAGAATCATCATCGAGCCGACGATGGCGTTTGCCATGCCTCCGCCGGGCTCGCCCACAGGACGAGGCGTGTGGGTCAGGAAGGCCCAGTTGATCGAACCCATGCCCTTGTAAATCAGGTACCCGAAAATCGCCGCCAGGGGAGCCAGCACGACGAACGCCGCCGCTCCAGAGAGGAAGATAAATCCCAGATTCGTAACGCGACGCCACACACTCAACGGGCGGGACAGGCTAGGCATGAGACCTCGCATGTCCGCGCGTAATGGACCACACCAGCAGACGCGCGCAAGCATTCACGATTACGGTCACAATCAGCAGCGCCAGTCCAATTTCAACCAGCGCGCTCAAATACAAATCGTCAGTCGCTTCTGAAAACTCGTTAGCGATCACCGAGGCCATCGTATAGCCCGGCGCAAACAATGATTTCGCAATCTCCGGTCGATTGCCTATCAGCATCGTCACTGCCATGGTTTCGCCAATGGCGCGTCCCAGCCCCAGGATGATGCCACCCATGATGCCTGCCCTGGCGTTGCGCAACACCGCCATGCGCACCATTTCCCAGCGCGTTGCACCCAGCGCCAGCACGGCTTCGCGCTGGCTCTGCGGCACCGCTACCAATACTTCGCGGGTGATGGAAGCAATGATCGGAATAATCATGATGGCCAGAATCACTCCCGCTGCCAACATGCCAATACCGTACGCGGGACCGCTGAACAGACTGGTCCATCCAAGATATTTTGCCAGCCACGGCTCTACGAATTTGCGCAGCAGCGGCGCAAGCACGAAGATGCCCCACAATCCGTAGATCACCGAAGGAATCGCCGCCAGCAACTCCACCGTGAAGGAGATGATGCCGCGCAAAAAACGCGGGCACAACTCCGTCACAAACACGCTGACCCCCACCGCCAACGGAACGGCAATCACCAGTGCGACCAGCGATGAAACCAGCGTTCCGTAGATGAATGGCATGGCGCCGAAGTCACCCGACACCGGATCCCAAGTGCTGCCCGTGAAGAAATGAAATCCAAATTTCGCAATGGAGAGTTTCGAGCGCGAGGTCAGCTCGTAAAAAAACAGCGCCATCACGGCAATGATTGACACCGAGCAGATCAGCAGAGCATAGCGGAACAGAACGTCCAGATACTTACTTGCGCGACTGGTGTGCAGCGTAATGCGCGGAACCACCAGCGTCGCTATATGAGGCCCTGCAGCGCTGGGCATGGTCGCCACAGGTTTCTGGAAACGCAAGCTGGGACGTAACTCCGGATTAGGACTCGTACTCACACCTTGACGCTACCAGACCATTGTTAACAGGTGATGAACATGCCGCTGATGCATGCGGACGACGGCAGCAAAAAACCAGCGCAAACCTTTCGGTTTGCGCTGGCCTGTTTCGCTCTTCCTCAACCTTGCGGCCGGGGATTGTTATGCAACTGTTTACGGGAAGATGTAACGCATGGTTGTGAACGCCGTCTTCTCGTTGCCCTTCGCGCCGATACCCGCTGAACCGGCGGTCAGACCGCCGTTGCCAGACCATACCTGACGCTCAACATAGTCGACTTCTGCGCCGAAGCGCAGCGTGCCGACCGGTCCCTTGTACAGGTCGTAGTAGCCGTACAGTTTCGCGTTCCACAGGTTCTTGTTGTTGCCCGCGCAAGCATCGCCTGCACCAACAGCCGTTCCAACAGCAGCGCTCTCAAAGCCGCAAGCCGTATTGTTGGCGTTCGGTGCACCGTAGCCGGCAGGGGTGCCAGCGGTCGTGGTGTACACGTCTCTGTAGTAGTACTCGTCGCCGAAGAGCAGATCGAGTTCGGTCTTCTTGTTCGGATGGGTTTCAAAGCCCGTCAGAACGCTGAAGCTCTTCAGAGGAATCATGTTGTGATCAGGAGTGCTCTTGACCACAAAGTCATACTGACCGGAATCTTCATAACGGCTGATGCCCTTGCCCCACATTCCCTGCGCCACGAAGTCAATCTTGCCCGGAACAACAGGAATGATGGTGCCAGCGCCAATGCCGCCGCCCAGGGCAGTGTTGTTCCAGCCCGGCGTGACGACAGCAGTCGGGAACGTGCCGACAACCGTCGAGACAGCGCGGTCACGGAAGAAACGGCTGATGCCCTTGATTTCCCAGTGGCCAAGCTTCGGGTCGTCATAAGCCAACTTGACGATCGTGTCAGGAGCCAGGTTCGTGGAGTAGGTCGGGGTGTTGGTGCAAATCACGCCAGTAACCACAGCAGGCGTACCAGACGTAACTGCCGAGCAGGAGCTGACCAGGCTGTTGCCCAGAAGGCCGTTGCCCAGCGAAGCCAGACCGGCAACCGTGCCGGTGGTGTTGGTGGCGCCGGTGTTCAGGTAGGCCGGGTTGTCCAGAGCAAGTGCGAAGCTCAGGTTCTTGGTGATCTGCTTGCCGATACGAACTTCAGCAAAGCGCGCCCAGTCATAACCGACCGAGTACTGAGCTTCAATGATGTTTGGAATCCACAGATTCGAGTTGTCCGAATCTACGCCCTTGCGGTTCAGGGTGATCAAAGACCACATCTGGCCGCCGGTGATCGTCCAACCATTGGCAAACTTCGCGCGGCCCCATCCCTGGCGGATGCGCGGGGTGTAGCTCGTGGTCTGGCTCAGGTTGGCAGTCGGGCTGGTTCCGAAGAAGTCCATTTCGTAGTAGCCCGTCAGTTTGGTCGTGCCGGCGTCAGCATCGGCACGCAGCGTGATGCGCGTATCGCGTGCGGTCATGCCGTACTCGGTCAAGTAGGGGTTGTAAGCCGACTGAGTCGCTGTGTTGCCGGTGGCCGAACCACCCGCAAATCCACCCAGCGGAATGCTGTTGAACGGAGTCGCCTGATCCGAGAGGGTCGCGTGTGAGCGCCAGTACTCGGTCTCTTCGAGGAAGCCGCCCGGGGTAATGCGGATGCCCTTGTAGGCAATGCTGTTCGGATGCTGGAGTTCGCCAACTTCCTTTACAGCCTTCTTCGCTTCCATATCGGTGGTGTTCAGAGCGGTCTTCACGTCGGTGAGATCGGACTGAACTTTCTGCACCTGCATGGTGGTGTTGGTTTCAACTGTCGCAACCTTGGCATTCGCAGCGTTCGCGGTAGCCTGTGCCTGGGACAGTTGCTGCTGAGTCTGCTGCAGCTGCTGCTGGGTCTGCTTCAGTTGCTCCTGCAACTGCTGCGTCGCAGCCTGCTGCTGATCCATTTGCTGCTTCAGCTCTTTCAGCTGTTCCGCAGTCATGTCCTTCTTGACAACTTTTGCAGCGTGCTTCTTCGGGGCACCGCTGTCGGAAGGCGCGGGCACCGCAAAGCACAGTCCAGATAGCGCAATTACCGCCACCAGTTTTTGAAAGTTCCTCATGTCTCGTCGCTCCAAAGTTTCACTTCTTGCAGTCCCGCCCAAATTGCAGAAGGACACAAGATCAGGTGTTGATAAATCTCAAGCCTGGGGACTTCATCCCCAGACACTGGCAATCCAGCCGTACTGAATAGCTGGATGATTTTATGGCAAGACCACCAGAGTAGAAAGAGAAAAGAACAGTTTTTGTCGGAATTCGGCATTGTCGAATGCGATTACAGCGCACTTTATTCCCACTTTTATCAGCCTGTGCCATTGACAATCGCACAAAAATTCCTTGACCTGCTGCGTTCCGATGAGACCTAAACGACTCGGCTCGGTTGTCCTATCGCTTCCATCCAGTGTTTACGCGCCGTTCGGACACAAAATCCTGCCGATGCGCTGTGCAGCGTAAATAAGAATGCAAATTAAACCGTCTGGACTCTATCGAAAGATGGCGCAGCCTGGGAAATACGTTTTT
>Ga0181516_10001488_pt1 | contig 17867 bp, 18 predicted proteins | sample PEATcosm2014_Bin_25_FD_121104 | JGI IMG/M metagenome (GOLD analysis project Ga0181516, IMG submission 121104) | Peatland microbial communities from MTU Mesocosm Facility, Houghton, MI, USA - PEATcosm2014_Bin01_10_metaG | ecosystem: Environmental > Terrestrial > Soil > Wetlands > Peat | place... | reverse complement strand
TGCCGAAGAAATGGACGTGGACGTCGCCCGGCTGGCGGAACAGCGCGTATTTGAAATGGTGCGCCTCGAGATTGGCGATCGTGTGCGACATGTTGTGTTCGCCGGACGCGAACGGCCTTTCCCACACGACCACCTTGCCGCGGCGGATGCGCGAAGCGCCGCGCACGTCGGCCGGCAGATCGCCGACCAGCAGTTCGGGGCCGACGCTCGCCGGTCTCAGTTTCGAGTGGGCGAGATAGAGATAGTTCTGCCGCTCCAGGAGATGATCGGAGAATTCGTTGCCGAGGGCGAAGCCGAGGCGGACCGGCTGGCCGCCGTCGTCGATGACATAGAGGCCGACGATCTCCGGCTCCTCGCCGCCGTCGAGCGCGAAGCTCGGACTGACGAGGTCGCCGCCGGGCGCAACCAACGTCGAACCGTCGCCTTTGTAGAACCATTCCGGCTGCACGCCGACCGCGCCCGGCGCCGGCTTGCCGCCTTCGAGGCCGAGCTTGAACATCTTCATCGAGTCGGTCAGCGTCGTCGCGTCGGCGAGCGCGCGGTGCATCTTGTCGCGTCCCTCGGCCGAGCCGAGATGGGTGAGGCCGGTGCCGGTGACGTGGATATGCGCCGGGTCGTCGTGGTCGAGCGGGATCAGCACCCGCTTCTCCTTCAGCGCCGCGGCGAGATTGACCGGCTTGCCGATGCCGCGGTCGGCGATGATCTTGCGCAGCGGCGCGCCCTCGCCGAGCGCCTCCGCCGCGAGATCGCGCATCGTCCGCAGCCCTTTGACCAGGCGGCTCTCGCCGCGCACGGTGACGACCAAAGCGCGCTTGTCGTTGTCGTCGACGATCTGGGTCAGTCTCATGCTTTCTTTCCCGGCGCAGCCGTTCGCGCCTCGATCAGCGGCAGAATGCGCGGATCGGCGAAATCGGCGACGGCGATTTCCGCGCCCGCGGCGAGCAGTTTATCCGCCGCGAGCGTCGTCGTCAGCCCGACGACCGCAAGCCCCGCGCCCTTCGCCGCGCTGAGGCCCGAGAGCGAGTCTTCGAATGCGAGCGAACGGTCGGCTTCAGCGCCGAGCCGCGTCAGCGCGGTCTGATAGGGCAACGGATCGGGTTTGGCGCGCGCCAGTTCGAGGCCGACGACGCGCGTCGGCAGGCGCGCGGCGAGACCGAGGGCGCCGAGCACCGCATCGACATTGGCGCGCGGCGCATTGGTGACGACGGCGCAGCGCAAGCCTCGCGCCGCGGCGAAGGCGAGCACGGCGTCGACGCCGGCGATCGGCTCGACCGCGCCGAGGTCTTCGCGATAGCGCGCTTCCTTCGCCGCCATCGTCGCCGCTTGCTCGATTTCGCTCAAATGCGGCAAGAAATCGCGGCCGATCGCCGAATTGTCGGAACCGTGGATGCGCTGGTAGTAGCTCTGCTCGTCGACGACGACGCCGTGCGCGGCGAAGACGCGCTGAAACGCGCGCAGATGCGCGGCGTCGCTGTCGATCAGCGTTCCGTCGAGGTCGAAGAGCAGCGCGGCGGTCACGTCGACGGCTTCACATCACCGCGCCGATCTGCCAAGGCACGAATTCGGCGTCGCCGTAGCCGAGCGCTTCCGACTTGCTGCGCTCGCCGGACGCCACCGCCAGGACCTTGTCGAAGATCTCGCGGCCCTTCTGTTCGATCGTCACGCCGTCGAGCACGTCGCCGCAGTTGATGTCCATGTCCTCTTCCATGCGGCGATACATGTCGCTGTTGGTGGCGAGTTTGATCGACGGCGTCGGCTTGCAGCCGAACGCCGAGCCGCGACCGGTGGTGAAGGCGATGACATTGGCGCCGCCCGCCACCTGGCCGGTCGTCGAGACCGGATCGTAGCCGGGCGTGTCCATAAAGACAAAGCCCTTGGCGGTCACCGGTTCGGCGTAGCGATAGACCTCGTTGAGGACCGTCGTGCCGCCTTTGGCCGCGGCGCCGAGCGACTTCTCGAGGATGGTCGTCAGCCCGCCGGCCTTGTTGCCGGGCGACGGATTGTTGTTGAGTTCGCCGCCGTTGCGCGCGGCGTAGTCCTCCCACCAGTGGATGAGATCGACGAGCTTCTGGCCGATCGCCGGCGTCGCCGCGCGGCGGGTCAGCAGGTGCTCGGCGCCGTAGATCTCCGAAGTCTCGGAGAGAATCGCCGTGCCGCCGTTGCGCACCAGGATGTCGGCCGCGACGCCGAGCGCCGGGTTGGCGGTGATGCCGGAATAGCCGTCCGAGCCGCCGCATTGCAGCGCCAGAGTCAATTCGCTCGCCGGCAGCGTCTCGCGCTTGGCCGCGTCGAGGAGCGGCAGCATCGCCCTGACCCGCTCGAGGCCCGCCGCGATCGACTTGCGCGTGCCGCCGGTCGCCTGGATCGTCAGCGTGTTGAAGAGGTCGCTCTCCTCGAGATGGCGCTCTTCCTTCATCCGGCCGATCTGGAACACCTCGCAGCCGAGCCCGATCATCACCACGCCGCCCATGTTGGGGTTGGCGGCGTAGCCCCATTGGGTGCGCGCGAGCACGTCGAAGCCTTCGCCCTTGCTCGCCATGCCGCAGCCGGCGCCGTGGACGAGGGCGATGACGCCGTCGACGTTGGGATAGTCGTCGAGCATGCCCGACTTCTCGACCTCGCGCGCGACCAGGCGCGCCACCGTCGCCGAGCAGTTCACCGAAGTGAGGATGCCGAGATAGTTGCGCGTGCCCGCCCTGCCGCCGGCGCGGCGGAAGCCCTGGAAGGTCGCCCGGCGGTCGACCGGCAGGATCGCCGCCGGTCGCGCGTCCTCGCAGAAGCCGTAGTCGCGGTCGAAATGGCTGACGACGCAATTGTGGTCGTGCACCCACCGACCCGGCGCGATCGCCGTCGAGGCGAAGCCAATGATCTGGCCGAACTTGCGCACCGCTTCGCCTTCTGCAATCGGCGCGGTGGCGATTTTGTGGCCCCTGGGAACGCGCTCGATCGCGACTGGCGCGCCGACCGGCGCGTCGCCGGGACGGATCTCGTCGACGGCGACCATCACGTTGTCCTGCGCATGCAGGCGAAGGGCGCGCGGCGCGCTCATGGGCTCAGAAGTCCTCGCTGGTTCGTCAGGCCGAGATCAGCTCGGGTCGCTCGCGTGCGAACGACTCGAATTGCCCGGTCGTCTCCGTCAGATGTCGTTCCATCGCGACGCGCGCCGATTCGACGTCGCCGGCGGCGATCGCCGCGACGATCGCCGAATGCTCGGCGAGCGTTTGACGAATGCGGCCCGGCGGCAGCATCAGCATGCGCCGCACGCGCTCGAGATGCGCGCGCACGCTGTCGAGAATCTCGGCGCTGCGCCGCAAGCCGAGATGGGTCGTCAGCGCTTGATGAAATCCGACGTCCTGCGCGTAGAAACTCAATCGGTCGCCCGCCTCCACCGCCTTGCGCTCGCGCGCGAGGTTCTCCTCCAACGCCTCGAGCCCGTCGCGCGGCAGGCGCCGCGCCGCCTCGGCGGCGATTTCGGTCTCGAGCGCCCGGCGGATGAACATGCGTTCGCGCACGTCGGCCGCCGAAATCCGCGCGACGAACGAGCCGTGCTGGGGCTCGATCACCACCAGGTTCTCGAACGCCAGCCGGCTCACCGCCGCCGAGACCGGGAACCGCGACACGCCGAGCCGTTCACACAGCGCCGACTTGTCGATGAACTCGCCCGGCTCGACCTTGCCCGCGAGAATCGCCTCCTTGAGCTCGTCGTAGACCTGCTCGGCCTTGCTGTTGACGCGCTCCCCCATGGCTTCTATCGACTCCGGGCCCTGCCCCGAGGCGCCTTCTTCTTGTGCTGACATGCTAGAAGCTAGTGACGCCAAGGCGCGCCGTCAATGACTTAGCGTGGGAGCGACGCAAACACGATGCCGACTGTGGAATTGATCGCCGCGACGACGCTGCCCGTCGACGGGCTCGCTGGCGCGCTCGTCGGTCGGGTCTGGCGGCCGGACGTCGGCGGTCCGTCGGTCGTCGTGGCGCGCGACGGCGCGCTTTTCGACGTCGCCGCGGCCTTCGCGACGATGCGCGACCTCGCTGAGGCCGCCGACCCCGCCGCCGCCGCGCGCGCGGCGCCGGGCGAGCGGCTCGGCGCGATCGACGAGATTCTCGCCAACACGCCGCCCCACCGCCGCGATTCCCGGCGGCCGTGGCTCATCGCGCCGACCGACCTGCAGGCGATCAAGGCCGCCGGCGTCACTTTCGCGACTTCGCTGATCGAGCGGGTGATCGAGGAGCGGGCGCGCGGCGAACGCGCCGCCGCCGAGGCGATCCGCGCCGACTTCGTCCGCCGCGTCGGCGCCGAATTGGCTTCGATCGCGCCCGGCTCGCCGGCGGCGGAGCGACTGAAGCAAGCGCTGGTCGAGGCGGGCCTGTGGTCGCAATATCTCGAGGTCGGCATCGGCCCCGACGCCGAGATCTTCACCAAGAGCCAGCCGATGTCGGCGGTGGGAACCGGCGCCGACGCCGGCTTCCACGCGGCTTCGGCCTGGAACAACCCCGAGCCCGAGATCGTTCTGGCCGTCAACTCACGGGGCGCGATCGTCGGCGCGACGCTCGGCAACGACGTCAACCTGCGCGATTTCGAGGGCCGCTCGGCGCTGCTGCTGGGCAAGGCCAAGGACCAGAACGCGAGCTGCGCGATCGGCCCATTCCTGCGGCTGTTCGACGCAACCTTCACCCTCGACGACGTGCGCCGCGCCGAAGTGGCCTTGCGAGTTGAAGGCGACGACGGCTTCACGCTCGAAGGCGGGTCGTCGATGGCCGCCATCAGCCGCGACCCGGCCGAGCTCGTGCGCCAGCTCTTCGAGGGCGGCCGCCGATATCCCGACGGCGCCGCGCTTTTCCTCGGCACCATGTTCGCGCCGGTCGCCGACCGCGACGCGCCGGGCAAGGGCTTCACCCACAAGCCGGGCGACGTCGTGACCGTCGGCGCCGAAAAGCTCGGGCGGCTCGCCAATCGCATGCGACACAGCCACGACTGCCCGCCCTGGGACTTCGGCGCCGGCGCGCTGATGCGCAATCTTGCGCGGCGAGGCTTGATTTGAACCGGCGCAACGGACAGGTTCGCGGCGAAGAGGAACCACAGGCAATGAGCGACATCCACCAGAACTACATCGGCGGCGCATGGGCGGACGGCGAGGGCGTCTCGCGCAACATCAACCCGTCCGACACCGACGACGTGGTCGGCCTCTACGCCCAGGCGAGCGCCGCCCAGCTCGACGCCGCCGTCGTCGCGGCGCGCGCCGCTTTCCCCGCCTGGTCGCGCGCGGCGCCGCTCGTCCGCCACGACGCGCTGATGCGCGTCTCGGCCGCGATCGCCGCCCGGCGCGACGCGCTCGGCGACCTGCTCGCGCGCGAGGAGGGCAAGACGCTGCCCGAGGCGCTGCTCGAGGCGACCCGCACCGCGCAGATCTTCGCATTCTTCGCCGCCGAGGCGTTGCGCGTTCCCGGCGACCGCTTCCCCAGCGTTCGTCCCGGCGTCGAGGTCGAGGTGACGCGCGAGGGCGTCGGCGTCGTCGGAATCATCTCGCCGTGGAACTACCCGCTGCAGATCCCGGCATGGAAGACCGCGCCGGCGCTCGCCTACGGCAACACGGTCGTGTTCAAGCCGGCCGATCTCGCCACCGCTTCGGCGCACGCGCTGGCCGAGATCATCGCCGGCGCCGGCCTGCCCGCCGGCGTCTTCAACCTCGTCATGGGGCGCGGCTCGACGGTCGGTCAGGCGCTGCTCGACCACCCGAAGATCGACGCCGTCACCTTCACCGGCTCGGTCGAGACCGGGCGCAAGGTCGCGAGCGCCTGCGCGGCGCGGATGCGCAAGTTCCAGCTCGAGATGGGCGGCAAGAACCCGCTGATCGTGCTCGACGACGCCGACATGAAGACGGCGGTCGATTGCGCGGTCAACGGCGCCTTTTTCTCCACCGGCCAGCGCTGCACCGCCTCGTCGCGGCTGATCGTCACCGAAGGAATCTACAGTCGCTTCGCCGAGGCGATGACCGAGCGCATGCGCGGGCTGGTCGTCGACGACGCGCGCAAGGCCGGCGTCGACCTCGGCCCGGCGGTCGACCAGACCCAGCTCGACCAGGACTTCGCCTATGTGAAGATCGGCAAGGACGAAGGCGCCAAGCTCAAGCTCGGCGGCGAGCGGCTGAACCGCGCCACGCCCGGCTACTACATGGCGCCGGCGCTGTTCGTCGACGCCGACAACGGGATGCGCATCGCGCGCGAGGAGATCTTCGGCCCGGTTGCGGCGATGATCCCGGCGCGCGATTACGAGCACGCGCTGGCGATCGCCAACGACACCGAATTCGGCCTGTGCGGCGGCGTCGTCACCACCAGCCTGAAATACGCGCAGCACTTCAAGCGCAACGCCGAGGTCGGGATGGCGATGGTCAACCTGCCGACCGCCGGCGTCGATTTTCACGCGCCGTTCGGCGGGCGCAAGGCGTCGAGCGTCGGCTCGCGCGAGCAGGGCCGCTACGCGGTCGAATTCTACACGACGGTCAAGACCGCCTATACGCCGGCGTGAGCGGGCGGACGGGCGCTGGGGGGAAATGCGAAGATGATTCTGGTATCCGGCGAGGCGCTGATCGACCTCATTCCGGTCGTTGACGAAGACGGCCGCTACGACGCCGTGCGCGGCGGCTCGCCCTATAACGTCGCGATCGGACTGGCGCGGCTCGGCGCGCCGACGGCGTTCGTTTCGCGGATTTCGGCCGACGCCAACGGCGAGGCGATGAGCGCGGCCCTTGCGTCCGACGGCGTCGACTTGAGCTTGGTCGAGCGGGTCAAGCAGCCGACGACGCTCGCTTTCGTCATGCGCGGCACCGCACAGACCGGCTCGCGCTATTCGTTCTATCTCGACGCGACCAATTTTGACGGCGCGTGGCCGTTCCCGTCGAATTGGCCGGCCGAGGCGCGCCATCTGCACGTCGGCTCGATCTCCGCCGTCGACCCGCGTCACGGCGAGCGCGTGGTCGCGGCGCTCGCCCGCGCCAAAGGCGCGCTGACGACGAGCTTCGACCCCAACATCCGCCCGCTGGTGACGCCCGACCGCGCCAGCGTCGTCGCCCTGGTCGAGCGGCAGGTTGCGCTCGCCACCATCGCCAAGGCGAGCGACGAGGACCTCGAATGGCTCTATCCCGGCCGGCCGATCGAAGAGACGCTGAAGCTGTGGTCGACGCTCGGCCCGCGGTTCTGCGTCGCGACGCTGGGCGGGCGCGGCGCCTTCGCCTTTATCGACGGCGAACGGCTGAGCGTCGCGCCGGCCAAGGTGTCGGTGGTCGACACCGTCGGCGCCGGCGACAGTTTCATGTCGGCGCTGTTGGCGGCGATGGACCGCGACGGCGCCCTGGGCGCGGGCGCGCCCGAACCGAACCGCGAGCGCCTCGCCGCTTGGCTCGCCTTCGCCGCCGCCGCCTCCGCTTTCACCTGCACGCGAAAAGGCTCCGACCCGCCGAACCGGCGCGAGATGGCCGCGCTCGGGTTCGCCTGACCGGCGTCATCGGACCAAGGACGTAGGGCGGGCGCGTTGCGCGGGCCCGGCCGGGCGGCTAAAAGGCGCTGGGCCCTGAGCAACCGGACATCCGACGATGGCTTCGAGCGATCCGATCTCGCCTTCCCCCGCAGCCCGGCCGCTGTCTCCCCATCTCGGCGTCTATCGTTTCACCCTGACGATGGCGATGTCGATCGCTCACCGCATCACCGGCGCCGGGCTCTATGTCGGCGCGTTGATGCTGGCCTGGTTCCTGCTCGCCGCCTCGATGGACGCGTCGGCCTTCGCCCATTTCTCCGAATTCATTCAGTCGTTCTTCGGCCGGCTGATCCTGTTCGGCTTCACCTGGGCCTTGTTCCAGCACCTGCTCGGCGGCGTCAGGCACCTGATCATGGACGCCGGCTACGGCATGGACGATCCCGAGCGCGAGCAGATGGCGCAGGCGACGCTGATCGGCGGCTTCGTGCTGACGCTCGTCGTCTGGGCGATCGGCTACGCCGTGCGATGAGGGAGCCGCGACGATGAGCGAATCCGACAAGTCCCTGCGCAGCGCGCTCGGCCGCGCCCGCCATCTCGGCTCGGCGCGCCGCGGTTCGCACGACGCCTGGTTGACCCAGGTGAGCGCGGCGGCGCTGATCGTTCTGGCGAGCGGCTTCGTGCTGACGCTGCTGACGCTGCTGTCCAAGGACTACAACGGCGTCCGCGCCGAGCTCGGCCATCCGCTGCCGGCCATCCTGACGCTGTTGTTCGCGCTGACGGCGACGTTCCACATGCACATCGGCATGCGCTCGATCATCCTCGACTACCTGCACGGCCACGCGCGCGATTGGGCGCTGATCGCCAACATCTGCTTCGCCAGCGCCGTCGCGCTCGCCTGCGTCTACGCGGTGCTGCGCATCGGCTTCGTCTGACCTTGTCGAAAAAGGGCTTGCACCGAGATGGCTAACGGCTCCCAGGGCCCCAGCGCCGCCGCGCTCGGCGGCAAGGCCTATCCGATCGCCGACCACACCTTCGACGTCGTGGTCGTCGGCGCCGGCGGCGCCGGCTTGCGCGCCAGCGTCGGCTGCGCCCAGGCGGGCCTGAAGACCGCCTGCGTCAGCAAGGTGTTCCCGACCCGCTCGCACACCGTCGCGGCGCAGGGCGGCATTTCCGCGTCGCTCGGCAACATGGGGCCGGACGACTGGCGCTGGCACATGTACGACACCGTCAAGGGCTCCGACTGGCTCGGCGACCAGGACGCGATCGAATACCTGTGCCGCAACGCTTCCGCCGCGGTCTACGAACTCGACCATTGGGGCGTGCCGTTCTCGCGCACCGAGGAAGGCAAGATCTACCAACGTCCGTTCGGCGGCATGACCACCGATTTCGGCAAAGGCGTCGCCCAGCGCACCTGCGCCGCCGCCGACCGCACCGGCCACGCGATCCTGCACACGCTTTACGGCCAGGCGCTGAAGGCGAAGTGCGAATTCTTCATCGAGTATTTCGCCATCGACCTGATCCGCGACGACGACGGCCGGGTGCGCGGCATCGTCTGCCTGAAGATGGACGACGGCACCATCCACCGCTTCCGCGCCCAGACGACGATCCTCGCCACCGGCGGCTACGGCCGCGCCTATTTCTCGGCGACCAGCGCCCACACCTGCACCGGCGACGGCAACGCGATGGCGCTGCGCGCCGGAATCGCGCTGCAGGACATGGAGTTCGTGCAGTTCCATCCGACCGGCATCTACGGCGCCGGCTGCCTCATCACCGAGGGCGCGCGCGGCGAAGGCGGCTATCTCGTCAATTCGGCCGGCGAGCGCTTCATGGAGCGCTACGCGCCGAGCGCCAAGGACCTCGCCTCGCGCGACGTGGTCAGCCGCGCGATGACGGTCGAGATCCGCGAGGGCCGCGGCGTCGGCAAGCACAAGGACCACATCTACCTGCACCTCGACCATCTCGACCCGAAGGTGCTGCACGAACGGCTGCCCGGCATCTCCGACAGCGCGCGCATCTTCGCCGGCGTCGACGTGACCAAGGAGCCGATCCCGGTGTTGCCGACGGTCCACTACAACATGGGCGGCATCCCGACGAACTATCACGGCGAAGTTCTGACCAAGGCCGGCGGCGATCCTGACGCGATCGTGCCCGGCCTGATGGCGCTGGGCGAGGCGGCCTGCGTCTCGGTCCACGGCGCCAACCGGCTCGGCTCCAATTCGCTGATCGACCTCGTCGTGTTCGGCCGCGCCGCCGGCCTGCGCGCCGCCGAGTCGATCAAGGCCGGCGCGAGCCAGCCCGACCTGCCCCAGGACAGCGCCGACCGCGCCCTCGCCCGCCTCGACCGCTTCCGCCACGCCGGCGGCGACACGCCGACCGCCAAGCTCAGGCTCGACATGCAGAAGGTGATGCAGAGCCATTGCGCGGTGTTCCGCACCGGCGAGACGCTCGCCGAAGGCCAGCGGATGATCGTCGAAGCCTGGCGCGCCGGGGCCGACGCGCGCGTCACCGACCGCTCGCTGGTGTGGAACTCCGACCTGATCGAGACGCTCGAATACGACAACCTGATCGTCCAGGCGGTGGTGACGATGGAGGGCGCGCTCAACCGCGCCGAAAGCCGCGGCGCGCATGCGCGCGAGGACCATCCGAGCCGCGACGACGCCAACTGGATGAAGCACACCCTGGCGTGGATCGACGCCGACAAGCACGACGTCCGGCTCGACTACCGCCCGGTGCACGCTTTCACGATGTCGAACGACATCGCCTATATCGAGCCGAAGGCGCGCGTGTACTGACGCGCGAGGGGCGCTCCTGTCTCGCGTCATGGCGCTCCCCGGCCGTGACGGGGCGAGACGGCGCAAGCGAAACGCAGCGAATCCGCGCAAAGCGCCGGCGAAGCGAAGCGAAACCAAACGAAGCCGCGGCGAAACGAGACGAAGCCCAAACGAAATCGCCGGCTTCGTCGTGACCTAGGCAAGTCGTTGATCTACTTGGTCAAACGGAACCACTCGTTTCGCCGCCGCCTGTCTTTTTCAGCGCGCTGAAGCCGATGCAAGTCGCGCAGCCGGTTTCGCGGCGCGGGAACGCCGCCGCGCCGTCGGCGCGACCGCTTTCGGGCGCGACGAATCATGATACCGACGATTCTGATTTTCAGGAAGCAATTGTCGCCAATTCGATTCGCGGATTTGCGCGCGCGTCGCGCCTCCGTCTTCGGGCCAGCCGACTTGCTCGTTCTGCGGCAGGTCGCCGCCCGGTGTGCGGCTCGGCGCCGGGCCGGCGGCGTTCATCTGTGACGGCTGCGTCGACCTTTTCGCGCGGCGTTTCGCGGCGACGACGCCGTCGTGAAAGGCCGGCCCACGTCCGCGCGCCGGCGGCCCAATCTTTTTCCCCGTCAGTCCCGTGAACGCGCAAATAACGCCGGTAGGAACGTCGCCGGTTTCGTCGTGACGCGACGTGCTTTAGGTTCGGGCCGCACACGTCCTCGCCCGGGCTGGCGGCGTGGGCGCGGGCCGCGAGAGGCTGGGGGCCGTCTTTGTCCGACAGCGACGTCGAAGCGCTCGAACGCATCGAACGCGAGGCCTGGCGCGACCTGGCCTCCGCCGCGCCGCCCGAGTTCGCCGCCGGCGTCGGCCTGCAGATGCACGAGCACGGCGAGGCGCTGATGCTGATGGCGAGCCGCGCGCCGACCTTCCAGTTCAACTGGCTGTCGGGCGCCGGGCTCAACGGCGCCGACGCCGACGCGATTCCCGCCGCGGTGGCGCGCTTCCGCGACGCCGGGCAGCGCACCTTCTTCGTCCAGATCCCGCCCTCGCCGCAGGCGGGGCGGCTCGAAGCGCAGGCGCGCGCCGCCGGGCTGGCGCCGCACCCGGCCGCCTGGGTGAAGTTCGAGCGCGAGACGCGCGACCCGCCGCGGGTCGAAACCCGTCTTTCCGTCCGCGAGGTCGGCGGCGCCGAGCGCGACCTGTTCGCCGCGACCGCGGTCGCCGGCTACGGCGTGGCGCCGGCGATGGCGAAATGGCTGCGGGAGCTCGTCGGCCGCCCCGGCTGGGCCTGCTACGTCAGCTTCGCCGACGAAGAGCCGGCCGGCGCCGGGGCGCTGTTCGTCGACGAGGACGCCGCCTGGCTCGGCCTCGGCGCGACCAAGCCGGCGTTCCGCCGGCGCGGCGGCCGGTCGGCGCTGATCGCGCGCCGCCTCGCCGACGCGGCGCGGCGCGGCGCGCGCTTCGCTGTCGCCGAGGCCGCGGTTGCGCAGCCCGGCGAACCGGCGCCGAGCCGCCGCAACATCCTCGCCGCCGGCTTCCGCGCCGCCTATGTGCGGCCGAACTGGGCGCTTCCGGCGTGAGGCGCGCCCGCCGGCCCGGCCGTGCTCCCTTTTGTCGAGACGGCGGCGGTTGACGGCGGCGGCGTCTATGCCGCAAAAAGCTGCGCCCCTGGCGGCCGGCCCAACGGCGCCGGCTTGGGCGCGTCGACGACCGGCCCGGCAGGATGAATCGATGGTCGAGATCAGCCTTCCCAAGAATTCCCGCCCGCAGCCGGGCAAGCAATGGCCGAAGCCCGAGGGCGCCAAACGCCTCAGCGAATTCCGCGTCTATCGCTGGAGCCCGGACGATTCGACCAACCCGCGCATCGACGTCTACTGGGTCGATCGCGACGATTGCGGGCCGATGGTGCTCGACGCGCTCATCTGGATCAAATCGAAGGTCGACTCGACGCTGACCTTCCGCCGCTCGTGCCGCGAGGGCGTGTGCGGCTCGTGCGCGATGAACATCGACGGCGTCAACACCCTGGCCTGCACCAAGGGGATCGACGACATCGACGGCGCGGTGAAGATCTATCCGCTGCCGCACCAGCGGGTGGTCAAGGACCTGGTGCCCGACCTCACCCACTTCTACGCCCAGCACGCGCTGATCGAGCCGTGGCTGAAGACCGCGACGCCGACGCCGGAAAAGGAATGGCGCCAGACGCCGGAAGACCGCGCCAAGCTCGACGGCCTCTACGAGTGCATCTTGTGCGCCTCGTGCACGACCTCGTGCCCGAGCTATTGGTGGAACGGCGACCGCTATCTCGGCCCGGCGGCGTTGCTGCAGGCCTATCGCTGGCTGATCGATTCGCGCGACGAGGCGACCGGCGAGCGGCTCGACGAGCTCGAGGACCCGTTCCGCCTCTACCGCTGCCACACGATCATGAATTGCGCCAAGACTTGCCCGAAGGGCCTCAACCCCGCCAAGGCGATCGCCCACATCAAGAGCATGATGAACGACCGGCGACTATAGGTCGTAGACCCGCGACGTTGGCGCGCCGAACGGCGCGCGCGTTTCGCTCGCCGGTCGCCGCCGGCCCCGCCGAGCGGCGGCGTCGAGAGGTTCCAGTTGGAAGGGTTCAGATGGGCCGGAAGAGCGACGCGCGGGACAAACGCCCGCGATCTTTGGCTTTCACGCTCAACAGACGCGGCGCGGCGCCGGCCCTGGCGGCGATTGCGCTGCTGGCCCCGGCCGTCTCTCACAGCCAGCAAGGCGGCGGCGTCGTGGTGATCACGATGCGCTACACGCTGGTGGAGAACCAGATTTCCCCGAAATCAGGTGCGGTGGCGACCGCCTGGACCCGCGAGTACAGGCTTTCCGGCGACAACGTCCTCGACCACACGATCACGATGAACGGGAAAGTGCTGGAGACGGGACAATCCGGTCTCGGGCGAACCGGCGCCGGCGTCAGCCCCGTCAATGGCCTCGTCTATCGCACGCACGCGGGCGTGGTCGGCGGCGCCCTCTCGATGACCGAGGAAACCGAGACGTTCCACGTTACGACGACGATCCGCACCGACGGCAAGTCGACTTGCTCCGCTTCGCGGGTCTATCGACTGAACCCCGGCCAGACGCAGTTTCACGTCGCTACGGTGAACGGGCATGTGCCGGAGGTCGACACGGACATCCATGTCGAGAACATGACGTGTTCGATTTCGACGGCGCCTTAGGCGCCGTTCCCACGATCACGCCGCGCCGACGTCGGCGTCGCGGGTGCGCGCGTCGAACACCGACGCGGTGAAGTCCATCACGTCGCGCGACGCCTCGCGCAGCTGCGAGAAGGCGGTCGGCGCGCGCGCGGTCAGGCGGCCGGTGAACTGGTTCTCTTCGAACGAGAACTTGGTCTCGAACTTGCCGGCGAGCCGCATCATGCCGACGTTGTCGGGGGCGCAGACGATCTCGATCGTCTCGACGCCGTGGTTGCTGGCGGCCTGCTCGACGCGGCGGAACAGGGTCTCGCCGATTCCGCGGCGGCGATAGGGCTCTTCGACGCTGAAGGCGGCTTCGGCGTGGATATGGCGCTGGAACGGCGCCTGCTCGCTCCAGATCGCTTCGCTCGAACGCAACTCGGCCGCGCCGCGCATGACCCCGTCAACGAAGGCGCCGAACACCAGGTCGCCCTCGCCGAAGCAGTTCTGGGCGTAGCGGACGAGGAAGTCGTCGGACATGCCGCCGGCGAAACGCTCGTGACGGCTGCGCGAGTCCAGGCGGAGGAGATGATCGCGAAACAGCGGCATGTCGGCCGGCCACAACCGCCGGACATCCATCGCCGTGAGGGTCGAACTCGCCATGGTTCCTCGCGTGTCTGTCCCCGACGCTCCCCCCAGCGGCCTTATGTTGCATTGCAACATGAAACGCAAGCGACAGCGATGCGCCAAACTGCCGCGGATTTTCGCCGCCTCAATCGTCGCGGCGATCGCGATCGCGCGCCTTGATACGCCGCAAGCGTGTAATTGACGCGACGGCCGCCGCCGGGTCTCGCCGGCGCCGGCGGACGACCGCCGCGAATTTTACTCATTTTTCATTAACCACTGCCAAGGATAGAAATCCGGCGGAAGGAACGCCGGCGGATCCGAATTTTGCCGAGATCGCGGCGCAATGAGCCCCGCCCGGCGAGGCGAATCGCCGCCGAGAGTGACGAAGGACTGCTTTTCCATGCCATTTGCCGCGCCCCTCGCCGCCCGTGCGGTCGCCCTCGCGCTCAGCGCTTCGTTCGCTTTCGCCGCCGGCGCCGCCCTCGCCGAGACCAAGCCCGCCGAGAAATCGAAGACCGAGGCGCCCGCCGCCAAGCCGGAGCTGATCGGCTCCTACGGCGACTGGAGCGTCTTCCACAGCCAGTCGGACAAGAACAAGGTCTGCTACACGCTCGCCCAGCCCAAGTCGCGCGACCCCGACGACCTCAAGCGCGACCCCGGCTACGCGTTCATCTCCGAGCGGCCGGGCGAAGGCGTGCGCAACGAAGTGTCGCTGATCATGGGCTTCGACGTCGGCGCGCCCGGCGGCGACGACAGCGCCGACAGCAAGGACAAGAAGAAGGACAAGAAGCGCGAACTCGTCGCGCCGACCGCGGTGGTCGGCGACTCGAGCTTCGATCTGCTGCCCAAGGGCGCCAATCTGTGGGTGAAGAACGCCGCCCAGGAGAGCGCGCTGGTCGCCGAAATGCGCAAGGGCAAGACGCTGGTCGTCAAGGCGACCTCCAAGAAGGGCAATCTGACGACCGACACCTATTCGCTCAGCGGCTTCGCCCAAGCGATCGACCGGGCGCTGAAGGACTGCCCGGGCGGCTGAGCCCGAAGGGCCCCGCGGCTCAGGCGGTCGATCGCCGCCCGCGCGGCCGCGCCCGCTCTACCGCGCCAGACCGTGAGAGGCTTTGCGAGCAACCCCTTTGGCAGAAAGCCCGCATGAAGCCGATCGTCTTCGCCGCCCTCGTCTTCGCCGCCGGCGCCGGCGCGGCCGCCGCCCAGGTCTCGCCCGGCCCCGAGCCGACCGCCAGCGAACGCGCCTTCATCGCCGGCTGCCTCGCCAAACACACGGACGCCTCGGCGCGCAAAGCCTGCGTCGGCGTCGATCTCGGCGCCTGCATCGGCCTCGAAGACGCGCCGAAAACGATCAAGACCAACGGGTTCGGCCACCCGCGCGACTGCGCCGCGATCGAGCGGCAGATTTGGGACGGCTGGCTCAACCGCTGGTACGGCGAGGCGCTGAAGAAGATTCCCGCGCCGGCGAGCGACAAGCTCAAAGCGGCTGAGCGCGCCTGGATCGCCTGGCGCGACGCCGGCTGCGCCGTCGATGCGGAGCTCCACCCCTGGCCGCTTGGCGAAGACAATGAGCAAACCTGCCTGATGGAAGAGACCGCCAACCGCGCCCTCGACCTGCGCGACATGGCGGGGGACGATTACGAAGAAGGAAAGTGAGGGGGCGGCGCCGCGTCTTGTCGTATATCCGTATGGATGATAGTGTATATACGTCCTGACTTGTTTTCCTGAGGGGTCGATCATGGGTCTCAGCATCCGCGACGCGGCCACCGAACGGCTGGTTCGCGCGCTCGCCAAGCGCAAGGGGGTCGGCCTGACCGAGGCGGTGCGGCTCGCCGTCGGGACGGAACTGCAGCGCCTCGAGCGCGAACCGCCGCTGCGCGACCGCGTCGCCGCGATCCGCCAGTCGATCGTCGCGCGCGGACGAACCGGCAAGCGCGCCGACAAGGCGTTCTTCGACGACCTCAGCGGCGAAGTCTGATGTTCCTCGACGCCTCGGCGATCATCGCCATGCTCGGCGACGAAACGGAAGGCGACGCCTTCGCCGACACGCTCTCCGCGGCCTCCATCCGTCTGACGTCGCCGATCGCCGTCTGGGAGAGCGTCGCCGGGCTCGCGCACGAATACGCGCTGTCGATCCCCGAGGCGCGCCGCAAGCTCGCCGAATTCCTCGCCGCCACCGAAACCCGCGTCGTCGGCCTCGGCGAGGCCGAAATGGAGCTGGCGCTCGACGCCTACGACCAGTTCGGCAAGGGCCGCCATCCCGCCCGCCTCAACCTCGGCGACTGCTTCGCCTACGCCGCCGCCAAGGCGCACGACGCGCCGCTGCTGCACAAGAACGACGGCTTCTGGCTGACGGACGCGAAACAGGCGCGGGCGAGAGGGTGAAGGCGCTGACGCGGCGGACTTGTCGGCGCTACAGCTTCTTCGCCGCCATGAAATAGTTGACGCCGACGTCGGCCGACAGCCGCCAGTCGCGGCGCGGCAGGTCGTAGACGATTCCGCGGCGCGCCGTCTCGCGACAGCCGGCGGCTTCGAACGCAGCGGCGAGCTCTGCGGGGGTGACGAACTGCTCCCAGCGGTGCGTGCCCTTCGCCACCCAGCCGAGCACGTATTCGGCGCCGACGATCGCCAGGGCGAAGCTCTTCAGCGTGCGGTTGAGGGTCGAAGCGAGGATGAGCCCGCCTGGCTTCGCCAACGCCGCCGCCGCCGCGACGAAAGCGCGCAGGTCGGCGACGTGCTCGACCACTTCCAGCGCCGTCACCACGTCGAAGCGCGCGCGCTCGGCGACCAGGTCCTCGACCAATCCGGCCCGATAGGTCAGCCGCGCCCCGGTCGCCGCGGCGTGGGCGCGCGCGACCGCGATCGATTCCGCCGCCGGATCGAGCCCGACAACTTCGGCGCCCATCCGCGCCAGCGGCTCGGCGACGAGACCGCCGCCGCAACCGACGTCGAGCACGGAAAGGCCGGCCAGCGGCGGCGCGGCGCCTCTGGCGTCGCGGCCGAAATGGGCGACGATCGCATCGCGCAGCCAGGCGAGGCGGATCGGGTTGAGGCGGTGCAGCGCCGCCATCGGACCGGCGGCGTTCCACCACTCGTCGCCGAGCGCGGCGAAGCGCCGAACCTCCTCGTCGATCGCGCCGGCGGCCGCGGCCATGATGAAACCCCAGGTTCGAGGCGTTGACCGCCCCCGGAAGCGCCTTTATACGCGCGCCTCGGCGGCTGCGCGAGCCGCTTTCGCGAGACTTTCTCGGGCATTGGATTCCTTATGGCGCGTCTGGTGATGAAGTTTGGCGGCACTTCGGTCGCCAATGTCGAGCGCATCCGCAACGTCGCGCGCCACGTCAAACGCGAGGCCGACGCGGGCCATGAGGTCGCCGTCGTCGTCTCGGCGATGTCGGGCAAGACCAACGAGCTCGTCGCCTTGTGCCGCGAAGCGGCGGCGGGGCCGGTCTACGACCCGGCCGAATACGACGCGGTCGTCGCTTCGGGCGAGCTGGTCACGGCCGGCCTGCTGGCGATCGTGCTCAAGGACATGGGGCTCGCGGCGCGCTCGTGGCAGGGCTGGCAGATCCCGCTGACGACCGACGACGCGCACGGCGCGGCGCGCATCGAAGACATCGACGGCGGCAAGATCCTCGACGGTTTCAAGCGCGGCGAGATCGCCGTCGTCGCCGGCTTCCAGGGCGTTCACGCCGACAGCGGCAAGGTGACGACGCTCGGTCGCGGCGGCTCCGACACGTCGGCGGTGGCGCTCGCCGCGGCGCTGCGCGCCGACCGCTGCGACATCTACACCGACGTCGACGGCGTCTACACCACCGACCCGCGCGTGGTGCCGAAGGCGCG
>Ga0181516_10001487_pt1 | contig 17869 bp, 16 predicted proteins | sample PEATcosm2014_Bin_25_FD_121104 | JGI IMG/M metagenome (GOLD analysis project Ga0181516, IMG submission 121104) | Peatland microbial communities from MTU Mesocosm Facility, Houghton, MI, USA - PEATcosm2014_Bin01_10_metaG | ecosystem: Environmental > Terrestrial > Soil > Wetlands > Peat | place... | reverse complement strand
CTGCACTTCGATCAGGTTGGGAATCTGGGTTGCGGTGGGAATCTTGGAAAAATCGAGCCGGCTGCGAATCGCGCGCTTCTCGTTGGGCATTTTCACTCCTGAGGCTCATCTTGCCAGCGTCAGGGCCGCCAAGCAGGCCCACACCGGGCCGGCGCCTGAGTCTCGTGGCGCCAGCTGATTACGGTAAAATTACGAAAATCCTGGACTGGCGCACTGCTTGTTTCCAGTCCCCGCCCCTTGCATTTATTCAGGCCGGAGGGCGCCGGGCATGTGAGATCGCCGGGTTGTTGAGAGTTCGGTCAAAATCGCGTTACGCGCGTTGCCGCACATCTGGCAAGTGCGCTAGACTGCACACAATCGAGGAAGCACGCGCACTGGATACCGCCCTTGAGGTAGATCGAATGCGCATAGGGTAGATTGATTCCCCTGGGAATTCACTGGACACGGTAGACAGACACAAAAAGCCCGCAAGGACGCAATGCCTCACGAGCGCGGCCCAACGCCTGTGCTCCCATCCGAATTCTGATCACTGCACTCGCCGATCCCAAAGCTCGCTTCTGCCGCCGCTCGCCAGCCCTACTCGCCGCCCGCCAATGGAACTCGCCTATCCCATTGACCCTAAGGCACTTAGTTCATGCGCGGAGCCCACATGCCAGGAAAGTCGATTCCCCTGGCGGTGCGAGCTTTTCAGTGCCATCACTCATGAGTCCGAATACACGTCGTCCGCTTCCCGCTCGTTCCGAACAACCGGAAACAACCGGCAAGACGCGCAACGATTATCGTAGCGCGTCCCGCTCCCGGTTGCAAGTTCCTGGACGATATTGCCGGATTTACTTGACTTCGACGGTCGCGATGCCTTCGAACTTCTTCTTGATGGCCTCGGCCTCTTCCTTGGTCGCGTTTTCCTTCAGCGCCTTGGGGGCGCCATCGACCAGGTCCTTGGCTTCTTTCAGCCCGAGCGAGGTAACTTCCCGAACGGCCTTGATGGTGTTGATCTTGTTGGCGCCGAAGTCCTTCAGGATGACCTGGAACTCGGTCTGCTCTTCCACAACGGGAGCCGCCGCGCCGCCGCCGGCCGCAACTGCCACCGGGGCTGCCGCTGCCGCGGAAACGCCCAGCTTCTCTTCCAGAACCTTGACCAGAGCCGCAGCGTCCAACAGGCTCAAACTTACGATTTCGTCGACCAACTCCGCACGATATGCCATTTTCTTCTCCATTCAGAATCGTTTGATATTGATGTTGCCGGCCGTTGTCCCGGGCTGGAGTTTCCGATGCGCCAGACTTGCGCCCCCTCAGCTCGTTTCCCAGCCAAAACCTTAACCAGTTCGCAGTTCTTAGTTCGCAGCTCTCGGCAACCCGCCGCGCATGAACGCCGAACTACCACCGGCAGCTTACGCCGCCTGAAACTTTTCCTTCTCCACACCCTGATTGACGACCACGGCCAGATCGCGGCCTGTGGCTGCCAAAACCGTTGCCAACCGCTGCGCCGGCGCATTGATGAGGTACAGCAGCTTGGAGAACAGCTCTTCCTTGCCCGGCATGGTCGCCAGCGCCTTGACCTCTTCCACGCTCAGCAGGTTGCCGTCGACGATGCCCAGCTTGAACTGGAACTCGGCATTGTCGCTTGCCCACTTGGAGAACGCCTTGGCCAGCGCAACCGGGTCGCCCGATGTGAACGCGACGGAGTTGACGCCCTTAAGGCCCTTCAGCGCGCCCTCAACCTTGGTGCCCTGGCCCGAGACGGCGGCCAGCTTGTTCTTGACCACGCGATACCGGCCGCCCGCTTCGCGGATGGTCTTGCGCAGCGCAAAATCCTTGGCCACTGTCAGCTTGGTAAAAGTACCGATAATTGCCGTTGTCGAGGTCTCCAGTTCCTTGGCCAGCAACTGGACCTTCTCACTCTTTTTAGCCTTCGAAATTGCCATGTCTTCGCTCCGCTTCGACAGGGGTCAGAGATCAGGGGTCAGGGATCGGTTAAGAACTTTCGATCCTCAGGCTCCGTTTTCTTACCCCTGCGCACGCCTCAATCGGGCGTCCTGTTCAAACTTCCAAAGTCCAGCCACAATGCCAACCGGCCCATCGGATCAACTGATCCCTGACCCCTGCTTTTAGTGCTTGCCGGCCGCGTCGGCCACTGCCGAATCCAGCGGAACGCCCGGGCCCATCGTCGAACTCAGGGTGACGCTCTTGATGTACTTGCCCTTGGCCGCGGAAGGCTTGTGGCGGACGATCGCTCCGATCACCGTGGTGGCGTTGTCGATCAGCTTCTGCGGGTCGAAGCTCAGCTTGCCCACAGGGACGTGCACCAGGCTGGTCTTGTCGGCGCGGAACTCCACTTTGCCGGCCTTGATCTCCTTGACCGCCGCAGCCACATCCATGGTCACGGTGCCGGTCTTGGGATTCGGCATCAAGCCCTTGGGGCCGAGCACTTTACCCAGACGGCCGACCACTTTCATCATGTCGGGCGTCGCAATCAGGGCGTCGAAGGCGGTCCAGTTTTCTTTCTGAATCTTCTCCACCATCTCTTCGCCGCCGACAAAATCGGCGCCAGCCGCGGTGGCTTCCTTCTGGCGGTCGCCGCTCGCGATCACGGCAACGGTCTTGGTCTTGCCCAGGCCGTGCGGCAGAACCACCGTGCCGCGGACCATCTGGTCGGCGTGGCGGGTATCGACGCCAAGACGCAGGGTCAGATCGACGGTCTCGTCGAACTTGGCGTACTTGACCTGTTTGAGCAGGCTGACGGCATCGGGCAGTGCGTACGCAGGCTTGGTAACGGCCGCGCGCGCCTTCACAATATTTTTGCTGAGCTTTCTCGCCATTTTTCCTCGTCTCCCACCGTTTGCTGCCAGCCCCGCTTTGCGGGTAACCCGGTGCTGCGCGCTGCGAACGCTTTTGGAGGTTCGCGGCCAGCCATTGGAACGGGTCCAGAAACCGTGGTGCTTATGACAGTCCAGGGATTTCCCTTGGACACATCTTTGGATCATAAACAAACGGCCCTGAAAATGCAAACCAGGAACCGCCGTGGTCAACAGCAAGCTCGACTTTTTGGCTTCCCACCTTGCGCTGTCTTGTGTCACACTTGGACCTATGGGAAGCAAAGACAAAGGCAAGAAAGAAGTCAAGAAGGCGCCTAAACCGAAGCCAAAGCCGGAGCCCGGCCGCAAGCGCGAAGGCTTCACGCCCGCACCGCCGAAATAGGGCCATCTCAACCCACATCCTTCGAACAACAAAGGCCCTCCCCGCGGAGGGCCTTTGTTGCTCGTCCCAAAATGGTGGGGCGGCTGCGGATGCGCCAGTTGACACCCATCCAGTCCATGGATCACGGCAATCCCCTTGCCGGTCGCGGTACCTTGGAGACAGCTTTCCGCCCGGGGTGTCACGACGATGCACAAAGTTGCCGCAATACTGCTGCCCACGTTTTTTCTGGCTGCTGCCGCACTTGGCCAGCAGTCCGGCACATCTTCAGCCCCTCCCGCCGATCCTGTTCTGCCGGTCTCGCTGCCTGTCGCTGTGCATCCCATTCCTCTGCCGGCCATCGTCCCGGCGGGGCGTCCCTCAATCGGCCTGGCTCTCGAGGGCGGAGGCGCGCTGGGGCTGGCGCATGTCGGCGTCATCCAATGGCTGGAGGAGCACCATGTACCCGTGGACCGGCTGGCGGGGACCAGCATGGGAGCGCTGGTGGGCGCGCTCTACTCGACCGGACACACCCCGGCAGAGATGCGAAAAATTGCCTTGAGCAACGCGTTCACCGGCGTGTTTACACTGCAAACGCCCTACATCGACGCCAGCTTCCGGCGCCGCCAGGACCGGCGCGAGACCCAGGCGGCGCTGATGTTCGGCTTGAAGCACGGACCGCAACTGCGCAACGCGGTTTTTTCCGACCGCGGGGTAAACGAGTTTCTGTTTACCAACCTGCCCACCTCCAACCGCCAGGAGTTGGACTACAACCGGCTGCCGATTCCCTTCCGCTGCGTGGCTACGGACCTGAACACCCTGCAGCCGGTTACTTTCGCCGCCGGTCCGCTGCCGCAGGCAGTGCGCGCCTCCATTTCCATACCCGGGGTTTTCTCGCCGGTTCTCGATCGCAACGGGCATTACCTGGTAGACGGAGGCATTCTGGATAACCTGCCCACCGACGTGTTGCGGCAGAGCCTGAAGGCGGAGGTGGTGATTGCGGTGCGCCTGCAGGACTCGCCGCTCTCGGGCGTCGATACCGGTTCGATTGTTGGCGTTCTCAACCGGGCTTTCTCCGCCGGGATTGTGCACAACGTAGACGAGGCAGAGCGCCTGGCCGATGTGGTGGTGCGCGTGCCCGTGGGCAGCTTTTCCACTACCGACTACGCCAAAGGCGCGCTACTGGTGGATGCCGGCTACCAAGCGGCGGAAGCGAGCCGGGCCGCGCTGCTGCGCTATGCCGTGAGCGACGAGACCTGGGACGCGTACGTGGCCGCGCGCCAGGGACGCATCGGCGACCGGCAGTTGGTGGACCACCCTTCCCTGCTGCGCACGGTGAAAGTCGAGGGCGGGGGCCCGGCCGCCGTGCGCCAGGTGCTTGCCGACCTGCAGCCGCTGAACGGCCAGCCGCTTTCTGCGACCAGCACGCTCAACGCTCTGAAGCGCATCCAGTCCAACGGCGGCTTCGCCGCCAGCTACGAGGTGTTGACTCCGGCGCTGGGCGATGGCGCCGCCGCAGACTCCGTCGGCGACGCGGGCATCCTGGTCCGCCTGAGCGAGGACCCTACCGGGCCGCCTTACCTGCTGGTTGGGCCGGATGTGGCCGCCTCCACCTCGAACATCACGCGCGGCGAACTGGCACTGCGGGTAGTCGACCAGAACCTGGGCGGCTTCGGCTCCGAGTTCCGTGGCGAGGCGCGCATCGGCTACATGACCGCCCTCTCCGCCGAATACTACCGGCTGGTCCGTCCCAGCGGCTACTTCTTTGAGCCGCGTACGCGCATCGTCCGCGAACCGGTCTACATATGGGCCAACCAGAAGCGTATTGCCGAGCGATTCCAGCAGAGTCTCGACGCCGGGCTTGAGGCGGGCCGCACCTTTACGAGCCACCTGCAAGCTTCTGCCGAGTGGCGGGTGGAAGATACTCGGTGGAGCCTCCGCACCGGAACGGGCGGCGGCCCTTATTTGTCGGGCACGGCGCAAACGGCCCTGTTCCATGTGAATGCGGACGAAGCCTCGACGAGCGCCGTCTCGCCCAACGGGTTCCGTCTTTCCGCCTCAGCGGGCGCGATATTTCATGGGGTGGACAGCGCCAATGCGCCGGTGATGAAGCTCGCTTTCAGCCGCACGCGGCCCTGGAAAGACAACATTCTCGGCATCAGCGGCGAGGTCAACAGCTACCTGCGCGCCCGTGTGGCCGAGCCTTACCTATTTACGCTGGGCGGCCCGATGCGCCTTTCCGCCTCGTCCTTCGACGAGTACCGCGGCACGGATCTTTATCTTGCCCGGGCCGGCAATCTGCATCGCATTGCCGCACTACCGACCGGCCTGGGACAGGGACTCTATGTCGTGACCGGTTACGAAGCCGGCGAGGTCTGGTCGCGGGAGGCACGGGCGATGTTGCGCCAGGACGGCACGGCCGGGCTGCTGGCCAGTACGCCGATTGGCGTGATTACCGTAGGCTTTTCCGCCGGCGACGCAGGGCGACGCAAGCTGTTTGTCACGCTGGGCCGGTGGTTCTGATCGGTACGAACTAACGGGTGCGCGGAACTGCTATCGGGCGCGGCGCTTTGGGCCGGCCGCTGAGGTTGAGCGCCACGGCTTCGCGAATGAGTTCCTTCAGAGCTGCCCTGTCAATCGTGTCGCCTTCGCGGATGTCGATGGCGCGGCGCACGTTGCCTTCGAGGCTCGAGTTGAAGAGCCCGGCGGGGTCGGCCAGCGCGGCGCCGCGGGCAAAGGTCATCTTGACGACGGCCTTGTAGGTTTCGCCCGTGCAAACGATGCCGGCATGGGACCAGACCGGGGTCCCGGGCGATGAAGCCCGGGCCCACTTCCACTCTTCTTCGATTTCAGGATCGGCTTCGCGAACGATGGCGCGCACACGGGCGAGCATTTTCCCGCGCCAGTCGCCCAGTTCGTGGATTTTGGCGTCGATCTGAGCCGACGCGGAGTCGGCCGCAACGGCGTTTTTCATGGTCTGCTCCTCACTGCGCGTTGATTTCCTCAAGCCTGTACGCGGGGCTCCCTGGACGCCGGCGCACCTCAGTCCAACCCTCCCACCACGCGATCGAGGTTGCTGAGGAAGCCCTGCCATCCGTATTGCGCGCCCTTGTAGGCAGCATCCTGGTCGGAGCCGAAGCCGGCATGCTCCATGCGCACGTGCGTCCCTGTGCCGGCGGGAGTCAGGGTCCAGGTGACTACGCTTTCCAGGCCGAAGGCTCCCCAGGTGTAGGAGAGGGTTTGCGGCGGCTCGACCGCCAACACCTCACAATCGACCGAGCCCCATTCGGCGCTTAGTTTGAACCGGTGGCCTACGATCGGTTGGAAGTCGTTTTTCATCAGCCACTGCTCGATCAGTTGGCCTTCAGTGAGGGCGCGCCAGATCTTCTCCGGCGGATGAGCCATCTCGCGTTCGATGACGACACTGCGTGTCGCGGTGGGTGCGGTATTGGTCATTTTTCCATCCTTTGCAGCAGGTTTTCGAGTTGGTCGAAGCGGCCGCGCCAGAAGGCGCCGTAGTGGTCGAGCCAGTCCACCATGGGCGCCAGCGCCTGGGGATCGGCGCGATAGTGAGTTTCCCTGCCCTCACGCCGGTGCCGCACCAGGCTGGCGCGTTTCAGCACGGTCAGATGCTTGGAAACGGCTGGCTGCGATATGCCGGCATGACGGGTGAGGGCGTGGACGGTCTGCTCTCCCTGACGCGTCAACTGCTCAAAGATGTCCCTGCGGGTGGCATCGGCAAGAGCGCGGAAGACGATGTTGGCGTCGGCCTGCTTCACAATCGAAACCATAGCCAAACGGTTATGGTTTGTCAAGTGCGAATTCCGTGCGGTGGTTTTCAGACGAAAGCCGACCTTAGCGGATTTCCCAGTATCGAGGAGAAGACGTGGAGAGGCGCCGCCGCGGCGGGGTGCGCCGGGCGGGCACGAGGGTAGACACAGAACAGCGCCGGCCGCGGAAGCCGGGCGATCAAGGCCGGATCGACGCGTCCGGTCTTACACAGTGAAACGGACGTTCCGCACACGCAACGGCGCGTCGGAACTTATCCCGGGATGCAACTGGAAATGAATGGGCTGGCAAAAAGGAATCTGCTGGAAAGCGCAGGGAAAACCCGAAGGCGCGGGGGCCGTCGGAGGCGCTTTGCCCGCCAAGAGCGGCTCAAAATGCAAGCGGACAGGGATTTCCCCCTGCCAGCCTGCACTTTTTGCTAGATTCTGCCGGAATCCGGCCTCAGGCTAGAGCGGCTGCACGTCGGCAGCCTGCCATCCCTTGGGGCCCTTCACCACGTTGAACTGCACGGCTTGACCTTCCTGCAAACTCTTGAAGCCACTCGAGTTGATCGCAGAATAGTGAACGAATACGTCTTCGCCGTTCTGACGCGAGATGAAGCCAAAGCCCTTCGCGTCATTAAACCACTTCACAGTACCTTGTTCCATTTTTGTCGTGTTTCCTGGATTGAATTGCGTTGGGTGAATCGGAGCGACCACTGGCAGAATCTTGCTTGGTTGGGCGAGTGCTGCGCACGCCCGCTTCGGCTCGAACGCTGCAGATAGTGTAACATCCATCTGCAAATAGAGCACGATAAATCGGTCCAAGTGTCTCATTCCACGGTTCCGGCCGGAAAACCGGTCTTTTGCATCGTTCCTGTGGCAATGGTCTCGATTGTGCTAATGTGGAGGGTCGCGATGCCTTTCGACCCCGTTCCCGCCCTGCTTTCTCAAGCCACAGAACAACTGGAGGCCGAGTTCACCACTCTGCCCCCATTTGCCCCCACAGTCGACAGGGGCGCGATGGAGACCGTGCTGGCCGAAACCGCGCGCCGGCTGGGCGACAACTACCCCTACTTCCATCCCCTGTATGCCGGGCAGATGCTGAAGCCGCCGCACCCGCTGGCGCGCGCGGCCTATGCACTGGCGATGAACATCAACCCCAACAATCACGCCCGCGATGGCGGCCGCGCCTCGACCGAGATGGAGATCGAAGCGGTCCGCGAGATCGCCGCGATGTTCGGGTGGCCGGAGTTCCTGGGCCATTTGACATCGAGCGGAACCATCGCCAACCTTGAGGCCCTATGGGTGGCGGGCCAGACGGCCCCGGGCAGGCGCATTGTGGCCTCGGAGCAGGCGCACTACACGCATCGCCGCATCTCTGCCGTGCTGAAGCTCGACTTTGGCGAAGTCGCAACCGACAACCGGGGCCGCATGGACCTGGGCGCCCTGGAGGCCGAGCTGCGCAAGGGCGACGTGGGCACGGTGGTGGCCACGCTGGGGACAACGGCGATGGGGGCGGTCGATCCGCTGGACCAGATTCTGGCCCTGCGGGAACGGTACGGGTTCCGCGTGCATGTGGACGCGGCCTATGGCGGATATTTCAAGCTGATTGCCGGGCAGCTCGAAGACGGGGCGCGGCGGGCTTACGCAGCCACAGCAAGCGCCGACTCACTGGTGGTGGATCCGCACAAGCACGGTCTGCAGCCTTATGGATGCGGCTGCGTGCTGTTTCACGATCCGGCGGTGGGGCGCTTCTACAAGCACGACTCGCCGTATACCTATTTCACATCCAATCAATTGCACCTGGGCGAAGTGAGCCTGGAGTGTTCGCGTGCCGGGGCGGCAGCGGTGGCCTTGTGGGCGACGCAGCAGCTTTTGCCGCTCAGGCCGGACGGAGAATTTGCCCGGGGGCTGGGCCAGGGCCGGGCGGCGGCGCTCGATCTCGATCGGCGGCTGCGCAACGACGAGGCAACCAGCGGAGGCTCGCGCGGGCTGGCCGCCGGCGGGCCGGAGCTGGACATCGTGGTGTGGAAGATGGCGGGCGAGACGGTGGAAGAAAGTTCGCGGCTAGCCCAGGAAATCTTTGTGGCGGCCGCCGCACTCAATTTGCACCTGGCTCTTGTACAATTGCCGGAACCTTGGTTTCAGCGAGGGCGCCCCATTGAAAAAGAGGCAGATAGCCAGCTGGTAACCTGCCTGCGTTCGGTGTTGATGAAGCCGGAGCACGAGGCGTGGCTGGAGAGCATCTGGGAGCGTCTGGCGGCGGCAAGCGCGTCGGTAGTGGGAGGGGAGGAAAGGTGAGCGAGACGAGAAAAAAAGTGGTCGGCGAAGAAAACGTTCTCATTCGCGCCGGACAATGTTCGGTCTCCTTCCTTACCGAATTCGGCGCCAAAATCGCCTCCATCCAAGTCCACGGCAAGGAGCTGATGCAGGCGCCCATCGCGCCCATCGCGCCCCGCACCCGCACCCTGGCCTTTGACAAAGCCGACGCCAGCGGATGGGACGAGTGCCTGCCCTCGGTCGCTGCCTGCGCTGTCGACACCGCCGCGGGGCCGGTGCAAATCCCCGATCACGGCGACCTGTGGCGCGTGCCCTGGAAGCCGCTTTCCGTCGCCGCCAACTCCGTCACCCTGCGCGGCGAATGCTTCTCTGTGCCGCTGGCGCTGGAACGCGCCGCCACCTTAACCGAAGAGGCCAAAGGCTGGAAGCTGAGCCTCGACTACAAGGTCACCAACACCGGCGCCCATCCCTGCCCGTGGTCGTGGTGCGCGCACCCGCTGTTTGCCTCCGAGGCCGGCGACCGCATTGTGCTGCCTGGCTCGATTCGACAGCTTCGTGTAGAAGGCTCGGGCGGCGGCCGATTGGGCAAGGCCGGCGACCACGTGAACTGGCCCCTCGCCCAGCAGGCGAACGCCAAGACAGCCGACCTGAGCGTAGGTCAACCGCCGGAGTCCGGCTTTGGCGACAAGCTGTTTGCCGGGCCGCTTTCCGCATCGGAAAACTGGTGTGCGCTCGAAAGGCCGAAGGCCGGCATTCGCATTCGCGTAAGCTTTCACCCCGCCGTTACGCCGTATCTGGGGCTTTGGATCTGCTATGGCGGCTGGCCCGACGGGCCGGGGCCGAAAGAAAACTGTGTGGCCATGGAACCCGCCACGGCGCCCACCGACTCACTGGCCCATACCGGCCCGTGGTCCCGCGTGCTGGCTCCGGGCGCTTCGTATTCCTGGCCAATGACATTAGAGTTCGAACCTGTTTGAGGAGTGAATTGCCATGCATGACCCCGCCGTATTCCGTTCCATGCACGTTGCCCGCTTTCACGCGGAGCCAGCCGTTTTTGTCGCGCCCGGCCGCGTCAACCTGATCGGCGAACATACCGACTACGCCGAAGGCTTTGTGATGCCCGCGGCCATCGATTTTGCCACGCTGGCCGGCATTTCGCCGCGCAGCGACGGCAAAGTCGTGATGTATTCAGAGAACTACCAGGAAGAGCGGACCTTTGAGGCGGCCAACCTGCCCGCCAAGGCCGGCAAGCACTGGACCGACTATCCACTGGGCGTGCTCGCCATCCTGGCCGGCGAAGGGCACACGATTCCCGCCTTCAGCCTGAGCTTGTGGGGCGACGTACCGGTGGGCTCTGGTCTGTCGAGCTCGGCCGCCCTGGAGGTGGTGACGGCGCTCGCGGTTCTCTCGCTGATCGGCGCAAGCTATCCCGGCCCGGTGCTGGCGCGGCTTTGCCAGCGCGTAGAGAACGAGTTTGTGGGCGCCAACTGCGGCATTATGGACCAGTTCATCTCCGCCAACGGCAAGGAGAACCACTCGCTGCTGCTGGACTGCCGCGACCTCAGCTTCAAGCTGGCGCCCATTCCCGAGGATGTGGCGCTGATCATCGCCAACACCATGGTGAAGCACTCGGTGCTGGGCGGCGACTATCCCACGCGGCGGCGCGAGAGCGAGGCGGCCTGCGCCGTGATCGCGAGCCACCGGCCCGGCGTGCCTTTCCTGCGCGATGCCACGCTGGAGGATCTGGAAAAATGGGGCCACGAAATGGAGCCCAAGTCGCTAATGCGCGCCCGCCACGTGATCAGCGAGAACCTGCGCACCGTGGCGGCGGAAGAGGCATTGGAGCGCGGCGACCTGAAGGAACTTGGCCGCCTGATGGCGGAGGCGCACAAGAGCTACAGCGGCGACTTTGAAGGCAGTTGCGTGGAGGCAGACGCCATGGTGGCCCTGGCCCAGGATTTGCCCGGCCTGATTGGCGCGCGGCTGACCGGCGGCGGATTTGGCGGTTGCACCATTAACCTGGTGGAGCGCAGCCATGCCGCGGAGTTTGCCAAGGAACTGGGACGGCGCTACACGGCGCAGTTCGGCATCGAGCCGCAGATCCACATTTGCCACGCCTCTGGCGGCGCTCACCAGTTGCTGTAGGGGCTTGCCGCCCTGCGCCGGGACCGGCCCGCTCCGGTCCCCGTGCAGGGCAGTATTGAAAAATCGTGTCTTGCGTTTTTTGTTACATAGACTTCTGGATTCAATCTCTTACCAGGCTCTTCAGGATCGCCAACGAGGGCCGGGCGGCCGGCGGTACTGGGCTGCGCGGGCTGAGTTTATGGGCGACGCGGGAGGCGACGGGGAGAGAACTGCCCGATTTGAGGCGACAGCGAGAATTGCAAAATCGCCCTCCAGCAGCCGGGTTTGTGACTGCCGCGCGGGGGGTGCGGCGCATCCAAATGACTGAGGCGCGGAGTCTTGGCACTCCCGATCGCCCTGCGGAGCCGCCCCGGGCCCCAAAATACGGCTTCTGTCATTCCGTAAGTAAACCGTTTCCTTGGTAGAATCGAAAAGTTGCCCCGATGCACAACCGGACAGGACTCGTAGGGTCCGGCCAGCCCTCGCGGAACTTCCCCCCATTTGAAGTTCGTCGCTTTTGTGGATTTGAAGGCGCCGTGGAGACAGTAAAGAGATGGAACCGATATCGTCCAAACCCTTTTCGTATGAATCCTTCCCAACCTCCGGCATCGTCGCTTATTTCTCAATGGAAATCGCGATCAACCCTGGCATGCCCACCTACTCGGGCGGCCTGGGCGTATTGGCCGGAGACACGCTGCGTTCCGCCGCCGACCTTGGTGTACCGCTGGCAGCGTTCAGTCTGGCCCACCGCAAGGGATATTTTCAGCAGCGGCTGGATTCGACGGGCACGCAGCGCGAAGAAGTGCAGCCATGGGATCCGGCCGATTTCTGCACGGAAGAGGCGGCGCGGGTAACCGTTTCCGTGGAAGATCGCACCGTGATTGTCCGCGCCTGGCGCTACAACATGGTGGGCCGCTACGGGCAGGTAGTACCCATCTACCTGCTTGACACCGATGTGGAAGGCAACTCGGGCTGGGACCGCGGCCTGACCGACCACCTGTATGGCGGCGACACCAACTATCGCCTGCAGCAGGAAATTGTGCTGGGCATGGGCGGTGCGCGGATGGCGCGTGCCCTGGGCATGCGGGTGAACGTGTACCACATGAACGAAGGCCACGCCGCGCTGCTGACGCTGGCGCTGCTGGAGAGCCAGCTCGGCGGCGGACCGCTGGGCGCGGCCACCGAGGCCGACATTGAGCAGGTGCGCAAGAAGTGCGTTTTTACCACGCACACACCGGTGCCGGCCGGGCACGATCGGTTTAGCCGCGAGCAGTCGATCCGCATTCTGGGCGGCGATCGCACGGCGCGGCTTGAAAAGCAGAACTGCTTCCGCGAAGGCATGCTGAACATGACGCTGCTGGCGCTGCGCTTCTCGCGCTATGCCAACGGCGTGGCCATGCAGCACGGCAAGGTATCGCGGGCCATGTTCCCGGAGTTTGCCATCGATTCGATTACCAACGGCGTGCACGCGCCGACCTGGATCTCGGCGCCGGTGCAGCAATTGCTCGACGAGCAGATTCCCGCCTGGCGGCGCGACAGCCTCTACCTGCGCAACGCCATCGACATTCCCGCGTCCAAGATGATCCAGGCGCACGCCTCAGCCAAGGACACACTGCTCGCCGAGGTGGCGGCGCGCACGGGAATTGTGCTCAATCCCAAGGTGCTGACGCTGGGTTTTGCCCGGCGCGCGGCCACCTACAAGCGGGCGACGCTGCTGTTTACCGATCCCAAGCGGCTGGCGGATATCGCGACCCGTGCCGGCGGACTGCAAATCTTGTACGCTGGCAAAGCTCACCCGCAGGACGAGCCGGGCAAGGCAATCATCCACCAGGTGATCGAAGACGCCGCCAAGCTGACCAGCGAGATGCTGCGGATTGTCTATCTCGAGAACTACTCCTGGGACCTGGGTGCGATTTTGACAGCCGGCGTGGATGTGTGGGTGAACACCCCCAAGCGGCCCTACGAGGCATCGGGCACCAGCGGGATGAAGGCAGCGTTGAACGGCGTGCCGAGCCTGTCGATCCTCGATGGGTGGTGGATCGAGGGCTGTATTGAGGGCTTTACGGGCTGGGCCATCGAAGATGGCGTAGACGATGCGGCGGAAGCGACTTCGCTCTACGAGAAGCTGGAGAAGGCGGTGGTTCCGCTCTACCTGGGTGCGCCGGAGCAGTGGGCGCGCCTGATGCTGAACACGCTGGCCATGAACGGGTCGTTCTTCAACACCAACCGCATGGTGCGGCAGTACACCTGCAACTCGTATTACCCGGTGAAGCTGATCGAGCGGACCCAGGTGCATGAGGCGGCGTTCGCCGACTGAGGGCTGGAAACCGATCGATCAAACAGACGCCGCGGGTCCGCAACACGGGCCGCGGCGCTTTTGTTTGGAATCTATCTCAGGCAGTTTCAGGGCCAGTCGATGGTGCGCACAGAGTTTGCGTGTTCCAGCAACTGCTCGCCGGGAGGCGCTTCAATCGGCAAGCGAATGAGGATAACCTCGAGGCCGCTTCTACGGGCGAACTTCATCGCCGGGACCCGGGTTGGATCGGCCGTGGCAAAGGCGATGCGGTCAATGGACTTGAGCGCGGAGTAGGCCGCCACATCGAGGCCGATCTGGATATCGATGCCGATTTTCTCAAAGTCGGGCCGGAAGTCGGCATCGGTGAGGGGGGCGGAGCCGGCCAGCGGGCTTTGCCTGAGCTTGTAGCCGCAGAACTTCATGGCGCCGAGCTTGACCGCCATCAGGTCGCGCTTGGCCAGCTCTTCAAGCCAATGGCGAGTGCGCGCGAAGGTCTGGATGGACCCCGAGATGGGGAGCACATGCTGACCTGCATAGGGAGCGCAGTCGTAGTAAAGGACGCGGAAGATTTCCTCATCGGCAAAGGCACAGGAGCGGGCGAAGGCTTCGATGAAGTCTGGGCCGTACGCCTTGCCCGACCGCCGCGCCATTCCACCAATGTGCACGCCGTCCAGCACCAGGAGCATCTGCTTCATGGACGGTTTCTCCCAGCGTTGATTCGTCGACACCCGCACCGCATCACCGGCCACCAGCGCAAAGACCCCGGAGCGTGAACCCGAGGCCCGGCGAACGGATCCGGAACAGTTGCTCCGATGGGCAACTTCATTCTTCACAAGGTTTTTTTCGAGTGTCAATGTAATTGCGCAAAGATGACAGAAACTTCATTGCGAAAAAGATGCGGCGGGCAAGCAAGCAATCGAATCGCGCTCGAATCGACGGAAACCTCATCGGAATGGGGCGTGAAGGAAGGGTTGCTGCCATTCCTGCTAGAATCGACCTTTCCGGCCTGAGCGGCGCTCCACTGCACGAGTTTGTGCCGGAGACCGCCTCGGTGGCCGCGTTGTGAAAACCTCAGCCACGCGCTAGAACCGCCCCGGACCCCAGGCAAAGCTTCCCTGCTGTTGCCGGGCTCCGCCGGATTTTGACGCGCAGAAAGCCTGTATTGTGCCTGACGAACCGAAAAAGAAATCCGTGACCTACGCCGACGCAGGCGTCGACATCAGCAGCGGCGACCGGGCCAAGGAGCGCATCAAGTTCCTTGCGCAGAAGACATTCAACCGCAACGTGCTGGGCGGCATCGGCGGATTTGGCGCGCTGTTCCGGCTCGACCTGCAGCGCTGGAAAAGCCCCATCCTGGTAAGCTCGTGCGACGGCGTCGGCACCAAGCTGAAGATCGCCTTTGCGATGGGCATGCACCAGACCGTGGGCATCGACCTGGTAAATCACTCGGTGAACGACATCGCCGTGCAGGGCGCGACGCCGCTGTTCTTTCTCGACTACATTGCCAGCGGCAAGCTGGAGCCACAGGTAACCGAAGACGTGGTGATGGGTCTGGCCGAGGGCTGCAAGGCCAACGGCTGCGCGCTGATCGGCGGCGAAACCGCGCAGATGCCCGGCTTTTACGCCGATGGGGAATACGACCTTGCCGGCTTTATTGTGGGCGCCGTGGACCGGGAGAAGATGGTGACAGGCGCGGGCATCAAGGTGGGCGACGTGCTGATCGGGCTGCCCTCCACCGGACTGCACACCAACGGCTACTCGCTGGCGCGGAAGCTGTTTTTCGAGGTGGCCGGCTACAAGCCCACGCAATATGTGACGGCCATTAAGGAGAAGGCCGGCACCGCGCTGATGAAGACGCATCGCAGCTACCTGCACGTGATTCAAAAGCTGGTGGCGGCGGGCCTGACCACCGGCATGGCGCACATCACCGGCGGCGGCATCACAGAGAACCTGCCGCGCATTCTGCCCAAGGGCACGGGCGCACAGATTGAGGTCGGTTCCTGGCCGGTGCTGCCCATCTTTGAGCACCTGCGCGAGCTGGGCAAGGTGGAGCAGGAAGAGATGATGCGCACCTTCAATATGGGCGTTGGATTGATTGCGGCGATTCCCGCGGCCAAATTTACCAAGGCCAAGAGCCTGCTGGAACGGGCAGAAGAGAAGTTCTTCGTGATTGGTCGGGTGGTGAAGGGCGATCGGCACGTGCAGTACACGTAGGCAGGGGTTAGGGGTCAGGGATCAGGGGTCAAGGAACGCGCAGCGAGCGGAGGGTTGGGCATTTGGCGCACGATGGACCGATGCGGTTAGGGATTCTGCTCTCGGGGCGGGGATCGAATTTTCTGGCGATTGCCGAGTCGATCCGGGCTGGGCGCCTCCCAGGCGTCGAGATCGCGGTGGTGATTTCAAACGTGGCCGAAGCCGGCGGCCTTGAGAAGGCACGCGAACTGGGGCTGCCACTGGCCTGCTTTGTGTCCAAGGGGCGCAAGCGGGCGGAGCACGATGCGGAGATGATCGCCTGCCTTGCATCGCACCGCGTAGACCTGGTGATCCTGGCCGGCTACATGCGGCTGCTGTCTCCCGAGTTCATTGGCGCGTTTCCGAATCGCATTCTCAACATTCACCCGTCGCTGCTGCCGGCGTTTCCGGGACTGGAGGCGCAGACACAGGCCTTCGATTATGGCGTGAAAGTGGCCGGCTGCACCGTGCACTTTGTGGATGAGCACCTGGATCACGGGGCCATCGTGCTGCAGCGGGCGATTCCAGTGCTGGATGGGGACGATGCGCACTCACTTGCGTTGCGCATTCTGGCCGAGGAGCACATTGCCTATTCCGAAGCGATTGGGCGCGTGGTGAGCGGAGAGTACGAACTGCGCGGGCGGCGGTTTGTGCGGCGGACGAAATAAGAACCCGGCGCCAGTTGAGATTTGCGGTTCCGATGTCTCAAATTCGAGAGCTTGGGCGCCCGGCTTTTTGGGCCTGCGGAAGGGCTGTCAAGCAGAGTTGCCCGCAGATTCTCTCTATCTAAAAGAAAATAAATTACTTAATCGATGATGTTTTTTGCAGGGGATATGCCGCCGGCTCCGTAGCCTTAGAGATAGCAGAACAAGAGACGGAAGTGCCGCGCTCGGCGAAGGAGTACGCCTCCCCCAAAGTGAGCAGTTCGCCGCTGGCGTGGCTTTGCCGGCCGCGGTCCGGATGGTTCCATTGCAGAGTGAGAGCCACCGGACCGCGGCCGCACTGCTCGAGTGCCGATAGCGAAACAGCTTTCGCGGATGGCGCCGGAGCGCGGGACCGTCTCTTGCTGCCCACGGCCGTTCTCTCCTTGAAGCCTGACCGAAACCACGGCATCTTCCAGCGCTGATGAGCGACACAAACCGCAAGCCCAGAGTCCGGCTCCGCTACGGGGCCGGCCGCTGGCAGGGAAAGGACCTCCGCAATATGAATTCCATCTCGAACATCTGGGAGCATCCCCGCACCTCGTGCGCCGGGCTGCTGATTGCCATTGTGAGTGTCGCCGGCGTGCTTTCGGAGCACGGAATCAGCCTGGGCAATGCCGGCACGGGAACCGTGGTGGCCCTGTTGAGCGGGCTTGCCTCCGCCTTGCTCGGCCTGCTCGCCAAGGACCCCGGCGACGAACCCGGACCTGCCGGCTCAACCGCGAAGCTGGGCGTGTGGGCGCTAATTGCCCTGCTGCTGCCGCTGCCCTTGCTGAACGGCTGCTCCGGCGTGAACGTGGCCCAGGACATTGTGAACTGGACCCCGGCATTGCAAAGCGCCGTAGCCACGGTGGACTCGACGGCTGCGCTGCTGGCGCCGCCGGACGCGCCCATCTTTACCGCGGCCACCATCGGCTTCGACGCCGCCTCCAAGCTGCTGGCAGCGCAGGCCAAGGCTTATCTCGCCAACCCCTCGGCCGGAGCGCTGGCCGCGATGCAGGCCCAGGTTGTGTCCCTGCAGCAGCAGGTGAACGCGGCCTTGCTGCAGGCGGCCAAGGTGACGAACCCCGCCAGCCAGCAGCATGCGCTGGTGGCGATCCAGGGAGTGGGCACGATCGTGAGTACAATCCTGGCGCTGGTGCAGTCGGTGTCGGGCAAGACGGCGGTAGCGCGGATGGCCGCGCAATCCACCATCAAGCTGGCTGCGGTAAGGCCCTATCTGGACGAAGGCGCAGCGGCGGAGGTGGTGGCCGAGCACTATGGAATGACTATCGAGCAGGCCGGAGGGCAGG
>Ga0181516_10001486_pt1 | contig 17869 bp, 15 predicted proteins | sample PEATcosm2014_Bin_25_FD_121104 | JGI IMG/M metagenome (GOLD analysis project Ga0181516, IMG submission 121104) | Peatland microbial communities from MTU Mesocosm Facility, Houghton, MI, USA - PEATcosm2014_Bin01_10_metaG | ecosystem: Environmental > Terrestrial > Soil > Wetlands > Peat | place... | reverse complement strand
GGGGGTGACGTGTCACCCTGCTCCCGACGCCGGAGGCGACGCGCTCTTCGAGATGCCGGAGTGGACACGAAACTGCGCGCCGCCACAGACAGCAGGACCGCCCACAAAGAGCCGCCCAGTGTGAACTGCACTACCACGGATGCCCAAAAGCGAGGTACCTGGGCCAACCATCATTTGTGGGAGAAATCAATTCGATTCCCGGGCTACTCACTATCTTCTAAGTGATCCAAGAACTTACGCATCAGCATCAGACATTGTTGGCCGAGCGAACTCCTTCGTTTCTTTAGAGAACGCTGCAGCTTTTGAACCATCTCCGAGGCTGTCTTTTTCGCTATCCGCCTGTGTCCACGCGCAAGCGCCCCTTTGGCGTAAAGAAGACGGTAATGGGCCTCTTGCTCAATATTTGTGAATCCAAGCCGCAAAGCTATGGATAGCCGTGAGCGGCAAGCCCGCTGTGAACACCCATGAAGGATCGCCTGCTCCAGCAACTGCTCAGAAACCCTGCGTCTAATCTCGAGAGCGAGGCTAGGATGCCCTGCTAAATGCGGCAAGTAGATGCGCTCTAGTCGACGGAAGTTTCTGGCAACCTTGTCGTATGAAATTGACGAAGCTTTGACTATTTCGAAGTTAGCAGCGCGCGCAAACTCCCGAGATACAACCTTCGGACTTTTGGACTTTGTCCGATGGTTCACATTCTCGTGAACTGCCATGGTTTTGGAGCCTCCTGCAAGTACTATTTGAATTTCCAGTAATCGCATCGAACAGATCCACTCGTCCTTGCGGCTCTCGACGGCCAATTACCATCGTTCTTTATACAGGCCTCCTTGCATTCTAGGCAGCGGCCAGAGCCGTAGACTGATCCGTTGTAGTCAGCAAGGCCAGACACAAGGCAAGCCATAAAATGAAAATCGCAGTCGAGTTGTTCCCCTAGCTGATGCATCGATGAGGCAATGCTTCCCGGATTCTGTTCGACCGTCTGCGCCGTACGCACAGTAGCAAACACTAGAAGGGACAACCCAACATATTCACCGAGATCACCACCTCCTATAGTGGCTTCTCGACCTGCACGTCCACTCGGATCAACACGATTAACTGGGTCGCCATTTGCGTACAGATATTTGTGCAGCGTCTTCGGATCGGTGAGGATGCCACTCTCTGGGTCCTGTGAAACAAAAAGACCGGTGACCGGATTGTAGTATCTGGCGCGGAGGTAATAGAGCCCCAAGTCAGAGTCGTATTGTTCGCCGCGATACAGATAGTTGTTCGGTGTTGTTCCGGTGGAGTTGATCTTGTTACCGAAGGCGTCGTAATCGTAGGTGTCGGTGATTGCCCCGGCGATGTTCGTCAACTGGCGAACGCTGCCTCCGCCGTCATAACCGTAGAAGCTTGGCGTCCAGGTGTTCGAGATGACCTGATATTGACTGATGCGTTGCGAACCATAGGTGTAGGTGCGCGTCACGGCGCCGTTGGTCAACTCGTCCAGCACTTGCGGATAGCCAGTTGGGTTCACGTCGTCTTCGACGAGGTACTTTGTTGTGACGCCGTTTACTGTTTTCGAAACGCGGTTTCCAAAGGCGTCGTAGACGATCGTGACCGCGCCACCGTTCATCGAGGTGAGATGGTTTTCCGAATCGTAGGCAAAGACCTTGCCGCCCGCAGCGGTCACGTTTCCGTTGCTGTCGTAGCTCTCCGAAGAGACTTCGTCATCGGCATTGTAGCCAAAGCTGCCTGACGAAACGCCGGACAGCGATGAGTTCTCCGACAGCCTGTTGCCCACCGGGTCGAGCCCGTAGCTCACGCTTCCGTTAACGTGATTTGGATCGGCGCTGACGGTTTCGTTCGTCAAGCGGTAAATCCCGTCGTAGCTCCAGTTGATGGTCCGGTTGCTGAGTTCGTTGGCGCTGGTTTTGTTGCCTGTTGGCCCGCGCTGGTAGGTGTAGCCCGACTGCTGCGTGGCCAGCGCGGTGATGCGATTCAGCGCGTCGTAGGTCATCAAAGTCTGCACATTGTTCGGGTACGTCACCGTTGCCACATTGTTGGCGGCGTCGTAGGCATAGGTGGTCGTTCCGAGGCGGCTATCCACCACCGTGCTCAACCGGTTCAGCGTGTCGTAGGTGTAAGCGACATTTGCGCCGTTCGGATTGGAGGACTGAATCGAAGCCACATGACCCGCCGCGTCATAAGTGTAGCTCAACGTCCCCTCCGGCGTGGCCTTGGTCGTGAGCCGGTCCAAACTATCGTAACTGTAGTTTGTCGTGCCATCACCAGCCGTCGAGGTCGCGTACTTCCCTGTCGGCGTGTAGGTAAAGCTGACCGCGGCCTCGCCAGGCGTGGTGCGCGAGAGCAGCCGGTTCAGAGCGTCGTAGGTGTAGGTGGTGGTTGTGCCGTTGAAATGCGTCAACGAGGTCAGGTTGCCGTTGTTGTCGTAGTTCCGCGTTTCGGTCAGCGAGCCGTCGGGCAGCGTCTTGCCGGTCATCTCGCGGAGCTGGTCGAAGAGGTTTTGCGTGGTGTGGCTGTTGGCGTCAGCCAGGGCGCTCAGGTTGCCGAGCTTGTCGTAGTTGAACGACGTGGTGTTGGCCGAGGTGTTGGGGCTGTTGACCTGAACGACGGACTTCAACTGGTTGGCTGCGTCGTAAGTGTACTGAACGACGTTGCTGGCCGGGTGCCCCAGGTCTCGATCTTGAGACCTGGGAAACCACGAGGGCAGAGTTCATCTTGAGAACCTTCCGTGTTTGGTGGTCACGGCTTCCCGCCTTCGCCGGGGCGCTTGAGTCGCACGGTGAGTAGGGTGCCGAGCACGTTTGTCGTCTCTGCCGCGCCGTTGGCGACCCGCTCGAGGTAGTAGATATCCAGGGTCAGGCGCGGATTGAGACGGGCCCCGGCGCCGGCCTGGAAGCGATTCTGATTCCAGTTGCCGGCGGACAGATTGAAGATCGCTTCATCGTCCGCGAACCAGTGCCACCGTTCGCTCGCGCCGAACGGGCGATTGACGAACAGCCTGTTGCGGTATCGAACCGGGGAGCCCGTGTAGCCGACCAGCTTTTCAAAACGGTTTCGATCGTACAGCGTGAATCGGCTCACTGTGAAGACCGGCGTTACGGCGAAGAGTGGAAGATGCACCGAGTCCGGAATCTGGGGAAGATCTGCATACAAGTAGCCGGCTGTGAGCACGAGATGCCGGTTGAGAATAAAGTCCGCGACAAGACCGGTGGCCGCGAGTTGCGGATTGGGCAAATGGGTGTCGGTGCGGGCCAGCAGGGGAGCCAGAAGATCGAACTTGCGCCATGTCGCGGTGAGATCGACCTCATTCCATTGCTGGAAATCCTGGGCGCCGGACAAGGTTGAGAGAGAGAAGATGAAAGACAGAACGGCTGCCCGTCGCATCGGAGTCTCCTGGCTTTGAAGTTGTCTGGACGCTTGCTACGACTTGGCCATTTCATAGAGAATCCCGACTGCCTGTTGTGCCCTGGCCTCGCGCAGGTCCCCGGCCAGCTCGCCAGCGAGCGTCATTACGGAGACGGTGGTCGCGCCGGCCTTTGCCATGCGGAGCAGCGCAGCCTGCTCGGTGCGCTCGCTCATCCCTCCGCAGGCGTCGAGAACCACGAAGACCCGGTAGCCGCGGTCGGACGCGGTCAGCGCCGGAAGCTGCACCGCAAGCTCGGTGGCCACACCCGCGATGAGCAGGGTTTTGCGCCCGGTGGCTTCGATGGCGGCCACAATTTCGTCGTTGAGGAATGAGTCGCATGTGGTGCGATGGCGGGTGGGAAGCTCGCCCAGTGACTCGCCGATTTCAGCCAGCATTTCGGCAGGGCTTCCGTCTTCTCCGCGAATTCCCGAAATCACTGCCGGCATCTCGAATAGATGGGCAAGTTTTGCCAGCGCGCGGACTCCGGCCTTCAGGCGGCCCAGCGGGTTGGTGTTGGTCAGTTCGACGATCCCGTGCTGAAGATCGGCGAAGAGCACGACTGTGTCTTGGGGAACGATAGTTGAGGGCGAGGTTTTCATGCGGCCTTCTCCTTCTTTGCTTGGATTCTGTCTTAGCTTCGAGCGGATGGTGGGGTATTGGCGAGTTTCATTGCCGGGGAGCTTACATGTTCTGTGATGTAACGTCTCTCTTCCTTGAGGATGCGGAAGGAATAGGTGGTCTCGCGCGCCAGCATGACGGCGCCCGAAATCATGGCTAGTACGCCGATCACTCCGGCCAGGCCTGCAAGTGCAAAACTGAAGGAGATTCCTAATGCGACTTGCCGGTAAACAAGCACGGCGCCGAGCAGCGAGATGAGGGTACTGGCGACAAATCCTGCGACGGCCGTGTAAAAGCACGTGAGTGCCCGCACAATCAGAAGCGCGCGCGTTTCTCCGGCCTCCAATTGGCGCAGACGCAAACGAAGCTCGGCTTGCCCAAGGGAAACGCCCTTCTCAACCATGCGGGATAACTCATGCATCCGGTCGATGGCGCGGCCGTACCGATTTCCTGTCCCAAAGAGCAGCACACAGGAGGCATTCGTTAGAATCGCCGGAGCCGAGATGAACGTCAGGACCGCAAAGGGATTAGGGGGAATCTCCATGCACCACACTCCTGCCGGCTTTGGATCGCAACCTGGTATTTGCTACGCTACCACATACCTCGCGATTTCGGAGAAAAGGGGGGACATGATACCTATTTCCCTCTCATAGTACTATCGTCCGTGGATGGCACGACTCGCGCGTATCGTGATTCCTGGGCTTCCGCATCATGTCACGCAGCGTGGCAACCGGCGCGAGGCCATCTTCCCGCGGCTGAGCAGCTAAAATTGCTGTGAATAGGTATACTGTCCCCCTATTGCCCGTGTCTGCAATCGATCTCAACATCGATACCGCCGCGCAGGCGGCCGGCGACATGCAGCTATACAGCTTTTCCGGTGTCACCTATGACCAGGCGAACAACGCTACCGGCTATACTGACTCGGTGACGGGAACCTGGTCGAATCTCGGCTACGACAGCCTGAACCGGCTGGCCCTGGCCTCGCAGACTCCGGTCAACGGCCAGCCCCAGTATTTCTGCTGGCAGTACGACTCGTTCGGCAACCGGCAGCAGCAGCAGATCTCCTCGGCGGCCTTTACCTCGGGAGGTGGCGCATCGGCCTGCGTGGCGCAATCCAGCGCCTCGCTTGCAACGTTCTGGAACAGCTATTTGAACGCCAGCAACCAGGACCCAGGTACGAACAGAATTTTGAGTTCGAACGCCAGCGGCGTGGCTGTGAACCTCGCCTACGACACTGCCGGCAATGTCACCGACGACGGCAACAACGCGTATCTCTACGACGGCGAAGGCCGCATCTGCGCGGTGCGGCACGAGGCGGTCGCCGGTTTCGCCACCATGACGCAGTACATTTACGATGCCGGCGGCACGCGCGTCGCCAAGGGCGCAATCACCAACTGGAGCGCCGGCTGCGACACCACGCAGAACGGCTTCACGCCGCAAACCGTCTACGTCCTCGGCCCTTCGGGCGAGCAGATGACCGAGATGAGCGAGGTCTCCGGCGCCTGGCAGTGGCAGCACACCAACGTCGTGGCAGGCTCACTCAGCGCAACCTACACCAACGACAATGTCGCTTCGGCCGCCGGCTCGGTCTACTTCCATCTGTCCGACTGGCTGGGTACCCGCCGCCAGCAGACCGACTACGCCGGCAACCCCGTCGAAACCTTCTTCAGCCTTCCCTATGGTGACCAGTTCGACTCCGAAGTGGCCGCCAATGCCCCCGCTGGCATCACCGACGCCACCGAACACCACTTCACCGGCAAAGAACGTGATACCGAATCAGGAAACGACTACTTCGGGGCCAGGTACTATGCGTCCAGCATGGGACGGTTCATGTCCCCGGATTGGGCGCCGAACGTTCAGGCCGTGCCCTACGCGGATTTTACGCATCCACAGACGCTGAATCTGTACCAGTACATGCGGAACAATCCGCTTGGCGGCGCGGATGCCGATGGACACTGCCCCGGCTGTGATTGGGTTATCTCTTTCGTGTCCACAAAGGCGGCCACCTATTTAGCCCAACATCCTGAGGTCACTCAAGCACTCAGTAAAGTAGCGGGGTCGCTCAGCCTCAAAGTCAACGCGGGCATGGGGCTTGAAGAATCTATTGGCAAAAGCGGTTTTAAGGGCAGTGTCGCCGCTTCAGCTACAGGGTTCTGGCAATTTTCGAGCAAAGGCGTGTCTGCTGGGGCGGACCTAAAGCTAGGGGCAAGTATAGAAACACCCCTGACCGGCCTGCAGAAGGTAGGTGGTACGTCTGAGACCATCAGCAAGGAGAACGGCATTGACCTATCAGGAGAGGGTGAAACAAAGACATCCGGCGAAACCGGAATTGGGAATTTTACAAACAGCAGCGACGGCACACTCAGTTTCGGCGATGAAACAGGTGCTGGTCCAGATTTAGGCGGTGAGATCGATGTCGAAAAGGGCGAGTTTATGGAGGGGATGAGAGATCTAAAAGATGCAATAGGAAAATCGCTCCTTGATACCGTAAAACCTCCACCTCCACCTCCACCTTCTCCTCCACCTCCCACGCCACCAGCCCACTAGGAACGGTGACGACAAACCAAACTAAGACGAGAGGTAGTTGTGTGCAATCTTTAGGCAATCTTGGCAAGCAGCGTCTTTTTTCTCCGACTGCGCGCAAGGCGATGTTCGCCCTCTTTCTTATTTCTCTGGTGATGGATGCGGATATGTTGCTCTCGCCAGTAATGATCGGTCACGGAATGATACATCCTCATGCATGGGGCAACGGAACGCATACCGTGATAGGAATCATCGAAGCCGCTCTCATGGTGGGAGGGACAGTGCTCTGGCTTTCGATGCTTTACTTTTGCATGCGGTATTCAGGCCCCGGTGTTGTTCGGAGAGTGTTGTGGGCGCTGGCATTTTGTTTTGGAATTTGGTTTACGGCGCAGTTTTACTATTTGTTTCCATATCGACGGTATGCAATCCCTGAGCAGCCGGTGCGATAATCCGCAAGCCCCCCGGGGCGGTTTGCCGGTTTCGGGGCTTGCTTCGGGCGGGTGGCCCAGGTCTGACCCCTTCCACAAAGCTGGGCGCCCCAGGTCTCGCTTCTTAGACATCGAGTCTCATCTGACATGGAGGTGCACACATCTGCGATGCCCTTTGCCGTTGTGCAACCTAAACGTGTTTTCCGCATGCTGTTCTCCCGGCAAAGAACGGGATACCGAATCAGGCAACGACTACTTCGGGGCTAGGTACTACGCATCCAGCATGGGGCGGTGGTTGTCGCCTGACCCATCTAATTGGGGCGTAGACTTCTATTTCCCGCAAAGCTGGAATAAATACTCGTATGTTGCGAACAATCCACTAAATGCAACCGATCCCAATGGCCTTTGGGCGGGTGGCCCACCCTTAAACTTCCGAAGCTGGGAGCCCCGCTCTTTCAGTTCTTAAACACTAATCCAAACCAAAACACTGTGGGTGCCCCATCCTTGCGTATTTTTTCTGACGCAAGGGTGGGAAACGACACACTTCGCTCATGCACCGGTCGTTTAGAATTCTTTCGTCATGACCAGGGGCCTTGTCCGTTACCAGAAATGCGGCGTCTTCCACTTTCTCACCTTCAGTTGTTACCGAAGAAGGCCGCTGCTGGCCGCGCCGGGCGCCTACGGCATTTTCGAGCACGAACTTGAGCGGGTTCGGAAGAGGTACGGCCTTGTCGTTGCCGGATATGTGCTCATGCCCGAGCACGTTCATTTGCTCCTCGGCGAACCGCGCATCGCCTCGCTCGCCGTCGCCCTGCAGGTCCTCAAGCAGGCGGCTTCGCGCAAGCTGAAACAGACGGCAGACGCGCAGTTTTGGCAACGGCGTTATTATGACTTCAATGTTCATTCGGAGTTGAAGCGAGTGGAGAAGCTGCGCTACATGCACCGCAACCCTGTCCGGCGCGGTTTGGCGGAAAAGCCCGAAGATTGGCCCTGGTCAAGCTTCGTGCATTATGCCACCGGCAAGATCGGCACGGTAGAAATTGAGTCGGAGTGGACCGCGCAGAGACGCGCAGCGAATCGGATGTTGGTAAGGGCGATGCAACCAATCCCACCCTTGCGATAGAAAAAATCGCAAGGATGGGGCACCCGCAATGTTGGTGAAGCAAGCGATTGCAAGAACGAATGCGCGGGCCACCCGCCCACTTACCTCCCCGGCCCCTCCGCCGCGGCGGACGAGGGACCGGGGCCACCCTCATCGTAGTTTGGAAATCTCACCGGGACAGGGGGCACCCGCCAGCCCCCTATTCGCTGCAAACTGTGACTTCCTAAAATGTCTCACTTTGAGGGTCCACTTCACCCCGGCCCTTTTGCGCGGATTCTCAGCTTTCCATTTCCGCGAGACTGCGTCTACTTTCGGACAGGGACGCACAGAATTTCGCGGGTCAAAAAAAGATCCGGGGCACCGCGCCTCGCGTTCCCTTTTCACAATTCGCGAACGCTAATGCCCAGGGCCTTCATCTTGCGGTAGAGGTGGCTGCGTTCCAGACCCAGGAGTTCCGCGGCGTGGGTCACATTGTTGCGGGCTTCTTCAATCTTCTTGAGGATGTATTCGCGCTCGTAGGCGTCGCGCGCCTGTTGCAGACTTGAAAATTCCTCGGTGGAGCGGGTTCCGGCCTTGTGGGTGAGCGGCGGCAGGTGCTTGCGCTCGATGCGGAGAACGCGCGGATTGAGAATCATCACCCGCTCGATGACGTTCTTGAGTTCGCGGACATTGCCGGGCCAATGGTAGAGGGCCAGGGTGGCCAGCGCTTCTTCGCCGATCTCCATGCGCGGGCGGCCGTACTGGCGGCCAAACTCGGCCAGAAACTCGCGGGCGAGCAGCGGTATGTCCTGCTTGCGTTCGCGGAGCGGCGGCACAAAGAACGGGACAACATTGAGCCGGTAGAAGAGGTCTTCGCGAAAGTTTCCCTTGGCGATCTCCTCTTCGAGGTCCTTGTTGGTAGAGGCGATGAGGCGCACGTCAACGCGCAGCGGCTGAGTTCCGCCAACCGGAGTAAACGACTGGTCGTCAAGGGCGCTGAGCACCTTGGCCTGGGTCTTGAGGCTCATGTCGCCAACTTCGTCGAGAAACAGCGTGCCTCCATCGGCGCGTTCCAGGGTGCCGCGCTGCTCGGGCGGTCCGCCCGGTTGAACGCCATGACGGTAGCCGAAGAGTTCGGCCTCGATATGCGCCTCGGGAATGGCGGCACAATTCAGCTCGACAAAGACGCGATCGCGGCGCAGGCTCTCGGCGTGGATGGAGCGCGCGATAAGTTCCTTGCCGGTGCCCGATTCGCCATAGATGAGCACGCGGCCATTGGTGGGCGCCATCAACTTGATCTGCTGGCGAAGGGCCTTCAGCGGGACGCTCTCGCCGGTGAGTACCGAGGCTACATTGAACTGGCGCTTGAACTCCTGGTTTTCCGCGCGCAACCGCCGCGCCTCCACCGCGTTCTTGACCACGATCAGCGTGCGGTCGAGCGAAAGGGGTTTCTCTAGAAAGTCGTAGGCGCCCAGCTTGGTGGCTTTAACGGCAGTTTCGATGGTGCCGTGGCCGCTGATGATAACCACCTCCGGCCTGATATCGGAAGCTTGCTGGCGAATGTCCGCCAGCACCTCCAGTCCGTCGCGGTCGGGAAGCCAGATGTCGAGCAGCACCACGTCGTAGGGCGCGTCCTGGAGCAGCACGAGTGCCTCGGCCGCGGTGGCGGCGCCGGCAACACCGTAGCTCTCTTCGCGCAGAATCTCCTCGAGCGAGGTTCGTATTTCCGCTTCGTCGTCCACGACCAGAATGTGGTTCACGCAGGCAGTCCCTTCGCGGCCGTCCCGGTGCTGCCTTCAAGCACTGCCGGAACCTGCACACCCGGTTCCATCAGCGGCAACCGCAGCAGGAAGCGCGCACCCTTGGGGCTGTTGGCTTCTGCGCGGATTGACCCGCCATGCTCCTGAATGATTTTTGCCGCGATGGAAAGGCCCAGACCCGTGCCGCGATGCTTGGTGGAATAGAAGGGGAGAAAGAGCCGCTCGCGAATCTCATCGGTCAGTCCGTGGCCGGTGTCGGAGACGGCAACCTCGACGGAACCGCCATCCTCGCTGAGCGCGGTTTGAATAGCCAGCACCCGCAGAAGGCTGCCCTGCATTGCTTCGGCGGCATTATCGATGAGGTTGGCCAGAGCCCTCCGCAATGCATCAGGATCTGCCAGCACGGCCGGCAATCCCGGTTCGAGATTCTGCTGCACGGTGATGCCTTCAAGACGGCCGGCAAAGAGCGCCAGCGCTTCCTCGACAATCCTGTTCATGTCGCAAGCACGCGGCTGGGGCGCCGGAAACTGGGCCAACGCCGAGAACTGGTCGACAAGGGAGCGCAGAGTCCCCACGCAGGTAAGAATGACTTCGCTGCATTTGCGGATGACGTTGGGCGAGTCGGGGTTCCCGCGCTCAAGATGCCTGCCGATGCGCTCGGCGGAAAGCGCGATGGGCGTAAGCGGGTTCTTGATTTCGTGCGCCACCCGCTGGGCCACTTCCTTCCACGCCAACTGGCGTTGCGCGCGCAGCAGCTCCGTTGTGTCCTCGACCACGAGCACGTTTCCGGTTTGCCCGCGCGTGAGCTCGAGGCGGGCGCTGGTGATGGCCAGGTGAATGGTGCGGCCGCGTGCGTGAAACTCAATCTCAGTGGATGCGGCGCCCATGCGATTACCGCGCCGGATCAAGGTTGCCAGGTCTTCAGAAAACTCCGCCGGCAGCAGTGTGTCGATCTTCTCCCCAGCCAGGGATGCATTTTCTGAAAGTCCCATGAGCGCGGCAAAGGCTCGATTCGACTGCAGTACCGCACCCGAGCCATCGAGCGTGACGACGCCGCTGGGAATGGTTTCGACGATCGTCTCCAGCTCACGCCGCCGCTCTTCGATGGCCTGGTTGGCCGTGGTGAGTTGGGCCGAGGAACTCTCAGCCAACCGGCGGCTTGCTTCAAGATCAGTCGCCATGTGGTTGAAGGCTTTCACAAGGTCGCCCATCTCGCCGGTTGCGATGGCCGCCACGCGGTGGTCGTATTTGCCGGCGGCGATCTCGTCCATGGCGACACCGAGCGCCTCAACCGGGCGTGTAATCTGCTTGGACAGGAACATGGCCAGCCACAGGCTGGAAAAGAAGATGAAGACGGTGATGAGCAACTGCATGAGGAAGAAGATGGTGCGGATGCTGTTGCGAGCGCGGAAGAGCTCCCAATAAGCGGCCGCGCCGGAGCGGATGCGCGCTGTGGTCTGACTGAGTCCCTGGGGCATGGGCAGCGCCGCTACCACCATCTTGCCCGAGCCCGTTGCCCCCATGCCTACCGCGTACTCCTGGCCCGCCACTTTCAACACCGGCACGTCGCTTCGTTGCGCGGCCGACAGCAGGATTGACTCGAGCGGTCCGCTAATGACAACGCCGTTGCGCGTACCCTCGTCCTGCCACGGAACCAGGCTGGCCTCACTTGCGGCGGGCGGGGCCTCGAAATTCGCCAACTCGTGCCGGTTCCTGTCGTAGATGACGACAAATCCGCCCTGAAGCGTGACGCGATGCGCGGCCAGCACGTCCTGGAGGGTCTGCATGTCGCTGTCGGGCGCCCCGGTGGCCGCAATGGACTCCGCCTCTCCGCGGGCATTGCTGGTGACGTATTGCGCAAGCTCCGTGACCACGCGCGTTGAATCCTCGCGCAATTCGGTAGTGGGCTGCGAAAACCAGCGGTCGATAGAACGGTTCATCAACAGGAAGCTGAACAGAAACATGAAGACCGCAGGCGTGAGCGCAATGAGCGAAGCGCCCAGAACCATGCGCGTGCGCAGCCGCGCACCCAGGGCGCTGCTGCTTTGGTCCGCATAAAGCTTGAGGATGTTCCTGAGCAGGAGCATGAGCAGCACCATGAGCAGCAGGAACACGACGATGGTGATGCCGGTAAACACGATGGTTTCGCCCGGCGTTACGGGATTCAGGACGCGAATGTTAAATGCCTGGAGCACTCCCAGCAGGGCGATGAGCAGCAGAACCCCGCAGCCAAACAGGACAACGGATCGGCGGCGAGGATCGCTGAGGAACTGCATGGGCCGATTATAGAACCGACAGGGGCCGGGGATCAGGGGTCAGGTGTCAAGGGGCAAACGGCAATGCCGCTGCCGCCCTCGCGCCATGCTTGTTTTTTGGCGAGAGAGCGGGGGAAAAAGGGCCGCGCAAGGAAGACCGCGGCCGTTCTCAGATTTGAGAGCAGGCGAGCGGGTTCAGCGTCAGGTTCGATATGTTGCTGACGATCGAATCGAAGGCAAAGCGGGGGCTTGCGGAGAGCTTTTTCCAATCCGGGTCGTTGCGGAAGACGTCCCACTTGGCTTCCAGGTCGGCCATGTTTTCGAAGCTGAGCATGTAAGTAAGACTGGGCAGCCGGGAGCCAAAGAGCGTGTCGCCGAAGAAGACGGGCCGGCAACCGGCTTTGACAAAGATCTCGAACTCGCCGGAGTGGAACATTTCAACCTTTCGAACGTGTTCGCCGTTACTGGGACTCTCGTAGGTGCGGAGTTGGAAGATGCGCTTTCCCTTTGTGGCCGAGGCCGGAGGCGGGGTGAGTTTGGGCCAGCCTTCGAAGGCTTGAAGGAGAGAAATCTCCACGCGCTGAAATGCGGGGGCCGTCGCGGCGGCATTCCAGAAGGGCGAAGCGACCTTCATGAAATCCTCATTGTTGCCGAGGTGCAGATCGATGGCTGCAAGCGCGCCCACCGAGGGACCGGGAATGAGAACGTAAAACATGGGAGTCTGCTGCCCGTATTCGAGCCTGAACGCGCCAACGGGGCCCATGCCCATGCGGCCGAGCGCCGGAATCAAGGCGTTGCCGAGATAGTCCTGGGTAAGCTTCAGCTGAGGCCCGCTCGTGAGGTCGTAGCGGCGCAACTGGTAGAACTCGCGCGCGGCGGCCTCAGGCGCCTGGGCGGCAGCTTTGGCTGTGAGGGCAGCGGCAGAGGCAGCGATCGATGCAGCAAGAAATTGACGACGTTCCATGGTGACCTCCAAAAGGAAGGACCATTTTACGTCAGCGGGATCAGAGCGCGGATCAGGCGATAAGAGTAGCCGCGGCTGTCCAAGCGCGCTGCTGGCTCTCTGCCACGCCGCGATAAGTCAACGTGCCCATCCAGGTATTCAACCCTTCGGCCAGGCCTGCATCCTGCTTGAGGGCTTGGCGGGCGCCGAGGTTGGCGATGCGCACGATATAAGGGAATGTCGAGTTGGTGAGCGCGAGGGTTGAGGTGTGCGGCACCGCGCCAGGCATGTTGGTGACGCAGTAGTGGACCACGCCGTCGACCACATAACTGGGATTGGAGTGCGAGGTGGGACGCGCTGTCTCAACGCAGCCGCCCTGGTCAATGGCAACGTCCACGATCACAGCGCCCTTCCTCATCTGGGAAACCATGGCGCGGGATACGAGCTTTGGCGCGGTTGCGCCGGGTATCAGAACTCCGCCGATGACTAGATCCGCTTCCCTTGTGGCATGGGCCACGTTGTAGCTGTTGGAGGCCAGCGTATACAGGCGGCCGCCGAAGATATCGTCAAGCTCCCGGAGGCGATTCAGGTTTACGTCCACCAAGGTCACCTTGGCGCCAAAGCCAAGCGCTATTTTGGCAGCGTTGGTGCCGACCACGCCGCCTCCGACGATGCAGACATGCGCCGGAGGAACGCCGGGAACGCCGCCGAGGAGGATGCCGCGCCCACCCTTTTCTTTCTCAAGATAGCTTGCGCCCACCTGCACGCTCATGCGGCCGGCCACTTCGCTCATCGGGGTGAGCAGCGGCAGCGTGCCCTGGCGATCGCGCACCGTCTCGTAGGCGATGCCGACGACCTTCGACTCAAGGAGTTTTTCGGTGAGGACCGGCAACGGCGCGAGGTGAAGGTAGGTGAACAGAACCAGGCCCTCGCGGAAAAAGACATATTCGCGCTCGATCGGCTCTTTGACCTTGACCACCATGTCGGACTTGCCCCAGACATAGCTTGCGTCGCCCACCATCTCGGCTCCGGCGTTCTGATAATCCTCGTCAGGAAAGCCGGACAGCGCGCCCGCCTGGGTCTCGACCAATACCTTGTGACCGGCTTCAGTGAGCGCCTTTACGCCCGCCGGAGTGATGCCCACGCGCGCTTCGTTGTCCTTGATCTCTTTGGGAACGCCGATGATCATTGCTTTATCTCCTGACTGCGTTCAGTCCGGCAAGGTTGGATGCAGTAACGGGGAGGTCTGGGTGTTGGAAAGGTCCCGGCGCCGCATGTCTCTTCGGAGGAGTTCAAATATGGCGCCGGGTTTGCATCTACTGGCACACATGAGAATAGTACGGCGCAATGCGCTTCCAATGTGTGCAAACTTCGTGATAAAAGTACGGAATGGGAACGAAACGTGAGAGAAATGAGCCTCTTCCGCACGAATCAACCGATCATGGGGTGAAAACGGGCACGGAAACGGCGGCCGGCGGACTCGACGATCTCGATGCCGCCATTCTTCGGCACCTGGAGCGCGAAGGGCGGGCTACCAACTTTGAGGTTGGCGAGGCGGTGGGGCTTTCCGCGTCCGCGGCTTCGCGGCGTATTCAGGTTCTTGAGGCCTCGGGAGCGATTCGGGGGTACCGGGCGCTGGTCGACGACCGGCTGCTGGGCAAGCGACGGACTGTCTATATTCGCGTGACTCTCGAACGGCAATCCGCGGACGTGCTGGGCGCGTTCGAGAACGCGATCCGGCGGATCAAGGGGATCGTGAGCTGCCACCTGATGGCTGGGCAGTACGATTACATGCTGGTGGCGCGCGTTGCCGGGATCGATGACTACGGCAGGCTGCATCAGAACGAATTGTCGCGGCTGCCGGGGGTTACGCGGCTGGAGACCAGCTTTGCGTTGAGGGATGTGCTGGAAGGAACGAACCGATAGCAGCAGAAACAAGTGGCGCGGACCCGTTGTTCCGGAGGCCGCGCCTGGTTGTGACTCGCTTCATCGAATCTGGGGTTTTTCTTACGTCATCTTTTCGCGCGCGTCCTTCCAAAGATCGATTTCCGCTTCCTGAGCATACTTGTCGATCTGCTCTAACTCGGCGACGGTGAATTCGAGTTTCTTCAGGGCGTCGAGGGAGTTATCGAGCTGTTCAACGTTGCGGGCGCCGATGAGCGCGGTGGTTACGCGCTTGTCACGCAACGCCCAGGCGATGGCCATCTGGGCGAGGGTCTGGCCGCGGCCTTTTGCGATTTCGTTGAGGGCTCGGACGCGCTTGAGGTTGTCGTCGCTGAGGAGTAGTTTTGAGAACGAGCCGGGCACGCTGGCGCGCGAGTTCTCTGGAACGCCGTTGAGATATTTGTTGGTCAGCAAGCCCTGCGCAAGCGGAGAAAAGGCGATGCAGCCTGCGCCGAGTTCGTCCAGGGTAGCGAGCAATTCCTTCTCGATCCAGCGGTTCAGCATGGAGTAGGAAGGTTGATGGATAAGAAGCGGAACGCCCATGCTTTTGAGGAGGCCGGCGGCTTCGCGGGTGCGTTCTGGGCTGTAGCTCGAAATGCCGACATACAGCGCCTTGCCCTGATGCACGGCAGACACCAGCGCACCCATGGTCTCTTCAAGAGGACAATCCTCCCAGGGGCGGTGGGCGTAGAAGATGTCGACATAATCGAGGCCCATGCGCTTCAGGCTCTCATCGAGCGACGCCAGCAGGTATTTGCGCGAGCCGCCGATTCCGTACGGCCCGGGCCACATATCCCAGCCTGCCTTGGAGGAGATGACGAGTTCATTGCGCAGGCCGGTGAAGTCCTTGCGCAGAATCTCGCCGAAGTTCTCCTCCGCCGAACCGTAGGGAGGGCCATAGTTGTTGGCGAGGTCGAAGTGGGTCACGCCTCGATCGAAGGCACGACGAATGACGGCGCGGCCAGTTTCGAAGACATCCGCGCCGCCGAAGTTCTGCCACAACCCCAACGAGACCGGCGGCAAAACGATCCCCGACCGCCCGCAGCGGCGAAACTGGGCCCCTTCGTATCGTTTTGGATCTGCGATATAACTCATAAGCGTTATTCTCCTCCCCGCTGTTTGGGGGCATACTGCTGTTTTAGGGTGCGCTTGGACTTTCGTCGCAAGAAGTATGTCATACCGGGCACACCGGTTGCGGGAAGGTCAGTACACCCTGACAGGGAGTGTGACGCGGCTTTATCTCGTTGGAAACAGCGAGATTCCAACTCTCGCCAGGTTCCGTCCCGAGTTTGAGGCGGACCAGGCGAAGCCGGCAGGTCCAGGATCATTCCGAGCGGCGGGGTACGTTTCAACTTGTTGATTCCAGGACTGGAATCGTGATTGGCTCAAAAAGGGGATTCAGCGTGGCAGACTCAACGGTCGTCGTTCCCGAAAGCGAGAATACCGAAGCTGAAGTACCGGTTTCTCCCTATGAGGTCGTGGAATCGAAGCCGATAGCCTCTGACGCCAGGTTTATTGCCGCGAAGCTGAACCCTCCTGCGGAGGCGAGTGCCGCGGGCGAAAAACAACTCGTCTGCGATACCCCGGTTCCGGACCCAACCTTATCTCCGGCGAAGTCCAAAGCAAGCGAAAAGGCAGCCGCGAGCCGGACCAAGCTTTATGCCGCGGTTGGCGTGGGCCTCGGGATGCTGGCGGCGGGCCTTGGAGTCTTCATTATTCACCCGGGAAAAGCAGACGGATCCTACGACTTTGGTTCGGTCACCGCCAGTGCTTACGGGTTAAAGGGTCACCTCACGACAGAGTGGGGCGATCGGCTCAACTATAAGCTGACCGTGGAACCCAGCGACCCCCTCCAGCAGGCGACCTTTCAAAACACGGTGAACAATTCGCCGCGCCCGCTTTCGATCGACATCCAACTGAAGGACGCCACCGGCCAGGTGCTGTGCGACAACCCTGTGCTGCTGAGGTTCGATCCGTTGAAGAGCAACACCACAGGCACATCCGATCCGGAACCAGGGGCAAAGAAGATCGACGCGAGAACCATGAATCGGCAACAGGTGGCGCAGGCAATCAACAATGCGCGGCTTGAAGGGCTGGAACTCCAACGGGAGCACGGAAAGGATATTTTCCAGAGCAACACCGGATCCGATGGACAGATTGCGTCGCTGAGCGCCCAGGGAACATTGCCGTGTTCGAAGACGCAGTATGTGAGCACGGTTTCGTGGGCTCTGGCATCGAACTTCCCTGTCGTTGCACAGGCGGCGGGCTTGCATGCGCCGGCTTCAGGAGAGAATGGGGAATTTTCGGCTTCGGCTGAATCCGGGGATAAGAGCCCCGATGCCCTGAGGCCACCGGTCGCCAGGACGAGGCCGAGAGCTCCGCTGCCCGTCTCGCATTTCTCCATCGAGGAAGATGACGCGGTGGTGGGCTACCAGTCATCGACCGGAGTCATAGAAACGCGCGCGGGAAAGGCCTTCCAAATGGAAAAGAAGGACATGGTCGCCAATGCGCTTAAAGGCGTGGATTTTCCCCTCACGATCCACTACAGGTGCGATCAGCTCGGAGCCTGTGCACTGGCAGGCGTAGGATTGGGAGTTCAGCGTGCGTGGCTGGAACGATAGGCCTGGGGTTGAAAGCTTTGCGTGCCCTAGAGCCTGAAATTCGCCGAAATACAACCGCAGATCCTTCGACTCCGCAAGCCGCAAAAAGCGCGGCTTTCTTCGCTCAGGATGACAGCTCAATTAGAGCAGATTCGGAAATCGTGTAGACCGTAGGGCTTTCCCTCTGGGGCTAACCGCGATTTCTCAAGCGTGCTGATTTCAGAGTGAGCGCAGTCAGTTTTTTGACCGGCTGGCTTTGGCTCTGGAGGCAGCGCGAGCCCACCGAGTGTAGATTTGGCCCAGCCCGGTGT